>Ga0163217_1024349_pt1 | contig 15310 bp, 12 predicted proteins | sample SynspAceP_FD_185933 | JGI IMG/M metagenome (GOLD analysis project Ga0163217, IMG submission 185933) | Saline lake microbial communities from Ace Lake in Antarctica - Synechococcus sp. Ace-P (PacBio error correction) | ecosystem: Environmental > Aquatic > Non-marine Saline and Alkaline > Saline ...
ACCCGGAAAAAAAAGAGAAAAGAAATTTTTCATATAAAATTATGGGGCCCAAAATAGCCCGGGTTAAAAAAAAATTTTTTAATAACAAGTTTTTTTAGTGAATTTTTAAATCAAGTTTATAAGCTCGTACGGCGAAATTTCGTAATAACTTAGAGTTTCCCCGTTAAAAACCTACAGGAACTATGGATTTACTTCTTTTTAAAAACTATTGCCTCTGGTGAAGTATGCCTTAATTTTTGGGTAGCATCTTCAAAATCTTGGGCTGAGCACAAGTACATCCAAAATGATGTTTTGAAATGAATACTAGAAACCAAATGCAAACTTATTGCCTAAGTCCACCAAAAAACACAGATTGGTACGCCTATGCCACAAGTCTCCAAAATCTGCGGCCACCAAAAAAGTTACCACAAAATCCCCATAAATAACCGTAAATAATGGAGGCTTACAAATGGTCCCATTTAAACACTTTTTTTATGTTTCCTTGTAAATAGTAATATATCGTGTGCTACACGGATTATGCATAAGCTAAATAACATAAGTTAATAGCTGTTAATAAGGTCCACCCCCCACTGACCCTAAGGATATCTCACTGTTGCCAAGTTATCGAATCCATTCGAACATGAACCAGCTCCCGCCTCCATTGCCGTAAATAACCAGTAACCAACACAGTCAACATCAAAATAGTAAGGAAATTACAATTTCATTGGCAGGAATGGCTACAATAGGCTCAATTAACGACCCATTAAGACCCAAAAGAAAACCAAATCCGTCCAAAGAACCAATTAACCATACGAGCCAACCTCTCATCTCCGCAAAATAAATGTTTGAAAATTAGACCAAATTTAACTAGCTCCTCCAGGTGCGGCAAAAAAACAATTGCCCCGCCCACAAATACGAACAGGTCCTAATACAATAATGGAAGTATTATGGTTTTTTCAAAATCTTGGTGGCACGATAGGAAGAGCAATTCCAAATTGAAGGTAGCACCTCTCCCTTTCAAAGCGCAGTTTTTGATAAGGGCCCAACGAACCAAAAACATAAATAAATCCATTCCAACACGGCTATTTCCCTATAAACGGCCCGCCAAAGGAAATTAAACCCTGAAAATGAAAGCCGGAACCAGGCGCCCTACAAAAATAGTGCAATTTAGTATCTGCGTGGGCCACCGCCATTTAAACAAAGTGAAAAATTTATTGGTAATTATGGCGATATAACCCGCTCCCTTGGACCTTGTCTATTATCTAAGTGGCAAACCACACCTGCCGCCAATTAGCAAACCAAAACCCCATACTCAATGAGTCAATGGCCTGTTTGCCATGGGCCCCTGATAATTTGAATAATGAATCAGATTAAAAGCTACCCTTGGTAAATATCCAAAGTACTTCCCAAAAGGGTAATAATGGAAAAAAATATAGGCCAATTGGCGGCAACCCATAACCGGCAATAACCCAGGCTACGGCCAATAAACACCATCAATTAAAAAACAAATCCAACCACCAAGGATACCATGCTGAGCGGCAAATCCTTTTAGAGCAGGGATGAAAACCCGCATCCCCAGTATACAATTCCGCTAGCATGGCTTGAAAGGATGAATTTTGGCCCCAACAATTGTTAACCACAGGATCAAACGCAAAATCAAAAACATTAGGGGAAAACCCCAAATCTTACTGGTGAAATAAATCTTATCTATTTTTAGCAATCATATACCTAACAGTACTTTTTTCCATCTTTTCTGTGAACCGAGCCATTTAACGATTTCCGCGGACAATCGCATAAATTCCCTTCCGGCCCAAAGACTGCGTGAAATTCATCACCAATTTGCCAAATCGAAGGTCATTGGGAAAGGGCAATAAATTTATCTATTTTTTTAGTCTCCATCAATCTTTATTTTATACGAATTCAACCCGTTTTAAGGGATTTCAATAATATTGCTGTCTCCCTCCAATAAACCTTAAAGGCTATCCACCTACTATTTGCCAAATATTAGGAATAACACTTGACTTTATTTCTGTACTTTACTCTCCAATGCCTCCTTCAAATGGTTTTTTAGGTATTTCTTTAAATTCGGTGTGGCTTTACACACAATTTTAACGCATTCGCCAATTCACTAATAGTTTTGGATCACTCTGGAATTCCCTATATATCTAGCACTTGGTGGGTACACAGGAATTCCACCAAACTCCCTTGATAAGGGTACGGGTAATCAATTTCCAGATTAATTTCTTTCCGCCTCGTCCATTAAATTATAAACAGAGGACAGCGATTATTAATAATTTCCAAAATTTGCATACGAGGTTCAAATTTCTTTCCAGTCCTAACTTGCGTCCACTAAATTACTGTTACCGTTAGGGCTTTACCAAAAAAGAATGAAAATTCTGGCTACTTCTTCATCTCAGAGTAGAAAGCCAAGGAATAACGTAGCCCGGTAAATCTACCAACTTAAATTTCTCATTATTGTATTCAAAAGCACGCTTCAGGCCCCTAGTTACCTGTTTTAACCGGGGCCAATTGGCCCGTATGCTGGCCTAATCCTGTCAATGGCATTAAAAAACAGTACCTTCACCTGTGGTTTGGATTACCGGCCAAAGCCACACAAGTCAAAGTCACTGGTGTTGACCCCCTAATTTTTTTTAGTCCAATCGGCATTGAACTGAGCAACAATGTCTCACAGGTCACTTTATTTGGGCTTAAACTTCCATAATCTAATCTTTCTTAATTAAAATTTCAGAGGCTTGATTTTGGCGTAGGGCAATACTTGTTCCCCTTTATTAGAAAGGCCTTGGGGTCGCCCATGGGTTTAAAAGAAATCCTATACTGACATTCGCGCTCCTTTAACAAAACCCAAATCTAACAACCTTCTTTTCGGACTATCTTCCCCTAATTTCTTTGGATATCCAATAATCTTAGAAGTTTCAATTTTCTCCTTAAGAATTGACAATCTTTGCTAAATCTTCCTCAAGACTTTTGTCTTTTTCCATACACAGAAAACTGTAAATATTAACCGGGCCATAATGGGCGCTAATACAAAGCCTCCCCTCGAGTGAAATTCAAATTCGGGCGGCTGTTTTTCTACTATCCGTATCTGGGAAGCCAATATGATATAATTTTCTGCCAGGATCTGCTTGTAAATTATTTTCGGGTTTATCCTTAATATGGACAATTCTCCCAATAGTTTCCGGTAGGCAATTACTGGGGAATATTTGGGAATCACCTTTGACTTTTTGCAATCTTTTCAGTGTTTGTTGGTAAATGGGATCTCCATGGGGGTCCGAATTGTGAGGTTTGCCCCAATTTGGAAGGCCAAAATATCAGTAATCCACCTTGGAAAGATTCGTGTTCATTCTTTCCGCTCTTTCGTGCCACTCCGCTTCCTTAAATCTGTTTTTTCAAAGCTAAAAATTTTTCCCAGAGCCTATGGGCCCTAACAATACGCCCAAAGCATAATCGCTCCCAGATTTTGTACGTTTACGGTATCTCCCTGCAGACCTATTAATTCATGGTCCGACATTTTATTAATACAATAACCAGTATTAAATGGTCATTTGTATTTTAAGGTTCTAATGAATATCGTTCCACATTGAGATGCTTATCAGCATTCTCATGTGATTAACAATTTTAAAACATCTCCACAAAAATTTTAATCAGTTGGAAAGAACCTGAATTATTTTTTTTATGCAACCAGAACCACCCCTTATTGGTCCCTAAAAAAAGAAAATACACAAAATGCATAATGCCGAAAATAACCCCAAAGGGCGTTATAGGGTGTTAGGTATTCATTCTCTTTTAAATATAAAATTTTTGGCCACATTTTTTCTGGAAAAATAACAAATTTGCCGGGAATTGGTTTTCAATAAGGAAGGAATTGTCAAAAGGTTCAATATCCAGAATTTTCAATGGTATCCCCATAGCTAATTTTATTTTTATTCAAGTATCTTAAAAGTTATCCGAAGATCCTTTACACCTACAAATACTTCCTTCTTCCTTAATTTAAACTCGGAAAGACGAATATATTTACTTTGGCCAATTCTCCATTCCATTAGGAATAAGGGTGAACTGAGGGTCAAACTGAGGGTTTTCCAAGGTAAGCTTCTAATTTTAATTGGTAAGCCTTTTCCGACTTATATATTTCCAATTGTTCAGCAATAATCATGGACTTCATTCCAAGGGAAATTCAAATTTTCTACTAAAAAAGTTTCCCAAAGACGATGTTTTCCTAACATTAAAAATAGCTTTGACGCCTTCCTTTCTGATAAGTCGACTTCCTTTATATTTGGTATAATCATAACCAAACCCTTAATTGGAAAACGTTTGTAACATGTCTGTTAGCAGAAAGGCTTTGGTCTGCATTTTTTCTGGCTATTGATTGGGTACTTAATCTCATCTTGGCTACCCTCTTGCAGAGCATAAATTTTCTTTTAAATAAATTCTCTTCCGCTTGAGACAAACATTCTTTTTTTACTTGGCCATAAAGATAATTATATATTTTTAGATTAAAAAGCCTAAAAATTATTTCAATATACGCTACATTGATTGGCACTATAGTTGAAAAATGCCATAAAATAGTACTTGAGAATTTTTATCAATTATTTACATGATATTTATCAAAACATATAATTACTTTTAAAAAAAATATTTTCAAACCATGTATTATGAAAAAATCAATGTTCACCTTAACAGTTAAAAAAATTATTTCTGCAGTGTTTGATGATTGGCATGTTTAATGGCCAATGCCCAACAAAAAGGTAGGTGGCTGGCACTTTATACGTCCGAGATAATATGAGGAGCGATGCCAAAGCCACCTATTTGGCAGATTGCTGAGGCTGGATATAAAAATAATTGAAGCTGGCAGGGTATAAGGATGGGAATTTTATAATCTGGCCGCAAAGGATTCAAAACAAATTACTTAAAGAAGTGGGGGACTATCTCCCTATTAGCACACATCAGAGGAGGAGTTAACCTTAGAGAATGCCAGATAACGCATGATCGCCGATATGTTAAAGCGGCAAGGCTTCAAATACTTTGTTGCTTCCTTCTTACCCCAAAGAATTGAAGAGGATACAATGAACAACTCGCCTTCTTTCATGAACATCCTGGGCGAAAATGGTCATAAAAGGCTGGATTGAAACTCCTATACCACAATCACGCTTTTTGACATTCGAAAAAAGGGGGTGAATGGCGTAGGTTCCCTAATGGAATTACTTCCTGGAAAATACAAATCCAAAATATGTAAACTTTCCAAATGCCTTACTGGTAACCAAGCAAATCAAGATCCTGTGACGTAAATTTTAACAAATACCCTGGAGGTTTAAAATGTGGCATAGATAAAGGATATGGACGACCAAGGAAGAGTTTGCCCCTGTGGGTAACGGGCAAATTAAATTTTTCGAGATCCTTGCAACAAAAAAGAAAATCAGGGATGGAAATATCTACATGGTGGAACAAGAATAAAACTTTTTTGACATGACAACCTTTGGAGGCTATAAAATTAGTCATAAGGGGATTTCAAATAGATTTAAATAAGAATCCACACCAATTTTTCAACTGCCCTATAAAAAATGGTTGGTTTGAAAATGAATTGGTTTTCTTTATAGCTAAAAACGGCTGCCAGGGTTTTATTCATGGTAGCCGTTTTTTTCAACTTCGCGCTGCAACAACTATAATTAATGTGTATAGGCCTAATCAAGATCATATCTTAGCAACCTCAGTGCATTGATGAACTACCACAAGGTAGACCCTTCATGATGGGCTACAAGCCAATACTATATTCGCAAACCCTGAAAAGCGTAGCCGAATTAAAAATGCCACCGCGCCCATAACTGATCCAAGGTTTTTGCTTAATAATTGCTTTTGGATTTTCTGGGCTTTAACTACCCCGATTACAAAGGGAACAGGCTTTCTACTCATTGTCCTGACATTAAGGCCACGTCGGCCGGTTATCCAAAGCTACATGCGCTCCTGCTGCCCCTCATGTGCATTACCAACCGTACTGCTAGCCATAGCGCGGGGCATCATTTAACCCCCGATCTCACTACCATGGCTATTTTTACGCCATTTTTCTGAAACTCTTGTAATGGCCTTTAACCTGTCCTCGGGAAGCAAAATTGCCTTTGGCCTCGGTAAAGTCCAATATGTCCTGCAATGGAGTGTCCCACGTTTTGAATGGTTCCCCAGTCAGCATAATCAATTGTTTAATCCAATTTCCTTTAGTCGCTCCAAGGTTGCAGCGGCACTTTTTCCTGGGAACAATCCATAACAACTTTCAACAATCCAATAAGCACTTGCTTATAAACCCACGCAACCATAACCGTCTGCCGTCCTTATGCCCATTGGCTTAATTGGTCTTGGCTTTCAGAAGAAATAGGGATTCCCGCATCCTCAATCAACTGTACATTGCCTATTAAAATATACCCATAGTTATATTCTGCTTTACCCCTTCCCTTGAAACGGCCTGCATATTAGTGGACCGCTGCTTGTTTTCACGCCATAACTTCTCCTTAAGGTCCTTTGTAATACTCTTTCGCCAAAGGGTGGATCTGCTTAAAACTCTCTACGTCAGCCACCATATTCAGAAACTCAATTCTTATAAATCCATTTATAGGAAGCACATTTATCAACCTGGTTTTGCCTTACCGGTAACGTAACCCGTTTTTATCAAAAGGCAATGGTAAGTTAGGCTTTCCCAAAATCTTCAAGGGCATCGCCCTCCCCTTAATAAGTACCCCATTTTGGCCGCTCTAGCAATGCGCTCAAAGGGGTAGACTGCAACTTGGTGTTGAAATGGCCCAAAGCACAAGGACTTGAAAGCTACCAATACACTAATGGCCGCCTATAAAGACTTTCTTTTACGGTCTCATCAATTATCAATGCCGAAACACAAACTACACACACCAAAGTAAATAACCTGCAGTAGCAAACATTTTTTTCAATTTTCTGGTCAATCGTTGTGTGGGCCGATTTTGGTTTCATACTTCACTAACCATTTTTTACCCAAAACTGGAAATAATAGCATCCACATTCATTTTAAACTTGAACCTCCCCAGTATCGCATCCGTACCGTTAATAGTTTCCTGATAAAGACGACATGGGAACTGGTTTTTATTTGCACTAAAATTTGGAAATTAATGGTATCAGGTAATCGCTGGTTTTGTCTACGGAATACTCTCCACCAGTTATAGGGTGAACTGATCCAATACTACTACTCCCTTTTACAATAACCCCACTGCCGATAATTTTGGTAATTTCGGTATTTTACCAACACTATAATATCGTTCAACTTCAATTACCTCAACTGGAATTTCCTTAATTATCCTGATCTTTTTTAAAGCCACGCGGACTAGGGAAAGCTCTCCAGGGCCTTAATGGATTTTTGGTGGTCCTTGTTCATCGCATAATGTTCTAAAAGCATGCCCTAAACTAAATAAAACAACATAAGGACCGCCCTCACCCCAACTGTCTATAAATGCAGCCCTATTAGCCGCTACGATCATTAAAAAAATCAATTTCAAAACTCCCCTTTCGCGAATCACTTGTCAATAGCCTCTAGAAAGAGTAAAATAATCCTCCAAAGAATAAGCGGCTATATAGCCCACTAATCAGCCCATTCCGGGGCCTTTGGAAATAAGGTGGACAAAATCAACCCTAAAAAAGAACACTTCCACTTAAATTGCAAAAATAAAGTTTGTCTTTTCACCAAAAACTCCACGCAAATGGTCGTGATTAGAGTCATGCTTTTTTAAGAAATCCTGATGTGACTTCATAGAATAATTTTATTTATAAGGACAAAATTAAACCGTATAGTTAAACCATGCAATGGTAAATGTGCATTATTGGTTACAGTGCTCACAATACCCTTTAACCAGCATATTCACATCTTTCTGGAATAAATTTTTTAGGAAAGATTAATTTGAGGAATCCTATGCTCAGTTAAGCATAAGTTGTTTTTATTACATTTTGTTACAATGAAAAGTGGTAAATGCAGGTCCGAGTGCCTTGCCCATACCCTCATCGTGATCGGCAAGCGCGTATGTTGGGAATTCCTGTCCCCATCGTCTTATTGATGAACAATACACTTTTCTTCATGTCTTTAAAGTCCTATTATAAGGTAGTCCTATCGGATTTTTCAAAAATTCCATCCTCTACAGTGTAAGACTAACAGCCGAAACTTCTGTGAGCCATGAATTGATATTACAAAAGGCGCAATAGCTGTAGGTCTAACTCCAAAATTTCTTAAAGTTGTATCTCCTAATATCCTCCATAATCCTGTGAGCGTTTGTAAACTAACCCTTTTCTAATGTTCATAATGACCAAACTAGCTTCTCATTAAACACCAAGGTATTATTTTCTATGGTATTCTTTTAAACAATCCATAGATAAGTTTATTATTTTTGCTTAATACTCCCTAAAGCCTGGTCATAATCCCTACTCGACATAACCAATGGTCTTTTTCATTCTGGCAAAAATTATTTCAGATTGAATATTGCCGTTATATTTTTGGTATTTTTTAATCTAAACCAAAAACTCATGAACAAACCAACTCCCTTCCTCCAAGATATACTTATCTTCAAATACTAATTTTGTTTTTCTAATTTTCAATGCGGTCTTAAATGCTCCAACCGATCCTTTCATTACGGGGATGCAACTTCCGGACCACCTTTCCCGAATTAATCCGCACGCGGAACTAATTAGCGTTGGTGTTCGTACTAATGGACTTTTTGGTTATAAAGGACAAGTGAATGTTTTAATTCGAAAAATGGTGTAGCACTATTATTATGATACGTCCGTTAAAAGTAGAAGTCTGGTATCCGTCCAATGCCTAAGGGAAGAACAAAAAGAATCTGTTTCTATACAACGAGTTATGGGAACAGCGCATGACACTTAAAGACCTTTAATTCCATTTACTTAAAGGTAGGGCTACCCGCGATGCCCTCTTCCTATTGACACAGATGGTTCTTTCCCTCTTTTGGGTAGTAGCACAACGCTTATGTGGGTCAAGATACCTATAATAGACGACTACCTAACGGAAATTTGTCTTCCAAAGGCTATGTTGTAGTGGCTATAGACCATACGAGCTCCATCCTATTAAAAGATGCTTCACCTTTCCCAAGTACCTTAGTGAATCGCGCCTAAGGATATTTCATTATCTAAACCAAATGGCGACCCTAGGCGCAAGGCTAAGGATAAAAAACTTTTTGTCGGATTGATAAGATTCCGAAAATATTATGGCAATTATAGGGTTCCAAATGGAGGTATGGATGTCCCTTAAATGTTGCAGAGCTGGCTATAGCGATGGCCTTATAAAGGTTTCTTTTCTGGCATGACCGGTTGGCAGTAAAAAAGCAATAGCGGACCCCTACTATGAGCATCCCGCATATCCAAAAGTAGAACCCAAAGAATAAAAGCGGTTGTGGCCCTTTGCGCCTTGGGGAAATGAAGCGTGGGTATTATGGGATCAAGAAGGCTTAAAAGTCTAAAGGTACCACCTTTTTTGTTGCGGAAGCAAAGATGATATATCGGGTTACGAAAAAGGAATTAAGGCTATCTATACTCGTGCTGTAAATGCTTGACAATGATATTTACTTCCTATAAATGCCTAGGCACAACGTAGCTCCAAAATCCACCCCAAAAGAAATCCTTGGAGCCAGGCCACCATAATAGATGATTTATAGATATGCAGAACCTAGCTGGGACCAAAGAAAAAATCAAACAATGTAAATCAACATTTCCTGACTGGCCCTTTTTAGGTATTCACTTAAAACAAAAGGGATTTAATTCGAAAATTTTTGAGCTACAGGAAAATTCCAATGAAAAAAGGATTGGACCGGATTAAGCCGCGATCTCAACAGGTATGGAGCTCTACATGCCATATCCAACGGCCCTAAAACATCCTAATGGGGGTTTTTAAACTCAACGCCCTATTTTCAATATATTAAATAATCACATTTTTTTAACAATCAGGCAATGAGGCTATTCTGGAAAATTATTAAAATATTATTGCCCCTTTTTTATGAATATATGCAGGGGTGCAACATTTTTTAAAAACCCACCTTCTACTGCCTTTCGTGCCCCCAATTTTACCTTATAAATTGGGGGTTAGATCTATTTTTACGGGAGATTTTAGAGAATGGTTGTGGGAATATTCTCCTCCTTTCCCAAATTTGCTAAAATTGGGAAGGCTACCGGTTTTTATGGCATCATGCTCCTTTTTTCTAACCCATACATAGTTATGGGATGTATTTTCGGACCAACTGCCATAAGGTGCCCGGAAGCAGCATTATGATTCGCTGCCTATGCAAATTAGTCCTTATAGGCCTAGCATAGGGGGATAAGAAAATACGCCACAGGATAGCAGTTTACACTGTTGTTTATAAATTGTAGTAAACAGAAAGATAAGATTATGGATTTCTAATCCTGCTAAAACATGTAACTTTGGCCACATGCTGGAACTTGCCCATCTTTCATTTTTAGATTTACAAGCCCATTTACGAAATCTGAAGTCAGTTTGCATTCTAATGACGCAAAGAGTCTCGGCAACAAACGATTCTGTGAACTCCATAATCTTCCCGAAGGTATATATGCCCTTGGCCGTTTGGATGAAATCGGAAGGGATTACTCTTACTTACAACAATGAAAACTGAGCGATTTAGTAAACCGTTCAGGTGTAGAAAAGGAATACTATGCACAGTTGGATGGAGATAATAACCAATGAGGCCATCGAATTAATACAGAAATGGAGTGGAAATAGGTTCCACGCAAGAAAATAATATAACAAAAACCACAATCGGTATCCAAGGTTATCCATAATCCCCCGACTGCCCGAACCTGAAAAAAATGAGAATAGGGAGACATAGGCCAACTTCATGGATAAGCATCACCATATACCGAAGAAAAGTTCCGTCAAGGTCGTAAACATGACAGCTGCTGTAGGCTTTCCACGCTAAGATTGATTCGATGCGTATGTGGAACATTGAATTGGCCAATTTAAACCCCAGGGAAGTATCCCATCCACAAACTATATCTATTTAGGTTGTCCTACTCAAAATTTATTGTTCTTGTAACAGAACAATACACACAAACCTTCAAGCCCTCAATATTGGATATAAACCCAATTTGAAAAGGCCTAAATTCCCTAAATCAGGGTATAAACTATTTTCTCCTCAAAATAGATTTTTGAATGCTGTTTACGAAAAGCAATCTAATCCAAAAAAAAGACGACGCAATAAATTTTACCTTGCCAGCGCCCAGGGAAAGTTTGAGGTCTTTGGCCATTCCGGTATACATTAGGAGTGCAGTTACACTTATCTCAGAAATCAGGGGTAAGAAGTACTTTTCTTGAATTCAACTTCCGAACCCACGCCTGTAAGGCAATATTTCCACTAACTCGCCGTCCATTATAACCATGGTTTTACTAAATCGCCATTAACCGCATACTTTAAATTCATTTTGAAGGCACTCACGGTCATGAAATTCCATTCGGGCCCCAAAGGTTTTTCAGATCCATCTGTCAAGGTTTTTACCCTACGCAATTTACCTCGGTTATTACCCCCAATCTTCTTTTGGCCACCGTCTTTCCACCATATTATCTGTGGTAGAATATCCTGAACAATCAAACCAAAAATCCCCTGCATTCTCATGCATCAAATCTGAACCTTCAAATAGATTTGGGAACATATCATTAAGATTCGGTGTAGAGGCAAAAACCATACACCGCAATTCCTGGCTTCCGGAAAACGAATACTCTACTACCCAATCTAAAGTCCTGATAAATGGCGTCTGTTTATAAAGATGACTTGTTTTGGCTCCCCAAACTCACAACATAACCATCCCTTCATAAAGGGGTTTTAAATGGCATTGGGATTGTTGTCCATTTCGGGAAAGCATCTACATTGCCAACCCTCCAAATCCTTCCCGTTAAAAAAGAATTTTTGAGGATGGGGCAAGTCACAAGAATTAAGAATAAAAAGTAGCTATAATAACGATTGTCTTTTCATCCTATATTTTATAATTTAATGTAGCCTTTAATCTGAAAGTTTCCAATTTCATTCCTTAATAAATAATATCGTTTTTTCCTTTGATATTGCACTTATTAATTTTTTAATGGATCTTTGTAAGGGAGAAAATAGTATCCTGTTCCAGACCATATCGAACTTTCTTTTCAAATATCAATAAATTACAAAATTCCCTTTTCTGGGATAAAGACAGTTTAATAAGTAATTTGCAAGCCTTTTAAAACCCCTTTAAAGTGAAAGTCTGTATTGCGGAAAAACCGCAGCGTTGCTAGAGAAATTTTGCTCAAAGTATAGGAGCAAACCCTAAACATGAACGGGTATTTTGAAGGAAATGGTTATGCGTAACTTTTTCCTTGGAACATCTCTGCACCTTATTTGAACCTAAATGACTTAATAAGCCTTATTGGAAAAAGTGGGACTTGAATAATCTACCGATGAGCTGCCGGAAAAATTTAAAACAAAGGTGGTAGTAATAGCAGGTATCCAAAAACAGTTCAACATTAATAAAAGGGCCTTTTGATAAGGCCGGAACTGGTTATCAACATGTGGGATGCCCGGCCAAGAAGAGAGAGCTTAAAATATACAGCGCTGGTTTATGCATCAGGCCAATTAACACTGGAGAAGTAAAGGTTTGTGGATTTTACTTCTTGACCTACCGAAGCCATAAAAGAAGGATTTACGAAGTTAAATCTTCCCAATGTTATGTAAATCTCTATTATGCGGGCTTTCAACGTGCCATAGCGCGATTGGCTTTTTAGGAATGAACGCCACAGCGGCTCTATACTGTGTTAAACAACGGTGGGCTATAAACAGATGCTGTCACGTAAGGGCGGGTACAGACCCACCTTGGCCATGGTGGGTAATAAGGCCACTTGGAAATAGAAAACTTAACCCCTACCCTATTTAGGGAATTGGCAAACCCTATACCGGGATACCCGTCCTTATAACTTATGAAGAAGGCAAATTTTTAAAATGGAGGAGGGTGAGATTTTGGCCAAGGAAGTACAAGAACACGATTTTGAGATGTCTCCAATATCCAAAAAAGAAAGGTAAAGGAATACGCTCCCCAAGTTATTTGATCTAACCGTTTACAGGTCTAAACTATTGCAATACCAAAATTTGGATTTACAGCCGATGAAACGCTTAAGATCGTCCAAAAATTATACGAACAAGGTGGTCACCCTATCCTAGGGTAGACACTACTTCTTGCCTAATGATAAGTATATCCTAAGGTAGCGGAATACTCCGGAATCTAAGTGAGTACGAGCACTGACCCGCCCGTCTTATTGTCAAAAAAAAATCCAAGAAATCTACAAAGTCTTTAATGATAAAAAAGTAACGGACACCACGCTATTAATCCCAACAGGCGTTGGAAATAAAATGGCGCAGCACAAACAGTTACGATATTGTAGCTAGGCGATTTATCGCCGGCTTTTTATGAAATGAATTGTGAAGTTTCCAACACAACAGTGGATTGGCAAGGCCGCCAGTATTCCATGTAAAACTACGGGCAAGGAGATTACCAAGAAAGGTTGGCGTGTTAAATTTGAGACTGCGGATTCCCGTGGAAAAAAAATTGTCTGGTATCCTACCCGAACTTTGGAAAAGGTGAAAAAGGCCACCCACGAGCCCTCCTTTTTGGAAAAGCAGACGCAACCTCACTAAACAATTTACAAGAAGCTAACCTGCTAAGGGCTATGGAAACCGCCGCAAAACCAAGTTGATGATGAAGAAATTGCGGGAACTATATGAAAAGAAAACGGCATTGGAAGACATACATAACCCGTGGCCAATATTATAGGAAACCCTATTTCAGGCGGCAGTAATATTATTAGAAATAAGAGCAGGTGCTGCAACCCAAACTGGCAAATCGCAATTGATCAAACATTCAAAAAACGACTTGCTAAATCTGCGGAAATTAACAGGTTATGGGAAAAAGCAATTAAAAGACAATTGAAAAAGGGAAATTTTAGTGCTGATTGTTCATCAACAATATTGAAAAAAAATGGTAGACGAATTAGTTTTTACGAAGTTGAAGTGAAACAAAACGTGCCAATATTTCTCCCATACATCACTGTACCAACGATAAAGAACCGAAAAACCCAAATAAATTCGAGTGGCCAATTACTGGTGAAACCTGCCCGAAATGTAAAAAAGGAAACTTTAGGGAAGTCGCCCTATGGCTGTAGTGGCGTATACTAAAGGCTGTGATATTATTTACTGCGTTTGTTGTTCATGATAAAAAATTTCTGAAAAACAATTAATGCGATTACTTCAAAAAGGCTGTAAAACCGTAAATTTAAAGGGTTTACTCACGATGGGAATCAATGATAATAGAAGGTCCTCATCCGGTTTTAACGAACAGTTGGGCTAAATTTAGAGCCAAAAGAAAAAAACTGAATACCGATTACCCCTGCTTTTGTCCAAAAATGTAAAAATGGGAGATTTTTAAAAGGGTAAAACATCAACGGCTGCAGCACATACACGGCACCGGAATGTTAGTTTCAGGTTTTACTTTTCGAGAAGTAAAAGCCAAAGCTGCCGATAAGCCAATTGGACAAAAGCTCTTGTTCTTTCCAATTTTGAATGGTATCACTAAAGGGAAGACTTAATAACATCCTTTTCTAAGGGCCATAACCCGTGGTACAATAACTTTGATCTAATTAGCATAAATAAAACGAAAAGACCGTCCATTGTGGACGGTCTTTTTTATCTCTCAAGGGTTATCTCATTAAATAGTTAGTGAAATTGCCCCTAGCTATTAACTTAATTTTTTATAAAATACGCTACTAATTCCAACTCAAAAGTTAAGTCTTGTCCAGCCAAAACGTGATTGGAATCAAAATAATAATTAACTTTCTCCTTAATATCAGCTATACGCAATTGATTTCCCGTTCGTCCGGATCTTGCAACAAGCATCATGTCCTATCTTACCGGATTTTTTTATTCCTCAAGGGGAGTTCCGCTTTTCTTTAATTTCAATGAAACAAATCTTCCTTACATCGCCGTAAGCATCATCTTTGACTACGTTGATGGTTTTTCTTTCATTATTTCCATATCCACCAATTCCCTTCATCGAAACTGGGAATAAGTTTGCCTGTCAAAGTAAACTTCAAGAGGTTCTCTTTCCAAAGAACTATCAAAAATTTCTCCGGTTTTTATTTTTTCAGTGTAATGTACTTTTACTGTTGTCGTTAACTTTAGCTTTACACTCATAGAATTCAGTTTCTCAAGATTTTTTAATCTAATCTCTTAGAGTGCAAAAACCTATGGGATAATAAGATTTTTTAAAAGATAGTTGTCTA
>Ga0163217_1018247_pt1 | contig 15308 bp, 20 predicted proteins | sample SynspAceP_FD_185933 | JGI IMG/M metagenome (GOLD analysis project Ga0163217, IMG submission 185933) | Saline lake microbial communities from Ace Lake in Antarctica - Synechococcus sp. Ace-P (PacBio error correction) | ecosystem: Environmental > Aquatic > Non-marine Saline and Alkaline > Saline ...
CGCCATCAACAAATCAGCGGCCATCCGCGGTCTCACCACTGGCTTAATGATGGCAAACCCTGACTGCAGCAATGGTTGCGGTTCCAGCCACCCAATTTATTCGCGTCCTGTTGATCGTGCGCGCCCGCGTCGATACGCCATCAGCGCCGCAGGCAACCAGAAGCCAGCATATCGTCGCGCGTTGATCAGGTTGAAGCCGAGTCTTGAGCATCGGAGGTTGAATGAGGCAAAAGCCCGCGCGCGATCCGCGTCATACATGCCATTGTCCGCGGCGGCGCTGTGCGTACGTGAAGCGGACCGCTCGCAGAAGCTCGGTACAAAGTCCACATCCCCGCGAGGCGTTCAGCCCAAGCCGTTCCAAATTCTGCATAACGCGTGTTCGTCAGTGGAGCCGCCGTCTTGCACATGATAATGTAATTCGAATGGGCCCGGCCTGGCTCAGGACGCTGGCGATGGTCTGGTCGATTGTCTCGACCGCCCGCAAGTTGAAAGCAGGGCGTGACGATGAATATCAACGGTTACTGTCATGATCAATTCGGTCCCGCGACGTATCTGCGTCCCCCTCGGCCTGCCCGATCGAAGAAAATGAACGGCGAGGTTGACGCCTTTCCTGGCAACGTCGTGATTGTCGTCGAGATAGCGGCGCGAGGAAAAAAGTCGGCCCAGGGCGCGCCCCTCCTGCCGCCGTACAGCACAAAAATGTTCGCCGGGTTGACGCAAAAGCGCCTGAATCGCATTGCGTTCGCATACCATGCGACCCGCATCGAAGAAAATCCGACCGGACAATAAGTGGCAGCGTCCCGACGGTCCGGCAGGCCAAGCGCGTGGTGAAGCAGGCCCACAAGATTGCTCATGAACGGAAGCGTGCGATGCGCGAACCATTGCGCGCTGGGCGCAGCGGCTGCTTACGGTGCGCGCGCCCGACGCGCTCAGGGGCGGCGATCCCGGCGCTGACGATTGCGGGGAACAAGTTTCGGAGCCTGGAGGTTCCCTAGCCTGCGGGGGTCGTCCTCCTACGCAGCGCAGCGCTGCAGCTTCTGAGACGTGCGCTGTCGGCGATCGCCCCTGAATGTCTGCAACGTGCAGAGCAAGTGCGCCCCTTCTCTGCCTCGATGCGGCAATGTGCCGCGCAGATCCCATCAAGGCGGACTGCCCAATTTTCATTGAGGACGGTGCACACAGTGTGATACTCTTCCTTTTCCCTTGTCTGCGGCTGAGAGGCGCCCCTGAGCCGCGTCTTTCGGCGAGCGGCTGGCGATGCGCAGGGCATCGGCCTCAGGCAGCCACTCGTGAATAAGTCGCGCTGGTTATGCAACAGATTGCGATACTGACGATAAAGCCGAAATCGAGATCGGCCGGAAGATAATCGTTCGTGTCGATGGCTTCCAGCGAAAGCGCTTGCGCTGGAAAGCTGGGCATCGGACCCGCGCTGGAGTGCGGGCTGCTGCGCTGGACGGTGGACTCGGCGCGCAAACAAAGTAGAGTTAAGCAGGGTTTGCCAGGAAACGAAGACGCAGCCGACTTTGTCACCGTACAGTAACGACCAGATCGAACAGGAAAACCGGTCAGGCGGATGTCTGAGTAAATCCCCGCTGGTGCGGCTAAAGGGCCCGTCGCCCAGACAGCGTCCACATGCGCGCTGTTCGCACGCAGCGTCGATGTCTGAATCAGACTCTCTCGCTCCACCGCTGCCAGATGTGCGGGCCACGGCATCGATCAATGGTTGCAGCCGCCCCTCAAGCTTCCGGGCAATTGCCTTAGGTCGCTGGCTCAATAGAAAACTAGTGCCCGGCGATTGGTTTTTGTTTCGGAGCGAGCAGGGGCGTCGAAATCACCCAAGGCGACGTGTCGGATGGTAGGGAAGACAGCAGGATCCCGACTGCCCCTCCCAGTGCCTCCCGGAACGCCGCCCATGAATTAATGGACCTGTCCAACCGGGGAAAAGTGGAACTCCAGATCCATGGTGACTGGAACGATGCGCTCCCCCAACGCCTGAAGAAGGGCAAGAGCGCAGTCGCTATACTCTGCTTTCCCGCATGGCGACAAAGTAATGCATCTTCAACCGACTCCACACTGTCACCCTTGGCGCCAATAGCTTTCCGAGAAAGCTCGCCAATTACAGCGCAATTTTTGCTTTACAAATCGCAAATCCCAGCCCGTGAGAAGGTATAGGAAAGACAAGATAATCCAGGGAAATCACAAGAAGAAGGACGATGGGTGCTGAGTTTTCCCGGAAACAACGTAAATGGAAACGCCATCACTCGATGAAGGCGCATTCCGTTCAGTATGGAGTACAAGAAATGGGTGTGCGGTTGTACAGTATCGATGTGGGTATCCTGACATCCGACCTAACGAGAGTGACCAACGTAAGTTGAACACACTGCAACTCCTCATGAACCTATCGTTCGAATTCGAGGAAACGTATTTACGAGCGATTTATGACAAGCAAAGTAAAACTACGAGCTGAATCAAGGTCGCTACAGCTCGGACCGCGCTCACTCCGGTGAAGCTTCGATGCGGACCAATTCCTGTGCAGCGAAGGTTGTGGACGATAACACATGCTCGCATGACACGACGCAACCGATGCTCCCGGTGAGTTAACGCACGTGCCGATAGCGCACGCTGGACTCCCTTGTTGCTGAGCGACGTTGGTCCAAGCCCCTATTTGGCTTCCAGATCGACGTGGACGGCGCGAGTTGGAGAATTCTCAAAGGAGCAAATCCATACTCCCGGACTGCAGTGTCAGTAATGTATTGAAGACAAGGCATCACGAATATTTTCGAAACGTTGCGAAGCTATCCCGCCGCCACGGTTCCAGTTTATCGAATCTCGTGGAATATCTGCTATTACACACGATAGACTGTTCCAGATGGATGCGATCCTTTCCCTGAACCATAGATTATTCAGGGAAGAAGGCCTTTCAGTTTACAGAGAATCGGCTTCGACATAAAAGTGGAAAAACTAGCGATTCCCCAACTAGGCTATAGCCGCTATCCCTATAGTTTCGTTTTCAGGCGCGGCACGCCATTTGCGTCGATCTCGACAGGCGGACTTTACGCGCTGAACGTTGGCCAAGACATAGCGCAAGGGGCGGAGAGTCGCCACGGAGTGCTTAGGCAGCGGAGCGAGTACTGAGAGCGAAGTTCCACCACGCTGCTGGCAGGTACTGCTCACTTTCGCTTCCGCAGACTGTGCGCAGGCGATTCTCGGTCTTTCGCAACTTGTTCCTCCGCATCACGTTTTCAAGCGAAGCTTTTCAAAAGCGCCTTTCTGTGAGGCCTTTCATCCTGTAGCCCGGCTACAACGGTCACGCAGGCGTCATTCAGCTTGGCGCAAGGCCTGGGGGGCCAAAAAAAAAAAGGTTTTTTTTTCTTTTTTTTTTTTCCTTTCCCTCCAGTTTAACAATATGAGCCTCCGATTAATGCGCAGATCAACGCTTGTTCGATCTGAACGCTTGAGCGTGCTTAATTTCCTTCTTTTTTCTTTGAACTCAGCGGCTAGCGCCGCGACTTGCCTCGGAAAGCCGCCGCAATCGCGTCTCAAGCTTATGCGATGTAACTTACGAAACGCCTTTGACCGTCAACCCTTCACGGAAGCGACGGATGGCAGAAATGTCCGAAGGAAACCGCAACCTGAAGATTCTCCCGCACTTCTGCGCATTTCAATGGTCCATGGTGCGACCTTACCGCGATCGATCTGAATCCCGCCGTCGCAGCCCGGATCGATCGGAGGCGCGTGAAGCCGTACCTTCTACCGCACGGCCGCGGAGTTACCTTTTCGAGCAGCCCGCTTTCGTGGGGGCGATGTCCGGGCAAAGGCCTTAAGCATTTTGCCCAAACGAGACGCATGGTCTAATGTGAAATAGGCGTCCGGACGTGCGGAAATCAAGCGCGTCCTGTCCCACAACACGCAGGCTGGGCTGGGCCGATACAGGACTATCGTTCTGGTCACCCGCGATTCTCGTCCGATCAAGATCGGGATCTTCCCCCCAAAAATTCCCGATTTTCAGCCATGAACGCCAGGTCGATCAGCCGTCAGGTTTCATAGGCCACGATCTTCAAGCGCTCTGGAAACTCTTCAGCGGAATCTTGAAGGCTATGCTCATTCATAAGCCGCCACATTCGAATGACCGCCCGGCCCTTCAGTAGTTCTAGTTGAACGGTGGCAGATCCCCAAACGGCTGCTGCCTCTTCATTAAAACTGCGGCTCAATGCGAAGAGTGGAATTCGTCCACCAAAGAGGAAAAACAAAGTAGAGAAGCGACGGAATAATCACTCCCAACATCAAGAGGGTGCGAATGAGGGTGGATAAATTTTTCAGATCTGGGTCCCGGCGGCAAAGAAGGCCGCGAGACGGCCCTGCCCCGCGAATGAGTTATCACAACAACCGAGTGAATCGCCCGGTCCAGTGTCTCGTCGATGAAACTATCCAGAACGGGAAGTGCGTTCCGCATCCAGAAAAGCGGCGAATTGCGCGAATGCATAAATGCCGTGCGCGTTGAACGCATCATGTGCCAGGGTGGCCAGCCAATCGTTTCTGGCAGAAACCAAGGTAGGCAATGGAAAGGAAAGGTTCCTAAACGACCCAGCGTACAGGGGTCCTGCGCCCGTTGCGGTCGGCCATGCAGCACGCCTAAGCCATGTGGTGCCTAGCGACAACGCCCGAAATCATCCCATGAATTCCAGCCCACTCCACAACGTCCCTTCAGATTTAACTCGAATGGCAGGGCCATCTGCCGGAATATTCCAAGTAGATTTCCACCCTGAAGCGATATCGTCTATCACACAATGCGTCGTCAACACGTGAAGGATAAATTTTGCAAAGCGAACCTTCATGGGGTACGCATGCGCTCGGCGTCCGCTGCTTAGCCTACGCCATGGGAACGCATTCGGCACTCGGGCCGAGGATGGCATGGCAGACATGGAGTGGCCCCGCGAGGTGAAGATTTCTATCATCACGCAGTCCTGAATGGCGCCTATTTCCTGCCGAACTGTCACATGCCTTTGACAGCCCAAGACGTATAGCGAATGGAGAGCACATCATCGTCGATGGCGGATCGACTGCAGCAGCCTGCAAATTGCCCGGGACTGGTCAGCCGCGGACAGCCCGCGCCCCCGCGTGGTCGAGGCGCCGCCCTCGGCCTTACCCCCCATATTTCCGAGGGTTTGACCTATCTGGCGGGTAATTTCCTGCATGGTGGCAAGTGGGATGACCTCTACACACGCTGGGACGCTCCGCTGCTGGCGTGGTCGAGCAATAGCCGACACGCAACCGGCGCGACGGTGGTAACTTGGTTTTTCCCGGGCGCAATGGGACGAATCCGGCCGGCTGCGCTAACGTCAGCCTACGGGCGCTACCCTCGACGTGGATCCGCAAGGGATGGTTCCATACCGGGCTTTCCTTGGCCACCTCCAGCAGGAAAGCAATGTTTCTTTTCCGCGCGCGCTCTTCGAGAAAATACCTCAGGGCGCAACGGGACGGAAGATCGAAGTCAGCGGCTGGCGGGCGACTTCCAACTCTTGGCGGCGCCTTGCCGAACACGCGCCTCTCAGCGTCCTGCCGACGGCCCTCGCCGTCGTTTTCATGCCAGAACCTGTCGGTTGGCGGCGCCGACACGTATGGCCGACGAAGTGCGCGCGACCGGCGCGCGTCCCAGCATCCAAGGCTGGCGGCGGCCTGATGGAGGGCCGCATTTCGTAAATTGGTCGGCGCCTGGTGCGATCGAACATACATGCGGCGAGGCCCGATGGGAGTCTTTTCGGATCGCTGGACCCGAAACAGGATACAGCGGTCAAGGACGCCACGGCCGCGACGTTTTGAATATAACGGCTAAGGCCTTCGGTCGCGTCACCGTCCCAAACGTAACACCTGCCCCGCCCCAACAAAGCCGGGGGCAGCATCGAAGGCAGCGCAATCTGGCCTGGCAGCCGCACGCACGTCCTTGCTTGGCATGACGCGGTAGGCTTGTGACGCCCAACAGAGGCCCTTCCGAATCAATCGTCCACGCCCGTCGCGCCAGACCCTCTAATATATGGGCTAGGAAGCAGGGTCGCGCTGTCGGCGACCTCACCATCGGCCCGGAGGCCAATAGAGCCCGCGGCCGATACCCGGCGTAGCGTCTTTAGCACGCGAAATCTTTTCAGCAATGTGGCGGCCAGACCATGTCGGCAATCGCGGTGGATGGCGAAGGCGCCGAAGATTCCTTCTGTTTTTATCCTCCGGCGTGTGCTCGGCAATGATCGCGCGCAGCTCCTGCGCCGGCGACGGTTCAGTGAAGGCGGACTTTGTGTCTGCGCCCCAACAGCACCTGGGACATGGGCGCATCAAGGGAACGCAAGCTTCGCAGCCTGATTGTCAGAGCCGGATCCCAGAGATCCCAGTCCATTACATAATGAAGGTCAGCGAATTCAGGCCGCCGACCGTGTCATAAGCCTCCCGGCGGAAGAAGCAGGACGGCTTGGAAAATTTACACCCTTCGAGCAGGGCTTGTCCCAGGCGGCATGAACATTGAAGTGATAGCCCGTCATTGCGCGAGTTTTCGTCAATGAATCGGCTCTGGCCATAGAGAGGTTCAAGTCCGGCTCATCAGCCAGCCTCTCGCGCACGCGGTCCAAGAGCGCCGGCATCAGGACATCGTCGGCATTCAACCAGCCGAGCAGTCACTGTGAGATTGGCCCAGCCCTCGGAGGATAGCGGTCGTGACTGCCCCTGATCCTTGCCGTGAGCGCGATAAGGCCGCCAGTCAATGCTCCCGCAATCGCCAAGCGCCTTACGCGCGGATCGCCAGAGGCGTCCAGACAGCGCGACGGCCACAAACCCGGTCCCTGCGCTTCAGCCTACGAGGGCCGTTGCGGGAGGAAAGGGTCCAAGACTCCTACCGGCAACGAAATCGCGGAATTTGGCATCAGCTCCAGCCCGGACGACATCCAGACATCCGCTGCTGCTCCTGACAGGTCAGCGGTTCACCACCACGCGGCGGCTAGCAGGTTCTATAGGATTCCACACCATATGCGCATCAGGTCTAGCAGCGAACGGCTCGGAACCGGCCGCCCGTAGGTCTTGTCTGCCCGTATTCGCCCGATCCCGGCGAGCCTGCCATCAGGCCGCGCCGAACGGGATCGGCATGGCCCTTGCTGCACCGCGCAGCAGATGGTCAGGGTCATGCCACATGGCCCGGCAGGGTCAATGCCAGCAGCGGCCAGGGCGTGTTCTTGGCAATAGGTCCAGAGGCGGTTGCGGGTTGCCGTAAAGAGAGCAAAATCGCTGATTCGGCCATGATGAGCCGCTTCCGGCATGGCAACACTTACGGCGCGCGGCAGAAGATGCAATGTCTCGCCCGCCAACCGCACGATGCGGTAGCCAAGGTCTACATCCTCGCAAACTAGCAAAAGAAGCGCTTCTCGAGGCCAACCATCGGGCGAATATAAAGTGGTCGCGCTTGAACACGGTCCGACGCACCACAAGGCGAGAAACATTCGCTCTTACCGGCAACCTCGCTCGCCGAGCGGCCGAACCCACCGCTGCCATGGGACTGCCGTATATCCCCGAGATAATTGTGCGCCTGCCCGTCCAGAACGTCTCGTCTCCATCAAGCGCAAGTTGGGCGCAGCTGAGACATGTTGCGCGCCCGAATTCTGCTTGATTGCCGTCGAAAGGACTTTTCGAGGCCAGTCCGGGCCTTCGCCTCGGCATCGGGTTCAGGCATGGCCACCCATGGGCTGCTCGCAGCTTATTCACTGCCGAAACATCTCGACTTACCTATTGAGCAGCACAGAGCCGAGGTTTGCTATCCTGTGCCAGCAGGCGAAAGCCGGGCAGGGCCCGTCGGCGCGGAGATTGTCGGCAGAATCCGTCGGTCGACGGCAATTGTCCGACCACGATCAACCTCAAAGTTCCGAGAGCGCTGCGTCCGCAAAGAACCAGCGCTGCTCCAGTAGCTCTCGCCATTATAGTTCACGAGTGAGAAACCCGGATGGCTGGCATAGATACCTCCACACTACCGGCAAGCTCGCCCGAATTTTGTCTCATCATCGCATAATCCCGCTCCATTGGCAACCATAGCACCGCGCAAGTGGCGGACCCCTGCCAGCACTTAGTTTGACTGAACGCTCAATCGTCTTGTGATTTTCGGTGGCAGCCTCCGAGGCCTATGGGGAGATGACATTGACTCTAAGCCTTCGGTTCATGATCTTCAAGCCCATCGAAAGCGTGTCGGAATCTGAGATCAACACCGCCGATCCTGTCGTCGTCAAGCGCTAGTCCGATATGTCTTCTGCACCGACTCGTTGTTTCCAATATCCGGAAATCGCTCCGCGCCACTCACATGCGCGTGGTCGTTTCTGGTCACGCCGGCGGTCCGCCAATGGCAGCGGCCAACATCTTGAACGACGGGGAGAAGTTGCCTATTTGACGGTCAGCGAGCCCCTTCCTGCTCTGGCATTCAAAGCGCATGACACTTGCGAGCCGTGGCAGCGCGGCACTGTCCCCTGTCTGTTCGCCAGGCTCGCAACGAACGCAGGATTTGCATTCTTTAAGAGCAAGCGTTAACTCGCGCGCGAGCAAAAGGCCATCCTGCCCAATTTTGGTGCACCCCATAGGAAAGACCCATTGGATTTGAACATCGAGGACCTCCTTTCCTGACGGTCGTCAAAAACAGAGACGTTAATTGGTGACAGGCGCGCCGGGTTCGTTGGCCATTTTCGTATCGACTGGCCCTGCCTTGAGGCGGGGCAATTGAATGTCCATAGGGTGGGGACAATCTCAATGATTACTATCCGGTCCCACACCTCAAGCAGGCCCGCCTCGATCGTCTATCAGCGCACTGCCGGATTTACCTTTCATTGCCATGATATTTTGGATCATGCCCCGGACTTACTGGCTCTGCCTCTAGCTGAACGATGCTGGACGTTGGTCATCCACTGGCGCGCCAGGCCGCGTGCGCTACCGCTCGAAAATCCTTTTTGTCTCATGCGGACAATCTAACCTCGTGGGTCATACCTGTCATATTGGAACTCGTTCGGCAAAATCGCAAACAGTCCGCTGCTGTTGTACGCGTCATCACAGTCTCGGATGTATGGTGCCAACACGCCAAAGTGCCGTTCAGCGAGTCAGACCTGTAAACATCCCGTCTGCTCTTTATGCCCGCGCACCACAAGCGGGCATACGAAATGATGAGCGAATCCTATGCCCGGCTTTATGGCATGCACCAGATTGGGCCCCTTTCGCTTTTTTCACGGTCCTACGGCCCGTGGGGGACGCCCCGATATGGCGTACTGAGGTCTTTGCGGAGAAAATTCTCGTCCGGAGAACCCGATCAAGGTCCCAAATCAACGGCAACTGGAGGCGTGACTTCAACCTATATCGATGAATGTTGTTGTCTGGCGTCCGCGACCGCGCTGCAGCCCATGAAGCCCCAAGGCGGCCGTGCCACATCGCATACTACAATATCGGGAACAACACGCCGGTGGCAGCTCAAAATGCGTTTCATTGAATTCCGAGCAAGCGATCGAAAGAAGGCGCAACATACAGAGTCGAACTCCAAATGCAGCCTGGCGAACGTCCATCTCGACTAATGCCGCATTTCCGCATTGTGGCCGATATGGCTTTGCCCAATCATACTCCGTTGAGAACCGGGATATTCCCATCCGCTTCGTCGATGGTTCCGCGCCTATGTCGGGAAATACCAGCAAAAAGCTGAACAGGTGATCAATCTCGCTCCAGCAGTGCTGCCAACTCACACAAATCGGCGTCACACAGTGTAAATGCGGTGACTTGCTCGCGTCCACCGGAAATGGGTCTACGGCAGCTGAAAAGATAACCTAGAAAACCCTTTTTCAGATGCCTCGTCATGTCCCCTTCCTTCATCGCCTTCGGCGCAGCGCAAGCGATCGAAGCGGAAATCAACCAGAGCCGTCCTCGGCGTTATCGAGAGCGCCGGTTGTGCTCGCCCGAAGTCGCTGAACTCGGAAACGCTCGCAGCCTTTTGCGGCGCGTCGCATGCGGTGTCCTGCGCCAATGGCACCGAGCCTCGCCCTGCCTGCTGGTCTGGGGCCTGAACACGCGACCCGTGTTTCTGCGCCGCGAGCGTCACCTTTGTCGCCAACGGCGCAGGTCCGAGCCTGGCTCGGCCCCACCTGTACCTTTGTCGATATTGTATGCGGCGACCCTACAACATTGGATCCGGCTTCTCGCTGCGGCGCTGAAGATCGAACGACGTGTCAGCGAGGGCAGCTCAAGCCGAAGGTGTGATACAGCCGTTTAGACCCTGTTCGGCCAACCGGGCAAACTAACCTGAAAAATCAAGGCGATCTTGCGAGAGTTTCGGGCTAAAGCTGATCGCCGATACCGCGCAGGGCTTGGCTGCACCGCTGCAATGGCCAGCACCCGTCCGACTGGCCGATATTGCGACACCAGCTTTTTTCCCGGCCAAGCCGCTGGGGCTATGGCGGATGGCGGCCGCCGTCGTGACCAATGAGAACGCAAGCGTGCCAGAGCTCCATGAGTCTCTTCGGGTTTACTGGCAGGTCTATCACCGTCGGATGGCCGCCCAGCAACCGCAACTTCCACATGACCCCCAAATACCTCACCTGCTCACGGGTTGGCAATGACACTCCGCGCCTGCACACGAATCCAGGCCGCTATCCCTGACTGGAAAAGACTGAAGATTTTTTCGCCGCCACGAAATTGAACCGCCGGCAGTTCGTGCGAACCGGTATGTCGGCGGCTTGCGCGGGGGGTGTCAAAGGGGTGCCAGGGTGATTGAAGGGGGCGGTTTCGGTCCCTGGGCCCAGTACCGTTATCGAACATGATAACCGCGATGGTCTGCAAGGCCCATCTCACCGCGAAGGCATCCCGAGCAATGGTCCTACTATCCCGTGCCGAGCACCAGCAGGACTTTGCCCTGCGCTTTGCGCCCGCCCGAGGGCAAACCTCAAGGTTCACGAAGGCGGGCGAGCCAGCAACGTCCTTGGCCTGCCGATGCATCCCTATCTCGGCGAGGCCGACCAGACCGATCACGATACGGCCTCGGCTTCAACGGCTAGATCGCGCCAAGCCAAACCGAATGATTGCAGGCGCGCCTCACACGGCGTTGCCTTTGCCTGTGCGTCATGCTAACGCCGCAAAACATATAAAGGAACAATTGATCGATGGCCTAAGGACTAACAACCACGTCGCCGACATCAAGCGTTGGCTGAATTCGCAACAAAGGAAATCGCATCGCCGAGACCGAAATGCGGGCCTCATGGCCGCGCGCGAAAGAATCGGACACCCAACGCAGCCCCTCAACGGCGCGAACAATATCCTGCGGCTCGGCAGAGATTGACGAGTCCAGGACGGCGCGCGCCCTGATCCAGCACTGGAGCCCTTGTCAGTTATATGTTTGTAGCAACATCCTATTCGACTACAGGACTATCGCCGCCGCGATTGCACGCGAACGGCACGCCACGCCGTAGCCTTCGCCTACAAGGCGAAAACGCTTCGAAGAGAATACTGCGGACTGGACGCACACATGTTCATGCGAGACCACGGCGAGATCGGCAAACCTGAATCCCTCCAGCGGAATGAGGCGACGCCACATGTACCTTGTTATCCTGGGTGGGAGCGCGCCGGAAAACCATACCGCGTGCCTCCCTCGAAAAAGCACCGGTTTTCGGAAAGAACGAGCAAATACTGCTTCGCCCAGGAGATCAAATGAGCGCATGAAATCCAGCCCGGGCCTGGGTTATCGCAGACAAGGCCCGGGATCGCACGAGGAAAGAAACCACAGACGGCGTCAATCCGCCTGTACCAACATCGAGAAGAAGAGGCCGAACTGAGCCCATTCCCCGCCGATCAACGTCAACGACTCGGTCAAAAGTCCAAGTTTCGAGAGAGAGAGGGGCTGCAAGAACATCGAGAGCTCGTCCGACGCTCCGTCTTCGATTCCGTCAGGCACCGATGTCATGAATGGCCCGGCCAAGAAAAGCCTTCGTCGCCGGCTATGGTGAATGATCGGCAAGGGCTCGGCGCACGTACCGGTGCCGGGCGCCCGCGTCTCGGTCTCTCCGAAGTCGATCCCGACTGCGCACCTGCGACAGACGCAGCCATAGGACGGTCTATGGACTGAAGCGGTGCTCGAAGTTCGACCATCTTCGTGTCAGCCTCGTGACCCGGCACAAGGAATCCTGACCGTCGACCATAGCGCGCGGATGAAGGAACATGGCCATCGTCTGCCAAACATCGCACGTCGAAAACGAGATCACACGTCGCAAGCCTGCGCATTTCGAGTGAGACGAACATCAAGCCGCAAAGTCGAACATGGATCACGGTTCCCTGATGCAAGCGCATCCTGCTACCTGTCGGAAGGCCGCCTGGTCAATCTCGGCAATGCCACAGGTTCACCCGAGAGGCTTCGTCATGTCGGCCCGTAGTCACTAACCAGACTCTGGCGCATGATCGAGCTTCCACGCCACCGCGCCGACGAAATAAAAGGTCTACACGCTGACTGCCAAGCACGCCATCGCGAGAGAAAGTATGGGCATGCTGCACCGTCGACAAGCTTGGGCCGTAGAAACGTGCGCGACTTTCGACGAACAGGCCACGACCTATATTCGTGGCGTGACGACCAGAAGTCAAGCCGGAACATTACCGCTTACTAGGCGGCGCCGGAGGAGACAGAGTGGAGCCAGCGGACACATCCCTCACACCTTGCCTGCCGGACCAGGGTGGGACTGGTCGCGACAGCCCGCACGGTTGATGTGAGCGGCAATAGGCTGTTCATCGCTTCGTCGGCACGTTTCGGACGATCCGTGAAACGGGGCAGTTTCTTTGCCCGCGCGTTCTTCCAGTCCGAAGCCGACGAGACGATGTGCCGACCGGCCTGCTCGCCGACCTTGAAGACGCCGCAGGTGAACGCATAGGCGACCAATGGGCGTCCACAAAGTGGGCCAGCCGTCAAGACGACCTAGCTGCCTCGTGATCGAAGTCAGGACCATCGCGCCAACAACACGCTGCTCTAATCGCGCGGACGCGGTGAACTGCCAACCACAAACTCGTCGGCATCGTGTCCAAACGCACGCACACGGAGCCGTTTTTGCCACATGGGGCTGCCCTTCTTCCATGTGCCCGTGACGGCTGCGACAGAAGCAAGAGAGATGCGGAAGCCCGCCTGTTTCGACCTTTGTCGTCGAACGAGACCGCGGAGCTGACTGGTCGTAGTCGCGCCGCTACATGCAGGTGCTCAGTCCAATCATGGCTGCACCACGCCCTCGCCGGGCGTTGCAATCAATATCCACATTCCTCTGCCCAGCTCAAGGGTGCCCAGCCTATCACCAAGCGCTACGCACCGCGCGTGAGTCATCGGTTTGCGTCAGCACACTAAGCGATGACGCCGGACCTCGACGAAAGCCCGATTCATCACGCAGGCACCGAGGGCATCGACCACACGTTACAGCCGGCGGACATGATCGAACTAGTCCGCCATTCCTGAAGGCACCGCCCTGCTGCGCCCCGTCAAGGCGCATGCCGAAACAACAGAATATTCACTCAACGCTTGGCAAAGACCAGGTCGTCTTGCCAGATAGTCCCGATTACAGTGTTTTCCGAGGAACGAGCCATGAAAATGAACGACTTTTTGAATTCACCAGCGAAAAGCGTTGCGAAGGTCACCCGGACACAGGTGTCGGACCAGATCTCCGATGGCGAATCGGTCGACCTCTTCCTCACCAAGGACCCGAACGCCAAGGTTGCCGTCGAACCTGACAAACGACCCATATCCTGGCTGCGAAGTGCGCACAACAATGGGCCCGTGGTCACGCAATGACGAATGATCCAGACCAGCCCGCGATGTGGTGAAGAAGATCGGCTATGAGGCAGGAACGGCTTCCACTGAAAAGAGGACGTCAATTGCTACCGTTGCAACGGCCAGTCCTGCCATAATCGCACAAGGCGTGAAGAGGCCAGGGCCTGTTTGCTCCGAAGAAGGTGCCGGCGACCAGGGCAATCATGTGTCGGCTATGCGCCGACAGAGACGCCGAGCTGATGCCCCGGCCACCACTCGTCTATTCGCACCAATTCTCCCAGAAATGGCTGCGCTGCGCCAATTCGGGCGAACGTCCCCGATTCGAGCCGACGCCAAGAGCCAGGTGACCTTCCGCTATGTGGAACGAAAAGCCGTCCGGCGTGAACGCAGTCGTCGTTTCGAGACCCAGCACAAGAAAGCGCGAAACGCTGGGAACAGCTGCGCGAGCTGTACGCCGACGTGCAGGGCGTCCTGCCCGGGGCGGTTCCCGCCGATAGACAAGTTCTAACGTAACCCGAACCGGCAACGTTCGTGATTTGGCGGCCCGACGGCGATGCCGCCTCCACCTGGCCGCAAGATCAATCGTCGACACGTATGGCGGCGCAGCCCCCACAGCGGCGGCGCCTTCTCCGCAAGGATCCGCTCCAAGGTTGATGACACGTTCAGACCGCCCTATGCCACGCGCTACACTTCGCCAAGAATGTCGTCGCGTCCGGCCTCGCCAAGCGCTGCACGATCCCAGGCGGTGTCTTACGCCATCGGCGTGTCCGCAACCAATTGTCAGTCTATGCGATAAACGCACGGCACGGGCCGGCTGATGAAGCCCGTATCCGCGAAAACGCCTATCGCGAGCTGTTTGAAACCTTTCCACCGAAGGGCATTCGCACGCAACCTGAAGCTGAAACAACCGTCTACTCGCGAGCACGGCAAGCCTATGGACTTCGGCCCAGCAGCGGGTGCTGATTGCATGTTAACGTTCACATGGGAAAAGACCGACCTCCTCGAACGAACTCAAGCGCCTGACAACTGAGGCCTCGTCCCGGCGCTTCCGGCGCGGGGGCCTCACAATCGCGATCGTTATCTTGTCTATACGCGCGCGCTCTTCACCGCCGCAGACTATGCTGACCGCCCTCCGCGCAGCCCTTGCGACGGGTCGCGAGTAGCTGGCAATTGCCCGCAAATGCCCGGAACCACCGGGGACGTTTCAAGCATCAGCACGCCAGGTTGTCCCGGTCGGCACAGGCGTCCAGCAGCCATGGCCGATCATCGTCCAGCTTTAACCGCGACGATCAACTTGTCGCGCCCCCGACGAGACCTTGCGCATCTGGTCGAACCCATGAGCCCGAGGCCCGTGGTCAACGACGGGGCACATCGCGACCGGTTTCGGCGGTCCATGATGTTGTTCCACGTGTGTGCAAGCGCCCAAGCGGCGCCGAGAAGACAAGTGCAAGAATGCCAGCCCGCATCACCATTTCCTTCCCAACCTGCCAAAGCCACGCGACGCTTTGTCGTCCGCGCCGGAAATGCC
>Ga0163217_1068480_pt1 | contig 15308 bp, 14 predicted proteins | sample SynspAceP_FD_185933 | JGI IMG/M metagenome (GOLD analysis project Ga0163217, IMG submission 185933) | Saline lake microbial communities from Ace Lake in Antarctica - Synechococcus sp. Ace-P (PacBio error correction) | ecosystem: Environmental > Aquatic > Non-marine Saline and Alkaline > Saline ...
AAAAAGAGAGAGATTGGTTTTTAAACGACCCCACCGAAATGGACTACTTCTTTCGCCTAAAATATCGCTGTGTTTTTAGGTCATTCAAAAAAAAAAAATTTTCCCCCCCCAAAAACCCCGGGTTTTTTTTATTTTTTTTTCCCCCGCCCCAAAGGGGTAAACCTTATGCCCACCAAACTGTGGGGTTGGGGGGGGGAAACCGACATGCCTAAAAAAATTTGGGCTCCTTTGGGGGAAAAAAAGCGCGCAAAAAACGACGCCTTTTGTTAAAATAAGAACGAAGAAAAAAAAAAAAAAAAAAAAAACCTTTTGAAAAACCAAAAGGGGCCCCCCCCCCACCCCCCTTTCCCCCCCAACCTTTGCCGCCGGGGGGGGGTTGGAAAAACCGGAACAATTTTTTTCAAAAATAAAATTTTTCCCCCCCCCAAATTGTAAAAAGTTAAAAGGGGGGGGGGGGTTTTTTTGGGGGGGGGGCCAATGGGGGTTCCCCCCCCCCCCCCCAACAAGGTTTTTTTTTTGGGGGTAAGCCCCCTTTTCCCCCTTAAATCCAAACAGAAATTAACAACTTCCAAAAAAAAAAAAATTATTTTGGGGGTTTTTTTAAAATTTAAAATACCAAAAAACATAAAAAAACCAAAGAGCCCCAAACTAAAATAAACCAAAACCAATACCTTTTTTTTTTAAAAAAAGGGCCATTTTTTTTTTCCAAAAATTCAAAAAAGCCGGCCCCCCAAAAACCCCGGGGGAATTTTCCCCCCCTTACAATCGGGGAGGGGTTTAAATTAAACAGCAAATGCCCCCCCCAAGCCCCAACTTTAAAAAAACCCCCGGGGGCCCCCCCCCCAAAGCCGGGGGGGGGGGTAGCTCAAAAAAAATGGTTACCCGCCCCGGGGGAAAAGTCCCCAATGGGGGTAGGCCCAAGCTTTTTTTTCAAAAAAAAATGCCCCCCCAAAAATCCGGGATTTTTTTTTCTTTTTTTCCCCTTAACGAAAACCCCTTGGGTTACTTGGCCCCCCCCCCCTTGGGCATAAAAAAAAAATTCGCCCCCCCCCCCCCGGCCCCCCCAATAAAAGGGGTTTTTTGCCATTGGGCCCCCACCCCCCTTCCCGGAAATAAAAAAACCCCAATGGGGGGGAAGGCCCCCCAAAAAAACCCCAAATAATTTTTTTTTTTTTTTCCCCCCCCCGCCCCTGGTTTTTTGGGGGGCGGGGGGGGCCCCCCCCAATTTATGCCGGGCCCCCAATTGCGCCGGGAAATTTTAAAAGCCCGGTGGGGGGGAATGGCCCAAAAACAAAGGGCCGGGGGTACCCCAACCCCAAGCCCCCCATAAAAAGTTTTATCCCCCCCCCCCCCCCAATAAAAATGGGGTAAAATTTCAACCCTAAACCTCCCCTTGGGGGGGTTTAAAAAAAAAAAGGGTTTTTTTTTTTGGGCGCCAAAACCATAATTGTTTTTTTTTTTTTGAAAACGAAATTCCCAAGCCCGGGGAATGTTTCCCTTTTTTAAAAGAAAAAAAACCCGTTTGCCTGTTTTAGGTTTTTTTTTTCCAAACCTCCCCCCCCCAAAAGCCATGCCCGGTCCCCCCCTTTTATCACGTTTTGAAAATAAAAGCCGAATAAAAAAATTAAATTAGGTTTTTTCCCACCAACAAAAATTTTTTTTTTTTTTTTTGGAAAAGTCCCAAAGCCCCCCCCCCAACCCCCCGCCTATAGCCGAAAAAAAAATCAAGGGGGGTTTTTTTTTTTTTAAAAAAAAAAAAAACGAAAGAAAAAAATTTCCAGCCCCAAAAAAAAAAACGGCCCCCCTTTCAAAAAAAAAAAAAAAAAAGGGCCCCCAAATTTTTTTTTTGGGCCCCTTTTTCCTGGGTTTTGGGGCGGGGGGAAAAATAAATAATAAAAAAATTTTTTAAAATTTAATAGGCCCCCCCCAAATTAATAAATTTATTTTGGCCCCCGGGGTGGGCCTTTTTTTTTTTTGGGGGGGCCCCCGGGGGGGGGGGGGGGGGGCCCCCCCCAATTTAACAAAAAAATTTTTGCCCCCCCCAATGGAAAAATAAATCCCCCATTTTGGCCCCCCAAAAAGCAAAAACCAGACCAAAAAGAAAAAATTAACAAAAAAACCCAAATTTCCCTCCCCCCACTTCCGGGCCCCCCCCCCCCCCTTTTTTTTTTCGCCTTTGTCCAATTAAACCCCTCTGGAAATTTTCCACCCCCCACCCTTACCCCATCCGGGATGAACATTATTTTTTCCAAATACGGCTTTGAAAGTCTATTCCGTTAAAGTTATTTTTTAGCCCCAAACGTCGAGCCCCCCTCCTTAGGCGGGCCCCTTCTTGCGCCCCATTTCCCCAAGGCCCCCGCAAAAATTTTTAAAGAAAAAGGGATTCGAAATTATTGCAAAAGCACCCTCCTTTTGGGGTAACCACTTCACCCAACCCGTAAAATTAACCGGGGAATCAAGTTGGGCGCCCAAAAGGCTTTTTTTTAAAACAATCCCAAGAATTTACGGGGCCCCCCCCCTTTTTTTGGCCCAATTTCCGGGAGAAAAAAAGTCGAAAAACAACCCTCCCGTACTTTTTAAGAAAATGGCCCCCCCCCCCCCCCCCCCCCCCCCCCCTTGGGCGTTTTTTTTTTTTTTTTAAATAAAAAAAAAAAAATGGGGAAAAACCTCCCCCCTTTTTCCATTTTTTAAAAATCTTCCCCGTTTTCCCCGGGGGCCCAAAAATGGGGAGGGCGGGTTTGGAAAACCCCTTTAAAGAAGGCCCCCCCCCAAACGGGTTTTTTGGGGGGGCCAAAAAAAAAAAACAAACGGCCCGCCCCCCCCCCGGCTGTTTTTAAAAAATCAACCAAAATCAAATTTTTGAAAAAAATTTAAATTTTTTTTCCGTTTAAATTAAAGAAATTCCCCCTTGAACCAATTTGTGGGGTTCCCCCAAAAACAGAAAAATCCATTGAAAGGGGGTTTGGGCCATCAAAAAGTTACAACAAAAAAGGTCCCCCCCAAGCCCGTTTTTTTTTTTTTCCCCCTTTTTTTTTTTCCTACCCTTTTTTAAACTTTGACCATGATCAAGCCCAAATGGCCCCATAATTTAAAAATTGGGCCCCCTATTTTTTTGGCCCAAAAAAAAAAAAAATTTTTTTTTTCTGGCCCCCCCCTCCCCAATTACAAACGAAAACCCCCCGGGAAAATTGCCCCCCCGCCCCCCCAAAAACCCAAATTTTTTTTTCCAATTTTTGGGCCCCTTTTTTCCCCCCCCAAAAAAAAAAAAGAAAATGACTTTCTTTTGGGTTTAAAAAACCCCCGCCCCCCTTCCCAAGCAAAAAAGGTGGGCCCAATTTTGGGCCCCCCCGCCGCCAAAAAAGAAATGCCCCCCCCACCTGTTTTTTTTTTTCCACCACCTAAAATTTAAAAAGAAAATAACAAAATTGGTTCCCCAAAAAAAAAAAGGCGCTTTGGTTTTGGGATCCCCGCCCCCCCCCCCCCCCAAGACCAAATTTGGGGGGAACCGGACCTTTCCCTAAAAAAAAATTTTTTTGTTCCGCCCGGCCCCCCCCCCGTGGGGGCCCCCCCCCCCTTTTTTTTTTTTTCCCCCAATAAAATTTAAACGAAAACAAAATGGGGTTTTTTCGGTTTGGGGGTTTTTTTTTAATTTTTTTTTCCCAAAAAAGAGGCCCAAATCCTTCCCTCCTTCCCCACAACCAACCAAAAAACGAAAAGAAAGGAAAAAAAAAGGGAAAAAAAGAAAGAGAGGATTTGGGGCATCTTGGGAAAATAAAAACACGAAAAAAAACCATCGTAAAAAAATTAATGGAAAAAAAGCCACCGGGGCCCCGGGGAAAAAAAAAAAATTTAAGAAAAGTTTCCCGGTTTTTTTCCCCCCCCAATGGTTGGGGCGGCTTCACCAAAGCGGCCTTTTTTGGGGGGAACCCCATTGGGGTATAATAGGTGGGGTGGAATTTTTTTAAAGGTTTTTTTTTTTGCAAACTTTTTGCGGCCATTGGGCCCCCTTTGGCTGAGGCCCCCCGGGTTTTTACCCAAAGTTTCATTCCCTTTTTTTTTTGGAAAGAAAAAAAAGAGCCAATGGAAAATTTGGGGTTTGGGGGGGGGCAAATCGGGGGGGGGTCCCCCCCCCGTTTAATGGAAAAGGGGGGGCAAAAAAAAAATTTTTTTTGGGCCAAGGGGCCCAACATAAATGGGGGCCCCAATGGCCCTGAAAAATATTGGTTCCCCCCAGTTAAAAAAGTTAAGGGGAAAAAGAAAAAAAAAAAAAAAACCCCGGGCTTTTTTTGGGAAACCTTAAAAAACCCTTTTTTTTTGGGGGGGGGTTTTTGGGGGGGGCAAAAAAACTCAATTTTTTTGGAAAAAAATTTTTTTTTTTTTTTTTTTCCTTTTGGTTGGAAAAACCCCCATGGGGGTTTTCCCAAGGGGGGGGAATCTTATTTTTTACGAAAAATTTTTTTCCAAAAAAAATTTTTTGGAAATTGTTTGGAAATTTTAACAAGCGGGGGGGGGGGCGTTTGGGGTTTTTGCAAAAAGCGGGGGTTTGGCCCCCCCCTTCTTAAGGTTTCCCCACGGCCCCCCAATGGGGGGGGGGGGGCCCCGGAAAAAAAAAAAAAAAAAAAAAACCCCCCCGAAAAAAAATTTAAAAGAAAAAGAAGGTTTTTTTTTTTTTTTTTTTTTCCCATTTTTATAAACCAGCATTCCTAAGGTTAAAAAAAACGAGGGGTTGGGGGGTTCCCCCCCGGAAAAACCCTTTTTTTCTCGAATTGCAAAGGGGGCCCCCCGTAACAATCCCCTTGATAAGCTTGGGGCAAAACTGAAAAACGGTTAATTACGGGGTTGGGGGTGAAAAGGGTGGTTTTACAATAAAAAGAAAAAGGGTTTTGGCTCCCATAATTTCCCATCCCCCTTTTTAAATTTTTTTTTTTGGCCGCGCTTTTGGGGAAAAAAAATTGGGCAAAAAGCCCGCAAAGAAAGGCCCCTTTCACCCGGGGTTTGCGCTAAAACTTTTAAACCGAAAATAACTCCCCAAAGCCCCCGTATTTTTTTGGGAATTTATGTTTTTTCCCCGAAAATGGTAAAAAGGAAATCCAAAAGAAAAGGGTTACAAAATTTTGAAAAACAAGCCCGGAAAAAAGGCCCGAAAGTTGGGAAAAATTGTCCCCCCCGTTAATTTTTTGGTTTGTTTTTTGCCTTTGCCCCAAATGGTTTTTTTTTTTTAAAAATTCCTTGGGGGGCCCACAATTTTTAAAATGGCCCCCCGCCCAGCAAAAAAACGCCAAAAAAATAAATGCCTATTATATTTTTTTATTATCCGGCCCAAACAAAAAAAAAAAGAGCCCCAATTTTGCCCCTGAAAAAAAAAAAAAAAAAAGCCCGTTGCCCCCTTTTTTTGGATCGTATAAACCCCTGGGGGATTTTCCCGTAAAATAGCGGTTTTTTGCCTTTTTGAAACTCAAAAAAAATTTTGGTGGTGGAAAAAACCCCTTATTTATTTCGCCTTTAATTCAACGTGAAAAATTAGAACCCGCCAAAAAAATGCCTTTTTGGGGGGGAGGGGGTTTTTTTTTTGGAAAAAAACTAAACAAGCCAAACGGTTTTTTTTCCCCCTAAAGAAAAAAACCAATCCCGGCTTTGGGGGATTCCCGTTCAAAAAAAACATATGGTGGGGCCAACCCTTACCCAAAGAAAAGTTTTTAAAGGGTTTTTTTTGAATTTTTACCCATATTGGGACCCCTAATGCTTTGGGGTTTTTGGGGGGTAACGCCCTTTTTTGGCCAACATCAACGCTTTTTTTTTTTAAATCCCCGCAAAAAAAATTGCCCGCCATATTGCGCGCCCCCCAAACCGAAAAAAAAAAAACATAAATTTTTTTGGGTGGGCCGCCCGCTTCAAAAAAAAATGGTTTAAATTTCCCCGGACCAACGGGGGGTTGGGCAAAATGGCAAACCTTTAAATTGGCCGGGGGGGGGGGCCCGGGGAAAACTTTTTGCCACCAGGGGCCAGTAAAAAAAAAAAAAGGGGGTTTTCCGTTTAGAAGAAATCGGATTGCCATTTGAAAAGCCCTGCTAACCCCCCAATGAAACCCTTTTCCCCCCGGCCCGGGTAAACAAAAAATTGGCTTTAACGCTGGGCCCCGGGGGTTTTTTTTTTTTTAAGTTGGCTTGGCAAAATGCTTTGGTTTATTTAGCCCTCGATGTTTTTTAAGATTTTTTTTTCGTTTTTTTTTTTTGCCGTGGGAATTTGAAAAAATGCCCTAAGTAAAAATTGGTGGTATTTTTAAAGTGGGCTTCCCCCCCTTTTGGGTAAAAAATGTTGGGTTTTAAATAATTTTTTTTAAACAAAATTTTTTTTATTTTTGAAAAAAATGTTAAATTTCTTTTTTGGGGTTTGGAAAAATTAAGGGAAAGCCTAACAAACCCTTGGAAAAAAAACCCAATTGGGGCCCCACCCCCCCCCCTACTAAAAATTTGAAAAAAATTTTATGCAAAAAATCCGTTTCTGGTCCCAACCCCGCAAGTTTTGGGAGCCCTGTTTTTTTCACAGTCCCTTCCGTTCCCCTATTAAGGCCGTGGGCCTTCAGGCGCGCCAATTTTTTTAGAATGGTTTCACCAGTTTGGGGGAGGTTTTTTTACCTTTTTGAAACCCGTTTTTTTGGAATTTTTTGGAAAATGAAAAACCTTAAAAAACCAACAAGCGGAAGAATTTAAATAGCGAAAAAAAGAAAGTTTAGGCCCATTTTTCCCGTGGGGGTTCCCCCCCCCCCCCGGGTTGGTTTTTTTAACAAATCTTTTCCCCTCTCCAAACCCAAAACAAAAAAACAAACGGAGGAAAGGGAAAAGGAAAAGAGAAAAAGGAGGGATGGGGTACAACGACCCCAAACCCCGAAATGCCTTACTCCCCTTTTTCCCCCGCTTTTTAATTTCGCTTGTTGTTTAGGTTTCCCCATTTTCAAATCCCAACGGTTTTTTTTGTTCCCCAAGTAACCTTCCACTGGGTTGGACAAAATCTAAAAATTTTGCTGAGCAACGGGCTTAAAAAAGAACGGAGAATACCTTGAAAACCGGCCCCCCCCTCCAACCTTTGCGGGGGTTTTTGGGGAAAAAAGGATTTTTGCAATAATTTCCATTGGGGTAGTAACAGGGGGGGGTTTTGGCCCAAAAAATGGGGTCCCCCAAGGTTTTTTTTGTTAAAAAAGCCCTTTTCCTTAAAATCAACAAAAGAATAACATTAAAAATATTGGTTTTTTAATTGTAAATAAACACAAATACCAAAAGAGGCCCCAACTAAAATACAAAACCCAAATACTTAGGCCCCATTTTTTTTCCCAAAAAATTTCACGGCCAAAAAACGGAATTCCCCCTTTTAAACCAATCCGAAAGGGTAATAACAGGGCAAATGCGGCCCCCCAAAAGCAACCCCCTTTAACCCCCCCGGCCCCCAGGCCCCCGTTAAGCAAAAAAATTTGTTTTCCCGCCCGGGGAAGTCATGGGGGGGTAGGCCCAAAAGCCTTTTTTTTTCCTCAAAATGCAAAAATCCCGATTTTTTTTTTCCCTTCTAACGAAACCTTTTGTAAAAACTGGCCCCCCTTTGGCAAAAAATTTCCCGGCCCCCCGCATAAGGTTTTTTTGCCATTTTGCCCCAACCCCGTTGGGGTCCCCGGAAAAATAACCAAAATGGAGCCAACAAAATTTATGGGTTTTTTTTTCCCCTGTTTTTTGCCCGCCGGCCCAAATTAACATGCGGCAAAAAATGCCGGGATTAAAAAAGCGGGTGGAAATTGGGCATAAAGGGGCCGGAAACCCCCCCCCCCCAAGCATGGTCCCAAATTATGGGGGTAATCAACCCTTACTCTTGGGTTAAAAGTTTTTTTTTTTTTTTTGCCAACCCCCATAATTGTTTTTTTTTTTTTGAACCCGAAAATCCCAGCCCCCCGGGGAAAATGGTCCTTTTAAGGAAAAACCGTTTGGGCCTGTAGGGTTTTTCCACCTCCCCCCCCAAAAAAAGCATGCCGTCCCCTTATCAAACGTTTGGGATTTAAAAGCCCGGAAAATAAAAATAGTTTTTTTTCAAACAACAAAAAATTTTGAGTTTCAAAAAAGGCAAACGCCCCCTTATTAAACGAAAAATCAAAAAAGGGGGGTTTAAAAATACCGAATCAGGCAAAAAACCGGCTTTTCCAGGCCCAAAATTTTGGGGGCTTTTTTCTTTTTGGTGGGGCCGATTTAAATTAAAAATTTTAAATTTTTAAATAGGCCCCCCCCCCAAAAATTTAATTTTTTTTTTTGGCGTGCCCTGGCGGGGGGGCCCCCCAATTTTTTTAAAAAATGCCCCCCAAAAGATTAACCCATTTTGCCAAAGCCCCCAAAACCCAAACCAAAAAAATTTAAACGGGAACATTTTTCACCTCCCCGGCCCTTTTTTTCCGCCTGTCCCCATTACCCTCCTGGAAAAAAAATTTCCCACCTACCCCAAAAATCCGGGGACAATAAATTCCCCCCCAATACGGCCTTGGGAAGTTTATCCGTAAAAAGTTTTTAGCAACCGTGCAAAGCCCCCCCCCTCCCTTTGCGGGGGCTTTTTTTTGCCAGAAATCCCCAAAAGCGCCAAAAAAAAATTTAAAAGAAAGGGAAAAAATTGAAATTTATTGAAAAAAAAAGCAACCCTTCCTTTTTGTAAACCACTTCACCAAAGAACCGTTAAAAATCCCGGATTCAAAGTGCCAAAGCCCCCCCCCCCCTTAAATAAGAAAAAATTAACGGCCCCCTTTTGGGGGCCATCCGAGAAAAAGGTTCGACAAAAAACCCCCCCTCGTAACTTTTATTTTTAGAAAAAATGGCCCTTTTTTGCCGGTTTAATAAAAGAACCCTCTTTTCCCTTTTTAATTTTCTCGGGCCATGGCGGTTTGGGGACCTTTAGAAGGCCAAACGTGTGGGCAAAAACACGGCCCCGCCCCCCCCTTTGTTTTTTTTAAATCAAAAAAACAATTTTTGGAAAAAAAAATATTTTTCCCCCGTAAATAAGAAAATCCCCTTTTGGAACCATGGGGTCAAAACAGATCCCAATTTGGAAAAGGTTTTTTTTGGCCCCCCACAGTAGGTCAGCCGTTTTTCCCCCTTTTTTTTTCCTACTTTTAAACTGACCCCAATTCCAAGCCCATGGGCCCTATTAAAATGGCCCTTGGGGCCCCAATTTTTGGGCCCCCCCCCTCCCAATTAACCGACACCCGCGGATTTTGGGCCCCCCCCACCAAAATTTTCCCCATTGGCCCCCCTTTCCAAAAAGAAAATGGAAAAAACCTTTGGTAACCCCGCCCCCCTCCAAAAGCAGGTGCAAAAATTGCGCCCACGCCCCAGAAAATTTTGCACCCTTGTTTTAAATCCCCCACCACCTTTTATAATTAACAAAAAAAAAAATGTTTCAAAGCGCCTTTGTTTGAAAAAATCGCCCCCAACCAATTTGGGGGGGAAAAAACCGACCCTTCCCTTAAATTTTTCCGCCCCGTGGCTTTCATAAAAAATACGAAGAATTGGGGGGTTTTCGTGGGGTTTTTTATTCAAAGGAAAAAAATGGCAAAAAAATTCTTTCTCCTCCCCAAACCATACAAACGGGGAAAAGAGGAAAAAGGGAAAAAGAGAAGGAAGAATTTTTGCCAAAAATCTTTGAACAATAAACACGAACCAATTCGTAATTATGAAAAAAACCACGGCGAAAAAAATTTTTAAGAAGTTTTCCCCCCCGTCCCCCCCCCCCAATTGGGGTTTGGGCCCCGGAATTCAAATAACAAGGGCCGGCTTTTTGGACAATTTGGGGGTTATAATAGGTGGGGGTTGGGAAAAAAATTTTTTAAACAGGTTGCCCAATCCTTTTGCCCCGGCCCAAATTTTTTGGGCAACCTTTGGCCCCCCTTGGAGCGGGGGTTTACCAAAAGTGGTCCCCCCATTCCTTTGGGAAAGCCAATTGAAATTTTGGGTTTTTTGGGGGGGGCAAATCGGGGTTTTTTTTTCGTAAAAAATTTGGGAAAAAAGGGCCAAATTTTGCCAAAAGGGGCCATAATATGGGCCCCCCATGGGCTGGGAAAATATTGGTCCCCCAAGTTAAAGGGTTTAAGGGAAAAAAGGAAACGGCCTGAAAAAAACCCCCTACCCTTGTGGGGGCAAAAAAAAACCCTCCCAAAATTTTGAAATTTCCCTGTTGAAAACCCCCAATGGTTCCCCCCAAGATCCCCCTTTTTAAATTTCGAAAAAATAAATCCAAAAATTTTGGATTTTCTGTTGATTTTAAAAAAACAGAGGCCCGGGGGGCCGGTGTTTTGGCAAAAAAAAACGTGGGGGGCCCCCCCCCCCTCTAAGTCCAAAACGCCCCCCCCCATGCCCCGAAACCGAAATTTTAAAAGAAAGAAAAAAAAGGGTTCAAAAATAAAAAATAAACGCCCCAAAAAGCCCCAAAAATTCCCCCCCTTAAGGTTTAACGAGGGGGATTTTTTTTTTGGTTTCGAAAACTTTTCCCCTTTCGATGCAAAGGCCGTTAATCCCTGAAAAAAAAAAAATAAGCCTTTTGGCCCACTGGGGGAAAACCCGGTTTTAATTTTAACCGGGTGGGTGGGAAAAAAGTGGTACAAAAAAGAAGGGTTTTTTGGCCCTCATAATCTCCCCTTTCCCTTAATTTTTTTGCGCTTGGGGATTTTTTGGGCAAAAAAGCCCCCCGCAAGAGGCCCTCGCACGGTTTGCGCTAACACCTTTTTTTTAAGCGATTTTAACCTTCAGCCGTAATTTTGGAAAATAATGGGTTTTTCCCCGAATTGGTAAAAAAAAAAATCCCAGAAGGGTAAAAAATGGAACCAGCCCGAAAAAGGGCCCCCGAGTGAAAAAAATTGTTCCCCGGGTTATTTTTTGTTTTTTTGTTTGCCTTTGCACAAATGGTTAATCCTTTGGGGGCCAATTTTAAAAATGGCCCCCCGCAAGCCCCACGCAAAAAAAAAATAAATGCCTAATTTTTAAAAAAATTAATTTTTTTTTATTTATCGCCCCACAAAAAGAAGCCCCATTTGGCCCCCCCCTGGAAGGCCCCCGTTGCTTGAAAAAATCGTAAAAAAAAAAAAATTAACCCCCCTGATTTTCGTAATAGCCCCGGGGGGGGTTTGGCTGGACTTTCCCCAAAAATTTGTTGTGAACTATTTATCGCTTTTTTATCACGGGTGGGGAAAATTTAGAAACCCCGCCCCATTTGGCCCCTTTTTGGGGGGGAAGGGGGGTTGGAAAAAAACTACAAAGCCCCCAAAACCGTTTTTTCCCCTAAAAAAAAAAACAATCGCTGGATTCCCCGGGTCCCCCCCAAAAAAAAACATATGGGTGGGCGGCCAACTTTTTAAACACCCAGGAAAAAAAAGTTAGGTTGGATTAACCAATTGAACTAAATGCTTGGGGTGGGGTTTAAACGCTTTTGGGCCCCCCCCAAAAGGAAATCAAAAACGGGCTTCAAATCCGCCATGCGCAATAAATAATGGCCCGCCGCCCACAGGAAAAAACATAAATTTTTTGTTTTGCTCCAAAAATGGTTACCCGGGAACACCGGGGGGGTGGGGCCCAAGAAATTGGCAAACCATATTGGCGCGGGGGCCCGATTTTTTTTGCGCCAAAGGCAGTAACCAAAAGGGTTTCGGTTTTAAAGAAGAAAAAAATCGAAAATTGCCAAATTTTTTTGAAAAAAAGCCCCTTTTTGCCTTAAAAACCCCATCGGAACTTTTTTTCCCCCGGCGGTTAACAAATTGTTAAACGGCCTGGCCCACGGGGGTTTTTAAGTTGCCCCCTGGGCCCAAAAAATGCTTGTTTAAACTCGAATGTTTAGATTTTTCGTTTTTTTGCCCCGTTTGGGGGAATTTTTGGGAAAAAAAAAAATGCCTAAAGTTTTTTAAAAAAAAATTTGGTTTTTTTTTAAGTGGGGGGCCCCTCTTTTTTGGTAAAATGTTTTTTTGGGTTAAAAATAATTTAAAACAAATATTTTTGGGATTTTTGTAATTTTCCTGTTTTTTTTTTTTGAAATAAGGAAAGCTTAAACAACCGACCCAATGGGGCCCACCCCCCCCTACTACAATGGAAAAAAATTTTTCTGCAAATCCGTTTTATTCCAACCCCCGCAGTGGAAAAGCCCCTGGTTTTTGTTCCTTCCTTCGTTTTCTTAATTTTTAAGCCCGTGCCCTTTTCAGCCATAATTTTATTTTAGATTTGTTTCCAACCAAAAGTTTGAGTTTTACTTGAAAAACCCGGTTTTTGGAAAAATTGACATGACCCCCTAAAACACAAGCCGGAATTTTTTAAAAATAAAAGCGGAAAAGAAAGTTTTTAGGGCCCCCCATTTCCGGTGGGGGTCCCCCCCCCCCCCGTTTTTTGGTTTTAACAATCCTCTTTCCCTTCACCCAAAACAAACAACGGGGAAAGGAAAGGAAGGAAAAGAAAGGGAAGAGAATTTTTTTGGGGGTTATTTAAAAACACGGGAACCCCCAAACCGAAAAAAATGCCCTTTACCTTTTTCCCTTTTTTTTTCGCCTATTAAAAAATCCCGCCTCTTTTGGTGTATTTTAGGTTTTTCCCCCAAAATTCCCAATTTCCCAAAACCCGGGTTTTTTTTTCAAAGTAACTCAAAACTGGTGGGGAACCCCAAAAAATCCTAAAAAATTTTTTTGGCCCCTGAAAGCCACGCTTTTTTAAATAAAGAAAAAAAAAACGAGACCTGAAACCAGGCCCCCCTTTCACTGCGGGGTTTGGGGGAAAAAAAGGGGAAAAATTGGGCCATAAATTTTCATTTTGGGTAAGTTTAAAGGGGGGGGGTTTGGGGGGGCCCCATGGGGGGTTCCCCAAGGTGTTAACAGCTTCCCTTTTATCAAACCAGAAGATACAAATCAAAATATTTTTGTTTTTTTAAATTAAATACACAATATAACCCAAAAAAGAGGGCCAAACTTTTAAAATACACACAAAACCCAAATTACTTTTAGGCATTTTTTTTTCCCAAAATCACGGCAAAAAACGAATTTTTAAACCATTCGAGGGTAAAATTAACAAGCAATTGGCCCAGCAACTTACCCCCGGGGCAGCCCCCCCCGTAGCAAAAATTGTACCGGCGCCCCGGGAAAAGTTCATGGGGGTGAAGGCCCAAGGCCCTTTTTTTCCCAAATTGCATCGGAAATTTCCTTTTTTCTCTTTAAAACGAACCCCTTTTTTGGGGGGGGGTTTTAAAAACTGCCCCTTTGGGGGCAAAAAAATCGGCCCCCCCCCCGCCCCCCCCATAAGGTTTTTGGCCCATTTTGCCCCCACCCGGTGTTCCCCCCCGGAATAAAACCATGAAAGCCAACCCAAAAAAAATTGGTTTTTTTTTTTTCCCTGTTTTTGGCGGCGCCAAAAAAAATAATGCCGGCACAAAATGCCCCGATTTTAAAGCGTGAAAAAAAAATTGGGCAAGCCCGGGTACCCAAACCCCCCCAAGCATAGTTTCCCAAAATATGGTTTAATCCAACCTAACTTTTTTTGGGGTAAAAAGGTTTTGCCCCCCCACAATTTTTGGGTTTTTTTTTTGACGAATCCCAAGCCCCGATTTTGGTCCTTTTTTTTTTAAGGAAAAACCCGTTTTGGCTGTAAGTTTTTTTCCACCCTCTCCCCCCCGCAAAAAAAGCCCTGCCCCGTTTTTTCCCCTTCCCTTTAATTTCCCCAAACTTTGGGGGGGGGGAAAATAAGGCCGAAAAAAATAGTTTCCCCAACCACAAAAAAAATTTTTTTGGAGTCCAAAGGCCCAACCGGCCTAAATACGAAATCAAAGGGTTAAAATACGATTTTCAAAGCCAAAAAAACGGGCCTTTTTTCCAAAAGGGCAATGGGCCTCCCTTTGTTGGGCCCCCCCCGATTAAATAAAATTATTAAATAAGGCATTTTTAAATTTTTTGGCGGGTGGCCCCCTTTGCCGGGGGGGCCCCCCATTTTAAAATGCCCCCCCAAAAGATAAAAACAATTTTGGCCAAAAAAGCAAAACAACAACAATAACACAAATTTTCCAACCTTCGGCCCCTTCGCTTGGTCCCCCATTTACCTCTTGGGAAAAAAATTTTCCCTTTTACATCCCCGGGACCCCAAATATTCCCCCAATAAACGGGGCTTTTTTTTGAAAAAAGGTTTTTTAATCGGTAAAGGTTTTTTAGCCACCCGTGGAAGCCCTCCCTTGCGGCCCCTTTTTGCCAAAATCCCCCCCAAAAGCGCAAAAAAAATTTTAGAAAGGAAAAATGGAAAAATAAAATTGGAAAAAAAAGGCAAACCTTCTCCTTGGTACCACCCTTCACACCGGTAAAAAAATACCGATTCCAAGTTGGGCCAAAGGCCTTTTAAAATCAGAAATTAACGGCCCCTTTTTGGGGGCATTCGAACGGGAAAGTCGAAAAACCCTCCCCCGTACTTTTAAAAAAAAAGAAAAATGCTGGCCGGGGTTTTTTTATAAAATGAAAACCTTCCTTCTTTTTTTAAAAATTTTCCGTCGGCCAATGGCCGGTTTGGGGGACCCCCCCTTTTTTTTAAGAAGGCCCACCGGTTGCCCAACCACGCCCCCGCTTGTTTTAAAATCCCACAAATCCAATTTTTTTTTGGTTTATTTTTTCCCCCGGGGTTAAAATAAGGAAATCCCTGAAAAACCCCATGGTCCCCCCCCAAAAAACAAGAAATCAATTTGGAAAAAAAAAGGTTTTTTGCCAAACAAAGTAAGGTTTCCCCAGCCCCCGTTTTCTTTTTTTTTCTACTATTTTAAACTGGGAACCCAAAATAATCAAAAGCCCAAAATGGGGGGCCCCATAATTTAAAATGGGCCCCCCCCTTGCAAAAATTTTTGGCCCTCCCCAAATTTTTAACCGAAAAAACCCCGAATTTGCCCCCCCCCCCCCAAACCCCCAAAATTTTTTCCCAATTGGCTTCCAAAAGAAAAATGAAACTTTTTTGGTTTTTAAAAAAAACCCCCCCGCCCCCCCCCCCTCAAAAGGGCCCAAAAAGGTTTTGCAAAATGCCCCCGCAAGAAAAAATTTGCAACCTGGTTAAAAATCCCCCACCCAAACCTATAAATACAAAATTGGTCCCAGCGGGCTGTTGGATTTTTTCCGCCCAAAACCCAATTTGGGGGAAAAGAAAAACGAAAACCCCCTTTTTTCCCCTTTTTAAAAAATTTTTTTTTTTTTTCCGGCCGTGGGCCTTCCCCCAAAAAAAATAATTACCCGAAAAAAATGGGTTTTTCCCGTCGGTTGGTTTTTTTAATTATTCAGAAAAATAAATGCCCCAAAA
>Ga0163217_1008833_pt1 | contig 15307 bp, 14 predicted proteins | sample SynspAceP_FD_185933 | JGI IMG/M metagenome (GOLD analysis project Ga0163217, IMG submission 185933) | Saline lake microbial communities from Ace Lake in Antarctica - Synechococcus sp. Ace-P (PacBio error correction) | ecosystem: Environmental > Aquatic > Non-marine Saline and Alkaline > Saline ...
TTTTAGGAGCACTGTATTTGGCAGAAATTATGCATGACGCGGCACTGATCAACGGAGTGTGAGGCCTGGAGCCAACAGAAATGGCAGAAAATTTGAGTTTTTTTTGTAATCCCACCACTAAGGAAAGCCCACCCCGCCCCTGCCAAAGCTTGGAACCAATGAAATAGTCAGTGCCAAAGGAAAACAAGGGGAAATAGAAATCATGTCCCCCAAAATGGGGCTTGCCAATGTAAAAAATTCGGAGGTTGGGGCCTTGGGAAGTTGCAAAGGAATTTTTTTGGAATCGCACCAAAAAACCAGAAAATAATTAAAAATACCCAAGACATGAAATACGGCCGCCGCAAGAGGGGCCAAAAGTGCTTCAATTTTGTTTGAATCATGTTCTTGTTTTCCAAATAAAGGTAAGGGGGTGGGTTAGGGTTTTGGCTACCACATAAGAATTCGTCGGGTACTTTGAAGTCCGCATACGAATCGTCCTCTCAATACCCTGATTGGTTTTTTTTTGTTTGCTCGTTGCACACCGATGAACTATAGCTTTGGGTCTCGGCCTCTGTATTTTTAGGGCCCGGCAGACTGGTGGCAACTATTTCGTACTGCTCATCCAATTTGGCGATGGCAAGTCGTCGCATCTGCTGAGGTGAATTGACCTGTGGTTAAGTCGACATAAAAGTTTTCACTTTTTTATTGTCGTACAAAGTTATCAGGCGACCATCTTCCGGTGGCCTTTTTGGCAATGCGAATTCATCGTATGATTTGACGAAATCTGCGCATTAACGGCTTTTTGATCTGGGCCGCGGTTCCATTTTGCTTTTTCGCTAACCTCTCGATCCGCTTCTGCTTTCTCGGCAGAGCCTGCTTCGCCGCGAACCTTTGCTTCCAATCCATCTAACCACCAAGCTTTTGCTGTGCAGCTGTGACGAGTCCTGTTTTACGTTTGTTCGCTTATTGCTTTTTTTAAACTGTTTCTCCTTAAACGAGACCAGTTTAAGTGTTTGTTCCTGCAGGGAATATTGCCACGGTTGTGCCTCAATCGTATTGTGCTGCTAGTAATGAATGTTCAGTAAGGGGCTGGGGAAAGCAATTTTCCGAGCTTGCGGTGTCGTTACATGCAACTAATTTAGCGCTTTTCCTTCCAGCCCTGTCAGCATGAACCCTATCGACCAAATCCACCGTAATATTATCGGCTTTGTCTTTGTCACCTTACTAATCGATTCGATGGGCTTTGGCATTATATTGCCAGTCCTGCGCAATTAATTAGGGGGTTCTGGCTATACGCTGCACAGGCGGCTGTGTATGGCGGGTGGTTGATGATGGTCCTATGCGCTCATGCAATTTTATCTTCTCCCCGATTATGGGCAATGTGTCGACCGCTTTGGTCGTCGTCCAGTCTTGCTACTGAACCTTAATTATTGTTGGGCGTCGCTATATGATTATGGGCGTGGGGGCACCAAGCCTGTTTTTTGGTTATTTTTTGGACGCAATGGTGGCAGGTAATAGCGGCATCCACTTATAGCAAACTTGTTATGGCGGTCCCATTGCCGACCCACTCCAGCGGAAACGCGAACGCAAACTTTCGGGATCGTCGGTGCGGCCTTTTGGGTTGGTTTTTATTCCTAGGCCCCTGTGTTGGGAAGGCTTATTAGGGAGCTTTTGGTGAACGCTTACCTTTGTGGCCGCGGGTGCTTAGCGTTATAAACTTAACGTTTGGGTTTTTTCGTGAGCCGAAACGCTTCCCTCCCGCAGGAGCAGTCGACGGTTTCGATTGGCGGCGTGCCTAATCCTGCTGGCCACCTTGCTGTCGCTGCCGTAAATACCCGATGGTCATAGGGGCTTATCTTGGCGTATTTCTTATTCATGTTAGGGCATCAACGTGCTGCCAGTGTCTGGGTTCTTTATTTTCGATTTGAGCGCTTTTCTTGGTGAACTGACCAAGTAGGGGTGTCGTTAGCGTTTTCTGGTCTCAATGATGGTGTTTACGCAAGGCGGTGTTTGCTACAAAAATGTCGTTCCGCGAGTGGGGCAGTTCCAACGCCGCGTTGATCGGGTTTGGCTTTTGGTATTGTCCTCTTTTATAGGCTATGCGCGTCCAGTTTTTCCCGGAAATGATGCTTTACCTGTTTTTGATCCCAGGGGCCTTGCAAGGTTTTCGTCATGCCCATCGATCAAACGGCATTATGTCCGGGACAAGTTCCGCTATGAGCAGGGGAGTTACAAGGCGGTGTCGCGAGCATGTCCAGTTGACGGCCGGATTATCAGCCCGCCGCTTATGAGCCTAATGTATTCGCCTACTTCACGTGCCTGACACGGCCGCCTAATTTACTTCCCAGCGCGCCGTTTGCCGTTGGCGGCCGTATAACGCGTTGGGGATGCTTGCTTTCTTCGGGCTGCTTCCACGTCCGTCGAAAAAGGCGGTGCGCTAATACACCTTTAGCCTCGAAGGCAGACAAAGCGCTCATAGTTTTGGCTAAAACTCCGAGCGTTTTTTACGAATGTAATTAAACATAATAAAAACGAGGTTTCCTTATGTCTAAACTCAAGCTTTCTAGCGTGGTTGCAGCCTGTGTCCTTCTTCAGTTTCCAAGTCTTGTTGATGCGGGCAGAAAATCAAATTGCTGGGCGATTACGGCCCCGTCGGTGAAGAAAAACCGGGTCTTTGTTGACGCCCCAAGGGCAAGATTCACGACTTGTCAGGCCATATCGCTGATATCACACACCTGGAAACACTTTTCCTGATGCGGCAATCTAGAAGAGATCGCCGGAGATCGCGCAAATCCCTCATCTCAGCTGCCGATCGGTCCAAGGGAGCCCCGCGAATCGGTGTGCCCCTTACTGGCATCGCAAAAAGATCATTGCATTTGGTTTCATTTCATTACGTGAATCAACGCTGCAGAGAATGGCGGTAAGAGTTGCCAACTGAGCCGTTGATCCTTAATGAGCGACGTCTGCTTTGATATGGTCCGTTGAAATAATATATTCCCGCCATGCCGCAACGCACTTAAGCCTTGATTACGAAATCCGAGTTGGTCATCGTGATAGGTAAGCGCGCTCATACATTAGTGAGATGAAAGTGTTTTGAATATAATTGCTGGGTACAACCGTGGGGCAGATTGTGTCCGAGCGTGCTTTTTCAGCGTGAGCGTGGCGGACGTTACCAAAGGCAAGAGTGCCGAATACTTATTGCCCCTGTGGGTCCTTATCTCGTTAACGCGTGACAATATTGCTAATGTGCATGAACCTTTTCCATTTGGTCCGAGGTTGAACGGTGAGATGCGTTCAACAAGGCACGAACCGCGGACATTGGTGTTTTTGGCCGTGGAAAGAGATTTGTCAGCCACTCAGTCAGTTTATGAACCCTGTATGCCAGGCGCTGTGATTTTCACGGGCACTCCAGCGGGTTGTTCGGCGATGGCATGGTGCCCTCCTCAATATCTGCAACCCGGTGATGTTGGTGCGTGGTAGGATGCGAAGGCTTGGAGTCACAGCGACAGTGATCGCACCGCCTTCCTGTAATCTTGCATGCCCTGCCTAGCAGGGCGCATTACAAAATGTCACAGAAAGCAGGGACTTATAAGGTTTTGAAATGCCTAAAACCTGTGCATACTCGCAGCCGCATTCTAATAATACAAAAATAATGAGGTGGCCTTTTTACAAGGCCACCCTTGGACCCTAAGACCCCCGGAGTTAGTCCTATGAAGTTTTCGTTTATTCGGCGGAGCGCGCAATGCGTTTCACGCGTTCCCTAAGTTGCCCTTACCTAGCGCTACTGGTCTTGTTTTTTTGGCAAGTGCGGCGTCCTGCACAAGAAGCACAAGCTTCGGCGGGACATCGCGTCCGCCTGTTACTTACCCCGCCGAGTTTTTTGCGCAGTAACGAGCCAACTCTCCGTTAACGATATGCTTAATCGTATTCCCTGGTATTTTCTTACGGCCCAGAAGCGGTGGCAATAATGGTGGTCCCTGGAAGTTCGGGGGGCGCCAATAATCGTCGTGGCTTGGGGCAGGGGGCGATCAATATTGATTCAAATGGGCGGTCCCGTATCGCCGGAAAGGGCAACGAAGGTTAATAGCCAATCAGCGTATACCGCTAACCAAGTTGAATATCAATTGAAATCATTCTGCGCACCTCTGGGGATCTCGATGTGCGTGGCGGCGGTCAGTTATTAATATTTGTGGTTATTAGAAGCGGAGTCACGCTCTAGCCTAGCCGTCGAAAGTGAATGCCTGATCGCTATCACGAAGGGACAATCAATGCGGGCGGTTTCGGTTGTCTTTAATCGGGGCAACGCGGGTGGGTTAACATTAATTTATTGAGTGTTGAGTCCCGAGCCACGCTTTGAATTTCGTGAATGGTTTTTTGAGACAAGCACGCTTGGGGATGGTTTCGTTGAATGAACACCGTCGTGCGCGAAGAGTACCGCGACCAGAAAACGACGATACGCTGGACCTCTATCTGGTTACGACCAACGACCAACGATCATCTTAATTTCAATTCCAAGTCCTCTGAAGCCAACCCCTCCGGGTACGGCGGATCGTCAAGATTACCGATTTTGACCGTTTCTCCGCTCTTGCTCTCCCTCTCTGCTCAGGTGCAGGTTGAGTACGACAAGATCCCGCCACTAGTAGTGCGTGGGAAATCGGTGGCGACTATGAACATAGTTTCGCCACATGCAGTCGCTTTTAAAACCGTGTTAACATTGTCAATGAAGACGAGAATGAAAGTGCCCCGTCATGCCTAAATATAGGTCAACGGCGCGAGCTAATGACAAGTATCTGTACTTAGCAAACCCAAAGCGGTTTCAGAAAGAGCGCATTGTTGCGTTCGACCTTACTCCTTAGGCTTAAACGATACCAAGATCTAGAGGTCGTATTGAGCGTGCGCAAACTATCCTCGATGCCCAGCTGGCAATACGGCTACCGAGTACAAACTTTGCCGAGCTTCCTCCTATATTCGGCCGGCTTTGAAGTGAATTCTAGTTAATAACCCGATGCGCTAAGTTGGACAGAGATTCGCTAATGAGTCCGTTCATGTGGTTCATAATTGGCAAGATCAACGACCGTATGAGTTTGGAAGTACGTTTGCTTTACGAGACTTCACGATTGAGCAATCTGGTGATGTGCATAATAAGTCGTGGATTTTAAAACTTTCTAAGACCGAAAGTAGATTACGCGCTTCGATATCACCCCTTCTGTACAGTTTCGGGCCTCTAATTGAGAAAAGAACGTCTCGCAGCTAGTTTCTGCTTGACTTCACTTCGAGTGTAGCCGGTGGTGATGATGACCAAAGCAGCGTTGGGCTGGCAATCCTGAATTGGCACAAGAGCAATCTATTCGCTACGAAGCGAAACCTTTGAGTACCGTCTGCCAATGAATGGGGGTGTGCTTAAGCTCGCGCGTGTTCTAATCACGACCTTACCGATGTGAAGAAAAGGTGATGTCTCGACTGTTAACGGACGATTCAAGTCCTGCTAATGGCAACCTCGGGGGATGGCGAACGTTATTGGTATTGCTTGGATGCTAGTTAAGGAACTAGGGTTTATCGGATGCCGGGCGTGTTGGTGACTTCAGGGATTGAACTCGAAAGGACTCTGAAGTGCAAGACGCCATTCCTTGGGGTTGATCGTCGTATACGTCAAGCCGGGTCGCGGTAGTTTACCGTGTCGGGTATCGACATGACGTCACTTCCTTGAGTTTTAACTATGGGTTTAATTACCACCTAGCCTTTGAAAGGGAATCGTTTAGCCTAAGCGATATCGATAAGATCGAAGACTATAACAGTGGTGGGATTTCATGACAGCAATTTGTCGAGAAAGTAAGGTTTTATGGGCTGACCTATCGCTTTTGAAGCCACGAATATTGTGGAAGGCGAGCGGTTGCCGAATTACGCCAGTCGTTATCTTGTGGCACGAATCGCCACGGGGCTATTTGAGCGAGATCGCAGACTCTTGCAGTAATACAGGGCATCAAATATACGCGCTTAAAAAATCCGCGGGACCTTCTAAGCAAGCGCCCAGAAACTCTTACAGTCCATAGGCACAATCTGCCAACAATTCATGCCCGCCTGCGTTATTCGCAAGCGGCATTTTCCATTTGAGGAAGGGTCATGGCCGAGATAAGGCAAATTCACATACATTAACGCTCACCAAACAGTGGCTTCGGGTGTCCTATTTTTAGATTGGTGGAGAACTCGGGATATCTGTTTGCCCCGATTTGAGGTCCCGCCGACGCGAAGAATTGGCGATACGCTCGAAGTCTTTTTTTTGTTCATTTAGACCTCGGAGGACGCGCCCCATTTGCCACAGTTAAGCGTCCCGAGAGCGCAAATTGGGCAAGTGGCGTTTTTTCATTACGCGTGGCGCAGGTCAATCATGCGGAGCCTTTCCTTGATTGGGGCTTGCCTTAAGGATTTTGCTGGCACCCTTCAAGTGGAGCAACGTGTGCCCATGCGGCGGAGTTATCCTATGGTGGTCCCAGTCCTCTCTGCGATAAGCCAGTGGCCGACTAGCCGCGTCTTCACGCTTGGGAGAACTGGCTGAACGAGGACGGTGCTGAATTTTTCGAAGAGATTTGCAGCCGGTTAACTATTGGTTTGGGCGCGCACTGGATTATGGGCTATAAAGCCGTGAATCAAATCAGAACCTCAGCCTAGGGCTAATTTTTCAAAACCGAAGTGGCTTGGCAATCGCAAAGGTTGGGCAAAAGCTCCAAAGGCTTTATTCGCCGTATACGCGAAGACGTCGTATTGATTCTTTGCCTACCAACTCCAAGGCCTAAGATGTCAGAGACGAACATGGGCGAGCAGGTTTGCTATGCGCAATTTAAGCGACCAATGATGGGCGCTCCAGACTTTTGGTGTGAACAAAAGCTCACAAAGGATATCTACGCCGTCTATAAGGTGAAGCAAAGGCCAATTATAAGAAGCGCTAGTGGCCTTGTTGAAACAAGGAAGATTGTCATCCATCGCGATTATATTGCTTTGGCTTGCGCCATCGCCTTGGAAAACCAAACTTAAAACGCCAAACGTAAAGAAGGAAGTGCAATGAGTAAGAACGATGAAAGTTAATTGCCTTTAAGATTTTGATGAATGCCTGTAACCAGATGAATGGAGTTTTGTTATGAGGTGTCCCCCGGGTCGAGCTGCCATGGTTTGCTCTCAGGAATCATCGGGACAGGTTAGAAAATTCAACCGAACAGCCATCATCAATCTGGTAATAAAGCATCTTGATGTGGGAGCCAAATTGCTTCCGATCGAAATCGTGAAACCATTTTTAGCGATGTAACGGGTTTATAGAACGCGAGATGTTCGATGGTCGATACCCGCTACAAGCATTGTTTCTCCCGATGACGAACTGGATCTCACCCAACCGTGTGCGCAGTCTTGGCGTCCTTGGTGTCAGGGGTATCTCGTTCGGCTTTGGAACAGGAAAGCTGGCAAGTGAATATCATCCAGTTTCAGTGCGGAACTGAAGAGGCTCTTCAACGATATTGTGAATTATTGCCAATATTGTCAGATGACTTTGGCCTCAGAAGAGTCCGAGGCGAATGAGGCGGCGTAATATGGAAGCTTGGTTTGGAGTATTTGAAGTGGCCGTTTTGCTAATGAGTAGCGAAATGTTCGCCGAGACCAAAAGAAGTTAAAAGCAACAAGGGAGTGCGCTCCCTCACTACTTAGCCGAGGGCTAGCGGATGACAGATTGGGAATAATGGTTTTACCAGGGAAGCTGAAAGGGGGAATGGTCGGTTCGCACAGTTTTGGTGGTGCGGACGAGTTTTTTCCGTGCCCCCGTAACTCTCGGAAATCTTGAAGGCGTTGAATGTGCCGTCAGTGGGGTGGCCGTTTGCACTATCGCCACCACGAAATCGCTCAGTGAGCAAGGCTTTGGGCCGCGCGCCATTCGTAATGCCTCAATGTCAGCTCGCGTGGGAGCGGCCTTGGCCATGGAAGCGAGACCCCCTTAGAAGCAAGTTTGGCCGTGATCGACTACGGTGACTGCGAAGGTCGCTTGCTATCAGTGGCGCATTATGGAAGCGCATGTCTCAACCCATTTCTAGCCCTCTGGCGCGGCCTCGCTATTATTGGGGGTGACCATTTCATCACGTACCCAAGTCTGGTGTTGCCCATTGCAAAGTGCAATGGCCCTAATCAGTCCCTCATTCATTTTGATGCGCATACCGATACATGGCCGTCCCTCCCGGCGAGGGGATCAATCACCGGCACAATGGTTTTTATAAAGCAGCCAAAGGAAGGCATTGTTGCTTGCCAGAGAGTTCAATTCAAATTGTATCGTACCACTAACGATGAACCTTTTTAGGGTAACCAAAAATCTTTGTCCGGCGGCGCAGGTGCCAAACCGCCAAGGGATTGATGAGCGCAATCGCTCAAGATTAAGAACGAGTAGGCAATAACGCCTTGGTTACATCACCTTTGATATTGACTGCTGATCCTGCATCGCCCCTGGTACGGGGACTCCCTGTTTTTCCCGGTGGCTTGTCCTCGCTCCAAGCATTGGAAATCATTCGCGATTAGTCCGGTGTTAACTAGTGGGAATGGGACGGGTGGAAGTGGCAGCCTTCTTACGATCATGCCGAAATGACAGCAATGGCTGCCGCCCAATAGGCGGATCGATTTAATTTGTTTGTATGAACGATGCCGTAATACTACGCTAAAAGGCAGGAGAACAACTTGACTGATTCAACCAACGAAAAGCAGTAGTCCACGAGTGACGCAGAAGAACTCTAATGCCATCAAACGTGGAGCGCGGGTTTTCTTTGGGGTTTAACGCATGAAAGGCATATGTTTCTGTATACCCTATCCCAGGTTCCGCTCTGGAAATCGATATCCCCAGGTGGATTGATGCGGCCTAAAGAACAAGGGGTGCCACCTCTCCGCTAATTTTCCGTTTTTTCAAGACATCATTTAGCGCTCGTGTGCGACGGTTGAATCCAACTTTTTCAAGAGGCCATGTTGAAGGGCTGGGTTTATGGAGGGCGAATACCCGCACGATCTACCCGATCAAAGGTCAATCAGTTGCATGAGGTGGTGGCGGAAGTTCATGGGAGGCCGGCAAGCCGTTCACAAGGCTTGGAAGTGTTGGCTCCCCCCGCTTGAGCTAATGGCGACTCTTTTTGCATTAATTGGCGAATGAAACCTTGCTGCTATGCAATGGCGTTGAAAGACCATTCCATGGTTGATACGATGATGCTCAATGCCGCAGCAACTGGGTCAGCAAGTGATTCCGGTGATTGAAAAATATACCGAGTTCGATCAATTGATGGTGTTGGCGGACAACGTGCTTTAGAAAAAAGACTAACGCGCCTGCGCTTAGGGGTGCGTGTGAAAGCTCTCTACTGCGAAGGTTCCTGGACGCTGGTTTTTGGGTCCGGTGGCTCAGCTCCAGTTTGGAACTAACAGTGCCCGAGCTTGTACAACTTGTGTCAAGAGCTTGAAGCTCGAAGGCAGCGCCGATCGTCTAGAGTGCTGCACTTTTCACTTAGGCAGCCCAGATAGCTGAAACACGCCAAGTGCTACGCTCTGCCGTGAAAGAGATTGCAACAGTTTTAATGCTGACCTGCATGAAACGCGTGTGAAGGTGAATGTTTCTCGGATGTTGGCGGTGGTCTAGGGGTGGAACTATGGCGGTAAGTTTATGGGCGGGGAATACGAAGACGTAGACTCTTCAATCAACTATGGCTTGAAAGAAATACGCCGAAAGTCATCGTCTTCGCGGTAAAGAGGATCTGTTGAGCAATCGCGCGTGGCCGAATGCCGACACTGTTATTGAAAGTGGTCGTGAGATTACCGCTCATCAATTCTAATGTTGGTGGAAATGCCGGTTGATTGGCGTCATCGCCCGCGCTGCACCTCCTATGCGTGCAATGCCCCGAAGACCCCGCCCGTTGTTGGCTTAAAGCGCATTGAAGTCGGCCTATAACGAGGCATTAGAGGCGCGATACGCCGCGTTGTGCGTTTGACCGAGATTATTCATGATGCAAAGACGCGCACCAAGAGGCGGAGCAGCTGCGCGCTTGGGGTCATTTGAAATATGGAGTTTTCCTGGCACAGGCCAGAGAGTCTGTATTGAGTACGGGCGCGTGAAGTTGCTGCGTAAATTCCAAGAGCTTGAGATCGACCCTGTACCAACCGAGCAGATCGATCTTGAACGCAATTAACGTTTGTAAATCTCGCGGATTTCTCGGTATTTCAATCGATTCTCGATCATTGGGCTATTGGGTCAAGGTTTGTTTCCTGTGTTTTGGCCCTTCGGAACCGGGCTCGATGAAAGAGCGAAGCGTAGCGGGCAGATCGTCGATCTTACTTGTGACTCGGACGGCAAATCGATCAGTCGTGTCCTTAATGTAACAAGTCTAGCCTTGCCTTTTGCAATGAACTACCGTCCAAGGCGAGCCCCCTATTACCTGGGGTGTCTTTGTCGGTGCTTATCAAGAGATTCTGGGGGATGCGCACATCTCTAGGTCGAGTGGGGAGGCGCACGTTTACGCCAATCCTGAAGAGGCCCCGGAACTTTTGGATAGAGGGAGACGAACAAAGCGATCAGTACAGAACAGATGTTCATCGACTGTGCAGTATTTCCTAGTGATCTCGATCGTCCGCATGACTGAGCCTTTTCGCCGCAAGATCGAGGCGGGGGTGGTTCAAGCCAGCCGAAGGGCATGCGCATTCCTCAATAACTATACGAAGCGCTTAGAAGAGACCCACATACTGTGAATACGGATTTATGGGTGCGAGCGAAGACTAAATTATACATACCCCTTTGAAACATACAACCGTATGAACAATGAGGCATGAGAAAAAAGGTATTTGAAATGAGCGCACCCATCGATACTCGGTTAAAGCTGATGCCAACTGCCAGCTCCTTATCGGGGAAAAGTAACTATGACAACGCGGCATTGGGTAGAGATTCTGCAAGCAGGCTGGGGTTATCTAAGGGTGCGTTTTATCACCACTTTCAATCGAACAGCGGACATCTCTTGGTTCATGCCAATGCTTATTGGAATGGGCCTCTATTCAGGCAGAATCTCGACCAAATATTCTCTCCTCGTTTTACTGCCCTGGAGCAAGCTGCAGGGGATGTTAAAATCGCTTGCAGTAAAGCCGTCAATGTAAGCTCGGAGAAGAGGTGCATATTTGCGGCATGCCGTTCCCTTTAGCTCGGCCGGGGCAATCGGGCTGTGAAGAGTTTGCCAGGTTTTTCGTAATCATCGTTGATTTGTCCATACAAAAAATCAAAGCGTTTACTTCTCCGCTTTGGCGCGCCTAATCTTGCAAGCTGAAAGGGTATCCTATGCCGATATCGATGCCGTACAACCTGGTCGAGTCCTTGCAGCAGTTTAATGCCAAGGTTTTGTTAGAGTATGGTAGTGTATTTCAGAAAATTTTGAACAGTTCTGGGTGCGGGACTTGCGCGCAGGCTTCTATCAAGTGCTTTGGCTTGAAGCAAGAGTCACGCTGTTTTGATTGTATGCGTTCGAAGGTTGTCCGAGTGCCATGCACTGAGCGGGTCTAACCCTCTTTTACTCCCTGTAGTGCCTTTCTCCGAAGTAAATCGCCACCCTTAAGCGTGATTTGCCGCTTTCGCTATTTGTCTTCGAATATGCAGCGTCCTTACGTAACTTTTTTGTCTCACAAACGATAATAAAATTAAACTATTTGACCACATACCGACCGGTAATGTATAGTGCCCGTCCAAATGAAATCACAGTTGATTCCACCGCAGTTATTGGTATGAGGGCGGCGGGCATGAGGTCTAAAAAGAGTATTAAGAACGATGCAGATAGGGGGCTTCGCTCTCGTTTTCTTGCAGGCTAATGATGGGGTTAACTCTCGTAGTGGCGCGGACGGCTAACGCAAGTTGAGGCACAGGCAGCCCTCAGTTTGCCCGTGGTAGAAACCCTAAATTGGATACGCCCAATGCGTTTACTGAGTTCGTTTTCCGGGCCGGCTTTTAACAGCGGTGGATTCCTGGGGCAGCTACGTCTTTAGTGAGGTGGCACCAGTCCAACAATGCTTTTCTCTGATGGGGAGCAAGTGAAAGCGGGGCAGACGCTATTTATTATTGACCCTCGCGCATTGAAGCAAGACTGTCACAGGCAAATGCCACTCCTGCAGTTTTTTTTTTTTTTTTACTCAGCGAGTCCGCTGACAGTTAGCGGCACGGAAGTTTGAGCGGCAGCGCTTTGGCGGGTAAAAGCCATTTCCTGACAAAGCATTCGTGACAACCGCGGGGTGAGAACGATCTTAGTGTTTGCGAAAATCTCCTTTGTGGCTTCCGGCTCAGGCCAAGTCGGTTGAAAGCAGAGTTAGACTTAGAGTTACGCGTTAAATGTCACGAGCGGCCTTTCTCGGGCCGTGTTGGCCCGCGCCGAAAGTGGAACAGTGGCAACATTGGTGCAAGCGGGCCTAAACGCACCAGTGTTGCCTCGCTCGTCGAAGTTTGGAAAAGCTGTACGCCGAATTCCGATGTGGCGAAGAGAGTTACTTTCGCATTGTTCGCAGTCGTTTAACACTAATAACTCCGAAGGCGAAACGCCCGTTACCGCTGTCCGTGGCTGTAGAGATTGCCATAGAACAGGACAGGGCGGTGTCCGTTCATCAACGCCAACGTTTGCATGCCTTTTGATAATCATCAATGAAGACTGCTGGCACTATTTCGCGCAAGAGCGATTGTACAGAACCTAGAACAGCAAGCTTGATTCCTGGGGTCCTTCGTTACAGTGTTCGTATTGGAGGCGCAAGAATCGCCGCTTTGTTAGTCCCTGAGCGCGCCATCAGCGTGAGTCAAAGCAACGCTTTGCCCTATGTGGTCCAATGCTGATGACAAGTGGAGTACCGAGAAGTTAACGCCTTTGGGCAGACTTTATCGTAAGCAACGTGGTGGTAATTGAGTGGTCTCAATCGTGGTGACGCGATGATCGTTATGGTCCTTCAAGCGCAATCTCTAATTAATATGCAAGTCGCGGTCGCGGCCTTGTAAGAGTTTTCGTGCTGGGCATTTAGTGGAGATGCCACCTTGGCCTAAAATGCCTCTTCAAAATAGAGTTTTTCTAACTAGTATCCAAGAGTCCCTCTGATTTTTTTTTCTCGATTTTTTATCGATCGCCGATTCTTTGGCCAGCGTCTTTTGTCCGCTGATGATCTAATGGCAGGCATAATCTTCGTGTTCAGCTGCCCATTTTTCCGGAATATCCAGAAGTGGTGGCCGCCCTCTATTGGTGGTCAATGCTCAGTTTCCCTGGTGCTAACCCTACCGTTAATCGCCGAGAACCAGTTTCGACCGCCTTTGAAGAGCAGCTCAGTAGGTGGAAAACTTGTTGTATATGTCCCCCTCCCAAGCAACTCCACGGCTTGATGGAACGTTGACGCCTAACTTTCGCGATCGGACAGGATCCTGACCTAGCTCAGCCAACAAGTGCCAAAACCGTGTGGCACAAGCCACGCCCTCGGAATTGCCTGAGGTTTACTCGGCAGGTTAGGAGTGACAACGATTAAGCGTCCCGCCGGACCCTTTACGGATGGTAGTGCATTTACGTTCACGCCGATGCGCGTTTTCCGATATGCTTTATCTGCGTAACTATGCCGTATTGAATGTCAAAGATCAGCTTGCCTCGGATTCCCAGGGGTTGGGTCCAGGTACAGATGTTTGGTTCTGGCGACTACGCGATGCGTTTGTGGTTGCAGCCCGACAAAATTTTTTTGCGGGGGAATTAAATCTCACCAGCCGAATGCATCATCAAAACAGTGCGTAGCCAGAATGTGCAAGTGCTGCCGTTGTGATTGCAGTGCCCCTAACCCTTCCTCCGCTTGAAGTCCAGCTGCCCATTTACCAAAGGGCGTTTGGAGTCCGTTGAAGAGTTCGTGAGAAACCTCATCATTGCCGAACAAGCCAAACGGCGCTATTATCGTTTGAAAGACGTGGCGCGAATCGAGCTGGGTGCCTCTTTAGTTATGCGCTGCGCTCCGTGCTCAATAACGACCAAGCCGGTCGGGCTGCCCAATTCATGCAAATCCCCTGGCGCCACTGCCATTGAATTTCCGATAATGTGCGCCGCGCGAATGGAAAGAGCTGAAGAAGAACTCCCAGAAAGGGGGGAAAATTTTGGGGAAAAAAAAACCCCCCCTATTGGGGGGGGGAACAAGTTTTTGGGGCCCTATGAACCCTACTGTGTTTTGTGCGTGACTCAATCAAAAGCCGTCGTTAAAACGCTGCTAGAAGCCATTGCGCTAGTGTCCGTGGTTGTCAATCCTGTTCCTACAGAAATGGCGCAACGGTCCCCTCATGCCGCGTTATTGGCTGTGCCTGTTTCTATCGTCGGGACAATTCAGCTTGATGTATCTGTTCGGTTTCTCCATCAAATGTGTTGTCGCTGTTTGGGCTCGTACTGGGCCATCGGCATCGTGGTGGATGATGCATCGTCCGTGGTGGAGAACGTCGAGGCGTAAATATCGAACGTGGGCTTGCGCCTCGTGAGGCACCTACAGGCCATGCGTGAAGTGAGCGGGCCGATCAATCGCCATTCATTAACCTTGATAGCCCGTATTTGTCCCATTGGTTTTTATTAGTTGGCTTGAATGGCCGTTCTACAAACAATTTGGCATTGACGATAGCGATCTCCAACGGTGATCTCGGCTTTTTCATTCCTTAACCCTTATCCTGCTTTGGCGGCCATTTACTGCCTGAAGCCTAAGGAAGAGAAAACCGATGCCGAAAAAACCTTGCGTCACGCAATATTCTCCGTGCGCGCAATGAATGCCCTTCTTTCGCTAAATTCAAATCGTGGTTTCGCCACGGCCTCGGATTACTTACAGTGTCACGCGTTGGGCGCTTTGCTAGGAGCGGCAAAGGGGCTGGTTCTTTTGCCGTGTACTTTTTTACTGTTGTTCGCTACATGGGGGCAGCTTTGATGCATTACTAAAGGCTTTATCCCCACTCAGACAAACAATACCTTGAATTGGTATTGCGCAATTGCCAAGCAGGGGCGCGCTTGATCGTACGTGAAGCCGGTCCATTCGAAGAATGTCCTGCTGATGCTTTGAGCATCCAGGGGTGGAAAATGGCTGTTTGGCTTCCCTGGTCCTTTCTATCAAATTGGGTTTACCAATAGTGCCACGAAGGGCTGATCTTTATCGCGTTGAAGTCATTTGAATCAACGCACCACTGAGGGATATGTCGGCTAATGCGATTGCTGGGGCATTGCAGCAGAAATTTCTCGTATCCGAAGAAAGCATCGTATCGGTATTTCCTCCTACCCCAGTGCAGGGGTTAGGGCTTCTTTGGGCGGCCTTTTCTCGCTTG
>Ga0163217_1107249_pt1 | contig 15305 bp, 13 predicted proteins | sample SynspAceP_FD_185933 | JGI IMG/M metagenome (GOLD analysis project Ga0163217, IMG submission 185933) | Saline lake microbial communities from Ace Lake in Antarctica - Synechococcus sp. Ace-P (PacBio error correction) | ecosystem: Environmental > Aquatic > Non-marine Saline and Alkaline > Saline ...
ACAAACAACACAGAAAAAAAAAAAAGAAGGAAAAAGGGGAAAAATTTTTTCCCTGGGAAAAATGGGGACGGATTTCCGTTCTTGTCAACTTCCGAAAATAACTAATGCCCCCCCGCCGGTTGGGGACACGGGGCCCCTAAATCGTTTGAAAAGTGGTCCGGGGAATCGGTGGCCAGGTGACCGCACCTTCCGGAAACGCCCAAATTCCCAGCCGGGCCCCAAGCGGCTTTTTGGCAAAAAGCCCGAAACTTCAATCATGGTGAAACAACTCGCAAAAACCCGACTACGACCCTGGCAACCTGGGTTTTTGTTTTTTTCCGTTGAGCATCAATTGGTCGTTCGGGACCTTCGGTGGCGGCAAGTTCTTGACAACCCAGACGAACCAAGGAGTCCTCGCTGTTCCGAGCTAACAAGGACAATGCCAGTTATTTCCCTGGAAATCGCAGGGGTTCCCAGTTTTCCATCACTCCCGCTGAAACGTTCGGAGAAAATTCTTTGCCGAGAATGGGTGGGTACGTCCGTTTTGTTCACGGTCCGGACTCATCCGACGTGGTTTTTTTGAACAAACTGTGGTCCGGTGGCAGGAACGACTACGAATCGCTATCCTATCCCTATGACGCGACCGGTCTAACCGAGACCCATTTTCAGACTATACGCAAAGCCTGGGACGGATCGCACCCTGCATCAGTTCGGTCATCGATCCCTGGGCCGAAGCACTCTGCTGTTTCACTGGCACGAGGCGCCGGCGGCGTTCCCCGACCAATCTTGCGAAAATGACGGGACTGGCGAAGGAAACGACCACAAACTACGAAATTAAAGCGACGCACGGATCAAGCGTTTTGGTTACGTGACTCACTCTCGCCGAACGCACGACTGACGCCGATTTGGGATAGCGCAGCTCCTGGCTTGATCGAGAACTAATTCAATACGACGCGACGTGCCCGTGAGCATCGGTCCGTACGATCCCGTTGAAGACTATTACCAATGAGCTCATCAGGGCCGAGCGTCATATCAACAAACGAAACAGCATTCGCTATCGATGGGCCTATTGGCCGAAACGGATCGCTCAATCGAGCCGATTCGATCGAAGAGGATGGCGGATTGAGCTTTTTCAACGTCAATACGATCGGCATCGACGATGCCCTCCCGGATTCGATGATGTCTGGCTCGACGGTGATGATTACAACCAGTACGCCACGGGTTGGACGCTCCCTTCTCGGCGGGTGCGGCAACAAAGAACTCATGACTGCATACTGGAGCGACTATCTCGATACCTCCACCTCCATCAACGACGCGAGCGGATTCGTCTCGCTGCGAAAACCAATACGCACGCCGGCATTCCCCGGCAATCATTGAGTTGCCTTGAACGAACTACGGCTTCGTTTCCACCCAATCCGGCTACTATCTCCACAGCCACGGGGCATGGGACAGTCGACTCTGCTCAGTTTTCGTGCTGGATGCGCGTCGCGGTCGCACCGATGGTCAGCAAAGGACCCGCTTCGGAAAAATGTCACAAGCCTAATCGAAGCGAGAAACGGCTGAGGAGCCGTATATGCGATCGATATTAGAGTGTCCGGTCTCGTTACAATGCCGTCGTGGTGGGATAGTCCTCTCGCATCACAAGTGTCCCATCACCGACTGTAGCAAAGTTCAGTCAGTCCTACGACGGTATCTCCGACGACCAAACGGCCCGCTCCTTCGACCCGTCACCTCGTTTTCGAGTATGTCCGCTGATTGGACCTTTCATCCGAACGACGACACTGCCCCGCGTCGAGACAACCCTGCAAACTGACCGACCGGCTAAGTCAATGGAACAACCCGACCGTGTCATCGACGAATTAAGGCAACGCACCCTTCACACCGATGTGGAACGGTCACGGAAATGTCCCAAAGTTTACCGACAATTTCAAACCGGAACGCCAACTGACGAGTCTCTGGCAAAACACCGTGAATCGATTCAAACGTCCAAGTGGGGAAGGACATCTAATTACCCATTAGACGCATTGCGGAGTCAATCAACGAACTGAACAACCGCGCCCGTGACCCTACGCGTCCGGGCCAATTTCGTTCAATCCAACCCTGTCAGGCATCCGAATGAGAAATTATCTACGATGTCAACGGGACGGCTATGTAACCGCCGTCCGACGCACTCCACAGTCATCAACGAACTCAAATCGCCCGCGATACGAATCCCAACGCCGCCGGGGACCTTGCGAGGAAACGAAAGGGAAGTAACGTCGGCTCGGCAGACAACGCCTTGTTGACGGCGGGGCTTTTCCGCGCCCCACCTGCAACAGTACACGAACAGTGGATCCCGCCTTTCAAGCAAAGAATGATCGGCGCCGAATCATCACGACCGGACGCGTTAATCATTCCGCCATGGTGACGTTGTTTCTATACATCTCGACGATGCCGACTCCGCCGACACGGTCCGGCTTCGCAAGCGGTCATTCAAACTGAAATGATCGTTGAACGAAACCGCAATCCTCCACTCCCGAGTTTTGAATGTCAAGAAGATGGCCGTCACGACCTACCAATACGATGCCCACGGCTACGCTTCTGTGCCATGACGGATCCGATCGGGCGGACACTCACTTTATACGAAAATTTGCTGGGCCCGATTGACAAAACAACATCGCCCATCGATCGTCGGTGTCGATCAACGGAACGTCGGAGATTCCCACCGCTCACGCCCAACGCATCCGCGCAGCGACAGTTACCAAAAATCAGTAGCGAATCCCGTTCGGGAACGTCTTTCAAACGAAATCATTGCTGACATCTATCGTCGGCGAAGAAACAACGGATACGCATCGAATACCCCGTTGGGTCGGACACGAGCCTACGTCGTGCCGCGCCGCGTCGAACCAACGTCGATTGACCACCTACCTTTATGATGTTCAAGAATCGCTTGGTCACGATGGCTGTCTCCGAGTCCCGATAACGACATGCAATGCGTCCCGCAGAACCTCTCGTATGCGTTGCGCTCAATGAATCCGGGACCACGTGTTTCGCTTGACGGATCAAACCGCCCTTCAAAACCTTCCGTTACGATGACTACGGACAACTCCGCGAAATCCGCTCAGCTCATCCCGGCGGCTATCCAACAACGGACCTCTCTGGCCCACGACCCTCTACACTATGAGAACTCGGAACGCACGATCGCCCGATCCGATCCGCAGGCGCCACTCGGTGCGATCCGGCGAAGCACGTCGCTTCCCACCACGAGTCGCCCGGTGACCAATTTCAATACTCATGGCACGGCGGGCCTACTTGATCGCCGCCAGGGGACCGGTCCGGATCGAGTCCGACCTATGATTCGATAGCTGGGGGCCGGGCTGTTGGAATCGATGGAACCTCGAAACGCCCCGTCCGAATCCACGGCAACGACCTATCGCGAACCGAGTATCTCGGCAGCGAAGAACTCGGAATTGCAGCCAATGTCGGCTGGGGCGTGACCGAATCAACGTCGATGCTCAGGGGACGGTGCCTTGCTGCGGAGAAGAATTACCTTGACCGCGATGGCAGAGTCCGCCAACATGATGTCTTGCTCGAACAAGACCAACAGAGCCGGAGTTTTCGGTGGCCCAGGATCTCATCGCCGAGTTCTTACTTCCGGTACCACGCGACGGCAAACACTCGAATCCATGCTCGATCCCGAAACAAAACGAAACGAGGTTTCACGCTACGATCATCTGTCTCGACTGGATCAGCAATTCGATGCCCAGACAGCTTGAGACCCGAACGCCGCTTCCCGGAATCACACCATCATTTACGACCTTGCCGGGCAACTCACTCGGGACATCCAACTCCACTTTCCTGGATCGAAACGGTGGGACCCTATGCTTGCTGGCAATCTCGCCAGCACCACCGTCGGCCTGGGGAACGACTCGTTCACCAACGGACTACGACTATGAACGGGTTCTCTCAGTTTGGTCGGACTGTCAAGGGTTCGTCCGGCGCCCTAACAGCTGAACCCAGTGGATCTGCCGGAGCCGCCGAGTTGCCACCTCCGAGGGTGGCCTGACTTATACGACCGCTTGGCACGGACCATCACGGTTCACCCAGAACGGTTTTTTTTTTTGAAAACGACCTCGTCGAGTCGATTTTGGCCAGTCGCCGACCGGTTGACCGACGCTCGGGCAACTCACCAATGGGTTCACGATGACTTGGGGCGTGGCTGATTGCGGTGAAAGACGACAATCGACGTCGCTTCGGTCCGACGGCGTCCATCGAGACTTTTAACTACGATGCGAGCGGGAACCTGGTCCATCGGGTCGATCGAAGCGGACGCCGTGACTCGCTACCAGTAATGACGGCTCAACCAACTTCAGTCCGCGAACAAGTGGTACGCAGCGCTTGCACCTCGTCCGAACCGCTCGCATTCGGTTCATTTCGAAGGATCGTTTAATTACGATTAGATGCATCGGCCGCCTCCAAGCCTTGACGATGCCGCTCCCGGCAGCCCCGCCGCCATCCCATGCCGTCGAGATGAACCATGACGGGTCCGGACGAGTCAACCGACGTCCTGCAATCCTATTGCCCCGGCAGCTCGGCAATGGATTTGCGACGACTGCGTCGGTTTTGGCAGTACGAGTATGACCGAGCCGGTTGATTGAAAGGCCGAACCACTCTGCTCGACGCAAGCATGGGCGCAAGCGAACGTCAGCGAACCGTTGACCATCACGACACGCTTTTTCACGACGGTCGAAAGCCGACTGAGTGAAATCCAACGCCGCGTCGGGCCAAATCGCGAACACCACCGACGCGCCGGAACTTCAACGGTCAAGGACATCGCATTGGATCGACTTCCAACGGCCTGTTGGATTCCGGTCTCACGGACGCCTGCACCGGAGTGGCCAAGCGGACAAACTCTCGTCAGGACTAATGTTTTACAAGCACCATGGCCGCGTTCGAGGAAATCGCGCATACCCTCGGCAACGTGCATCATCACTTATACCGTCCGCAATGGACAATGCCGGACGAAGCGGATTTTCACACCACCGGGACGCTAAGGAGAGTCAACGGGGTCCGTGGCACTCCCCAACGTCTTATGGCAACGAACAACGCACGTTCCAATACGATCAACAGACAATCGCCAAGCAGCAGATCAAATGACGACGGGTTCGCAGCGTTGGGAGAACTACTCGGTCGTCCGACCGGCAAACGCTTGGGTGAAGTCTCCTCCACGGTCCCCTTCCACCCGTCAACGTCAACGAAAATCGCCAGCGACAACCGACTTCGAATCGCGACGTCCAGTGGACTTACACCTATGACACCGAGGGCAACCTGACGGGAAAACAATCCCGTCTTGGTAACCCGGTCCCTGAAACTGGACATATCAATGGGATCACCGCATGCGTTTGACCGAGGCAACACTCTTCGTCTTAGCGTTTTGAAAACCACCTGACGTACTATTACGACGTCCCATCGCCGCCTGATTGGTCGAGTCAAGGAACACCACCGAGGACCAGCGAGACATTTCTCGCCCGGACGGCGGTCAGGTGGGATTGCAGTTACTCGCGATGGCGTGGCCCGATACCGTTTTTTTATGGAGCGAGGGGCGTGGATCAATTAACTGGCCGAGCAAGACGTTTTTCCGAACGGCAAGCGTGGTCCGGTGGACATTGACCGATTACCTCGGTTTCGGTCCCGCCGACCGCAATCACGCCCCGGCGGGCCACCTTACAAAGCCACACCAAACTACGAACGCGTATGGTTGACGCCGTCGACATCGTCGTCAACGGTCCCACGCCCGCGCCGACGACGTCGATGTCGTCTTCGCTCACCGGTCGCCTGCTCCGACCGAAAACCACAGCCTGCAAAACAAACCAACCACACGCTGGTACGACTCCCAAAACGCCACGCTGGCTCAGCAAATGACCCCAAGTGTCTTGACGCGGACTCCAATCCGTACCGTTACGCTCGCATCAACCGACAACCGTTGATGATCCGAGTGGCTTGGAACCGCATCGATTGACCGCCGAGCGGGAATGAAGCCGAAGTTAACTAACGAAACCTTGGTTCGATTGAGTACAACAGCCCTTCGCGCATTGGCAGCCAAATACCAACGGGAGGGCGGCGAAATCCTTTTGTTTGAAGGTTTCTCGGCTTGGCGTTTTGGAAGGAGTTTGCAGCGAAGTTTCTGTTTGAACAACAATGCTCGACGCAAGGGGTATGTGAGTTTGAAATAGCGTGTGTACTGACGTTTCGACCAGGCGTGCGATTTTGAACAACGCGATGTCCGCAATGTTTACCAAGCCGGGCGTTGCCGTCTCTAACAAGGGAGCGTCGCGTTCCGCAGCAGCGGTGAAAGGATTGAATCCGTCTCAAGCTGCGATCTGCGTCAGAAAACTTCTGGGTATTCCGGGAGTTAAGGAAGCAGGGCGAATTTGCAACGGGGATTTACCTGCTAATAGGAACCTTCCTCCATGTTAGTCGTCGTCCCATCCGGCGGTCAGTCGCTTGTTTTTGATTCCACACTTGGCTGTCTTCTCTTTGCTTGAAGCAGGCTTAAAAGCGACTCGCCGAAGTGTATGGAAAATTTTCATCCCCATGTGCCTTTGCCGAATTCGACATTGGTCCTTTCTCCGAACGAAAACGTCTAATTGCCAGTGACAATTGTTTTCGATGCCCAATGGCCTACGCCAGCACCTGCAAAATCCTCACCTGTGAGAAACTTTGCTCACGATGTAGTATGCACAGCAATTCTCGTTTCCTTTCGACGCTGAGTGTTATTGATCGACATTCCGATCGCACATAAATCTTTTCAGCGTGCCCCGTCGGGAAAGATCATCGGGACTTCAGCACAGGTAATAATGCGCTCGCGGATGCGACCATGATCGGCTTCGTTGTGTGATGCTCAACACTTCGGTTCGTGCAAAGCATCCCTCCCGAATGATCCAATAAACAAGAAAAATGCCTTGATTCCCTCGTGAAGGTGGGTTTGATTTCCCTTCACAGTTCCAAGCAGTAATCCGCACTTCAATCAACGATCTTTGCTGCAATCTCGTCTGACATCCGCATGGCGTCAATAGTGACCAACCACCAGAACTCGATGATTTCCAAGCAATTTGGGGGATCGCCGTGATCTCGTTGCTCTTCGCATCACGACCGTCTGGCCGAGGCTGATATGATTGCCGTTGCCCAGGCACTGACCATGTGTATGGGCGGCTTTGCCCGGTCGGCATGGTCATAACTTCGTCGAGTGTTTTTCCGTCGATGGCAATCACCTGGCCAATCAGTGATCCTTATTTCACTCAAGTCCATCCACGCGAACAGGATTGGCTCGAACTCATCAGGCTTGAATCGCGTTGAGGATTGCGTTAAAGCGATTCATGCGACAGGGACAACCAAGCAGACATGTCCCAGAAATTTTGCAAACCATTCCTTCCTTAGTATTAGCAAATTTAGTAATTGCCGCACAGAATCATCTGCTCCGCGATCACTCCACAGATCATCATGAACAGTACATTGACCAATGGATAAACCGGCTCACCCGGACGAGGTATCAGTTTATTTTTCCAAGATGATCAAACCAGCGATGTAGAGCGTTCCATTTGCAAAAGATCCTAAGCGAGTAAATCCGTCTAACTTTTTGGCAATTCAAAAGCTCAGCATGGCGACCTCCCCTTAGTCTCGGCAGATTACCGCAGTGTGGCGCCAATCGCCTGGTTAAGGAAGTGCAATGTTATACGGATCAAAGGACGAAGGGAACAAGCACTCCCTCGATCTGATCTGGTGTGGGTGCTGATTGGCGAAAATCAACACATTCGCGGCTAAAAATGCAATCAGCGCTAAGAATTCGGCGAATGCAGTGGTGCAAAGGAGTTTGGCATCGGGCCAGGAAGGATAAGTTGTATCTGGACGTTTCACACGTTATGAACCCTTCACGAAGCACGTGAGAGCTTCCGAAACAACCCGCTTGAATTCGCCAAGCAGAAAGCGTTTCCTGACTTCCAACATTGCGGTGAATGAAATGGTTGATGCTGGATTCAGTCAAAAGCTTTTCCTGTTGAACGACTGTGGGTCGCATCTAATTCACAGCAAACGTGAGGAATGCGAAACCGTTCCGCATTCGCAATTCCATTGCTCAGGCCGAATTATGTTTCGATCCAGATGGCATTCGCGATGAAAGGCGAAGCTTTGAGTGAGTATCTATCACGTTTTGTTTTGGGTGAGCAAATGGTTTTTCATTTATGGTTGATGGCTTCCTGAATGAGTGTCGCAAATTGAACGGTGTCAAAAGCCAGTCATTCCGGGTTTATTTAATTAATCTCGGTTGATTTCAGTCCACATCAGATAGTTCTTTACGTGAGCGATCATCGGAGGCGCTGATACGGTGCGCCTGGAACCGAAGGGTGTCTGGAAAAACCTAGGGTGGAGAAACAATTCTAATGGTCAGACCTATTGAATTGTGAATCACACTTTGCACCGGAGTAAAACGACCACTAAACGAGGCCACCGAAAAGGTGGCTTTTTCTCATTTGGTGGGCGCGGATGTCCCCGCTACAACTTTCCTTCGGTGGGATGCCGGACGCTTTGCAATTGCGAGTAACACTCGCGCGAACTGGAATGAAGGGAGCCAATCTAATGGGTCCAGAAGCCCATCTACTGGTTCAACTCTTTGATGAGTGAACCAACATCTGCACTGGAGGAAACGGCGCTGAACGAAGGCACCGGAAAGGTGGCCCTTTCTCATTGGTGGGCCGGATGTCCGTTACACTTTCTTCGACGGGATGCCGACCGCTTGCATCTGCCTTCGTAACACTCCGCGCGCACTGGAAAGCGAAGCGACGACAGGATATCTCCAATCTTCGGCACGAAGCCGCCATGCGTGGATAGATCGCTGAAGACCGGCCGACAAGGAATGTCCGCGCATGACGAAGCCCGGTGGCAGGGATGCGCCCGGGCGAAACGCGGGCACGGAAGGCCAGCGCAGCGGTGCCGACGCCGCGTTCGCCGGGTCGCAGCGACCCCGAGCGCAGGAAGGCCGCAGTGACGAGGAACGCCGGAACCGAAGACCGCACCGAAGCGACCGAGCGGAGACCGGCGTCGTGAACCGTAGCGGCGTCGGAGGCAGGCTGCCCCGAAGACAGACGCGCATGAAACCGAGGCAGGATGCGCACCCCGCTCCTAGAGCGTGAAATCACCAAAACGAACTTCAAAGGCAGCGGCAAGCGTTGACCGTCTGCGACAACTCACGTTGAGTTCCAAAGAATTCTTCCATGGATGCAAACGCCCAAATACCGAAGAGTTTAACCAACGGTCGCAGTACGTCAAAAGCGCAAGTTTCCGTCCGCAGTTTGACGCGTCAGAATCTCGCGGTAGCGGCGCACGTTGGACTTGCACCAAAACGCTAGCGAAGGCGGTTGTCGGTGGCAAGCGAGTCTTCGAGGCAAACGACAACCGTGTAGCCATGAACTCGCTTAAGGCCCGTTTAGCCTGCCGCCAGGGACCGGCGCACCGGCGCTCTCCGCAACAAGTCTTCCATCCAAGCCAAACGCCGCGGCACCAAAACGCTTCTCCTTTGAACCGACTGCTCTACTTCGTTTTTTTTGGCTAAGTGAGTCCTCGAGTGTTTGTCCCTCTGTCGCCGCTTCCGTAGAAGACCAGCGGCGGCAGAGACAACGCGCAGAGGACGGTTGCGAAATCGCGTTCAACGTTCACGCACCCCCAACCGATCGGCCAGAAACGCCCGCACCAATCACGACGCCATCAACTCTTGAATCTTTCGCTTCGCCAAGAACGCATCAAATCAACGTCCTTGACGATTCGCTTAATCTTCTCGTCGAGCGTCTGGCAGCTTCCTGAAACTGGGTCGCAGTAGTTCCGCGCGATTCCCCTCGAATGTGGCGCGGCCGACATCATCAGTGGCACATCAACCAAATAATCCAGTGACACGCCGAGCGTTTCGGCCAAAACGCGGAGTTTGTGTAGTCGTCGGCTTCGCCTGTTCCTCGCTCGTAGGCGACCGATGTCGTGTAGTGAACGCTAGCGCGCCTCGGCAACTCTTGCTGGCGAAAAATCTTTCTGCTTACGAAGTGCCATGAGTGCTCTGGCAATCCACGTTATTGATGCGGGCATGGCTGGTTCTCCGGTGTTTTTTTAAGTTAGATCACCTGCATTGTTAACAAGAAAGGCAAGGTGTGGTCGCTAAAAAAGATAAACGGCCTAATTGCTTGCAAATTAAATGTCGAGTCGCTAGGAATGAATACGCACTCGCATTACTACGAAATATCTCGAAATTCTGGAGAAAAGCAGCCATGGCACGAATTCCGACGATGAACTGATCCGACGACTCAAGAGGAAACCGACATCGTGGGCCCGATCGAGAGATACGGGACCGAAGTTCGCGACTCGGGGGCAAGGCCGGCGAGAATGATCGGGCTGTGTCGCGATCCATGACGACAAGAACCGTCGCTCGTGTCAATCGATCCAAAAATGTCTGGAACTGCTTTGGGGTTGTGGCTGTGGTTGGCGATGTGATTCAGTGGATCAATGCACGCTTGAAAAGGCTTCTTTCCGTCATGCGTCCGAACTGCTCAATAATGGTGCAACGGGGAAGTAGCGCGGCAAGGGTTCACAACCGAAAGAAAAACTCGACTGGCCCCGTTTAACGACCGATGCGACGATCAACAAGCGCTCGTCAGTGTCGTCGATTACTATCAACTATACGCTTGGCGGATCACCGGCCGCAATCGAGTAAACCTCGAACATCGCGGGTCGCCGACCGACAAGCCATCGAACAGTTCCGTATCGGCTTCGTCGATCGGACGTTGGGGCTGCGACTTCGGCCAAGCAGATCAAAGCCGGGTTCGGAACTCCGCGATCGCTTGAAGGGCAATCGGGATCGTTCGCGGACAGTGGAACGAACACTTCGAGGGCTGCGTGACGTTCCCGCTGCTGGGTGAAGATGGAAAGTGAAACAGCTTTACGGTCGTCGGATCGACAACGGCCAACGCAAGCAAAGGGCAAGATTTTTTACCATGCCACCGTCGCAACGGCGGCCATCTTCAACATCGGAAGCGTTCAGGGCGTGTGATGAACTGATCCTGTGTGAATCGGTCATCGACGCGCTACGTTCTGGGTCAACGCTCCGCAACGTCACTTCGCCTTACGGAACCAACGGGCCTTGCCTCGTGAGATGTTGCAGCGTTCAAACTCACGCATACAACGCGTGCCTGATCGCCTTCGACGCCGACGACAAGCGGGCAACAATGGCGCTGACAACTGGCGAACCACTTGGCCATGCTTGGTATCGAAACGATTTCCGCTTGAAAGTCACCGCTGCCGCCAAGACATCACGTTACGCTTCTTGACGGCGGCAAAGGGGATGGCTAACGTTCACAACTGGGTTGGCGCTGCCTGAATCCGTAACGCCGAGTGGCTCGGCAAGGGAACTGCTGAAGCGCAACTGGACAACGCAAAACGCCCGACTTCTTGAAGCAAGCCCCGCGAGCGATCGCCAGTGACAACGCGCGCGCGAATCCAGTGTGAGGCAGCTAAAGAAAAAAGTTATTGCTTGACGACGATGAAAAACCTTCTTCTTTGCTGCCGTCGATGGCTTTGGCTGGCGATTCGCTTGAACCAGTGTGGCTGAACCGGTGACGGCTGAGGCAACGCAGCGCCCAAACCATCACCGAAAGGAACAGCCATCGCAATCACCGGCCCGGCACCGCCGACGATGGTGGAAGCCGAAGTGAAGGAAAACGAAAATCAATCATTCCGACGGCACCGCATCTAATCGCGTGCGCGGGCTGGCGCGTAACTCGTCGCAGTTGCGTGGACACGATGAAAGTTCCACGTGTTGGCTCGTCGTGACGAACTGTGGAAAGGTTCCACGTCGATACCTGTTTCGATCCTGTACGCCGCTCGCGCTCGCACGGTGTTCACAAGGGAAGCGGCGGTAAATGTAACTCGCTTCGATGGCGAAGTCATTAAACGCGAATCTCGCAAGTCTGCTCAAAACTCCGAATCACTTCAAACGAACAAATCGCAGTTACTCGACGCTGTAAAAGCGCGAAGTTCGAGCTAAACGACACGAGCAACAAGCCGCCCTCCGAATCTCCTTAGACAGCCGAATCTCAATTGAAAGGATCTTTGCACGACTTCGACGCTCGGTGGGCGGGTCGGTGAAGAAACCAACAAGCTCGTCGGCTAACCTCGCCTTGCGCCGAGTCGCAAGCTGGACAAGCCCTGGCCATCGTGATCCAATCGTCATCGGCAGCGGGCAAGTCGTCGCTTGATGGATGCCGTGCTACGCTTCATCCAGACGCCAAACAAGTCGGCTACTCGGCGATGCCGGGTCGCAATCGCTGTTCTACAATGGGCGGCATGGAATGAGTCACAAAAATACTCGCGATCGCCGAAGAGGAAGGCGTAGCGCAGGCCAGCTACGCCTTAAAACTCCTGCAAAGCGAAGGCCAACTCAACGATCGCATCAACCGCAAGAACCCCGGAACGGTCGGATGGAAACGCAAGAGTATCACGTCGAAGGCGCGGTGATGATCTTCCTGACGACCACGGCATAATCGACATCGACGAGGAACTCATGAATCGCTTGCATACGTGCTGAGGCGGTCGATGAGAACCGCGAACAAACCCGGCCTCCACACGCAGCAACGCAAGAACGAAACCCTCCGGAAGGTCTTTTAACGGGCAAGCGATCATCGACCGTTCGCAAACTGCATTCAAGACGCCCAGCGTCTCATCCGCCGCGCTGGCGGTCCGGTCACCCGTTCGGGGCTGCTGAACTTCGCTTTCTGTGACGATCAGCCCGCCGCCGTCCGCGATCACATGAAGTATCTGGCCATCATCCGCTCCATCGCGTTTGCTTCATCAATACAACGCGACTCGAAACCATCGACGTCGATGGTGAGTTAGTCGAATACATCGACAGTGACTCGCGCCGACATCGCGCTGGCGAATCGCTTGGCCGATCAAGTGTTGGGCAAAAGCATCGACGAACTACCGACGCAAACTCCGGCGTCCTGCTTCTCGAACTTCACGGCTGGATCATTCGTGAAATGCAAACGCTTGAAAGGTCGAAGCAACCGAGTTCAGTTCAACTCGTCGATGGTCCGTGAATCCCATCGGCTGAACAAACGGCCTTGAAAAAAACCTCGACCGGCTGCTTTGAAATGGAATACGTCATCCAGCACCCAGGGGGGCGAAGGTCGCCGCGTTCAATCGAACTGCTTTAGACGGTCGCGGGCGCGAGGGTCACCGCGATGTGCGGCCTAATTGACGCCGCGAACTTCCGGCGACGCACCAAAACCATCGCTACGACAACGTGCTTCATCACCTAGAGAATCTTCATCACTCCTGGACCGGCAATCATCACCCTCAAAACACCAGCACAGATCACGCCTTCATCACGCAGGTTTGAGCGTGGCCGCGACCAGCAAAAACTGGCTGAAATGAGTTTACCCGAAACCCAAAAACGGACAACCGGGCAGTCTGAAACATGGCCCGAAATCATCGTAACGATAACGGCTTCTGGTTTCTTCTTCGTAAAAGGGAATCAAGAGCCGTTGTCGTTGCACGCTTCACCAAGTTCGATCACGGAGTAACTGAACATGTCCAAGAAACGCATTCGCAAAACCCTTAACCTACCGCGATCGGTGACATCAGTGGACAAGCTGGGTCTGGCAATAGCTGATTGACGAAGCCAACAACAAGTCCTCGAAGTCCCGCAACTAACTCGCCCAGGCCAGCAACGATCAAGCGGTCGTGAGAAATACTTTGCGGTGGTTCCGTCTTCGTGGTGGCTCGAGCGGGGAGTCACTCGCGCCGGGAGGTGGACAAACCCGTTCTCCGAAGCGCTACCAACGTCACCTGTACTACTACCGGACCGCCGAAGATAAACGCTCTCATTCGAAGCCAATACCTCGCACCTGTTCGCATGGTGAAAAGCCTGGTTCAATATGGTTGGCAAGAGAAAACTGGCGGTGCTGTTTCAAATTCCCGGCCGTGACTCGATCTAACCGAAGGTCGGCCGCCGCTTGCCCAAAGCAATCCTTCGGCAAAAGGAAAGCCGACCAGACGATCATGGCTCAACCGGACCTGAACGACCCGTATGCATCCGCGACCGTGCCATCCTGGAAGTCTTTTTTCTACTACTCATGCGGCATCCGTCGCAAAGGAACTGTCGGAACTGAAACTGTACGACGTTTGACGCTGGAGCGTCGAACGCTGATGGTTGTCAGGGCAGGGAAGAAAGACGCGCTGCATCCGATCGGCAAAACGAGCCTTGCAATGATACGGTCTACCGTGCGAAACGGCGCGGCGCCTGCTTGCTGTGTAACGGCAACGATTCAAACCTTGTTCTTGTCCACGTTGGGCATGGCTTTAGAAACCTGACTCGTTGACTGATTACGTCCGTCACTACATCGAAGCCGCCGACATCGGCAAGCGTGGCTCGTGTCACCTGTCCGTCCACGATGGCAACACTGATGGCTCGAGAACGGTGCCGACATCCGTTACATCCAAGCGATGCTCGGTCACGCCCAGCTCTCGACAACCGAAAATCTATACGCAAGTCTCCATCAAGAAACTGCAAACAGATTTCACGGCATGACTCACCCGCGGACAAATCCAAACCGGACGAAGAAAACCGACGGCATCAACTGAACCCCATCCAAACGACCGCTGAAACCTCTCCCGATGGCGACACGAAGCCCCGAACGACGAAGAACCTCCGCCCCGGGCTCCGTGCCGCGCTATCCCCCCCCAGCGGCCTCACACGTTCTTCTTCTTTAGCTGCTTAGTTTTTAGGCCGCTGACCTGCCGGGCGACCGTTCCAGGCAGAAAGGCGGCTAAAGAAAAAGTGGGCGTCGTACTCGTCGCCCGCTTGGCTTCTCGCTTGGCCGCATCAACACAATGAAGTTAATGCAAACCCGCGTGCCACCCCGCCGCTGACCTTGAAACCGCATGCAACATAACGCGCAACGCGGGGGACGATCGCGTGTCGATCCGCGTCGAGCTTTGCCGCGCAAGCTGAGAAAGCTGCATCGAGTTTAAGCGACTTGCCGAAGTGAAAAGTCGCAGCCGAATTGGGAGGCCCCTTCAGCAATGACCCGATTGAATTCGCTGCCGGTGATTAGCGAACCTGTATTCGGTAATGTGGGGAATCAGCCGACGAACGTTGTGACTGATCGCGAGTGGGTCGGAACGCGCCGCAACTTACCCGAGCCAAGTCGATGACCTTGATCACAATTCAGAACCCACTAATCAGCGACAGACTCTACGGTTGGGAATACATCTCGGCGCGCATGGGAACGGTCAAGCCAGCAGGAAAGCAAAAG
>Ga0163217_1004534_pt1 | contig 15304 bp, 25 predicted proteins | sample SynspAceP_FD_185933 | JGI IMG/M metagenome (GOLD analysis project Ga0163217, IMG submission 185933) | Saline lake microbial communities from Ace Lake in Antarctica - Synechococcus sp. Ace-P (PacBio error correction) | ecosystem: Environmental > Aquatic > Non-marine Saline and Alkaline > Saline ...
GTCTTCAGACGTGAGTCGGGCGCCAGTTACGTGACAGCCACCGAAGAAGAACAAGCTCATCGAACAATGCAAACAACGCAATGTTCGGCCTCGCTTGACCGCATTCGAGCTAACCTCAACAGGAACAGCCGATGACATGCGCACCCAGACGCGCGGTGAAATTTGGCGGTCTCGGTATCGAAGGTCACCATTCGGAAGATGAGCTGGTCAAGTCATCACAAGCCGATCGAACGAGAAACATAGTCGCACGTGCATTAGGTGTTCTGGCCGGGCGACTTCATTTCCCGAGAGATTGAACGGGAAGCTGTACGTGGGCCTCTGCGCTCGGCGAGGACGTCGACAAGATGCTGGTGGCTCGAATAATACTTCTAATATTTGGCAATCGAGAACTCTGACGGTTCTGCACGCGATAAGGTGCCGAGTCAAGTCCGATCAAGATCATATGGTATCCGCGACATCATCGCCGTCATGGTGGTCTCGATTCCACGGACCGAAGAGGATGTCGCTATCTAGGGTCATTCTGTCGTTTCACGCGGGAGATAAAACGTATGACGATCTCTCCAATGCGATTCGAAAAAATCACACGATGAAGTCGGCAGGACAAGCTCAAGGGCTTTGTGCTCCGATCTCCGCCTGACCGGGGCGGCCTGCTCGATCAGCGCGATCAGCGTATCCACACGATGCCTATTCCGTCTGATCCGGGCGGATTGTCTTCACACCATCGCGGTCGCAATCCGGAAGAGAACCGCGCGTTAAGATTCCCCGTCCGGGAGACCTCACGCAGGCGCAAACCCGGTCATCACCAGTGATGATCAATTGGCGGCTCCGGCTCTCGGCTGTCAGAAATAAGCAAGGCGCCACTTCAGATCACCGGCGCGCCACCGTTCTCCAGACAACGACATCATTCGGCAAGGGCTCGGTGCAGACCATCATCCCGCTGGATGCGAAACCGCTCCGCCTGACCACGGCGCTGTAATTACACGCATCGGCAACGGTCGAAATCCAGGGGACCTGGCATAAGCCGGATATCCGTGTCCGAAGAGCCGGTTCCGGACACGAACGCGCGGCCGTGTTGAAGGCCGTCTGCGAAAGCGAACTGCGCGGCCATGATCCGGGCGAGAACGAGGAGAAGGGGCTCGGGCCTCGATCGCGTATGTTCCGCCGGATCCGAAGGACGACGTCCAGCTCGGATATGTCGCTGGATCTGCTGCGCGGCGTCAAGACGACCGGCTTTTCCCCGCCCATCCGGATAGGCAATCGAACAAAACTAACGCCCTTCTGTCCGCCGCCCCGCCTGCAAACCAGCCTCTGCTCTGCTTGCAATGCGGGGCGGCGGACCTGATATCAATCAGGCAGCATCGGGATTCGGCAGAAGATCGTGGGCGACAAATGCATCAACCGTTGGACAGGACCGAAGCCGGGCAAAAAATCCGGCGAGGCCGGCCACAAGGCCTGGTCAACCCTGCTGTTTACCTCAGCCGCGGTCCCTGCGTGGTAATGTTGGCGCCGCTGATGGCTTTTTCAGGCGCACATATCGAAACGCGGCCAACACGGTTTGTTGATGCTCGACCGCCTGAAGCAGCGGCAACCGTAATCCGGCTGATGAAAGCCTGATCAGCAGCAACGCAGCAAGATTCCGCGACACGATGCCATGCCGGTGCAGATGGCGCGCTCACAGTACCCTGCATCGGCCAGTCCTGGCGCCGGATGTGGCGACCACGCTGGCGAAGACGGCGAGGAAACTCAACAAGATCAACGCCGGTCAAGCGCCGGAAACCGTCCGGTGCTGCTCAATCCGCCCGGACGGTGGGGCAAAATCCCCATCCTGGCTCACTGCCGGACCCGCGCGGTGATAGAAGACACACAGAAGGCCGGCTGCCGGTACGTGGGCCGATGGCGAACGTGCCTGTCGATATCTCTGGCGCGGCCCTGGTCCGGTACCCGTGGCGCGCTTGTCATCAATTGTATGGCGGGCTCGGGCTCAGCCAGACCCGGCACGCAATAATATGCCATCTAAGGCGCTTCCCGGGAGATCCATCTTGCTTCGCGTCAACGGCAACAGCCTGCAGCGCTGGATGGCAGGAGGCCCGCCGCGAGGGCCATCGAGATAATTGCTCAGGTTCCTTTGAACCCTATGATTAACCCCGCCAATGATCCGGCGCAGAGGCAAGCCTCTGACTTTTGAAAGCGGTGAGGCCGGCAAATTCTGGCGATCTGCACACCGCTATGGCCGCCACCAATTAACAACCGGCATCACCAATTTCATGGGTGGCCGCTTCCCTGGCTGATCCCGATGCACAGAGCCAGTCATGCGTGACTCGCCAAGCGTGGCATCATGTTTGTCGATGATTGGAACTTCGGCGCGAATCCCTGACGGAACAATTCGCCAAAACATGGGGCATACCCTTCGCAGCAGCCGACATGGTACTCGACGTCACCCAGACGCGTTTACATTCTCTCTCCCAGGCTTGATGATTTGGAACGGATAGCCAGAAGCAACGGGACTGCCATCGGCGTCTGCTTCTTCAGCCTTTGAAGTCAGCGTCAATGCGATAAGCCACTGGGCCGAAGAAGCCCAGGGCCCGGGGAATATGAATTGTTTCCGCCTCTGCCTGCCGCAGACGACCCCGAGAGGTAAGCCGGCAATACATGGCCAACAAGGACGGAAATGCCATGGCACGAAACCACTTCCTTACCTGCTGTGAGTGTCGGCCATCATGGTGCTTAATGGCGAATGGGTCTGGTTGGACCGGCCGCCGGATCGCGCAAGGCAATCCCGAGTATGATGGTTCGCCGCAGCTCTGGCAGATGCCTCAAGGCGGTATAGATGCCGATGAAAATTCCCTATCAGGCAGGCCCTTAGCGCGAACTCTATGAGGAAACAGGGATGCGCTCGGTGGAGTTGTTGATACAAGCGACGCCGACTCGATAGATATGACTCCCCGATCATCTCATCGGGATCGGGTTTGAAAGGCAAGTACGTGGTCAACGCCAGCGCTGGTTTGCCATGCGCTTCACCCGGCAGCGAAAGCGACGTCAGCAATCATATCCACCCCCCGGCGGCCACCAGGCGAGTTTGATGCTGGGAAATGGAAGCCGATGCAGGATCTGCCGGCCTGAAATCGTTCCGTTCAAGCGCAAGGCCTATATCAGTTTGTCGCGCCTTCGCTTCACCTTGCGGGGTGTCAGGGCAATGAAGACTTAGGATGGCCTGTTGGGCGGGCCTCGGTTGGGAATCATCAATCTCCTTGTACTACCGGATGCTGAATGAGTTCACTCAAAGGATCGGTGGCCAATCAACGGCGCATTACCTTTTACATTCAAGTCGACAACGGGTTGATCAAGGAAAGGCAGCCAGCAAAGGTGGATTTTGACAATGTGGTCTCTCTCTTTTGCGAGGCCCGGACGGCCAGCCTGAGGGCAAGGCCGGTGCGGATTTCATGTCCATGGCGAAAACGCCATGCATCAGTTGCAGATCAGATTGAGCAAGCTTCGGTATCGATTTTTCTTCACATATCCGCCCAACCGGCGCTGAAATCAGGAAGCAGGACATCGACTGGGGTAGCCCTGCTTGGTACGCGTGCCACCTGGAGGGCAAATTTCTATTCGCAAACGCTCCAGTTTGAATTCAGGCGCGAAAATAGTCCACGCCGAAGAAAGGAGCGAATCGAAGTTAACCGCATCATCTATGATGAACTGGGCGTGTTATTCTGCGTCCGGCTTTCAACGAGAACTTCCATGAAAGCTCTGATCCAAGCTTCCAAGACCGTCGGCGGGCAGAAGGCTCTCGTGCTGGGTTTGTTCCGAACTCACGGCAAGTTGGTTACACCTGAGCGGGATCCATGCGCATCTATGACACAAAAGACTTCATGCCAAAGCAGCCGTGAAACGCGCCCTGGAAGTGACCTATGCTGAAGAGAGAGCATTGGCCACCAGCGACTCTATCGCCAAAGCACACCTTCTGAATCTGCGGGCGATACGGGATTGGAACTGCTGAGGCGACATATCAACCCGGAACAAGGTCTCACGAGGCCTGGCTAGCTAGCACCAACTGATGCTGTCCTTTTGGCGGACCTTGATGGCAATGTCAATCGGCCACAATCCTGTTGAACCGCCATAACCGCCGGAATGGGCTTGGCACTGGCGCCGTGGCCATACTACCTGGCTTGAGAGACATGCAAGATCGCACCCGAGCTTGTCCGCATGCCCTGGCGGTTGGCTCGTGAAGCAACGGCTGGAAATCGGTATTTGGTTTTCCGGCCAGCTGATTAAATTATTGCCGGTTGGTTTCGAATCCCACACTGGCCGAGCGCCACCATCGTTTTTCAGGGACCACGGTTTCTGGCTCTCGAACTGGAGAAGGGTGCACATTGAAAACTGGGCGGGTCCTCTGGGATTATCCCGAAGCCTTTATTGACCTCATCGCACCCCGACAAACGTAGCCCGAACAGGTGCGTCTGCACGCGCTTGATTTGCCTTAAACGCAAAAAGGCGGCCCGATAGGCGCCAAGATTGAAATGTCACTGTGACAGTGCATGATTAAGATCGCAGCTTCAGCGTTGTCAGGTGATCGAGATATTCCTGCGCCTTCTGTTTCCTGATCATTTGATGCTCAGAAACGATCTTCGCGGGCGTTCTGAATCGCGTTCGCAAGATTGCTCGATCGATCTCGAGTGCAAACTGCCCGATTCGGCCAGCAAACGTGCACCCCTCCGGCAGGAATGTCGCAAAACCGCCAAACATCAATAACGACGTCTTGGCCGTCGCTGTCACCACGGTGACCACGCCCGGTTTGAATTGTTGTCATGGGTAGGTGCGGTGATTGCGCCCATCACCGTCATTATCGCCGTCGGGTGGCCGGGAAGAACGACTTCCGGTCACGGTTGCCGACAAAAGCAAACCGTTCCGGGATACGAGTTTTCAAATGAAGCCTGTCAGCCCATGACGTCACTTTATCGGGTGCTGGTTCGGATGCACTGCGCAGGTTAGCCGAGGCGCGCCTGCGCGGCAATTTTATGATTTGGTCGACCTTCAGCAGCCAGGCGCTGAAGCTTCTCGACGGCTTTTCGATGGTTCCGACAATATCCGAAAGCCGGCTCAGGAAGATGATCGTAATCGCCGTTCACCGGCCTTGAAACCTTGATGGTGGTCGCCAGATCGACCCAGTTTGCAAGGCGCGCCGGTGAACACTTCAGCCACGAAGAACGGGCTGCGACCAGGAAAGCGCTCAACCCTTCACGAGCGCGCGCCACTGTCACTTGTCTTCTTCGGAAAGCTCATCCATGCCCAAAATGGCAATGAATGTCCTGCAGCGACTTGTAACGCTGCATGGATTTTCCTGAAAGCCAACGGGCAAACCGATAAGTGCTCGTCGCCAAATGATCAACGATCAAGCATACGCGAGTTGGAATCAAAGCGGTCAAACCCGCAGGATAAATGCCCTTTTCAAGCGATCGATGCGTTCAACACCTGTCGTCGCGCATCCAGGGTGGGCGAGGTTCGAAGCAGGTGCGGGCTCGGTCAAGTCAATCGCCGGCACATAAACTGCCTGCACTGATGTAATCGAACCCTTGTTCGGTGTCGTGATCCGCTCCTGCATCGCGCCACTGTCGGTGCTCAGTGGTCGGTGATAACCCAAGCGGAAGGAATAAGGCCCAAAGCGCCGACATTTCCGATACCAGCCTGGGTAAACGCGGAAAAATGTTTATCCACGAAGAACAAACGTCCTGGCATCGTTACGGGAACTGGTTTTCCGCAAATCGTCAGGCCGGTCAGAGCCCAACACGGGCAATCGTGCATCTGGAGGCTCATTCATCTGACCGCAGACGAGTTGCGCACTTGGAGCCGTCGACGCCGCTTCTTGTTTCACGCGGAATTCGATCATCTCATGAATAGAGATTCGTTGCCTTCGCGAGTACGTTACCAACACCGGGCAAACACCGAATAACCACCATGCGCCTTCGCGATGTTGTTGATACAGTTCCTGAATGAGAACCGTCTTGGCAACGCCGGCGCCGCCGAACAGGCCGTCTTGCCGCCACGTCATACGGTTGCGACGCAGATCGACAACCTTGAATGCCTGTACCAGAAATTTCCAGCTTCAGTTGACTGTTCGCTGAATGCCGGGCGTCTGGGATGGGCGCGACGTTGCCTTGGTCCTTCACCGGGGCCAAGCATCGTCACTGCTCGCCGATACGTTAGAATGCGACCGAGAGTTTCAACACCAACGCGGCACGAATCGGCGCCAGTGTCTGTCACTTTCTGACCGCCGGACAGACTCTTCGGGTCGGCGTCCATGCGATGGTTGCGAACCGCGTTTTCAACCGAGATGCTGTGCCAAACTTTCAAGCACCAGACCGGTTGCCCATATTGGTGTTTCCAGCGCATTCAGGATACGTCGGCATGGTTGCCTTCGTCGAACGTCAGTCACAACGGCGCCGATCACGCTGAAGTGACGTCCGACCCACACCGCGTCCGGCTTTCGCCGCTGCGGTTGTGGTAGCTGCGCTGCCCTTTGCGCACTTGCGTGCGGGCTTCTTTTGCTGCTTGCGGGTTTTTTTCGCCGCCTGCGGGCTTGCTTGCCGGGTTGTAGCTGCCTAGCCAATGTATCTTACCCTCTTCCGTGTACCTTGAGCGCTTCCGCGCCAGAAAATGATTTCAATGAGTTTCTTGGTGTCTGGGCTGCGCTGGCGGTTGTAGCTCATCGCAACTTGTCCGATCATCTCGCCCAGCATTGCGGGTTGCCGTTGGTCCATAGCGGACTTTTTGCGCCCATTTCACCCTGCAACATTTTCGAGCAGCGCCCTGAAGATCTGCACCTTGATCGAGCGCGGCAGCAAATCCTTCGAGGATTTCTCAGCACTTCGAGCTCCTTAGCTCGTAGATCGCCGATGCGGCTTTGTGTCCAGCATCCTGCGCTGCCAGCCGAAGCCGGAATCAGCTGCTGGGCTGTAGGAACCTGGCTGATCACCGATTTGAACTCCGAGTAAAACAGAGTGCAAAAAGTCGAAAACCGCCCTGATCCAAAAACAGGCTCGTCACTTGTCGGCAACCGTTTCAGCCTGAGCAAAGCTCATTTGCTGTACCTCACGGAAATCCAACACGCTCGATTATCACGAGGCGTATTCGCGGCGAAGGATAATCGTACCCCTTCTTGCCGACGCACAGGATCTTGACGGTTTTTGCCGTCAGCCAGCAGCCGTCGCAACATGCCTCACGCGCAAAGCGGCGAGGATCTGTGAGTTGAAGCCGCCGCACCATGCCGGCGTTTCGGATGTGCAGACATGAGCAGATGCACATCGTCCTTGGCCGGTTCCGGTCATCAGACGCGGTGCTCGTCACCACCGACCCACGGCAATCAAGCGATGTTTCGACTCACCGCAAGCCATGCGTTGTGAATAAGGGCCTAGCGGGGCCTCGGAGCCTCCTGCGCACGCCCGAAGCCTTCGCCGCGGGCGAACCATCTGCATCGCCTTGGGTGATTCTTCTGCGTCGCCCTTGGACGGAGGGTCCCGCGTTTTTCAAGATCCTTGAGTGAAGGCATCCGTTTCCCGTCCTCGGTCCTCTGCCGTTAGGCAAAGGGTTTTTTGCCTGAGTGTCGATAGCGGACTACTTCGCCCTTGGTGTCGTCCGCTGATGGCCTTCCTTGCGGATGACATCGAGCCATCCTTGCCCTCGCTGGCGCATGTAGCCGAGCAGACCTGTTCGCAACCTTGCCACCTGCTTGACGGCGAACCTTGTGAGATAGCCGTTCACACCAGCCAAAGATACCGCAACCTGCTCTTCGTCTTTCAGCGGCGAAGAACTGCGGCTCTGGCTTGAGCATGTCGGTCAATCGCGCACAGCACGGTTGAGTCAGACGCTGCGTCGCAAGCATCAAGGTCAGAGCCGAATGGGCAAATGCGCATTCGCGGTACTCGGCAAGCTCGCCCTTGATCGAACCGGCAACCTGCTTCATCGCTTGGACCTGGGCTTGCAGAATCCACGCGGGACCCGACAGACCACCGTTCACGCCGGCCGGATACTGGAAGAACAATTCGGTTCAAGGAAGATCTGACCGGTTCGGTGTCGAAATCACGTGTGGTCGGAATATAGGCCGACACGTCGTGGCCTGGGGTTTCGATCACTGGCAACGCCGTCAGCGAGCCCCCGCCATTGGCTTCGTTGAGCTTTGCAGTCGCGCTCGAGCAGGCGTGAGTGAAGATAGAAAACGTCGCCCGGATACGCTTCGCGTCTGGCGGACGGCGAAAGCAGCAGGACATCTGCGATAAGCCACAGCCTGCTTGGAACAAATCATCGTAAGCGATAAGGGCATGCTTGCCGTTTCGCGGAATATTCACCCATCGCACAACGGCGAACGGCGCCAGGAACTGCAGCGGCGCGGCATCGGATGCCGTAGCGGCCGATCACGATCGATACTTCAGCGCGCGCGATCTTCAAGGTCTTGACGAACTGGTCAACCGTCGACGTTCTGGCCACCGCGACATAGACCGCAGTAAAGCTTTCAAGCTTCAGGGGCCGTTCTCATGGATAGCCTTCCTGGTTGAGGATCGCGTCCAGAATGATGCGTCCTTTGCCGTCTCGGACGGTCACCAATGATTCAGCTTCGCGCTGGCCACGGCCAACCGGAATCAGCGCATCAATCGCCTTGAGGCCGTAGCCATTGGCCTCATGCCAGATTTGCGCGGCATGGATACCTGGAGCTTTGAACGTCGGCGGGCGCGGAGCTTTGGTCTTGATCGGACCCTCCGTCCAATAGGATTGCCAAGCGCATCAACAACACGGCCCATGCAGTTCCGGGCCACCGAACGGTCCACGATGGCGCCGGGTCCGCTGACGATGTCCGCCTTCCTTGATGTCCCGGTCGGAACGAAAATCCGACGCCGGACATTGTCGGCTCAAAAGTTGGCGCATGCACGAATTCCACGGAATTCGAACCATTTCGCCGGCCTGAACATTGTCCGAGACGTACACACGCGGGCAATACCGTACCGACGACAGAACCTACCAACTTCGGATTCGGCTTCCTTGCGAAAATTCTTGATTTGATCTTGAGAATTGCTGGAAATTTCCGCGGCGCGCGATGTCCATCACCATCTCTTTCAGTGTAGCTTAAGGGTGGAAAGTTTGTGCGAGCCCGGATGTGTCAACCTGGCGTGAGCCAACCTTGCGAATCGACCGCCCAGCAGCGAAGCATCGACTGTGACCGTCAAGCGTCAGGTTTTCCCGTCACGGCAACTTGAAGCGCAGCTTGAGTTCTTTTTTTCTTGCGCGCCGACAGCGCTGTGCGGTTTTGACGTCGGCGATCACTTGCCACGCTCAATGCGCAACGGTCTCGTGTAGGATTGGATATCGCAGGCAACGGCAAAAAGCCTGACGGTTGCTGGCAACGCCTTTGAGGAAGTTGCCGACCAGGCCGGAATAGCCTGCTTTGCCGATCAAGCGCCACGAATCGAGGCCGCGACTGGCCTCAGCCGAAAAAACAGGGCTGGTGACGAGGCGCTGCAGATCAACTGCTGCTTGGTCGATGCATTGCCTGAAAACGGACAGATCCTTTCGCCACGGCGTCAACGGACTTGGCTTCTGCTGCCAGCTCATAAAAGCGAGAGCATACCGTTCGCGACACGGAAATTTTGAAGGGAGTTATCTGCCACGGGCGGGATTGTCTCTCATTGCCATCCAGACCTGCTCATGTCCGAAAACCGGAAAGCGGCAAGCCCTCTGAATTGTTTAGCGCCGTTAAATTTTCAGGCTGCCCAGCGGTTAAACCTTGTTTTTCGAAATGCGCGGTCCGTCTAGCATAGAGCGTGAGGACTTTCGCAAACACGCGGGTTGGCGGCCATAACGCACCTTGCTTTTAGATGAGAGGCTCGTTCTCCACGGCCTCCAGCTGGACGTTAAATCAGCCGGTCCCTCAATCCAGCCCAACCGTAAAGCAGTGGTGCGGCCGCGAGCAAAAATCTCGATCACCACGGAAACCAGATTGTACACAGTTACACCCCGGCCGACATCATCGGAGATGATTCGCCCGAAGCTGTGAACGCCCATCCGCCACCGCAGCGCAGATAGATCAAGCGGGCTGGGCAAACAACATCGCGCATGATCCCCACGCCGAGAATAAAATCCGGCCATGGTGCACGCGCTTTTCAGACACGCCTCGGGATGATCCGGCGCGGTCTGAACATGAGGATTTCTGACGAAAGAACGCGCGCGACAACAGCAACAGAACCGAACAGGATCGTCACAGAGCCGAGGACCATGCAGCCATTCGCCCTGTTCATCGGCCAATAGAATTCATCAAATCCAGCCATCTCCGTTTTCATGTCGGTGCCTTTCAGCGTTCATGCAGCGCTAAACAAGTGGACGCATCTGGCAAACGACCACAGGCGTCATCATCGCTTATCACCGGGCGCCCATCCCACCAAAGCACCGCCAAAGTCCGGTATCTTTCGGTGGGTTTCATCACAGCTCAGAGCTGGGGCGGGCCAGCTGCGCTCAATCTGCGCGCGATCTGCCGCTCCCGGTTCATGATGTAAGAATCCGCTCATGCAGATGATCACGCGCCACGCAGCGTCCAGCCATCGCCACAATCGCCAAACACGATGAAGGCAAGCAATGAATCATCCCAGCAATTGACTGTAGATTGAACGGCGCTACCTTGGAGGCCGGGAGCAAGCCGGCTCGCCTTGACGCAGCAGCGCAATGGCTCCGAGGCCGCCCCAGCACGCCAAGACTGCAAGCAGCGCCACTCAAAACGCCTGAATCCGGCACTGCCCATAGACCAGCGCCGAACGGAGCCATCAAGGACACTGCGCAAGATGCTGGAGTAGAAGACAAGCTGCTTGGCTCTCCTGCATCGCCAGTTTTGCGGGTGACGATTGAACTAGATCGAATAGGTCGCGTCGCGAGAATCGACCAAATGATGGGAAAGGGAAAAACACCTCGGTTCCCCGGCCGCACCACAGATCAGCAACGCGGCAAAACGCAACCAGATCGCGGCCCAGCGCGCGGCCCGCCCACTCCCCGAGCAAGCGGCCCGGCGCAGAATCGTGACGAACATCGAACCGACAGAAGATGGACCAACCGTTGCGCCAGCTGCAGATCGCGACAGCGCAAGAAAATTGAACAGTGTGTGGCCGGCAGCAGCCGCCCGCGCAGGATCTGCAAGCGGGAATTCTGCAATCCGAGTACATATCGCCCGCCGCATCCTCGAAAGGCGTGAACGAATCAACCGCATGCTGAGAACGCGGCACAAGAACCACGAAACTACCGCCGCAAACAGCGATGGTAACGAGATTAATTTGGCGTTGTGTCCAGCACCTGCGAAGCACATGAAGGTTGAAACAGAGCCATGACAGCATTGCCACGGCGTGCAATGGCTTTCGCGGTCCGACAATCGTCCGGGTCGGCGGGGCAATTGGCTATGGGATCCAAGGGAATGCTTCATTGGGTCGCGGCGTCAGGGTCAACCCGCGGCCTGTTTATTACACATGCACCGTGCATCCGGTCTGTCAAAAACCTCCAGCCGTCCTCGCCGCCGACCCCCAAGTGCCTCAGACGCCGAAGTCACCTTGTAGGCAACTCGCTCGAAATACCATTGCGCGACACCTGATCGTCCCCCGAAAAAGCCGAGCTTTTCAATCCCTCTCTCGCCTTCGAGCAGGCCCCCCTACTTCGACCACATAGGGGGCCGCGTCCGCGGATTGATAGCTGCGGAAACCGCACCGCCATCGAGTGGCCGGATCCGATCTTGCGCCAATTGCGTCAGCTGTCCCGCGTCAAATTCGCATGAAACGGCGCTTCGAGCGTGATCACACATCTGCTCCCGGATACATTTGTAAACAGCACCCAGCGCCAGCTCTCGGGATCATTGTAGTCAAATGTTTGATCTGCCCGCGTGAACGAACAGTAGCCTTCGATGTTGAAACCAGACGAATATCAATCGATCCGCGGCGCGCGTCCTGAGCAGTGGCCGATCCAGCCAGAGCAATCGCAAAGCGGCAATCAGCCATCGGTCTCATCATCGTTTCCTCACGCCTCATCTGGTCCACACAAATGCAATCCTACAAGTCTTGTCGGAAACTCGAAGCCCTTCGGACGCAAATCAGGCCTGGTCAAAAATCTCGCGAATGAATCCTTCCGGCGTTGCGCGCCTAACCTCTGATTTCGCGCACGCAGCGTAAATCAAAGTGTTCCGTCCAGCGGCACTGACTGCAGGCTGTCGCGGTAGACCAGAATAACTGCCCGACATAGACCGCAGCCAGCAGCCGCCGAAAACGACACCGGGGCAGAAAAACCTTCTTCGCATCATAGACAGTACAGCCGCAGTGACGGGTAGAAGCTGTCACACGCCCGCCATGAAATCGATCTGGGCGGCAACGGCATCTGGCGTCGAGCCTTCCCAATAGCCATGGGGCCTCTCGCCAAAGACCGCAACCTTGTCAATCGAGACACAGAATTTCATAGTCCGACCCGGCGCCGCAGCCTTGTCGGTCGTCTCCGCATGGCGGCCACGCGCCTGTTCCGGCCCGTCTTGTCGAGAAGGCCAGCATATTCCCCTCGAGAACCGCCACGGTCTTCAAAAATCGGGCAGCGTCGCGGAACGTGACGGATCTGTGTCCGGCCGCTTCCTGATGCCAGGCGATGATTTGCTCGTCCGCCGGTGTCCGCTGTGCGGTTTCCATCCGGAAATTCGCCGAAGCCACTTCCGCCGTCTGATCTCGGGCCGGTCAACAACCCAGAAGCCAGTCGGCACTCACCCCCAGCGCTGAGCGCATTCAGCGCCAGATTGCGCCATTCGGCAGCCGGCAACTCATCGGCTGCCAGCATTGGGCGATGGGTCGAGGCGGTCGACACCGCTGCGCGGGCCAGGCGCGCGGCTCATGCGGTCATGCGCCAGACGGCAGCCAGACGGTGCCGAAACAGTTCGAGCGTTCGTTTTTGTGCATGCTGTCCTTTCTCACATCTGGTGATTTTTATCAACTTTCAATTCATTTATGCCGCGAAAGATAAGGAATTCCCGGCACAGCCGTTTTGGGTGGTAGAAATCTTGCCAATGCATCACCAGACGGGAGACCAGAAACACCATGGAATCGAAATCAGAGAACGTCGCAAAAAGCCCTCACCTGGCAGGTCCTGGGCCCTTGCCGGACCGGCGCGTTGGCCTGGTTTCACACCGGCCTCTTCTGGTCCACAGCCTCAGCTTCGTCCTACCACCGCCACAGCGCCTGGCCTTCTTCTTCGTCCACGAACGTAATCTGGGCCCGTGTCAGTTGGGGGTTCAGCGGGCCGGCATGCGTGAGGGTGTGGGCGTCGATCATGATCCGGTAAACAACCGACCAGAATCGCCAAGACAGCTTTCCGATGCTGAGCAACCACCCTCATGACCAATCCGACTTTGAAGAAAATCCGCAAACGCGTAGTTACCGCCGCAATAGACCAGCGTGTTGGTCTGATACCGATGGGCGTGGCGAAAAACTCCGCCGAGGCGCCCCAGCAATGAATGGCGTAGATAAGTGGCTTTGATCGATTCGAGCGAACTGGCGAGACCGATGGCCTGGGGTGTCGGATTACGGGCCACCGCGTTAATTGGAAATCAGCTCGGTCACACCGACGTCAGCCCATAGATTGCCACAACACCACCAGCGGTGAAACTGTTTTTCAGGAACGGGGTCACGCATCCGACAAGGCCTTGCACCACGCGGTATTGTCCCACACGACCGATGGCGGCATCGCGAACATCAGAACAGGATTGAGCCATCTATGGATTCCAGGCGTCCCTCTGCTTCAACGCACGGCGTAGCAGAAATGATTGCCGACGCCAGAGAAGCGACAGGTCAGATCGGCGCCCATTGAAAAATCGAGAGCAGGATGACGCAACATTGTCAGGATTGCCAGTTCCTGCCGCGAATGCCGCTTTGTAGGGGCGCAGTTTGGCTGGGTCGCTGCCACAAAGCTTTCGACTGAAGAATACTGCAAGATCGCCCGGGCTGCCTTTCAGCAATATGCGATCGCCCGCTACGCAGCCGCACCTCAGACAGAATGGGTCGGATTGTGCTTTCGCCGTGGAAATGCCAAGCACTCGTAGCCCCTGAACCAGCCGAGATCGCGCAACTGGCGGCACTGCTGCCTGCGTCACCGGCATAGCGCCTCGACCTCTCCGTTTTTGCTGATCGCCGTCGCGAGCAGGGTCTTGAAGTAACCCAACATTAAGTTCGGGTGATCGCGAAGCGCTCAAAAAGTTGGATTGATTGGCCTGAAAAATCACCAGATCATATTGTGTTCAATTCAAAGCTCTGCATCGGGCCTTCAGTCGCTCGGAGCCGCGCAGAAACTGGCATAGCAAACGGGTTTTCGACAGGGCGCTGAAATTCGACAGTGCCTGCCGGTGAGGCCACCCTCGCCCCTCATTTTCGGCAGGGCTAGGATCTTCGCACCTCCGGACATTGATTCCGTGGCGCTGTCATCGATTCGCTTCGCCCGGAAGCCATGTCGAAGGCAAAAGTCGCGGTCCTACACCAGCAAAGTCAAGCGCCCCACTACGAGCGCCACCAGACCGAAGGGCAGGATCTCGAGCATCCGCATCGCTGTCATTCCTCGCCTTGCGCCACACCATCGATCAGCAGATTGGTGACGTGCCGATCGGTCAGTGTTCCGCCGAGATTGCCATGTAGGGACAGGGAATCCGATTGGCTGGAAGCCATATTGGAGACAGCGCCGGCCATCTCGAAATGATCGGATCAGGACGATCACCAGCGGCGTGGTTGTTCATCAGGCCGATGCCAATGGGCGACTCCGAGCAGCAGCAGAACCAAGGCAATTCGGCCGGCCTCTCTGACAATTCCGATAAAATAGGATGAAGCCGCGTCCAGCACGCCGGTGCATGACCAGTGCGGAGAGAGGAGAAACATTTGGCGCAATCGTGATCGGCGCCGGATTGGAAAACACCTCGAGCGCCTCTTCGGCGAGACATATCCGAGCAAACAGAAACCGCCGCCGGCACCCGCGGTGGCCACGGCGGCGGGCGGTAGTGTTCTCAAACAAACCCGAGGAAAGACCAAACCGAGAAATCAGGGCTGAAAGACCGGAACGGCGGTATCTTCTCATGAATTCCGCGTAAAGATTCTCAATCATGAAATTCGCCCCAGCCGAATATCAAGCTGGATGACAAACGCGGCTGGCGCTCATGGTTGGCGTGAGAAGGAAATATATTCGGAGCGTGCGGCCAACTATCCAAGGAAACCGAACGCTCAGCATAGTGGAAATAATCAAGCTGAAACCGCTTCATCTCCACCGATAGAAACCG
>Ga0163217_1081900_pt1 | contig 15303 bp, 16 predicted proteins | sample SynspAceP_FD_185933 | JGI IMG/M metagenome (GOLD analysis project Ga0163217, IMG submission 185933) | Saline lake microbial communities from Ace Lake in Antarctica - Synechococcus sp. Ace-P (PacBio error correction) | ecosystem: Environmental > Aquatic > Non-marine Saline and Alkaline > Saline ...
CCATGCCGCCCTGTGGTTCGGTGCGCCCGCGTTCTGCCGCCCCTCGCCTGCGGACTCTGCTCCCTGCCCAGCCGCCCCGCCGCGTCGCCTGCGCGCTGGCGCTTGCCTGGCCGCGCCCGCTGGCCGGGTGCTGGGCGCCCCCTTCTGTGTTCGGCGCTTTTCCCCCTGCTCTGGCTGCCGGTGGCGCCCGCTCCCCCTGCCGACTCGCCTTCTCTGCAGCCGCCCCGGCCTGCTTTGTCGCGTTCTGGCGCAGGCGCGTTGGGCCGCCGCTGGCGGCTCCCGCCGTCGGCTGCCGCCCCCCGCCCTGGTGCTGCGCCGCGCCTGGTGCGCCTGCTCGAGCGCCTGCATCCATGTGGGTCCGCCTCGGTGGCCCCCGGCCTCCCTGCCGCCGCCCCTCGCCGCCCCCGCCCGGCTGCCCAGCCCCGCCCCAGCCTGCGCGCATTCCGCTGGGCTGCCGCGCCCGACGCCTCCCTTAACAGGTGCTCGCCGTGCTTCCCCGCCGCCGCCCTGACTTCCGGCGCACCTGCTGCGCTTTTCTTCTGCTGACCCGGCCTTCCCCCTGGCTTTCCCACCTGGCGGCCCACCGCCGGCGCCCTCTCCGCTCCTCCTGTCGCGGGGCCCCACGGCCGAGGCCGCTCCGTCCAGCTTTTCTGGAAGCGTTTCTGGGCCGGCTCGCGCCCGCACCCGGGGCCTTGCGCCTGCGGCGAGGTTCGCCGCGCATCCCTCCCTGGCCTGCTGTGCCCAGCGCCTACGCCGCCCCGCCGCCCCCCGTTTCGCCGCTTGTGCACGTGCTGCCCCCGCGGCCAACTTTTCTCCCTTCGCCCCGCGCTGTGGGCGTGGCCCCCGCGGAGTCCACGGCGCCTTCGTCTTTCGGCACCGTGCGCAGCGCACACCGCCTGGCCTCGGCGGTGGACAGCGCCCCATTCCCGCGCGTGCTCCCGCGCTCCGTCCGGCGTGGCGCGCTGCACGGCCGGATGCGACTCTTCGGCTCTGCGCGGCGGTGCCGCCGCCACCAGTCCTGGGAGCCGGGCAGCTTTCGCTGCCGCGCCCCCGGCCTGCGCCCCGCATCCACTCCGGCGCCGACGTGGTGTGGCCGGCCTGGGCGCGCGGCACTGGCGCTGCCCTGGCTGCGTGGGCCTGCCCGCGGGGTCCGCTGAACGCGGGCTGCTCGACACCCGTGCACCGCGCCCGCCGCGACCCGCCCCACCCCGCCCTGGCTGGCGCTCTCTTCGCCCGCCCACGGCGGCCTCTCGCTGCTGCGCCCCAGCGGGCCTTCCCGCTGCCGCCGGCCGGCAGCCCTCGAACCCCCAGCTGGCCGCCCGCCGCCCGCCGGACTTCGGCGCTTTCCCGGCCCCCCGCCGCCTCGCCTGCCCAGCCCCTGCAGCACGGCACCCGGGCGACTCGCGCCCGCGCCTCGTCGAAACCAGCTGAAACGCCGACAACCAAAAGCTTTACCGGCCCTGTGCCTGCCCGCAGATCGCCGGCCCCGGCTTCAAAATCAACCTCCAACCTGCGAACCCGAGCGGCGGCGCATGAACTGCGCCAGCGCCTGGGCGAATCCCCGCCTGGGGTGCAGCGTGGCCGCGTCGGCGCCAGTGGTGGTGGATTCTCCAGCCCCAACATTCGCAAAGAGATGCATGTGGGGCACCTGCGGCTCCACGATATCGGCGACTCGCTGGCGCGGGTGCTGGAGTTTCCGCGGCCTCCGTGCTGCGGCTCAACATGTGGCGCGCAGCTGGGGCACCCAGTTCGGATGTTGATTCACCATCTCAAGCAGGAGGCCCCGACGCGCTCAGCACTGCGATGCGGTGGACGGGTGCCTGGTGGCCTTCTTACACGCCAGGCAAGGCCCGCCTTTGATGCCGATGAGGCCTTCCAGGCACCTCGCGTGAGGAGGCTGGGTGAAGCTGCGGGGGGGGATCCGGTTGTCGCTGAAGGCCTGGGGCTGCTGTGCGACTCAGGTCGCCGCGAATTCCAGAAGCTTCCGACGGCTTCGACATTCGCCTTGAACGAACGGGCGATCTTCTACAACCCCTACCTGAAGCGGTGGTGGCCGATCTGGAAGCCACGGCTGCTGGTGCCGACGAACGGCGCCCGCTGCGTGTTTTCTTGAAGGGGTGCTGGCAAGAGGCAACCCCCTGCCGGTGATCGTGCAGAAGCGGCGACGGCGGTCTTCCAACTACGCCACACCGCTGGCGGCGGATCCGCTAACCGTTCGTCTGAACCGCCCGAGGGCGATGGGCTCGGCGGGTGATCTAACGGTGACCGATGCGGGCAGGCGGCCCAAATTTCGCCGGCGTGTTTCCCAGGTGGCGGCTTCGGGCCGGCGGATTCCCAAGGAAGGCCCGCCCTGGAGCACGTGCCCTTCGGGCTAGTGCAGGGGGTCGACGGCAAGAAGCTCAAGACCCGCGCTGGTGACAACCGTGCGCCTGCGGCGAATCTGCTCGATGAAAGCCGTCCGAAGCAGCGCTGAGGCCGACCTGCGCCGTCGCCTCCAGGAGGAAGAGCGCAGTGAGGACGAAGCCTACATCGCACCCATGCGGCACACGTGGGCCTGGCGCGCCGGTGAAAAGTATGCCGATCTCAGCAGAACCGCAGCACCAAACTATCAATCCAGCTTTGATCTGAATGCCTTGGCCCCACCGAGGCAACACCGCGCCTTACTGCTCTATGCGGTGGTGCGTATCGCCGGCATCGGCCCGCAAGGGAGCGCGACATGGCGACAGCCGGAACGGAACTGCATTCAGCGAACCCCAGGCATGGGGCCTGGTCGGGAGCTGCTCATGCCTCGATGGCGTGATTGCCCGAAGTGGAAGAGACTGCTGCCCTCACAATCGCATCTGCACCTACCGTTTGAGCTCAGCCAGGTGTTCAATCACGCTCTACACCAGGGTCCCGTGCTTCAGGCCGCCGAACCCGGCCCGCTCCTCCCCGCCTGGCCCTCTGCACCTCACCCGCCCGACACCCTGAATTAGGCCATGGGCCTGCTGGGAATCCCGACCCTGGAGCGATGTGATGGCAAGTGAAACCGGCCTGGGTGCCTAGCCAGAAGGCCCAGCTAATTGCCGCGATAGTGGAGTAGCATAGGGGATCAGCAGCAGTGGCACGTGATAGTGATCCAGGCTGCCATCCATGCTGAAAGATCACGGGAATCCTTCGGGAACAAGGTGCTGATGCCTTGTTTTTTTCAGCCATTCAACCTGTCTTGAAACTGATCCCGATAGGTTCCCTTTCTCAAGCGGGGTAACCCTTCGGATAGAGATCGCGACGCGAGGCCCTTGAGCATTGGTGCGAGCCGTACGCAACAGCGTCCATTGCTCACCCTTCATCCGCTCAAAGAAATCACCTCAACACCACGCACGGCAGCCCATCTTGTGTATTGAGAAATGAACGCTTTTTAACGGATTGTCAGCAGCCACGGCCATCGACAAGAGGAGTCTGCATGGCAAGCGAGTGCCAGTGTCTTGCAGATCTTAGAAGTCTCCACCAGAGACCAGTCTACTTGAGCCTACCACCGAGAACGTATCTGCAGGCTGAAGCGCAGTGGACTGCGGCAGGAGAAAACACTGTCTGGGCGCGCAGTTTTCTCTCTCATCCCACTTACAAAAGAGGTGAAGCCAAACAGGCGATCAACCGGCAGAATCAAGGCACCTCTCCAACGTGAACATTCTGCGGTCCCAACGAGATGGTCATGCCGTTGCGGTTCCAGCCATTCACAGCCGCCTGGTTGAGTCTGGTGTGTCAGAGATTGGCCTGAAGGCTTTACCGAAGCCTTCAGGGCCAGAAACAAGTGAATTCCGCCATTCTGGATTGTCCGCAAAAGTGGCCCGATCTTTATGGCCAGAGCGGGCACTGGCAATCACAACTCATTAACCAACAAGCCGGCCGTTATGAATCATTCCCAGAGCCTCACAATTTGGTTGCTTATCCCAGGTCGACAAGAACGGAGACCGGTCCTGCAGGAAAAATGGCTGGTCGTAATGTTCGATCATTTCAAAGGGCAATGTATTCAGCTGCAACGATGTATCTGCCTTTAACAAGGCATGCTGCGCTGCCAACGCTTCCTTGATAGCGGTCTGTTGCGATAGGCCAATGGAAAGCCTGACCTTTCGTAGTTGGCCTTGCTGGTCTGCGACCGCATCAGGCCAAGGTGCGGCCTTCTAAAGCTCGAAGGCCGGCGTTCCAGATCTGGAGCCATAGCCTCGCCGCGATACCTGGCCTTCACAATGTAGACCGCAAAAATCCAAAAGTTCGCCATATTGGATTGCGGAGATCGTAGCAATCGTTCATCACCAAGAAATCCAATCAGAAAACCATTGGGATCAGCGGTATACGGTAGCAATGGAGCGTCATGAAGTCCTTGGATTCCATCTTCCTCGCGCCGCCCAATCAACAGCGATAGCAATTCGCCTTCGCTCATTGTCCTTCGATTCTGTAGTCGTTGGTTTTGCAATGAAGGAAATTTCTGTTTGTGCCCCGATCACTTGGCCACAGAGGCCGGCGAATGGCGGTGCTAAGACAGTTGACTTTACACTCACTTTCGGCTCGCACGCAAATTGACACCCATGGCGTAGCGGATGAAGGCCTTGAGGTTGGACCTGCTTCTTGCAAGAGCCGCTTAAGAATAGGCTGATATATCTTGACCTAGAAAAGGCTTGTCTTACTGAAAGAATGCGAAAAACACTCGCCCAGCGTTTTCTGGGTAACATCGATACGGCAGCCTGAGGCAGTTATATCAAACCCAAACCTCCTTCCCTAGCATGTCGATACCACTGGATTCATAGAATGACAGTTTTGTCACCCTTAACGCTCCAGATCAGAAAGCGAGCCGCCTTTTGCGTTAAACATCCCCATTGACCCATTTCTGTATCTTAATCGTTAGCCGAGACCACGCCAACCTTCACAGGTGCCGGCCAAGGGCCGGTGTGCTTGGCGATTTGACAAGCATACTGGGGCTATCTCCCCGCCCTCTGGACAAGCAAAGACTAGTCCGGGTATCCCTCATGTTCAAGCGTCTGTTCGTGATCCCTGTTGTCGCTTACCCTCCATCCAATTTGACTTGAGGCGCAAAGACTTTTTTGCTTTGGGTGCACGGCTAATTCGCTCATGCAGAGAGTGGAAGTGAGAAGCTGATGCTGATTGGCTCGAATTCCCCATTTTCAAGTCGATCAGCGATGACGCGAAGACCAAAACCTCAGCCTTTGCAATCGCATTAGCAGAAAGAACCCCCATAAGCCAGAACTCAGGCAGCTCTGGCAACTTCGGCCGATCAGCGACGTCTACTTCTTGCTCACCTCCCAACGGAATTCATGTCTCCTCCCAGCAGAGGCGACGGAGCAAGTTCAGGTTAAAGCACATCCAATTCCTTAAAAACAGCCTGGCCGATGCCTCTACGATTCAGCTAACGCTCAAGATCAGCGCGGAAGTTTGATCATTGCTCAGATTAAGAGTTGAATACGACCCCGCCCGCTGAATCTTGATGTTAATATCTCTGGAACGCTTGCCGGGAGCAGCCTCAAGCTTAGCCCAACAGACTAGATTCATTGTACGCCGATTGTCAGTCCGACTTCCTCTATGCTAAAGTAGAAGCGACCTGGCGCATAACGGGTATTTCAGAATTCCCGATTAAGCGATTCCGAATGGATTGACCATAGATGTCACTGGCCGGCGACTCGAGAATGACTGATTCTGGGTCATCAAGATTACTAGTGTGGGCGCAAGATTTGTGAGGAATAGGTGCTTGCTCCATGCCGACCCAAAAAGAATGCCTCATCACTGGAAACCCCCAAGCTTTGAGGGTCGTTACAACGCGTTTCGTGAGCTGGCCGCTTTCGCGCAGTCAACAATTTGCATTCCTTCAGTATCTTCTGTGATTGAGGATCATCTTTTTGCTGCTTTTTGTTCTAGCTTTTGCATGAAAGCAAGTTTTTTTGAATAGGTCGGCAAAGGCCCCCTGGCTGATTGAGCGCCGTTTCCTGATGAACTTTTCATGCGCCTGGAACTCTATCAAGAATCATTGGTTCCTTCTTGAAACGGCTCCGCTCATCGTTTGCAATCACACCGTCAGTCGAAAGCGCGACTCTTAGTTCCGGCGTCGGCAGCATCATCGAAGACTTTGACTGCAGCACAACTCCAGCGGGATATCCGAAGCAATTGCTTGCCGGACATCGTTGGGTTTGCGCTGAAGAGAGATGCGTTAAATTGCAGGGAGATATTCGTGGCGGCGACGCCAGCAAATAAATGCAGCTCTTTTGTTATATTAAAGCGAGTAATGGTGAATAGAGCGAAAACTCGTAGGCCTGTTCAGGAGAATTCTTTGATAACAAAACTACTCAACAGCTTCTCTCGGGAAACCGCCCGATTAATGCCAAAAAATGACGATGAAAGGGGAAATGCCACTTCCCTTAGACAAGGGAATGTCATATTTTTCCTCTGGTGCAACCGAATATTTTTCAATGCCCTCCTCATTAAAATAATCCGATTTGACTCGGAAGTCAACAGGGCGCTTGAGGCGAACGCCGTAACCAGCTTCGATCGAATGGGTAAGGCATAGAGCAAATCTAACGCTCGCAATCAACCTGGCCGCCAAAGGGGATTGGCCGATTCACCATGTCCATATGCGGTGGCGGCTTCAGGTGAATGCGATGTTAGGCAGACTGCCGCCGAATGAAGTCTTTCGCATCATCCTGATTACGCGAGAGCCTGTCCCGATGGCTACGGCTTCAACTAGCAAGCCATCAGTATATGAGCCATGATTCTTTTTTCAGCTTTAAACCGAGGCGATCTATTAGCTTCTTTCTCCTGCTTCCGCGCTTGAAGAAAGCCTCAGGTGGACACCTCCTTTGACGTTGGCAATATTTTAATCACCTCACGGCCGCTTGAACCTCCTCCCGTGCATTACTCTGAGGTGGAATCAAGGAAAATCTGTCCAGCGTGACGTACACGCTTCAAAGGGATAGCCGTTTTCACGAATTGGCTTCGGCGGCGATTGCAAGGGAGGACCATTTCCTTTGTGGATGCACCATTGGCAACGCCATCTTGGACGCCTCGCAAGTCAGCCTCCCGCCGGCAAGAGCAATATCCTCAGGTTCCATCATTCCCTAAGAATCATGTCTAGATCACTGCGAATGAGCCTTGGTGTTTAGGGCGTCGCAGTGATCTCCCGGCGTGCCCATATGCGACCTCCACGAGAATCGACGCAGGACAGCGGTGCCCCGCCGAATTTCTGAATACCTTGATCCTCTCGCACCAAGTTGCAATATTCTAGATCCTCGCCATAGAAGATTGATTCCGGTGTCCCCCATGGTTTGAATAGTTTCGCCTAACGCTGCCATTCACCTAGGCCGCAAAGGTTGTGTGGTAACGAGAGCACAGTGATACAGGGCTTCTTTGGTGGCAGCTCAGGTGAATGGTGTGGTTAGGGGGGGGGGCATCCTTGGCAAACATTTCGATAAAACGGCCCGAACGGACCATAGTCCAGCTACATTGCCCTTATCGGGCACGGCACAAAGTTCGGTACAACCAGCCAGTGCACTCATGAAGCAGGTATACAAGATCAGCATATCCGACACGGCAAGATTTACATTGGCAAAAGGAAGTGTTGGGAAGCGCCGCCGATACATGGCAAGCCCTGACGTGACACCTGGTTAGACGCTGACTTGAAACACTTCAGATTACCATTCGCAGAGACTACACCCTGCGAAGGAGATTTCTCTATGGGAATCTGATATAGTGCAACTGAAGCCGAGCTCTCCGCAAGGAAGTAGAGATTGATCCGTCTCTAATCGATCAATGACCCAACGGTTGGATACAATAGATGGCCAAGCCCTCAACTGATGATTGAAGTGGAGATTGTTCTTCTATGGAACCAAATCAGCCAACCCGCTTAACTGACAACGCTGCGCGGCAACAAACACGAAGCGAAGCCGTTCAGTTTGTGCCCGAGACGAAGCGCCTTGCTTAGCGTTTCTACTAATCAATATCATTCGACGTAAGGAGGCAAGTAATCGAGACCGCCTCAGTTACGCTTAACGTACAAGTAGCCTCGCACTTCATACCTCCTTAGACTCTCCTTTTGACGTATGTCGCATTATTCCTTCTAGCCCTACATTTCTGACTGGGAGTAATTTGACTTGAGAAATACCCCAAAACTGACAGTAAAGGCAAAGATAGTACTTTGTACGGATTCCTATCTTTCAAGCCCATTTTCTCTGGAACAAAGAAAAGCACTGAGATGAACAGTCCATCACCTGGAATGTTGATCTTTTGTTTCCGTTATACCAATTGAAAAGATCACCTCGAGTAGCCCTCCGGCCTCTCCTCACATGGTTTTTCGTAACAAGTAACCTTCCACTTCTTAAATACTTCAATGAATTTTATATTCCATCCTTGGGCTTTTCTTCAGAAAGCTTGCAAACAAGCTTGCAGAAAAGCTTGCAGAACAAGCTTTGGCAGAACAAGCACTGTAACTAAAGAAACCACATTTTTCTTTGATGCCTCTCATATATTTTCTTTAACGCTACTTGTTATTGGCGGTTCTGAGAAACAACCTGCGGGGCGCCGCCTGCTTCTGTGAACCTGCTCATGGAAGGCCGCTCTTGGTCAGATCAAGTAGCCGTCCTAGATCCTTAGGTATCCGCAAGCACAATCCGTCCCGCGGTTTCTCTGGTCAGAGAACCACATGTTTCAATTTGCTTACATAAAATCTGCGGGCTGCTCACAGCCCGGGGGCTCTGTTTTTTCAGCACTGCGTGTAGACTATGGTTGGTGCTCACTCCTGATGGGCCAGCCAACTCTGATCGTACGGATGTCTGGCCCCGTTCCAGAAGGTGCCGTTGCAAAGGAGTGGGCGAAAGGTATGGCAGCTTGGCAGCTTTGCTCACCTGCCGAGCATTAGGCACCGCCTGTTAACGCTCGCTGCTACACGGTGGGTGAGTGGTTGTACTTCCCTGGGCCCCTGTTGTGCGATGCCGCAGCGTTCTGCTGGGGAACCCCACTGCCAGGCCGCTGCCAGAATCCCCCCTGGTGCAAACCGCCGAATCTCTAATAGATGCTGCGAAGATCACCATCTGGCTCTGGGGCAGCAATGTGAGCCGATCCTTCCCGCCCTTGCCTGTTCCCGAACCAACAGTTCACGACGCTCGAAGTCAAGACTTTCACACCGGTAATCCAGCGCCTCCAATCAGCCGGAAGGCCCTGCCTAAAACAGACCCACCACCAATGCCGGCACTCCTTCTAGCCGCTGGACGCACGGCTTTCATCTCCCCCCTCGCTGGAGCAACCCCTGGATGCGCTTCAGCATTCGCGTTGCAGCGGCCTCCTACGCTGCGGGAAGGTTGTTCGCTCGCTGGTGCCTTGACGCCTTGCCTGCCTGACGGTCCCCAGCAGGCCCCGGCCCGGGTGGAGAGCCTGCAAGTCATACAGCGGGTCCGCTGGAAGGGCGGCCGCGGTTTGCTGCGGCTCGATTTTCAACGAAAACACCATCAGGCCCCAGTCCGCAGGTGGTGGCGGCGATTCCGCGCCCATCCCGGGCCGATCACTACGCCAATCTACCCGAATACGACGGCTGCGTGAAGCGTGCTGGCCACCTGGGATTGCCGGCCCTCAGCCCTGGCACATCGGCTGTTCCACGGCGTCGATGCGGCGGATCCATGCTCTCTTTCATGCCTTCGGAGCTGGCGGGCAACGTTCTGCTCACCACCAGCCCAACTTCGGTTTAAACTACAGCCCTGCGCCCAGATGCAGGGCATGGCGTCGACGGCGATCCGTACCTGGGAGCGGATTTTTCAGCTTCCCCCTGGGGGCGATCCGCACTCGCCTGTTCAAGCGGCCCAGCCGCGCTGTTTGCTGCTCTGCAATCCAACAACCCACCGGCCATCGCCTGGCTTTTTCGAGTTGATCGCTGGAGCTGGCTGCTGCCGCCCGGCCAACGCTGGTGGTGGTGGATGAAGCTCTATGGCGGCCCTTCACCGGCGACAGCGTGCTGCTCAGCGTCCGACTTCAGCGCAACCCAAGCCTGCTGGTGCTGCGCTCCTGGCCAAAACGGCGGCTTGGCGGGTTGCGGTATCGGTTTTTGCGATCGGCAGCGAAGGCGGTGGTGGATTCGCTCAGCCGTGTCACCGGCCCCCTAACGATCCAGACAGCTTTGGCGTCACGCCTCCCCGGGCGCGGCTTTTGGCGGATCAGGCCCCTTCACCGATGCCTACGTGGCCGAGGTGGTTTCGCTCCCGTAGTTCGGCTGCTGGAGCAGCTGCGGGTGCGGGCCGTGCGTCACCACGCGGCCGGTGGCAACTACCTGCTGATCTGGCCCAGCCGTCCCCGTGCAGGCCGGTGGAGGCGGGAACTTGCGCGCGACAGGCCCTTCCTGGTGCGCTCAAATGGCCGGCCAAGCCCCTGACTCGATAGGCTCCTTTGCGCGTCCAGCATCGGCAACCAAGGAGCAGATGGAGCATTTTCTGTGAGGCCTATACCGCGAAATTGAGAACCTAGGTTCTCTTCGCTGAAACAGCTTATCGGTCCCGCTGTCATCACAACATGGCTATCTGCTGGGCCATTCGTCAGTTCCAAGCAGAGAAAGTTTAAGAAGCTGAAACAGACAGAAATGTGGACGCAATGGGTTGAAAGGTTTCAGTTCACCCGGCGGTCAGCCTTCTAATTGGGTTATGGGGTGAATCGCTTCATCTGTTTCAATCTTCGCGAATCCCTAGCCTGATTCGATCAACTGGTCTTCGGATTTAGGATTTGATGGTATCTGCATGAAAAGCATTTGGCCTGGCCTATGGGCAAGCGGTGGTGCAGGGGCTTGGGGCAACACATTGGCGTCCTGCGTGCTCTTGAGGAAGCAGAGTCAGGATTGATTGCATCCTCCGGGCCCAGCATTGGCGCCTCGTTGCGCCATCTATTTGCGCTGGTGGAACTGGATGATCTCTGAGACTTCATAAGAACCTGAGTTGGATAAGACATGCTGTCCCTACTTCGGACCTGGTGTTATTCCCAGTTCTGGCCTGCTGGATGGCAACAAGATCTACGACCTGCTTTTCAGCCAGCACTCCAGGGGATGAGGCATTGAGGAATCAGAGATCAAGTTCTGTTTGTGTCGCCAACCGATCTGATCAAGAGGAGGAGGAACATGCTCTCAGCTCAGGTTTCAATGGTGGAAGCACCGTGCGAGCCAGCATCTCTGTACAGGTACTCTTTACGCCTTCCTGCCAATGGAGATCCTGTTCTTAGGGGATGGCGGTTATTGTCATCAGTGCCGGTAGACGTAGCCCAAGGCCATGGGAGCTGATCTGATATCGCGTGAATCTCAACTGCGCTGACAGCACCAAAAATTGGAGCAGAAGCACCAAAATCGAGATCACTGGCGGTGCAGAGGCAATCGGACAATCACAAGAGAGATCACAGGAGAGTCATGCCAACGGGAAGCAGTGAGGCCTCAAAACTGCGCAGCACGTCATTTCTGAAGAATCTCAGTGATCGCTACTCAGACCTGGAGGACAAACTCCATTGACAAGGTAGAAAACTGGTTTGGCCAACGAAAATCCATGCCCAAACATTTCGAGTAATACGGCACATCGCTCAATGTGATGGAGCAGCAGTGACCGTAGCCGCCTGAAAGCGCACCGTCCTGATCTTCTTGTTGAAGCGAACTCTGACTACCATTTTTGACTTTCCCGAAGCCGATGCGGATCATCCGCAAAGGCTAGTGCCATGAAGGAACAGCTGCCAGCTCTCGAGAGCTGCTTCAAGAAGAATCCAGCCGAAGGGAAGAGTCAATAATCAATTCGGTGAGTTGGTCGCAGAACGGAGCATACTTCCTGGGGGTCTTATGATTCATTTTGTTGAATTCAGCCTCATGCCTCTGCTTCAACGTCATCACCCAGTGCTTAGGGGAATCCAACCTTGGTGACGCGAGATTTCCGCGCTGCTGCGGAACCGTTGCATCCATAGATTCTGTCGGCTACGACTGCCAGTTGCGTCAAGAGCTGCTGGCGAAAGCTGCAACACTCCTGAGTTTTTGTGCCACAATCGGCGGACGAACCTGGCAAAAGCAGGCTGAAAAGGAAGACACATCTTCATCAAGGGGCGTGGCTGAGACCATCCATTCAAGCTCCAGTCTGGCACCTACTACCAAATCCATGGAGAAACAAAAAGAAGCTTACCTGTAGCACCGGAAGCTTTGTTCTGCTACGTAAATACGGCCAAGTACCTAGTGCAATCACTGATAACGTCGCCGCTTGGCAACCAGAAAGAAGCTATGGCGAGAAGAAGAAAAACAAGAAAGACGATTTTTTGTATAGCCCACCAACTGCAGCAGCAAACCCCGTAAATCCAAACAGTGCAAGCAGCAAGAAGCATGATTAAGCAAAGTACGATGCGTTTACGCATGGAAGCTTGCATTGATCAGTGATTTTTAGATGATCAGGTGGGCTGGCTCTCTTCCGATAGGGTGCTGCAGTCAGCAAGGGTGCTGGGATTGTCGGCCGAGTCCTGAAAACAATTTTTCACGCTGCTCAGACCATCTTCAACATTGTTTCTGCCTTGGACCGTTCCATTCCACAGTGCAAGAGCTTCAGTTTCACCGTGGGCATCGCCCTGCAGATTATTGGAATTCGTGTTCATGGGTGTTTGTCCTTGGGTTGTTATGAGCAATGGTGTTATCCACTGTGCCAAGCATGATCGAGGGGCTTCAGAAGTTTCTAACGTTTATCCACATAAATTCAATGTGGCGATGCTGTGGGTCTCATCCTGCCCTTTCCTGCCGATATCGTTTGGTACTACCCTTTCCAGGCCCAGCAAAAGGCTTGCACACAGCGATTGATCAAGATTTCAAGGCCTGATCGTTTCCTTGCAGACTCTGCTGCCCCAATTGTCGCAGAGCCCCAGCCAAGGGAAGACAGGAATCAGGAGTAGCGGCTACAAACGTTTCACTCTGGGGCAAATATAACTGCAATTTAGACTTACGAATAGCCCACAGGAACTCTTGCTAAAGCCAGTTTAACCCATGGTTCTCATTCACACAACGTCCCAGCCATATCAGCAAAGGAGCTGTTTGGCAGGACAATCTGAGATAACCGATACGATTCAAGGTTGTCAGCGGGAGAATGATCCGCGTCCAGGGGGCAGACCTCGCAGCCTCTGAGTTGTTTTGGAGCCATTCGGACCTCGTAAAACGACTTGTTTCTCAACGCACGCAAAAGTCCAAGGTTAGCCCATTTCAACCTTTTCTGCATAGAGATTACGACCGCAATGCGATTTTATACTAGGTTTTCGCGAGAGAAGACTGACAAGATATCAGCTAATATAGGCAAAGGCTTAGTCCATTCAAGTATTTCAATCTTTTTATGACCGGATGGATTTTGTATCTAATCACAGAAGCGAATTGCAGGTGTTTATTGCCTTGCAGTGGTATTCCCATAACTCGAAGCTATTAGCAAGTTTGGCGAGAACGGCTTACTAGAAGAACAACATCAAGACCTCGATGATCGCTTGGCACAGTCTACTTCTGAAGACTGCGCCCCCATCGGCTACTTACTTGCCTTGTGGTGGGGGTGGAACTCTTTCGTTGGCGATTCGACTTGGTGGCCTATTGAAGCATGGTCACGCGGTAGCGGCAGCACTATATTGTTTATTAACACCATTCTGCCTCGCAGAATGGTCACCGCAATAGCCATTCTGGTTCCGATAAGTCACTTCGGCGCGCGGGAAGCAAGACCACGCTAGCCGTACTAACACAGCTTCGAACCAATGATTCGACTGTTGTCTTATCCTAGGGATTTCTGGTATTCCTGCAAACGCAAGGAGTAACAAATGGGAGTCATCTAATGCATCAAACTGGCAGGCGCTGGCATCGGGGTTGGCTTGGCTACAGGTCTCCAATTTCATTTTCTTGAACTACTTAACGATTTTGGCTGGATGAACGCGTTCAGAATCGCCACTTCATCCGATTTGCGGAATGCTTTGGAACAAGTCCGAGAGTGTCGGCATGGCGCTTCACACACGTCGCCCAGCCTCAGTGGTTGAAGCTCATCGTGATCAGCCAATGAGGAATTGCTAAGTAATATCATTCAGAATTATGGTGACCTACCATAAAACGTCGCATGCACACATTGGGGTTGAATACAAAACACCTTTGAAACGCATCAAACCCAAATTCCAGATTGGTTGCAGCTGTTATTCGCAGAATAGGCCGCAGAGTTTTGACGCTGTCACTTCACCGTTTTGCCAAGACAGCTCACTGGAGTTTCGAATTCGTATACTTTGTTCCGATGCCGATATCGTACTTTATCTTGATTTACAACAAGATATCAACCATGGTTTGATGCGAGAATTCCAAGACAAGAATATAAGCTTGCCTATCCCAGTTCAAACGCTTTATCTTGATCAGCCTAAGAGAAGCAAAAAGCAAGTTAGAGGTAGCCCGTCAACTGATAAGAGTTCTGTTTTTCATTGGCCAACCCCTACGTAAACTTTAGGACCAATGAATCAAGCTGTTGACAAGCTAGATGAGCTCCTTTGTACGCGCCAAATGGCAAAGAGAATTGCTGAACTGGATTTCCCGAATTGCGGCGTCAGCAGCGGGATTCTTTTCGCTTACTGGGTGGTTTTGGGGGCCTGGTGCGGCGCAGTGTTACTATGCAGCCCTCGCGCTAATCTTCTTGATCGAAGCAGCTTAGTTTTCTCTACCATCCGAATACGCCATTCTCCGTCCTGCGTTGTCATGGCGCTGGGCAGGCTGGCATCAACACACATCGCTTGCTTGGCCAACAATTGGCATTGCTGTATTTACCGTAGGTTTTTGCAGCGAAGGATGTGATTTGAATATGATATCTGGCTCTTTATCTCTGGGATCGACCGTTTGTGCTTGGAGATCTCGTTGAAGTTGGAGGGCACTTATGGCCGCGTTGAAGCATCCACGAGCGATCAACGGCGTTCGTTGTGACACCAGAGGCAAGATGCTTTGTTCAGTTCTAATTCAGTGGTGATCATACAACCGTTTGGCTTCCTATACCAATTTCCCTCACCTCCGCATGATATTCGTTTGCCGGGCAGTTCAGGAAACTCTGAGGCAGGGTTCGCTCCATCCTGCTATCGATGTTGCCATCAGAATATTTCGCTTCTTGATGAACCGCGCCTGCAGTTATCGTCACTGGCTCATTGATTAAACGTGGCAATGCAGCTCAGGTATGGGCTTGATGCTGAAGAGCAGCATACCGTTTGTGAGACAGCGTCTCTCATGAACAAGTTTTTTTGAAAGCCCTGCGCAAGGCTGGGTGTCGACATGCCATTTCCAACCTCTCGCTC
>Ga0163217_1073465_pt1 | contig 15302 bp, 8 predicted proteins | sample SynspAceP_FD_185933 | JGI IMG/M metagenome (GOLD analysis project Ga0163217, IMG submission 185933) | Saline lake microbial communities from Ace Lake in Antarctica - Synechococcus sp. Ace-P (PacBio error correction) | ecosystem: Environmental > Aquatic > Non-marine Saline and Alkaline > Saline ...
AGAGGAGCGAATATCTTCCCCCAACTTGGTTTTCTTGAGAAATTTGATGGCTTCGAGGGAAACTTGCCGATTCTTCGATCACCAAGCGACTTGGGTGAGGTTGTAATTCGTTGGTTTTGGAGTCGAGTTTACGGGAAGAAGTAGTTCAACTCCTCGCGGATCACTTTCGATCACGTCGGTTTTAGTTTCTTGATTTCTTTGAATCTAGGTCTTCGCTGCTTTGCCTTGAGCTTTTGGAAGCTCATGGATTCATCGAGTTGTTTTGAGTCGATGATTTTCGGATTCAAAATCGACGCAAACTAGGCTTTCCTGCGACGAAGTCATACCTCGAGGAGATTCCGCTCGCAGTTCCTGCTTGAGGTAGAAAGTTGAATTGTGCTTGAATCGAAGTCTTTGCTGAACTGGTAGACTGTTTTCCCTGAGTTGCTCAAAGCTTGGACTCAGTGTTTCTGGGCTTGTTGCTTTTCTGATGTGGGATGAGTTTTCTGCGCATCAAATGCTCGAAGCTCGGTCAGATCCACCAACTATCTTTTCTGCATGCATTTTAGCTGCGGATTCTTTCTCTGCCTATGGCGAGCGAATACTGAATCCTGCTCGTGTCTGTTGGACTTACGATGGTCGAATCTGCTCACGCAATTTCTGGGACGGTCTTTCAAGGAATCGGAAGGCGTTCCTTTTTTTGAGTTTTTTTTTCGATTCGAAAGGCCGAATTCTTATTTAATGTCATTGAGTGCTTTTTTGCGAGAGGCGAGGAGTTTTTCCTTTCCGATCAAGATCAGCCTTAAAGCTGCGCGAGTAAGGCTTCTTTATCGCTGATTTGGAAGTTTGAATTTGGAGCTTACATCGCTTTTCGCATTGATCTTCTGATTGGTATTCAAAGAGAATTGGTATAGTCTTCTAATGTTTTCTTGCGAGGTTGATGCGTACTTTAACGGTATTGGCGTTTTGATCTCAAAATACTTGGATGCTTGCTTGGCTTGTTTCTCGAGACTTTTAAGGGTCTTATCGTTCATGAGCAACTCTTACCACTCGGGCAAGGTCGCCATCGGTAATCTTTCCAAGCTTAACGGAGGGTTCAGCGCTTTCGATTTCTTTGAATTTGTGAGATTCCCGCAGCTCTTGAAGAGCTCCGAAGGGATTATTCTTATCATTGAGGAGTTCATCGATCAATTTTCACTCGATAGATCGGCATAAGCTTATTCGGTTGATGCCCGTATCCATGAAACAGGGTTCGTAGATATCCTTCAATCGGCAGGTGACGCACTTGATTTGGTATTCCTACTCCGGATCGGTAATTAGCTGGACGGGTAGATGTGTGTGTTGTGAGGTAATAGTCACAGTTGGAAGGAGGTTTCTTTGTATTTTTTTCAAAAAGTCAGGCAGACCTCAGCCAGATTGGAAGGCTTATTACGGGTTTTGGTGCGGTGAAGTCACGTTCTCCATCGATTAATCGAAGCGTGGAGACCGAGTCTTTATTGCTCCCGTGCGAGCTACCAGCAGGAATGGCATCCGACTGACAAGTGGATTACGCAATGCTGCACATTTTCTTGGAGACGGCGACCGACAGGTGCCGGTGGTACCCTGTTGTCTGAAGTTGGATGACTCATGTTCTAGTCTCCAAAGAGAGACTTGGAGAGCCTTTGATTTCGCAGTTTACTGAGCATGCATGCCGTATGTTTTCCTTGGAATAAAAGAACAAAATAATCCAATTGGGAGTTGTCAAAGATTTCGAATAAGTCGTGTTGAAGTTATACGGATATGTGGGATCTGTTGAGTTGGTGGGGTTTGGGGGGTAGAGTGGGATGATGTCAGGGTGTGGGTTTGCGAATATTCTACGGGAACTAGACGTTATTAGAAAAGCGTTTCTGTTCTATAAAGGTACCGAAAGAAAATGAGATCCGAGATAAACTGAGAATCCAAAGCGTAAAACTGATAACTGACGAGACGGAGGCAAGCTGGAGAACGCGACAATCGTGATAACCGACAACCGAACAAGCGGTAATCTCACTATTAACATAATGGAAAGAGCGCTGAATCGCATACTAGCAGGGCGGTGAGAGAACTTTTATCTGGCTTGCTGGAAAATATCGTTTTACAGATGCGGACGCTGTTATCTGAGCTGACGATTGTCATGTGGATACACAGAGTAGCATGCAGATAGCCCACACGTGGTGAGGCGTGATCGCGCGGCGAATGGGGTGCAGTACGATGTTTGAGGATTGACTTAGAGGAATTCGGGGGTTAACATGATAGGCCAGAAACCTACTCTGAGCTTTCTCGAGCCTATCCTGAGCAGGCTAAAAGAACTCGCGAATAGTGAATACTACTTAGCGAAAAGGACTAAAGTCTGATAAGGAGAGTTATCGCAATAAACGGGTCTCCTTCTTGACGCGAGTTTCCTGAGAGCCACTTACAAAAAGGCCGGTGTCCTCTTCTATGAATAAGAACCTGCCAGTACGTATGAAGCTAAGTAAGTTACTGGTATGAGGCCAGCTGTAAAGGTACGTATGAAAAACCTGTAAGGTAATTTACGGAGTGATCGGCAAGGCTTGGAAAGAGACGTATGCGGGCCGTGACGATGGGATGCAGATTCTATACTATGGTGAGGTGCTATGAGAAGTAAAAGTGAATTGCACAGGCGAGCGACTTAGCTTCTATTTCGGACATCAGTCTAATTTGAAGTAGGACGAGATGGAATGTGAAGTCAAGGAATACACTACATTACGTCAGTCCTAGACTCAGAACACAAGTTCAGTTTGTGAGTGTGAAGTCGTGGTTAGGCTGAGGGATTTGTTGGCGAAGAAGAAATTGACTTAGATGGTTGGTCCTCGTTGTCGGTTGAGCTGTGTGTCGGTTATGGCTGAGAGATCTTGGGTAGATCTCCGGAGTAGCGTAGTGTGTGGTGGTGATGGAAAATTTGAAATCAAGTGTCAGCTCCATGATAGCTTGAAGGCAAGTTTGTGGTTTTAGCTGTTGTGCGTTTGCTGTTGATGCGGATTTTGCTGTAGATGTTGGAAGGGTTATGTGATAGTTTTTGTGTAATGTGAATATTTATAATCAAAGTACTCACGTTGTCATATTATTAGCTTGAAGGGCAAGGTTGGCATCTGGATTAACTAGCGCTCTGTTTTGTGCGGTTTGCTGAAATTGTAGAGTGTCGGTAGGTTTGTGTGTAAGATGAAAATTTAATCAAGGTCTTGCGCCTCATTATGGAAGGTGTAGATTTCTGCGACCAAGTGAAGAGTGTATATTGGCGTGGAGCGTATGTGGAGCTCGCGAGATTGGAAGGAATTATCAGGTGATTTGAGATTGTTAAGGTGTATGCGTTCGTGTCGGCTTGCTGAAAGACATTTGAGATGTAGGCATGGTAAGGGTTATTCTGTGGTTAATTGAAAATTTATGTAAGTGCTCTCATTTATTCGGTAAATTAGGAGATATAGACGGCTGTGTTGTCGGTTTGAATCGAGGTTAGTCGCTAGGGAGACGGGCGAATGGACAATTTCAACACGCTTCAAGGTCCAAATACTTTTAGAGAAGTCGCGGCAATTCCTTAATTTGAAGGTTTTTTGTTTGTGTTGGTAAAAGAGGAAATAGAGTTTGAAAGTTCAAATTCAATTCCAAGCTACATGAGTCAGGGATAGGTGCAGATCAGCTTCAGCAAGTGCGGTTTGGTACGTTGAGTGGTGTGACAAGGTGCGGTTCGTAAGAAGACAGTCGGAGCTATTGGCTGGAAATGGGTCGCGGCAGGCTTGTATGAGAGTCCTTACTGGTCTATCATGCTTAGTAGAAGATCGAGAGGTGCGAGAGAAGGGTGGTGGGAATGCTAAAGGTCATCGAGCTAGATTATGATTCGAAAGAGAATGAGACGTAAGGCCAAACTCTCAATCAACCAAGTTCTAACTCGTATTTAACACAACGGAAATCATGGAGACAGCGATCGAAAGATCAAAGGACAGGGAAATGATAGACACTAGAGACGAGAATTTAATGAGCGGGGCGGAATGACAGCGTGATGTCGCATTCGACTTTCATTTTTTTACAGATGTTCTGATCAGCAATCCAGATGCAGTCCTTAATTGAAGGAGGACGAGCGGGACTGACTGGCCTCGAAGAATGGTGTGACTGTAGATCCAGTGAAATACATATCGTACGTTGGTTGACAGCAGAGAGCGCGCGTGCGAGTAGACTCTGGTAGGGATGGCTTTTTTTTGGGTGATTGATTTGCTGTCCGACACGTTATGAGTAATGTGGGCGCGCCGCGCTTACGTGCAATGACTTTCAGTTTATGTTAGTTCCATATCAGCCATGTATGGAGAACGCTATTGCGCCAATGAGCAAGTATTAACGAAGTGTGCTGTTCAAGTAGGATGTTTGGAACATGTATATGCTCAGGCCCGCAAATCAACTTTAAGAGCTTTGGAGCTGGGAGTGTTTTGAAGGAAACAGTACGGTAACTAAGTAACTGAAACGGCTCGTTCTTGTTTCTTCTTTTCATTCACACCAATGTCGGTGTAGCTCAGTATTTTGCTATAACGGGAAGTCCCAGGGAATGTGAATTTTCTCGTGGATCAAAGCAAATCTACTTTAAGTGAGTTTAATGGAATTTGGACAGCTATATGGCTTGATTTGATCCTCGGAAACAGTGCTGGCTTCTTTGTAGACCTCAATACTTAGATTAGTGGTGTTGCGAGTTAGGCGAGAATAAGCACATGCGCAGATAATTGACTGGAACTTAAAAATTCGACTTTCGGCTGAGTTGACTGAGAAAGCTTTAATTTCATTCCGAGCTAACTATTGGTTGAAATCGCTGTTAAGCGTATGTGTAAAGTATATAATTTCATGGGAGTGTATGTAGAAGTAAAAGGAACTCTTTCAAAGAACGCAGCTAAAGAGGTGGAAGGTATGAATTAGAGGAGGCTATTGAAAAGTGCTGATATGTCGGACTATAGTAAATTCTGTGCCTAAAACCGTGATTTTATGAAATTGGCCGAGAATAGACTGTACTAGTCCAAAGCAACTTTTAAAACCCAAAAATAATGAAAAGATTGTACTACCTAGTCCTTTTCGGAATTTTTTCCACTATTCCGACTTTTTGCACAGTTTGGAGCGAAAGCTTGCTAATGTGCAAACCAACCTGTAGAGCTTCAATTTCCTTTCACTGCCCCGTCAACATCAATTAATTGATTGTTGATGCCGCTAAGTAGAAGTTACTGCACTTTTGCATCATGCACACTTTGGCATCTCTGGATGGAGGAATCCAAATCTTTTTTGGCTTGGATAATGTGAGCGAATTGTCTCAGTTTTAAGTTTTGAATTTGCCCTGAAGAGAAATTTCTCGCTTGGCTGCTTCCAGAAGCATAGTCGCGAGTAAAGTTAAAGTAAGCGTTTGACGCTATCATATCTTTCAGCCAAACGCAGAATGAAGCAAGCCTTTTTTCTTTGAGTTTAGGCAGGGGTTTGGAGCGTGGAGTAATACCTCTAATTATTAAGAGCTTTTGCCAGCGAAGCGAGCACCAACATTTGGAGACGGACAAGTTATTTTTGGACAAGTGATGCTTTTGCTCGAAAAAGTTTTCTCTCCGAAAATCAGTTTTTCAGCTCAACACCGATGATGGCCTATTTCACGGATCCGACGAGACCTAATTTTACACAGATCGAAGGAACTGAAGACAAGTTTTACTTAGCACTTGGATTTAGTGGTAAATTTTAAAGTCACCGATGCCGCTCTTCGCTGTCGCTACATAATATTCACAAGTCTAACACGAGACTGCCGCAATAACTTTGGAAATAAGGTTGGGATTAGAGGCGGAGGTCCACGTATTTCAAATGTATTTTGTCCACTTCACAAGTCTTAACGAGGCAGTACCTTTTGGCTGGAGGAAAGGTACCATTGGTGATGAGTTTCGATTAGGATTCAATAGTGAACACGGTTTTGCAACTGGTCAGATAAGAGGAAAGTAAAATTAGAGACTGGAGATTAGATACTGGAGAACTTAATTTCGAATAAGATTTCATTGAGTAGAAAGTGAATCAATCTTCTCCCTTTGAATTCAAGAGAAGCTATTTAGTATATTGGAATTTTTATTAAAGGGGATTGAAGGGGGATTTTGTAGGTTTAAGGAAAGAATAAGAGAATTGTGCTCGTGGTAAAAGTCCACTGATTCAGTTTCCAGTGTTGATCCATGCAGGAGTTGGTAAAAGAAGTATTTTAAACTGCACTTCCTCTCATACTCCAAGACAGCGAGACATTCCCCGGACTTTTCTCTAGAAGGTCAGCCTAATATACCTTTCGTTTCCAGCCAGTTCCGAAGATCGATCACAATATCCACTTGCTGATACGGGGTACGGCATGTCTGATAATAATCGTAGATCAAGACGTTTCAGTTTTTTGTGGGAATTCAAGCTCAAACTTTGGGAATTGATATAACAGTGGGATCAGGAGTTCCCTGAGCTAGAGTCGTTTGGAAGCAATACTTTTTTAAACTAAATCAAGAATAAGAGGCTTCGCAGTGATATAGGGTATTAAGATAGTGACTTGTGGTTTCCTGTACTTAAGGATTAAAGAGCGTATTGCTTCAGATATATAAATAGCAGATCATCGCGGGAAATGAAACGCAAAATAGCCCTAAGAGCAATAATTCTATAAATTTTTTGATTCTTCAAGAAGATTGGAACGTCAAATGGCATTTGAAACGGCATTTTCCAAATCTGAATCAGCAGTGGCGATGACTATACTCAAACAGTAAACCAATGATTCGAAAGTACTGCCACGCTTTTGTTTCCTCATTTTTCCCAGCCGATGCGATCATACGCGAGAATTGGAACTGAGGAATGATTAAGGTTGGCGGGGATTTGAGGCTAAATAGGGGGCTAAAATGCTAAAGTGAACTCATCAACAAAGCCAAGCATCAGGCAGATTACGCCATACTGAAGTGAAAAGATTTTGGAGCCCCTTATTTTTCAAACCGACACTAATGCCGGAAGCGCAACAAACCACCATGGCCAATGGCCCCTCGCCTCCACGAAAGTCTAAATGAAGAATGGTCAATTGCGCTTCAAGAAAGTAGATCCAGAAGCCTTTGTATGCCATAGGTAAAGATTCGGAAAGTGTAAATGGAGGCGGCGATTAATGAGCTGGACTCGAATAGACGTCGATCTCCAAAAGCGATCCAGTAAATAACGACAATCGCGCTATTGCCAAGGATCTGACACTGAGCTCCAAACCTGCCCGATAAATCTGCATTAAGCGTGTTTTTGACTTGTAGTCGAGTAGGGTAGTAGGAGTAGTGATGTAATATAGTCTCTTTGTGCAGAAAAGACCTGCGAATAAGACCGAGATTATTATGAGTAAAATAGTCCTGCAACTGCTAAATGATGATTTACGGAACTAGATGGCGTCGAATGAGAACACAGGGCAAACCCAAAATATCAAGACGAATCTGGAATAAACTTTAGTCTTAATGAATGAAGAAATACAACTGTGGGTACAAAACGAGACTCGAGCAAGATCAAGGCATTTGTTCTTTGGTAATGCGCAGAAGTCGAGATATGTGCCTAAAATACTGATTAAAGGATATGGCTGAAACAGTATAGAGATATTTCAGAAAATAAAACCGATTAATCGCAGCGAGGAGATAATAAGCCCCAGCGCGTGGCTAAAATGATATCGAGATACCATGGTTTCGCCGCCGAGAGAGCATGTTCCGGCAAACCAAGTTAATAAACGTATCGCTAAATGTGATTCCATCAAAACAAACCACATAAGTCAGTCAAGAAAAATACTGCATGGAGGAGAATTTGATTGTCCGCAGTACTAGTTTCCCGGGACTTCGTTGTGGTTTTTAGAGGCATTTCTCTAATATAGCATTAAATGATGTATTAGCAACGTGCTATGATGATTCGACAGTTCTGAAAATTATAAGCCTAGACAAGATTGAGTAACAAATTAAAAGGTACAGTATCAAGTCTGGATTTTGCGTTTTTTGATTTGTATAGTCGTTAAATGCTGCGTTGATTGGCGGGGTGGAGCTTTTAATAGCTTTCGAGATGCACGCCGAGTTATTATATCGAAAACAAAGTCATTAAATCCAGCATTGCATCAGGTTCAAAATTCGAAAAGTCAATTGCGGGCGTCGAAACAGGAAATTTTGAGTTTGAGAATATTAAAAAACGAAATCAATATCCTGTTTTTGTCAGGAAACTTTTTATACAGAACAGAGACGCAAAACTAGAATGGTCATTAGGTCTCCGGTCATGGTATTCTATAGTATCACAACTAAAGGTCGGAATGCTCAAAAGCACAAGTAGAAGTATTTTAAGGTAGTTCTGCAAGAGGATTATTAATGACAATGAAGCGTCAATTACTTTGCCGATCCATCATTTCATGCTCTGTACATTTTGGAACCTCAATTCGGGTAAATCAAACTATGGCAACAAGCTCAAAAAATCGAACAAGCAGAAAATTACTTCGGTAGTCACTGATTAATCCTTGCAAGTACGAATCGGGAAGCGTTTCACATCGTGCTTGGCGACCTGAACAGGACGAGCGGACGAATCGTACAGGTATTTTCAAATTACTGGAAGCTTGGGTTTTGAGGTTTATCAAAGGTTTAGCAAGTAAGAGATCCAGCAGAAGCACAGGGAAATGGATTCAAACGCTTGAATTTAGGGGACTTTTTTGCTGAAGAAGCAATTGTTGCGACAGTATGATCGAGAGCAAGGCAAGCAAAAATCTTTTGCATGATTGATTTGAAAAAGCTGGCAGTACGATTCTGAGGTGAAGAAAGTAACTGAGGAATTAATTCAAGGCTAATTTTGGCAGATTGGTGGATGAATCGCAAAGGAATCCAAGAGAAAGTTCAGGTCTGGCTAAAGGACTATTAATTTCATGTGAGTTCGACACTAACCAGTGATCGATTAGTGAAGCCGTTGCCCTTTTGTTAGATTAATGAAATCGATTACGTCATATTTAGTGATAACTCTGAAAGAGTTGATGGTATGTATGGCGCACGCACGAAAGAAAGCTCTTTACAGATCGAAGCGGATTGGGGAGGTGGATATTAGTCAAAAGAATTGGGCATCGGAATCAAGCATGGTAATTCCCGGGAAGACATATTTTGGATTTACGGAAAATAAGATTTCTGGTTAAAGCTATAAATTGAGCGCAACGAATAAGCCTAATCAATTAATGGATAGGATAGAGCAATCCAATGCAAGCATTGTATGATCATCAACAGGAAATAATACTTTTTCAACGGGAAATCACACAAGCTTCCAGGATTGGCAAAGACTTTATTTTAGGACGTACCTGCGAATGACAGTCGAAGAGGGGGTGGAATTAAAGGATGAATTTATGAGCAAGCTTTTGCGTCGATTTTTAGAATCGAATCCCTAACCCTTTGGGAAAGGGGGATTAATCCTATGAACTTCAATCATTACATCAGCTATTTCAAGATCTTAAGAATTGAAAATTTGATTTTTTAATCAATAATTAGATACAGCAGGATCAAATTCCCTTGGACCAAGAGGTAGGGGGAATTAATTAGATTATTTTCTTAAATTGAAGATTAATTCATCCACTACAATAAATCACTTAAGAATTCTCGAAGGAGCTACGGAATCATAGCACCTATTTCAGAAAGTTTTTGCTTTTGGCAGAAGTTACGCGAGAGTCAATTTTTTTAGAAGGATATGGATTTTTTAATCGTCAAAGCCTTAGATAATACATCGTAGATTTTTTATGTAGAAAATTAGACTCGTATAGAAATTGATGGGAGTCACATGACAACCGTTAGTTCAATAAGGACCAAGAAAGGCAAATAATACTTCAGGCTTTTTGGCTTTCTTTTTTTGGAGATTTTTCTGATCTTGATGTAAAGAAAAAATGGGTTCAGTATGGAGATATAAATGTTTTACCGATATTTTGAGAAAAAATAGCTTTTTGAAAAAAACTTATTTATTAAATAATCCCCTAAGCCCCTTTGTGGAAAGGGGGGATTCACTCCTATGAACTTCAATCATTACATACTAATTCAAGAACTCGTTAAGAATTGAAATTTGTTTTTTAATCAATAATTAAGAAGTACTGAGCTAGGCGTCAATTCCCTTTGACAGGGGGTTAGGGGGATTTACAACAAAGAAGGGGAAAAATTTTTTTCGCCTTACTTTTTGAAATCTGATTTCATGCTACAGATTTTCTTGATCGTCTTCGTCACTTATCCACTTTCTTGCTTAGTAAGAATCGCATTGGGCAATAAACGGTATCAGTTCATATCAAGGCGGTCTGTGGATTTTGGATTCTCTTCAATATTGAAGTCCGGCAGAATCCAAGAACGCATAGCCAGAGAATGGATCGGTACTCTCATAAAGCGAGGCGATACCTATGCTCCATAATACATTCCCTTTGGATCTATCCAGTTTTCTGCCAAAGCCAATAAACCTTTAATTGATTTTCTTGATTTTGCCCTTCTTGAGGTTTATCGGTTAAAAGGGCATATTTCTTGCTTTTTTCAAAAAGAAGGCAGAACGTTACTTCTTCAATTTTGATTGCAGTATCCACTGTTGATCAAATGTGCTAAGTCAGGAGCTATGTTTTCACGTTTTATCAACCGCGTTAATCGGAAATGCCCGCCGAAGATCCTGCGCAATAGCGAGGGCACATCATACAGGAATCATTCAGCGTTTGCAATCTTGCAGCGTAAGATATCCGATCACGTTGATGCAACATGTTTTCCGCCCATTCTTAAAGCTTAGGTCTAGCGATTTGCTGTAAGTGAAGCTTGTTCATAGGAGATTAGAATGGTAAAGCGGGCCTGTTTGCGGCCACAACTCCAACTGCACTGACCAAACTATGGTAGCCCCACATGCATTTAGAAATGCAATATGATCCGATGCCACCGCCAGAGAATTACGATTTTAGGTTCGTCATTTTAACCTGCAATACTTGAAATACGGTCTTAAGCTGAAATCTGATAGGCATACTTCCTGGATGCCTTCGGAGATAATCAAATTTCTTCAAGGTAAAGGAGAGAGGATACTCCGAACGTTCTTCTTCCAGATACGCAGCTGTCAAAATTCATATAGGATTATCTGCTTTTTTGCTCCCAATTCTTCTTGATATTGCTCTATCCCAATTCGGTAAGAACCGATTCACGCCTTGCTTTCAGCAATCCAATGACCAATTCATAATCGATCGAGCAGGAGCTTTCCACCATTTTCAGCTAATTCACCGACTGCCTCAGCAAGGGTCAGCATCAATTTGCGGTAACTGAATTTGGGGGTTCCGTAGCCAAGCTTCCATGCAATCATAATGATCCAAAGAATGATCCACTCGTCAAGGATATTTCCTGCCCCGAATGTTCCGATTACATTATTAGCTCTGATAAACATCTGATTTCTGATCGCCATTCACCGGATTTCAAGTCAGATCTCCGTGATTTGTAGTCCAATGGCAAGCCGCCTTGCCAAGCCTCAGGTACTGCTTGCACCTTTCATTCTGCTTCAATTTCTTTGGCAAGCACCATTAATCCAATCGGGGAAACTGGAATAGTATGAAATCTACTCCGATGGGTCAAACGCTTCGCTTTGAACTTTCCATCTCTTGGGAGCGCTGCTCAAAAGGAGTCAACAGATCACCTGTGTAATCCAAGGTCAGCAAAGAACCAGACCTGATGGTCTCTTGAAAAAAGGGCCATCCGGATACACGTACCTTTACCAGAACCAGAGTCTTTCGGATGGTGTAGAATGATTAATGCTGGGCTCGCGTGCTGCTTAGCAATTTGGCTTTAAAGCCCTGAGTTTCTCATAACGAGCGATCACCACTTTGCCTTTTCAAATCAGCCGCATTTCCGCACTCTCAAAGTCGGCCTTCGTGGCATAATTGCGCATAGATTCACCTCTGCAGTTACGTCCCGGAACCGGAAAAGGCATTAAAGCCTTTGTGTAATCTGGTGGGTCTGTAGAAAAAGGATGCTTCTACGGGGCTTCTGCTGCGAAGAGTCATAGTCACAAGGACTGATGATTGAATAATAGATTTCACTCTGGATCATTTGGAGTAAAGCATGTATAGGATGAATTTTCACATTTCTTCCCGGCCCTCGCGCAATCACTTTGGACATGTATTTCTGCAATCAGGCTTTCATTTTTCCGGGGGTTCCGCGATATGAGGTGCTTTGGTGAGTTTTTCAGGTGAACTTGAATGCGGTCAAATTGGAACGCTTTCAGATAATTCCGCTTCGATGGATTCTCCTCGCTTGACCTTTTTGGAAAAAAGCAATCTAATTGTTGTGCATCTGCATTAAATGCATGCTGCAATAGGCATATGAAAGCAGTGATTTACTATTTATGTTAATTTCTTAGTTAAAAGAGTTAGCACCGAAAGTTTATTTTCTGAGGGCAACATTAGATTCTTTTGGTACGGAGGTACGATTATTCGTATTCATCATATTTGGGGTTGTTTCAGGAATTCAAAGCTGAGATTCTTCACTAGCCTTGAAATGGATAAACTCTCTCATTCCGATCACATGCCCGTACTGACTACGCGTTCTTTTCCTTTTCTCAGTGGCTTTTTCACCAAAGAAAGAAGATCCACCGACCTGAAGTTTTCCCAGTTTTTGTCACATCAATCAATTCCCCTTTCATTAATCTGCTGCGAAGCATCACGGGGAATAATCTGTCCCATTGAGGTAAAAAATGGTTTTAGTAAAACCGGGCTGACATCATTCCTTATGATGGAAGTTACTCCCCCATAAATAGGGCGTAACCAATATTAGCTTTGCAGTGTTAATCAAGTTTTCAGGATTTGTATTTCGAGTAGCGATCCAGTTTTTTCCCAAAGTTTGGGAATTGACTCTTGAGACCAGCCTTTTCCTTTTGGTCAGGCAGGGAAATGAAATAGTGTGGAACTGCTTTCATTCTCAATAGTCCACAAATTCTCCTGCAAACAAAGATCGAACCATCTTTTCCTTCCGCAGTTTTCAGACATAGCCACCAAGTTTCAGTAAGACCAATTTGGGTGCTTCGATACCAAGATTCCAATTCAATCTTCTGTCATTAATTGGATTCCGGACGAATCTACCAGGCTAAATATTGATCTGGGGTTTGAAGCAAAAACAGCATCATTTCTTTCATACATTTAATTGGTGTGCCATCAACGTTGGTGTAGCTTAATTCGGTGAAATGCTTTGGTTGACTGTCGGATATAACCACGGAGATCGTAACAAGCGCTTTAGTCTCTGCCAGTGCTGAATCTGGCAATTTCTTTTCAGCATCGATTAAAAGATTTTCGTCGCTTCTCCAATTCCGGCATCAATTCCTGATAAGCTTCTGGAAGATTCAGTTTCCTTTCAAGGAATCATTTCGAAGTTCAGACTCCAAGTCTTACGCGTTATCTGGGAGATAGTTACTTTCAACTCTTTGCAATCAACTTTATCAGCTTTCTTCATTCTCTTTTGGGATTGCCAGGAAAAAGCTATTAGAGACAAAAGACAAAGAATAGGGTTGAATTTTTTCATAGACTGGTAAATAAGAAAACCACAAGACGGACTTTCAAAAAGAAAGGCAAGTCTTGTGGTTTATATCCTTAGAAATTACTTAGACTCCAATCCTGGAGATCGCTTCTAAGAATTTGTATAGTCCGGATATGTCTGTTCGAAAGCGGAATTCGATAGCATGAATAAACCACGGTGCATAATTGTGCGCGCGAGTCTCAATGGATCACCAGTAGCCAGGATAGATTGGCTACTTGTTCCTTTTTCCTAACTGAACCATACTTTCACAACACCGAATATATCGGCAGCTGATCGGTCACCGGCTTTCCAGGCTTCTTCTTTTTTAAACCATAGCTGCAGATAGCGCATGAAAAGGTAGATTTCGGACATTTTCGATCTCTGAAGTACGGATTGCAACTTTTCACTCCACTTTTGCATTTTACAGCTGCGCATAAGGGTATCGAACGATCCGATCGAGTCAGGGAGCCGCTTGGACAGGCCCTGTGATCAAGGAATCAGCTTTGGGTATTTCATCATGCGGACCTCTCCAGCCTCAGCTACACACTCAGGATTACGTTTAACATCTTTTTCCTTCTAGCCATCAAGCATTTTGGATATCAGAACCGCGTCACTTTGTACTAAAGAGGAAAGTTTCCTTAACTAATTACTTTAGCCATTGGTCCATTCCGGATAAAATTCAAAGTAGCGCCAGCTCTTTTTCATACTTTATAGGGAAATGGCATTTATCCACGATTCATTGCGCCTCTTTGGGGCGCTTTTTCATTGGGCTTCTTGATATCATCATCAGTTTCGGACTCGAATCAAATCTTCTCTTCTGCCAAGCTAGGAAGTTCATCAACTACTGCTTTGAAACCCGCAACATCTGATAGTTGTGTGTAGCCATTCAAATTAATGAGTGCAGCAGTTAAGCCTGAAATAAACTCTGAAAGGACGTCAACACGGTAGTTCCACCAGAAACTCGAGTGACCAGGAATAAGCTTCAGAGTAGGATTCAAGGAGTTAAAATGCTTTGGCATATCGGAGTGAAATGGTTCACATCAGAGAAGTCGAAACATGTCTGGCAACGAACTCACTTAGAAAGTCCAAGTCGCGGTACCCGCTATCAATCATTCCTGATAATATAATAGACAGTACAGTCGATTTCTTCTGCGCATTTGCGGCGAATAGAAGCTCCGATCTTCCAATGATCTTGCATCAGGACAAGTCAGAAGTATTTGTTAATACACCTGTTGGTGATGGTCACCACTGTTGCATTTTTTAATAAGAATTTGCCTGTTCGGGGTTTTGATAACCTCCCTGTTTCTGTGCATAGCCATCATCGCATAGCGCGAATCAGAAGGCGAAAAAAGGTCTTTGATTAGTCTTTTCATGTCCTCGTTTTTTCGGGTGATTAAGTTTTGATTGATAGAGGGATGCTCCAGTATCCTGGCTATGCGCACACACCTCAGGATGTTGCTGGTCGCGAGTAAACTCATCTCTAACCTTTCTGTAGGACTTAGTCAAGCGCTGTATCATTCTTATTTCTTTGATATCAAGTATTGTCAACGCATCCCATCGCGAAAGTCATTTGAGGGACTGTATTAAACAGGAAAGGGATGTGTACAAAATCACCACATCACTTGCTTTCTTTTCATTGATCCTACAATTCAGAGATTCAAGTGACGCGCTGGGTTAATCGTGATCACGTCTAAAGATCATCATCAGTCTTCCATAGGCTTGCGTTTTTTAACAGTTCCAGATACAAGGTGACGAATCAACTCAGCAGAGATCAGAATTGATAGAAGTGATTGGCAC
>Ga0163217_1015975_pt1 | contig 15301 bp, 11 predicted proteins | sample SynspAceP_FD_185933 | JGI IMG/M metagenome (GOLD analysis project Ga0163217, IMG submission 185933) | Saline lake microbial communities from Ace Lake in Antarctica - Synechococcus sp. Ace-P (PacBio error correction) | ecosystem: Environmental > Aquatic > Non-marine Saline and Alkaline > Saline ...
CAGAAGGAGGATTAGGTTTTTGGGCCCCAAAAAAAAAGAATATTTGAACAAAAAAAAAATCCAAAAAAAAAAAAACCCGGAAAAAAGAGGAAAAATCCCGGGAAAAAATCGGGTGGAAAGCCCCCCTGCTGTTTTTTGCCGGCCCGGGCTGGGGCCTGAAAGGTTTGCAGAAGAGGTTTGTTGGCCCCTCGAATCCCTATGCTTTCGCAAACTCAATTAGCAGACCGCTGTATTGGTTTTTTTTGAATTCAACGTGAAGGTCTCTTGGGGAATTCCTGATATTAATAGCTTTTTCAGGTAGTGTTGACCGTGAAAGTGAAGACACCACTTTCCGCGGTTTAAGTATCAGCTTGAAGTGGAAGAAACACTCACGCTTGGCGTCATACACTGACGCTGTTACGCCAGTTAAAGAAATCCAACAGGCACATTTAGAATGAAATCCCACTATCCAATAAACCTTGTGATTCCTATTCATTCTTTGACCAGTTTTTGTGCTCACATGAATATGGAGTAAAAGGATCGGGAACAAAAGTAGGTAGGAATACTCGTATTTGGGTATCGCACTGTAATAGTCAGTAGGGAAGTAACCAAAATCTTCAAACTAAACCTGAATCAAAACAGCTTCGGCTCTTTTCAATTATGAAAGGCCCGAAAGTAAGTCAGTTACATAATTCCTGCTCGTCGAGAATACTTTTTTCCTCCAAAAAAGACTTGCCTTAAATCAGCTGCATTCTGAAGGCAGTAATCTCTTCGATTGATCCTCGATCATCAACGTTCTCTGCCGGCAATTCCGGTATCAAGAGAAATCGTTGCCATACGTACTTTCGGCTTCCGATGCAGGATTGACCAGGAATTTAGCCCTGACCGCCCGTAAAATCAAGATTTTTTTTGAATTTTCCCCATGGTAGAGTTTTAAGGCTGCGTAATTCGTCGGCTCCTTATTAAAAAAAGTCCCGATCGTAGCAGTCTTGCTGAGGTTGGTCAACGCGGTGAGACATATGCGATTTCGTGATTTCCGATTTTGATCAAAAGACTTGAATTGAAGGTTCCAAGCTTAGCATCGCTTTGATTTGCTATACATTGATTTGAGAAAAAGAATAATAAATATAATCCAGTACAGAGTATACGCTTTCCGATTCTTCGATGATATGGCTCCCCAACAATAAAAATCACACAATCGTCAAGCGGCATGTGCCAAGAAACTTTAGAAACTGGAGAGGTAGAAGAACATTGGGCAAAGAACAAGCCAGCAAAGGGTCAAGTATCAAATTCAATGTTCAAATATCAATTGGTCTTTTTTGAAAATTGAGCAATGTCCATTGAGGCTTTTGAACTTCTCATTTTCATTCACAATTGACAATGTTACAAGTCTGCGCCGCTCCTTGAAGGCATTGTTCCTGAGCTTTTCATCTCCGCCCGTTTATGCCTTCTGAGCAGAGTCCTTAAGGCAGATCACCACAAGCCGGAAAATATTAAGCTTGTATTTACTATTCATATACCTGGTTACCAATAAGGCAGCAGGGAACGGCGGACGGACAATGATGGGGACAAATTGTTTTTAGTTGCATTTTTCCGAGATTTGGAAAAAAAGTAATTCGATGAATAATTTTGTTTCCGATCTTTCAAACGAATTTTTATAAGGAGTTATAGGGGGGGGTAAAACTAAAAAACAAAATAATATTCTGAAATGCCGTATCGAAAAATGCAATTTTTAAGTCTAAATGGTAAGTCTCCTCGCAGCTAGTAATTTGGAAGTGTGAAAAAGAAGTTTTAAAATGATCCTTCAAATACCTATAACAATGTAATTATGAAAAAAGCAATTTATCAAATTTCAACGCTTGGTTTATCCTACCATTTTAGTGTGCTTCCTTTTGAAGTCCACTTCGCAAATCCATTGACAGAACAAAGGTTATAAAGGAAGAGGGTAACGGGAATGTTTATTGTCTTGGTCTGGCTTTTCACTGCCCTTTTATCTTCCGTCTGGCGGAGGACAATACTAACTATGATTAGATAATTTGAGTAGTTGAGGAAGACAATTCTCAACGTACTCTTTCAGATTGAAATTAATTAGTTTTTTAGAATTAAAATTTTGTATGAATATGAGAAGAATGAATTTGGATTGTTCAAATTTTACTTAATATAAGGTGTTATCCAACAAAGATAAATCTGAGAAGAAATAATTTTGGGAAAAAATAGCTTTTGTACTGGAGTTTGAAGATACCTAGATTCAGATTTTCAAGAGTAAATTGCAGATAGGTATGAAGATAAATCTTCCTTTTTTATGACCCAGGGTCTTTGAGATATTTAATTAATATCGAAAAATTATTAGTGCATCCGAGAAAAACCATCTGTTAAATTCAGGATTCTCCAGAATAGTGCAAAAATATGGAAAAGCGGAACCACCGATTTGGTAATTTCCCGCTTTTTTTATGGAAGTTGTGTTACCACACATCAACCAACCCAATGCAACTTACAAAAATTATCCTGGACAGCCGATTATCTTGCAATTGCTTTCTTTTATACCTCGAGAGTTGGCGAATAAGTAGCGAAACTCTTTAAAATCAGATCCACTATTAGAGACTATGACTAACTGAGAAGAGCTTTTTCAATGACTATGCGGGTGATATCAAAATGATTCACCAATAGTCCCTGGCAAGTTTTTACTACTTTGTGGAACCGAAGCTTACCTACTTTGGGTATCCTATAAATCCCCCGACCAGCATCACCTGTACAGTGACACAGCGTACCCGACGAAGTGTTTGGGCTATATATATTACTTTGCTCTTTGGCACATTACGCAAAAAGGAGATTTCAGAAGGTTAATCTTGAGTTTACCTATTAATAAAGAGGCTAATGTTGACAATACAAGCTGGTGACTCTACCACATTAAGTCTATTTCAAGATGTATTCAAAGGGGCAGGACGTTAACCCCAATCTCTGGCAAGAAGAAAGGCGGGTTAAAGGCAGCATGCGGTGCTTCCACTGATAACATGGTCCAGAACCTAGTCTGGCTAACCGCGCGAGTAGCCAATGACAAAAGAATTTCTCGGGCAGCTCAACCCTGAGAAAGGCAGCAATTTATATCTTTGACAAAGGCTAATGTTACTAATACGGTTTATAAAAATGGACAGACAAGATCATTCTATTTACCCGACTTCACCAAAACGCCGAAGTAATGAGGTATCAGCGAGCTCCGCAAGATGCCCATAGTTTCCTCTACCAGCACCAATTTTCTAGCCACAACAGCTCGTATACCCCTAAAGGCAAAGATGGAAAAGCCACTAAAGCCGTTTAGTCACTAAACAAAGATCCTTGACAAGGTAAGCTCTTCGCCTTTGTGGACCAATCTGTTCGAGTTTTCAATCCCAAACTAATCGTAATTGCTCCTTAACAAGAAACGCTGGGAAATTGAGCCCTTTTTCAAGAAAATCAAACAGAACTTCGAGCTGGGCTAAATTTTCCTCGGACCGCCGAGAGGGCATCAAAACGAAGGTTTGGATGGCTGTTTGATGGCCAATTTGGATTTTCGGCGTCACCCAAAAAGGATCAAAACAGTTTGCACCATTGTTTCAAATGGCCTTAAAGCCAATTTAATTTCTTATATCGTATATGGAGACGAATCTAAAAATGAACATCTTCACTCGGAAGAAAGAAATCTAGAAAAAACAACTTGATATTTTCAGAAATAAGCAGGAGGGTGATTTGGGAAAAAATGAAAATCACCCTAAACAGCAGAAAATGCCTTAATTTTGACCTGCCCAAAAATTTTACTCGGAGATCTAAAAAAAATTACTGATCTCTTAAGTTAAAAAATTTGGGTGGCAGACTCGAGATTATTTTTTCTCAATGAATAATCTTGGAATTTGGACAATGACGGAAAATATTATTGGTTTCAGTATCACAAGATGTAAAAGAAATATTCCTATGAATGAGATTTCATGAATTCATATCTTTTGATAGACAAGGAAACGCAGCCCTATTTTCAAAATCGTTTGAATATGATAAATATATAATCGGGCGTAAATTAACCCCAAGGAGATGTTACCAAGGAGAATTTATAAGGAAGATCATAAAATTATATTTCTCATATGAACTGTTCAAAATTCATTCAAAAGTATCTGAGTTATAAAAAAAAAGCAAGTAAGGAAGATTTTTTCTTTATAAATGGTTATTTTTGAATCTGAATTTGATGACTAATTTACATCTTTGATGGATAAAAATGAGAATAACATGACGTTATTCAATTTGGAAAGTAAGCATCTTTCAAGATTAAATTAATACAGATTATTTTCATCCTTTTTCGCTACCATTTAATAAAACTATACTGAAAAAGAACTCGATAGTATTCGATAATCAAAATAGGTAACCGTACAAAACTTTTTATGATGAAAAATCCATATTTATATATAACAAAACCCTATTCTGCAAGATGAAATTTTTGAATTTGTTAAAGAAAAAATGATAAACGCTTTCATCCGAAGAATTTCCAAACACTTAAGTATGTCCTTCATATTCTATAAAGAAGGAGATAAAATTTCAAGTATCTCTTGCCTGAAAAGCTATGGCATTCTATTTTATTCAATAGCGAGTGTTTTTTTTTTGAAAAGGGATATTCAGAATTTTTCTTTAACCAGATATAATCTTAAGATAGCCAAGTGATTTCATCTGAATTTTAATGAAACTATGCGATCAGGTAATAATAATTGCAATTAGTTTGGTTTTGATTTAGCTTCCGAAATATTTATTATTTAATTAGCTCTAATTACGATAGTTTTACGGCAGTTTAATAGGGTAGTTGGTTTTCCCACAGCTGTTTGTGCTGTCTGCGGTCCTTAAAGTAAGATGCACCGACAAACCAGAATTGAAAAAACCTTGTATTTGCCATTTGTGAAATCTACCTCCGGTATTGTAGACAGGCACGCGACCAATTTAAATTCATATTTCAATTATCAATGGACCACTCTTGAGATTAATCATTTCTAAAATTCTTCTCAAACAATTAGAGGAAAATATTTTCTTTCATCTACGTAGTTTCCTTAATCAAGAATAGGAAAGCTATTTTTGGACTATGCCCTTCAATACCCAAACCTACTTCGCCATTATTGCAGGATTTTATCTTCCAATTTGGAATGCTGTCCTGAATTTTGATTCGTTGACCAAAACACTTTATGCCAATGATGCTTCCGTCTATGGAAGATGCCTTTGGCTGTAGCATTTCCAAGTCAACAGTGATATCCAAAAATGAATTCATTTCGCAACTGAAAATGGCACAATCGTTAAATCCCAGAACGGCTGTACTTCATTAGCAGGTCAGTGTGTGGAAATGATTGTGGTGGATGTGTCAAGCATTTCACGAAAATTCTGGAATTTTAACAAAGAAGAACGCTGGAATTCCGGGTGCAGCCTGGTGTGGTTCGGGACGAGTTGAACCGATTTCTGAAGCCTCATGGATTACTTCTGTTACCCGATCATCACTGCTAATCGTAGCGATGATTGGTAGAATGGTGGGCCATACTCCTCTGGAACGACTTCCATTGTCTATGGAGTGACCCGGGACAAAGTGTTTTCGCTCAATTACCATAACTTATGATGGTAATGAGGTCGTTTTTTGGAGAGATTTCTCAAGATAGTTTGATCGAAATGGTGCTCTAAAGTTCGCTAGAAGGATCTTGTATCGGGCAAGATTTTTAATGAACTTAATAATCCGGAAAATCGTGAGGAGATCATGCCCATGTTCCTAAAAAGTCCATCCATTCGGCCGTATCGGCTATCCGCTAGATGAATGTTGAAATCTGAACTTTTCGATAGGCAAGGAAAATTCAACTTCTGTAAGCTTTTGTCAGGTTTCGGAGCACTTTGCTTGCACCCACGAAATCAAAATCAAGCCTTGATTCAAACGCCTTTTTTTTTCCCCCCCCCCCCCCCTGGAAAAAAATTCCGATTGAGATCGTAGTAGCAGCGATTTTGAAAAGGCATCCACCAAAGTATGAAACCGCTTCAGTGGCGATGAGAGTCCTGCTAGGCAGTCGAGCTGATGGATAAGATCATCCTAGATCTGCACCAAGGATAGTACTCGAATATCGTCAAAAATCGCTATTCTGTTGAGCGGAGATCCCGAAGCTTAATTAAATGATTGAGTTAGGGGGAAAACGCTTGAAGAAGCGATGGCAAAAGGAGAAGCATTGATTGCAGATCTAAAAAGCAAGCGGCTATGGTATGCTATCCGATCAATCGAACCAGAGAAGTTGCATTTCCGGCTTGGGGCGCTCGAGCAGCGGGTATGGGTTTGCTTGGCAAAATTACCTGGAGACCCAAGGCAGTGGCTTGCATCGAAGACACGGCAGTTGATATTGAGGATTTGGTTTTGATTACAATCGATGAAGTTTGATGAGATGGATGGAGGGCTTTAATCAAAGCCGGTTCAACTATGCGCATGCCGGTTGCAGGAGAAATCTCATCTTCGTCCAATTTTAGATTAAAAAGCAGCCGATGTGGAGGAGTTTTTATAAAATTCTTGCCAAAAGCTTCAAGCCCGAATTGGTTAAAAAATATCAAGGATCGCTTTCATGTGAGCAATGGAGACGGTCGGGTTCGCGCGGGCTTTTATCCCTTTGAGGTAGGAGAAAAGATTACGTACTTTTCCGCAGGATCAAATAACAACACTGGATCCGAATAAAAAAAAGAATATTTTTCATCAAGGAAAAATCGTAGAATGGCGCTTCCGATGAACCAGGTTCTCGATAACACCTGATGGTGAAAACTCCCGAGCAGAAAACTGCTTTTGGACTCTCAGGCGTTGGCGGAATTCCGAGATTGGCAGAGAAAATGTAATGTACTGGAGACTGCCGCAAGCTCCCCTTGAATCAGGAGGGACCATGTGTCCGAGCTAACATGGCTACACGCGATGAGAAGGATACCACCCGTGGGTCGAGCCAGTGTACTTCGTGAGTTCTTGACTTTTGGATAAAAAAGAGAATGCTCTTTGATCATCCGGAGATCAAGAAGGCAATGGACCTTTGTTTTGTCTTTGCAAAGGCTGTACTTCCGAGTGCCCATCGAATGTGGATATGGCAAGTTTGAAAGCAGAGTTTTCTTTAATCAATACCAGAAAACGCATGTGTTCCGCTGCGATCTAGAGTTTCGCCTAACATCAATGAGTTGAATCAATTGGGTTCGATCGTGCCGGGAATTGCTAATTTCTTGAGTAGATTCATTTCCACGGGGAGATTGATGAAGTCCATTGTGCTAGGTAAGCCAAGTCGAAATCTTCCGGAAATCAGCTCAACAATTAGCCTTCGGAAATGGTATGCTAAAAATTACGATTCACTTCCAGTGCAGGGAAAGACCATGTAAGTCTGGTTTTAAAAAAAAAATATGTTTCTTTGTTGATTGAATTCACAACCAATCAACAACGATACTGCAATAGGAATCAGGCGATTTCACTTTTGAAAAAGCTTGGCTAGCGAAGTGAAAGTGGTAAATTCATGAATGAAAGTGGGCGTTCGGCACTTTCGAAGGGACTTTGCCTAAGGCAAAAAAACAATGCAGAAGCAATGTTCGGAATTTTCGATAAGTTGATTGAATGACAATTACTCCTTTGATTGCTTGGGAACGCTTCCGCTATTTTGAGTTTTTTTCGGGATGAATATCCGAAAGATCGTATCTGCCTGATCTGAGCCCTGCTGCCAAGGAAGTTTGCAGTTTCATGTGAAGTTGATCGAGTGATTTTTGGACAGGAGAGTCGCTTCCGGGAATATTAAACGGAGTCATTCACGACGCGACTTCAGAAAATCAAATTGGCTAACGGACATTGCCATCAAAAGGCACTTTCTTCAATCAACGTGGACCAAAAGTTTTTAACTTTCTCTGCCTGAAAATTATACGTAGAAATTATACCCAAGTTGGATGCTGCGGAATGGGCGGGGGAGTTTTTGGCTATGAGGTCCGAGCATCTTTCGAAGTTTCACAGCAAGTAGGGGAGTTTGGTGGCTCTTTCCTGCATGTACGAAAAGCCGATAATGATACGACGCTTATCGCTGCTTCCAGAACCTTCGTTGTGACATCCAGATAGAAGATGAACAGGCAGGGAAAAAGCCAAGCATCCGGCTGGCGAGTACTTTGGGAGGCGTTGAACTTTTGAGGTCGAATTTGGACAAAGGAGTAGTCACCGTAGAAAGTTTTCTAGTATCGTCATTATTAGCCAGCATTTTATTCTTGAAAACGAGAAAGAAGTCCGCAAAAGAAATAATGAAAAATACCAGACATGCCAGATAATCTCGTGTCTTGTTTTATTATTACCCAAATACCTTCTACGCCAAATACTCTGCACCATACTTGCTGCCAATCGTGCGTGGCATGATCCCCCTTATCGAAAGAAGGATTCAATTCCACCACATCCAAATATAAAACGAAATCAATTTTTTGCTGGAATGCGATCAATTCAAAAACTCTGAAAAGCAATATTCCGGAATGGAAATCCCACTGGTGAAGCGGCGCTGATACTCCAGGTGCCAAAGCAGAGAGAAATACCATGCTAAGTCAATACTCAAATAGACTTTATTGACAGAGTCCAAAAATGCTAGAAATCTTTCTTGAATTGGCCCCAATTGTTGATAGTTCACATCTTCATTGCCATCCAAGCGCGCATTACTTCGATCGGCGTTTTCAAAAAGTGATCGGGGATTTGCAGCAGGCTGAAATACCGAGGCAGAAGGTAATGAAATTGATTGGGAATTCGTGACGAAAAGTTCGAAAATATGGAGAGCCAGAAATGCCCCTGTTGATTCATCATTGGCCTCAAGTCGAAGTGGCATCTAAGTTGATTATGCCGAGTTTTTTGCATTTTTTTAGGAGAAAATATACGTGATAGATCCCTGCTGCATGTGCCAACGCCAAATCATGTCTCCGCAAGTAGGGAGAGGGAAATGCTTGGTTTCTAGCCGTTTGAAAACAAGTTTCAGAAATTAATCATGGCTGACTTCCAGATCTCCCATTTATTGTTGGAAATATTCCGTAATCGAAAGATTTTGGGTGCTTTCTTTTAGAATGGAAAGCCAAACCACCTAGCATTTTTCGAATGGCGTTTGCCCTTCCGCCTGTTCCTAGTCCTTCCTGAGTTTCGCTTGACTCCGGCTTCACCAGCATAGCCGAGAATTTCCAATTTCGAAATTCTTGATTTTTGATTCGAGTGCATGAAATCCCTTAACTGAGATTACAGCCTGAATTCCAATAATTTCTATAGACTCAGCTTTCCTTCCAGTCCAAAGTGAAGGATTAAGGATTGAGGTGGAAGTTGCACATATATTTTCTCTCAAAAAAGGGTATTTAAAATTCTTCATCTACCAGTTTGCTAAGTGTAACTTTTAGCTCTGGTTGTGCGCTTCATTCTCTTTTAATAAGCCTCGATAGACCAGTGTTTCTCGCCACAGCTCTCGCGCTATCGCCGTTATTGACATCGTAAAAAAGCATATTTTTTAACTTTTCCGGATGCTTCCTGGGGATCCATCTAGTACATCCAAAACCACCATTGATACAACTTCGCCCCAGCCTACTCGCCCACCCGTTGTGAATGGATACCCAAGTTGCACCACGGAACTATCCGCCCAATCCAACATTTTGAATAGCCATGTCGGCAGTGAATTGACTTCCATCATAGATATTACTTGTTTTCTCGTATGGGAGTCGGTCCGCTGAATCGTGATGATCTCTTTCCTAGGGACGATTGGAGCCGTGATTCTCCAGATTTGAAATTGCTTGAATTGAATGCCTCTGCAATTTTTGCCCGGCCTTCCGCATCTGCATAGAGGATTCTTTGCTTGGGACCCACAAACCAGTTGTTTTTCTCTGCCTCTTCTATCCCAGGTGAATATTATCCCTGCATCTGCTGCTTTATTGATTCGTGGAGAATAAGTCAAATAATTCTCTCAAATTTAGCAGCCATTGATCTGATTTCTCAAATCCTCCGCTTGACCTGAACCTGCAGACCATCTTAAATGGTCCAAAGCATAATCAAAACACCATTGGTCCAAGATGTCCTGCACGTAGGAAGGCTATTTGAAATCATCCATTTGCTGCCACAAGAACATCGGCGCCAGCTCTTGGAAAAGATTCAACAAAAAGGCATTTCCATAGTCGAAGAAATAGGTCCTTTGGCCTGTAATGCTGATTAATTGAGCGACTTGTCTTCGAAGGCTTCTTGAACATTGTTTTTTGAAAAGTTCGGGATTGGAAGACATAAGTTCTGTTGATTTCCTCGAAAGAAAGTCCCACAGGATAATAGCCGCCTGCCCAAGGATTGGTGAAGTGAAGTTTTGATCAGAGCCTAGCTCCACAAAAATATTTTCTTGTCAAATCGCCTTCCATACTTCGACAATATTCCATATGAAAGCTATTGAAACTACCTCTTGGTTTGCTTTGCCAGCTTTGTAAGGTACTAATTCTCATCTAATTCTTCAATCAAAATCTACCCAGCTTGTGCATGAACGTTTCTTGCAGCGACTGCATTGGACGTTCTGCACAGATGGTAATGCAGCAGCAATATTTCTCTGCTGTTCGGCTGCCTCCACTCATTCCGCCCAGACGCTGCTTTGTCCAAGAAGATTTTTCCCATTTTGAGCTTTCTCCTTTCTTTTAACGCTTTTCGGAAGGTTCCATCACGGTGATGGTGGTGCGTGGACTATTCCTTGAGGGCCCGATTTAATAAATAGATCCAGCGGTCATTTGGTACCATATTTTTGGGTTTACGCCAAGCGCATTAAATTCTTCCAATCGTGCAGGTTGGAATAATTGGGAATCATCATTCCATGGTGACTTACCACTACTGGAGCAATGCTCAGAAGATGGGAAAAGACCCATTGGATGCCCAGAATAGGATGAAGGTTTGTGTTTTCCGCATTTCTGCAGAAACTTCAAATTGTACGCAGGTATTGTTGCGCCAATTTTGAAATACCGCTCCATTTCCACCGTAAGGTGATTAAGTTCCTGCGGATGTTTGTGCCACAAAAATCAGGGTCAAGGTTATTTTGGATCATTAGCTGATCGATGCGGCCTGCATTGACTCTTGCAGGATACCTCTTGGACTAGTTCGCAGCATTGCATCGGATAGTCGGCGTGAAATCGAAATACATGTAGATTCTCCCAAAATCCTGTAATTCTTTCAAAAACTACAATTGGGCTAAGAGCATGCATCCTTCTGGGGAAAGTATCGCAGCGCCATTGCTCAGTGCTAATCGCTTCTCTGTATCTGATAAAATATCCTTCGCTTTGGAGCATGACTTAAAGCGGGGTCACGTCCTCTTAGGAGTAGGCGAGTTCATTAGGGATTCTGTTAGAATTTGAGTTTTGAAGTCATAAACAAGTAATTTTATTTCCTTTTAGAAATTGAATCTAGAGCCATTTTTCCACACCTGTTGCAGGAGTGAGTTGGCCTTGATGTAAAGAATTTCTTGGTAAATCTTGCGATCGGGTACAAAGTTGAAGTCAGCAAGCATATCCTGGCTTTCCAAAGTTCCTCGATCCGATATCCCAAAGCAGCTGCAGCCTCTGAACGGTAAGGTCCCGGCAAATACCTCTGCTGTACTGAAGTTTTCAAATGTGCCAAAAAATGGAGGCTTGGCTATACTAAAGTTTTCCCATCGGGCAGAACCTGGGGTTTCCAATCACTGGCGTAGCAGAGTGACCCTCCTCATGCTAGAATTTTTCGGGCTGGAGTGAAGTTGCAACCAATTCCCAGGATGCCCCAGGCAAGCACAGCGCGCACATCAGAATAGCGAAGGAGTTTTGATTTTCTGGAATTCCGGATACTTCTTAGTGATCCGCAGATTTTTGCACCTGACGAAACCGGCAAGTTTTCCGATCCTCCTGTGCTGAATGAATCCGCGTGCATGGTAATATCAAAAACCCTTCAAGCTTTTTGCGGTCTTCGCAGATTATGGGGTGATCTCTCAACTGTAAATGGCGCTTTTCTACAAAAGCATCAATTCGATTACTCCAATTATGAGCTTTTTCAGCATGGGAAAAGATTTGCCTTGGATCGCAGCATAAAGCTTCTTTTGATCTTCAAAGTCTTCGGTAAGGTCTGGGCTGCAAACAGGTGGGATAAAGATCGTGCCGGAGTTTTTTAGCATTGTGGATGGCGCTGAGGCATTTTAAGCTCCTGACTCGGCATCAATCCATACGCCTGCTTTAACTTCAATAGTTAAGTCACTCCCGGATATTCTGAGGTGGCGAGCGACACGCAGCCGCAGTTCAGTTTTTTAACTCAGCTATCGAGGTTAGCTCTGGTACTTTTATACCGTATCCATATTTCCCCACAGCTTGAGCCTATTTCTAAATATGATTTTCCAGAATTCCGTCATGGCAAATCTTGGGCTTACTTCAGCAAAACAGCAATGCGTATGGCAATCAATCCAGCTTGGCAAGGGCTACCATTGGCCATTGATTTGAATTTTCTTGAATTTTCTGATCACATGTGAATTTTCAAAGAGCGTGAATTATATTTTCCTACTGCAAAAATTCGATCTATTTTGAATCATAATCTCCTGCATTTTCGATTACTGAATTTGCTGATCTTTCAGTGCAGCTTTGGTCGGAAGTTTCTCCCAGAGTGAGCAATTTGACGCGATTGGGCCATTAAGTTTGACGATTTTCATAGGCTTAGGTCTTAATATTCAATAATCGGACTCCATTGTGTACTTAATTCCAAGTTTTTCTTCAGAAGCAATTTTTGAGCTAAATTCTTATCAACTCACCAGCTTTGTAACATAGATATGGCGGCTTCAAATATCCTCCGTCATCACTCATCACTGTACTGCTCTATTTACTTCGAACCCGCTCATAAATTTGCAGGTAGAGACTTTTTTCCTGACTTCATTGGGGCGTGAAAATCCATTGCTTGTGCTGCGTAAAATAATTCAACTTCCCAAATATTTTTCCCTCAACATTCCAATGATTGAAAGTGCTTTTCTTGCTCGCAATACTTCCCATGCTACATGGTCTTCTTGGCCCAAGAGAAGTTGGACATGCCTGTTTCCAAGGCGATGAAAAGGAAAGCAAGTCCCTTATTTTTCTGAAGCTAAAGCAGGCATTGTGTATTGTGGATCAATTCAAGGCTGAATTCAAGCCTGGTTTCTTTCAAAAGCAATTTTGGAACACCAGGTGTGTCTCCTTCGATAGAAAGGTAAATTCTTCGATCTGACAGATAATTCCCGATTTCAGAGCGCTGCTAAACAGGCATAATCAAGTGGCAAGCAATGGGCTGGCCATGGAAAATTACCTCCAGAATGGTATGATCTTCAGAAACTAACGTATTGGGATTATTTGTAACCGAATTGATTTTCTATTCAATGTTTCCTTTTTAGATGAAGCCACGCAATGTTTCGGAAGCTTCATGAACCTGTGGCATGCACGAAGCGAAATAAGGATCTTGTACGCGAAGCACAGTTTCTGAATAGATTGACAAATTTCAGAATCCTTCAAAAGGTTTAAGAATTGTTTGTTGCAACATGTTTTATTACCGGTGAAGGCCGTAATTGATGCAATTCGGGTGAAAAAAGGCTTGATAGAACCTCATTCAAGCCCTCATCATCATTCGTCCAGTTGATGTCGAGCGGTGTTTCAAGAACATTGCTTAGTCGATCCACCACCTTTACTCCGAAGGCAGCCATAAACTGGGTTCCGTTGATTAGTGAAAACTTCCTTTGGGAACCAAAGAGATTTGGCGTCCATCAAAATGAGATAGGACATTTTAGCACTTGTGATTTCTCGCCAGCAAGTGAACTTTCCCCAATCCTAATCAAAGTAAAGCTAGATGGAAAAGAAGGAAGCAGATCTCCTGAAGCGTCCCACCAGCTTGCATTGGAATCATTGGGGTCAACATCTTGCTTCAGCATCCAAGCCAAGCGCTCTAATGTTCCCATTGGTTTCCGGGAAAATTCCCCTGAGCCAAGGCATGAATTTTCAAAAATCAGCATCAACTTTGAAATCGTCTTCAGAATAGGCATCTCCCCTAAACCAAGCCGCATGAACTTTTTAAGAGATTTTCTTGAAGGTGCGAGTATCAGACTCTGAGATTCGAGTGGTACAGAAGTGGGCCATAATCCCTGTTATTTATGCCATACATGCCCCGATCTCCTTTCGAGATGGGAGTCAGCTACGCTTTAGCTGATTGGCCTAACTTTTTTTTTGATATCAGGATGAAATATATCCTTTGATCTCTTTTTCTGGCAAGTTTTTAGTGCTATCGAACTGGTTAAGTTTTGATTGACCGTAGTTGAATTTTTATCATTTGAGGTAGGGTTGATCGTCATAAAATGTTGATCCAATGGACTTTTTCCTATGGAAACTCAAATTACCAGGCTTCGAATGATACCTTTCTCGTGATACCATTATAATCAATAATCGATACCTTTACAGCATCAATGGAGCCGAGACCTACTTATTTTAAGCGGTGGCAGAGGAATTAGAATTTTCGAAGGCCGCTAGATTCGGACTTTATATCTTCCCAACCGGACTGAGTCGTGTCAGATTCGACAATTGGAAGAAGAGCTAAGCGTGACTCTTTTTTGACCGAGATCAAGCGGAATGTCAGTCCTTACAGGCAGCAGGAAGCTATCTAAAGCAGAGGTGGATTTTTCTATTAAACATCTAGAAACGATCAAAGCGACATTGAATAAAATTCAAGCTGGTAAAATAGGGGAGCTTTCCGTATCGGCTTCCTTAGGCCCTGGCATCGAATTCACGATTATCCCTAGATTTGATGTCAAAGTTGAATGCTTATCAACCTTGTAGTAAATGGAATTTTGGAAGAATAAGTAATTCGCCTACAAGTGGAAATGGTAAACAAAAGGAATAGCTCGACTTAGGTTTTGTCCGATTGAATTCAGTTCCTGATGCGTTGGAAATTGAAACTATTGCTAGAGATTCCTTTTTCATTGGTTGTACCCCTAATACCTCCATACGCCTGTTTGATTTCGTCTCGATTAATAATTTAAAAGAGGAATCTTTTGTGCTTTTTTCGCGACTACAGCAACTTTCTACTATGATCAAGATTATTGGAATTTTTCGGGACGGGCAGGCCTTTCACCAAGATTCAGCATGAAGTCTGTCCATTAGCTTTTGACAATTTTCAAATTGTGGAAAGTGGGCTTGGGGGTGGCTTTTGTTCCGACGTCCAATTCAAAGAAGGCTATGAGATCAATGTCGATTTATGGAGATTCCGGACATACCCATCCCGAATTAGTATCATTTGAAAGAAGGGAAACCGCCACCCGTGCTAAAACATAGTATCTAACTTGATTGGATT
>Ga0163217_1084503_pt1 | contig 15301 bp, 7 predicted proteins | sample SynspAceP_FD_185933 | JGI IMG/M metagenome (GOLD analysis project Ga0163217, IMG submission 185933) | Saline lake microbial communities from Ace Lake in Antarctica - Synechococcus sp. Ace-P (PacBio error correction) | ecosystem: Environmental > Aquatic > Non-marine Saline and Alkaline > Saline ...
AAGAGAAAGAGGGGATTTGAAAACACTAAACCAAACAAATTTAAAATTTTTAAAAAAAATTCAAAAGAATTTATGAAAGAAAAAATTTGCATTAAGTATAGTATTTTGGCAGTAATTTTTTTACAGGTTTTTTTTTTAACCGCAGTATGCCTTCTAACTCCAGTGGACAAGGAAAAGTTAAACAAGTAAAAAAACAATCCAGAAAGTACCGTAAACATGGAAAAGGAAATATAAGGTTTTTTTACCGGTTCCCATCATGGAACTAATTCGCAAAACTAAAAAGAGGGGCTCCTTAATTTTTTGAAAGGTGAATAAAACCTTTTCAGGAAAGGGCAATTTTTTTTTGGGTGGTGGAAAATATGCCAACATTTGGGTTTTCAAAATGATTTTTAGCAAGGTGAAATATAAAGGAAAGCTAGAAAGGTCATTTAAAAATCCCGAATGACTTTTTTTTTGGGAGTTTGAGGCGCACCCTACCTCTAAATTGGTTTTCACCCAGCGGTAAAAAGCCCAGTGGAAAAAATTCAATCATGAAGTAACTGGAAATCTTACAGTAAAGGGAAAATCTAAATCCAGTTGCCTTCGATATCTCCCGTTATGGCACAAGGCAACGGCTTACTATGAAGATTGACCGGTTCCTTATACGACGTTTAAATACGGGTCAGGGAGTTTCTTCCGACAATTTTGGGCGACAAAACAATTTACGGACGAATTTGATCTAGTATGGATTTGGTAATTCTAAACGCATCCATTTTTAACAATGTTTAAAAACCTCACAATTTGTGGGGTTTTTTTAAATTTTTTTTTACGTACACAGGTTTTGTTAATTTGAAAATTTCCTTCTTATATTTGGGCCTTCAATGAAGAACATGGTAATCAAATACTTGGTGGTGGAGCAACTTTACGAAAAACGTCGTGAGCAAAAGCAATCATTGTAGTATAACTATTAAAAGGCTTGTCCATCACGAACAAGCCTTTTTTTTCGTTTTATGCAATATAAAATCAAAAACCTATTGGCATAGAGTAGCCATAAACAAGAATTTTAACATGAATACCAATTTAGTTTTCACATCATAAAAAAATACTTGCAGACACCCATTACCCTGTAAGCCGTTTATTTAAAAATAAGGGACAGATTTCCAAAATAGCATCTTGTTGGAAAGTAGTGACTACCATGCCAAAGATAATAGCTTTTCTATATCTGTTGCAATCCCATTGCTCCCATTAAAGTGGTAGAACGAGACATCACCAACCAATTCCCCGATAGAAACCAACAGAAGAAATTGGAATTACGGAACTCACGGACATCCCCGGCATTTTACAAACGATTTTAGTCAGCAATTTGACTCCAGAAATAACAATTTCAAATTTATAAACAATGATTGTTTCGGATATATGGCCCTATGATGCCGGTGCGATATTTTTGAAGATAATAGATTTTCTAAAAAAGATAACAGCATTTTCCATACCTGACATCTATTATGCTGTCTACCAAATATAGTGGCATCAACCATTTTAAAAACGAGGCCTATATTTTTTTGCACAATTGTTATGAATGCTGAAAATAACATTGGGGAAATAGACAATTCTAAGTGCAAGAAATTTGCCTCCTACAATTTCTCAAGATGGAAACCCAATTTCTAATTTAAAGGATTGAGGAATACAGGGACAAAGTAGGCTGGCCAAAAAAGCATTGCAACAGAGGGATGTCCCTTTTCAATTGTGTATTGTCCAAGAAGAAATTTTCACAATAATTTAAAGGGTGAACGAATTCAACGTATATCGAGCTTTACGTTCCATAAATCCTTCGGCCTTATTTGTTTATTTTGATTATGGCGACTTCAAAATTATTTGGGGTAGTTCTCCGAGCCCAATTGATGCGTAAAGGAAGGCAAGGCTGGAAATTCACCCTATTGCAGGAACTTTAAAAGAACCGCAATGATGAGCAGGAATGCCGAGTTGGCCAAAGAAAATTAAAAATATGATGATAAGGAGACATAGTGAGCACGTAATGTTGGTTGATCTGCTCGAAACGATCTAAGTCGTAATGGAACCATGGTAAAAGTAGAAAACTATAGAGAAGGTTCATTTTTTTCCACCATGTCATCCATCTAGTTATTCCAAAGTACTGGACAAAAGAAAAAAAAATATTCCAACGCACTGAAGTGGTTGCCGACACCTTTCCTGCCGGATACACTAAGTGGTGCCCCCAACAATGGGCCATACAGCTCATTGAAAAATATGAGAAAACTAGTAGGGGTTTATTTACGGTGGGCCTTAATAGGTTTTTATGGATTTTTATGGCAACTTTAAACCAACGCCATTATGATTCGTAACATTTTTAAGTAAAAAATCATCAAAATTACATTAATCAGGCCGAGCTGGTTCTGGTTAGCCGCTCCATTGCTGAAATGAAAACTTCAGGAAACATACAACAAATTAGGAGCGCTGACCAAAGCACTTGAAATAGCGGAAAACTATATAAAAACTCCATTAATTTGCCTTGGCTCTAATTTACGGGGCATTTGGCAAGAACAATTTTAAATGTTCAAAAAAGGACAAATCACTAATATGAAAGGAGCATACAGATAAAAAAAACAAGTACCAACTCCTTGAGCAAGGACAAGGAATCGTCATATTTGGGTAGTAGACAATTACGATAGTTTTTACCTAACAACCTAGTTCATTAATTTGGAAGAATTTTGGATTGCACGGTAAACCGTTAAAAGAAATGATCAATATAGCCTAGAGGAAATAGAGGGCCTTTTTGAACAGATGTACTGTCCCCACGGTCCAGGAAATACCAGTGAAGCTGGCTTGCTCAAAGAAATTATTGCGATGTACGCCCCCCACAAAAAAAGTATATTTTGGGGTATGCTTGGGACAACAGCCATTGCCCGAGGTTTTTGGAGGTTATTGTAAACATCAGATCAAGTCTACCATGGTATAGCCACCAAAATAAATATTGTAAAGGAAAAGATGTTTTGTTATGATGGATTGCCTAAAGAAATTGAGGTGGGGCCGCTACCATTCTTGGTAGTACACCCAATCTCCAGAAGTAAATTGAAGCTACATCTTTTGATGAAAATGGACAGGTAATGTCCTTTACGCCACAAGATATAGTGATGTTAGCGCCGTTCAATTTCATCCGGAATCGTTCTTAACCCCTATGGAAAGAAAATATTGCCAAACCTGGTGACAACCAAAATAAGGAAAAGTCAAAATGGGTATACGCTTGTTCATTTTTAAAGTAAACCTCAATTAATAACAAAGACATACGGGAATGCCAAGTACAACACGGAACTAGTATATCATCAAAAGAAACCATGAAAGATATTCTAAACAAAACTGATCAATCACGATGTGCTTCCCAAAGAGGATGCCAACAGGTATTGGTCAATATTGCCAAAAGGGGACACAATACAAAGTCAGATTGCGCCTTTTTAACGTTTTGTTTAATATGAGCGTAAGGTGTCACCATTGAAGAATTGAGGGCTTCAGGGACGCCTTTTTGAACTGTGTTTGGCGGTAGATCTATAAACAGTACAACCAATAGACCTATGTGGTACAGGTGGTGACGGCAAGGACACCTTCACATTTTCAAGCTTGGCCAGTTTTGTAACAGCAGGGGCCAAATGTTTAAAGTAACCAAACACGGCAACTAGGTGTATCAATCCAAATGTGGCCAGTAGCAATGTTTAAATGGAATTTTTTGGGCAATAAAATTTAGTAATGATGCTGGGATTTTCTTTGAAAAATGTATAGACGAGCGGGCATCTGTGTATTGCAACGCTCCTTATTTTCACCCTGCCCATGTAAAAAACGTAGCTCCCAATCCGCCAGGAGTTTGGGTGTTAAAACTTTCTTTAATAATGTGGGACCTATGGTAAATCCTGCATTTCCAAAGGAACTCAGATGGTGGGTGTGTTTCAACTTGAGCTGGCCAGAATGTACGGTTACCTATACCAAAAGACCGATAAGAAATTTAACAGTATTACATGCCTTGGACGGTTATGACGAAATTTCATTGACAGGAAATACAAAAAAACCAATTACCAACAAAGCCGAAGGAAATGGTTAAAACCTTCCGATTTTTGGAGTTGAGGCCCTCTGCCTCTGACATTGTTGGCGGGGATAGTATTGAAGAATCCGCTCAGTTTTTCTTAATGTATTACAGGGAAAAAGGGGAGCATACCACAAAATAATGTGGTCTGTGCCAAAAATGCCGGTATCGCCATTGCTACCGTAAAAAGGAATAAGGCCCTAGGGAGGTTTTGAAGGAAGCCGAAGAATCCTTGCCGTGAAGAGGGTTGGCTTGCAAATTAAAAAAATTACAGACACTTGAGTCAATAAAAAACAATGCAATAAAACTGGCCTTGCATAAGCGGGGCAATTAACAGTACCCATGAATATACTGGAACAAAAATAGTTTTGGAATAAAAGAAAGGGAAGGAAGTTGATTTAAAAAAAATCGATTATCCGGTTTCCCAATTGAACTTCCGTATTGTTTCAAAGCAGACCTTGTAATTTCCTCTTTGCAAGTGCAGCTTAGAAATAGCAATAGTGGCATAATAGCAGAGCAAACAAACGTAGGTCCCCTTCCCAAATCGGTCCATCACCACCACCAAACAACAGTGTTGCAGATGTAGCGGTCGTTATGAAAAAATGCAGGTTGCCCTGTGGCAAATGTCCGTCTTAACCGATGGCAAGTATTTTGGGAGGTTCTTTGGACGATCTATTTATTTGGCTAGGGCATCTGTTTTCAAATTGCCATTTGCTTTCGCAAGAATTTTCATAGAGCGAATACAACTGCCTGGAGGCCAAAGGCTTATGGCGCAGATGTAATTTTTTATTAATTGCAGCCATATGACCCCGTGCCCCGAGATAAAAGCATTTTTTCAAGAATTTGCCAAAAACAATTACATCTGATGTATTGTTGGAGTTCCCATAACGAAGAGGAACTACATAAATCCATTATGCCCACTTGGATATGTTGGGTTGTAAATATCGAAATCTAAAAATCATTTGAACGGTAAGCCTCGATACCAGTAAAAAATCTTTCAAAACTTAATTCCTGACGAATTTGTGAAAGGTTTCAGAAAGTTGGTATAAAGTTCCATAGAAGGCTATTCAAGAATTAAAACCCTACGGATATAAAGGGATTTTTTAATTGGCGAAAATTTTATGAAAACTGATAATCTTGGAGAAGAGCGCCCTCAAATTTTATTAATCGATAAAAAAATATAATATAACCATGAAACTTGAGGTGTGTGGAATGAAATTTGAATACTCTGGAGGTAGCCACGCTAATTCCAGATTTATCTAAGGTTTTATATTTTTGGGAAAACCCTCCAAAAGGGTTTTTTTTGCCAGTAAGCCTTCCCAGAATTAACTCCATCCAATTAAAAAATGTGGGTGTTTTTGTCGATGCCACTTATTGAGGAAGTTTTTGGAAAAGATGTGATACTTATGGGTTTGGATGCAGTTTTCAATTGCACGGAGAAGAAAGTTCTGAATTCTGCGGTCATCTTTAAAACAGAGGAACCCTTTACCGTACACAGAAGCTTTGGGGGTAGCAAGCTCTTAAAATCATTAAACGTGTTTCTATAAAAGTAACGAGTTTTGATTTTGGTATTTTGACTCCCTAACGAAGAGTTGTTGATTATTATCTCTTTCGAACACCAAAGGAAAATTTACCGGGAGGCAATGGGCTACACCTTTTAGCTGGGAAGGTCGCTGAAAAATTACCCTTTCCACCAAACCTAACTTTCTAAAGTGGTGGAAATAGGGCGGATGAGAATTTGGAAAAATAAAGAAATTACCCAAAAGACCAGACTCAAAAATATTGCCATCATAGATGTCAATAGTAAAAAGTTGAATTGGAACCGGGAATTGAAAGATATTGACAAATTGAAAGGAATTTAAAGAAAGTATTGAGAATTTTGAATAAGCAAGAATCCACCAAAACTCAACACTTAATACTCAGTACTGAAATACTAGATTATAAAACCGAATGAATTACAACGTGAACGAAAAAGGATATTATGGGGAATTCGAGGGAGCTTTTATTTCCCCGAAATGCCTCTAACCCTAATGTTTGCAAACCTTAGGCAGCAGTATCTGAAGATTAATGGCAAGAGCCTTGCATTTAAAAAGGAATTTGAACCAATTTATAGAGGATTAAATGTAGGCAGGCCCTCTCCCTCTATATTTCCGCTAAACTTTTGTAACGAAAAGTACAACCCAAGTTTTATTTAAAGCCAGCGAAGACCTTAAATCATAACCCGGTGCCCATAAAGTTTAATATACCATCGGGCAAATATTAATGGCAAAACGCCTTGCAAAACAAGAATTATCGCCGAAACAGGTTGCCGTCAAACAACGGTGTAGCTACAGCCACCGGTTTGCGCCGCTTAATGGAATGGAGTGTAATTAGTGTATATGGGGGAAATAGATATTGCCAGACAGGGCTCCCAATGTGGCCCCCGTATGAAAAAATGCTCGGAAGCAGAGGTAAGGCAGCCTAATCGGCAGCAGAACCCCAAAGAGTGCAACCAATGAAGCATTCGGGATTGGATCAACACCCTGTAGACACGCATTACATTATTGATCGGCGACCTTGGTCCACACCCATACCCTGATATGGTTACAACACGGTTTCATCCATTATTTCGGAGAGATAAAATGGCAAGTTAAAAGAGAAGGAAGGCAAAGAAAACCCCTGGACCTATGTCGTGGCATGTATAGGTTGGTGGCAGTACACATGCTAGCCTGGGACCTTTTTATCATTTCCTACATGAAAAGGAAGTAGCATTATAGCTTGTGTTGAAGCAGGCCAAAGGAAAAAGGAAGTTGGATAGTGGTGAAAGTGCGCAACTTCTGTTCCTTGGAAAAAATGGGAATTATTCATGGATGCAAACCTAATTGATGCAAACTGTGAGATGGGCAGATCACAGAAGCCCTAATTCCATTTCAGCGGACTTGAATTATCCAGGAGTTGGACGCAATGCATGCACATTATACAAAACAGGGCGGCAGAATTTATTGCCGTAACGGAACGATGAGCCCATGCAGGCCGGTATGGAACTATCCAAATTGGAAGGAAATTATAACCAAGCTATTGAGTCCCTCACAATGCCCTTTGCCATTCTGGAAACCAGAAAAATTCAAACCAGAAGAATGTGGTGGTTATCAACCTATCTGGTCGTGTGATAAGGACATTGGACACCTACATCCAATTAATTTTAAACTGTAAGCCACTTAAACATTCCAAGCTTTCCTAGTGGGAATGAAAAAATAAAGTTAGAATGAATAGGAATACATTAAAACTACAGGAGCAGATAAAAAAATTTGTCCATAATACTTTACTGCGGCTATCCCATACTGTGAACGATTACCGGTAAGATCATTTCAAGACCTAGAAAAAAACGGCAGTGGATCTAATAGAAATTGGACTGCCCCTTTAGCGATCCATTTGCCCGATGGCCCTACCATACAAGCCTAGTTCTACCAAAAGCTCTCAAGAAATGGTAATGACCACAGCACTATTATTTTTCAGTCAGTTGAAAGATATTAGAAAATCCGTTTCCATACCCTTGATCCTCATGGGAAATATTTTAATCCTGTGCTACAATACGGAGTAGAAAGATTTCTGCCGCAAATGTCAGGAAAATTGGAATAGACGGAACTTATTTTACCCGATCTTCCATTGGACGTGTATCAGAAAACTATGAAGCAAATATTTAAAAAATATGGCCTTGTGAATGTTTTCTTGATTACTCCCGCAAACCAGTAACGATCGCATCATCAGATTGATGCTGCCTCAGACGGTTTCATTTAATATGGTAAGCTCCGCTAGTGGTTACCCGTTCCTCAAAAATGGTTTTTCGGCAACACTCAGGAATCCTAACTTTAAAAGCCGCATAGCGGATATGAAATTAAAAAACCCGCAGGTCGTTGTTTTTGGAATAAGCAATTCAAGAAACCTTTCAACAGGCAACTAATACAAAGGCAAAAGGGCGCAATTATGGCTCTGCCTATTAAATTTTTTTGCCCCAGAAAATGGTGTTGATAAAATTGAGGGATTCCATAAAGGGAATTCGAAAAATAGATCTATGGAAATTTTTAATTAATTGGGAAACTAAATTTTTGGGATTTTATGCCTTAAGACCGCTTGGGCTTGGCTCCTTTTTTTACTGAACCCCCATATTCCTAGGCAATTAAAATGGATTATTGGGAGGTGCTACAGGAATGAAAAACTATGGCTGGTTCGATGTACTATTTAACATGGATCTCCATTTGTGTTGTTAATTAGGATATTGGTCATGAAAGTCGTGAAAAGAGTAGTTGCCCGAATACTTATCTAAGTCATTTTTGGATTCCTGCCCTCGGCAGGAAATGATATTGAAAACCAATCCGCCATCCATTCATATTAAAGCACCTTTAAAATAGATATAGTTGACCATTTTTAAAGGCTATTTTGGACATAATCAAAACAGCAACATTAAAAATAGATTCCTGCTACGCAGGAATGACAATTCAAGCACTGTTTTTCGCTAATACTTTTCAATGACAGGCGCTATCAGATTCCTGGTCCTGCGCAAGCAATTATAAATTGAAGGTAGTCTGCCATGATTTTCAAAGTGAACAATACAGCATTGGAATTCTAATTACGCAGGAATCCCTACCAGACTTAGAATATACTTTTTGGAGCACAAACAAATCAATCTTAATGCTAATAAGGTTGATGTTTTTTATTTGAAAATCCTACTTTAAAATCATTACAAAGGAGTATATATCGTTGTCAAACAATTTAACACAACAATTAATTTTCCAATTATTTCAAAGATATTAATAGGGTCGGTAAATGTACACTTTGTCATTCTGCGCAGGCAAGGAATCCAAAGGTCGGAATTCGTCCTCGCCAAAATCATTTATTCTTTCTATAGTTTACGGTAAACCAGAATAGTATTCTGTCCCTGATTCCTGCTTTTACTAATATTTATAAAATTGGTCCAAACATGTAACGTTTGCAACCCTTCCTTTCATTCTGCTTAGTAGAAAATCAAGCGGTCAAGGCTCTGATTTTGGAACACAAACAAATCATCATTAATCAAAATAAAACATTAATCTTATATTTAAATTTGAAAGTCACCTTTAAGAAATTATCAAGGGGGAGCTTTGGGTGTTTAGCCGATAACGATGCACAAAAACTAATCATCAATATTATGTTCTATATTCTGACAATAAAAAGAAATGGAACCCTTTATGATTGGGAAATTGACCAATAATTTAACAGCGAAGGAATTTTATCAGCATAAAAACAATTTACAGACGGATTCACCAATAAATATGGTTTGGATAGGTTATCTATTTTGAAACCCATCAATTTGTTGACGAAATGCTTTAAAAGGGAAAAAAAATCTTAAAAAAATTGGAAAACGTGAATGGAAAATTAACCTAATTTATAAAAGACAATCCTCAATGGCAAGACTAGCAACTGATTTGGCAACCTCAATAATAGATTCCTGCCTGCGCAGAATGACATTTGGAAAAACAATCCGCACATCTTTCATATTAAGGCACCTTTAAATAATATAGCCTTGACATTTTAAGCTAAATTTTGGACAATACTCAAAAACAACATAAAAAATAGATTCCTGCCTACGCCAGTATGACATAAACACTGTCCGCAATACTTTTCACGGTTACACGGCGGTATAGATTCCTGCCTGCGCAGGAAATGACATTCTAACAAACAGCATACCGCCGGTCTATAATTATTTATATATCGTCCAATTTTTATTTAACCATAAAGCAGATTGTTTAATCCAAATTTAACATCTACCTTTAATACATAAACCACTAAATTCTTAGCCCTTTAAATACCTTAAAAAAAGTAAGTTGCCCCTAAATAAGATGAATAATTAAATGTCATTAAATAAAAAAATGTCATGAAAACAATTCGCTTACTCTAGCAATTACTCCTTGTCAGTTCTATTTTAGGTAGGACAGACTAAAGAATTCTCCAAAGATTATTTTTTACAGCAAAGCAAAAAACAAAAAAACCACCGCTTGGATATTACTTGCAGGTGGAACAGCATGGTCTTGGCGGTGCAGCCTTATTTGACAAACAACTATGATACTGGGATAGTCAATCCAACAGTGGGTGAGAGCATAGGCAGTGTTCTTATGTTGGCAGGAGTCATAGCGAATGGGGCCAGTATTCCATATTTTAATCAAGTGCCGGAAAGAATAAGAGGACAGCCATGTCCATTACCTTTGACTATAAACCAATTTATTTTATCCGGGGAAAAATTTGGCCTGCTACAAAGACTACCCTGGCGTTAAGTCTAAAAATTTAACTATAGTTTTTCTCTTAATGAAAGTTTTGTGGATTTCTTCTAGAAAAATTTTTGATAAACCTGCAAAACCCTGAAATCGATCCGTAATTGAAATTCAGGGTTTTTATTTTTCATTGCTTTTATAAGGCCTCCAAGCTTCCCACAGCCCTATTGGGCAGCACCCGAAGGCGCAAGTCCAAAAAGACACTGTTTTTATAATTCTCTCTTTATAAATTTGAGGTCTTTTCGGGACTTAATGAAATTTTCCTTCCTTTTATCCTAGGTAGCCTAAATTGGTGAATGCGTGGTAACCTCATTGAAATCAATTCCAGTGTTTGCACCATGTTCTTTTTAAGTAATTTTCTAAAAAGTAATTCGGACCAATTTTTACTATTGCCCCAGTAAAACAAAAGGGTTTCCCCCTTGGAGACTGTTGAAGATGGCAAACAGGTCTCTTAAAACAATAATTCTCCATCCCTTAGATCTGAAGGCATCGGAATCTGAGTACGTTCTGCACTTTTCACATATCACAAATACCGATTTTCGATCTCTTAAAAAAATCCAGCGTTGGCTTGAATGGCTTTTTCCGTAGTTTGCAAAATCCAAATTCAGTTTCAAAAATACCGACTAAAAATCGGCCATAATTACCATGGCCGGCTACCATAACAAAAAAATTGACAAAGATCCCTTCCTTTAAATTCGCCGATGTAAATTTGCGGTGGAACGTAACCTACCAATTAGTTTTGTGGCATCCCTCAAACAAAAAGGGTTTCATTGGATGGGTGTGAAAAAACATTACGATGGCTTTAAGAATATGGTACGGTCTTTGGCCTATAAAGGTAAAAAAGGCTAAAATAAAAGTCGCAGGGTTTCCAAAAAAAATCGGAAATTAACCTGCAACTAATCCCATAAGGTTAAGTCAACCCTACTAATTATTTCAAGAACACCTAACAACCAATCCTCGGAAATTCACCAAAGGACCCACCCTGTAATAGTAAACTCTGTCCACAAATACCTTCTTCAGTGGCCGTAACTGTGGTTTCCATTTTCATGGCCTCATTACAAACAGGGCTGGTTCTTTTTACTTCCTGATTTTTTTCTTTACAGAGGACCCTGGACAAACAAGCCTTGCCAATGGCGCCCAATCTGCTTGGCGTCAAGAGCTGTCTACTTTAGTATTCTCAATCTTAATCTAACCTTAAACAGATTTAATCCTTAATGATTACATTTCGCACTGTCCCCGTTTAAAACTTTAAAATAGATACTACACATTACCACATCATCTGGCTCACCTTTGAGCAATTAGTGAAACAAGAAATATTTTTTCCCCTGTCCAACTCCACAATAATCTCTCTCCCCTATTTCCATCCCATAAAAGAAATTTCTTGGTAGGGAATATTCATAACATTAAACCATACTTCACATGAATGATTATAGGCAATCTGTTGAAACACTTTTGGATATAATTTTATAGGATAAAGAAATCGGTAATAAGCAATTCAACGCCCCATTCCTTAAACTGAACTTTCTTTTGAATGCATTGAATTCCTTATCGAAATCTATAGTTATTCGCCAAATGGGCATTTGCCTATCTTTTTTTTTGTTTAAAAAAAAAATGGTTTTTCAATCCTTTAAAAACGATTTTTCTGCAACATTGCCGGAAAACTCCGACGCTGTCCCAAATCTCCCTTAAAGAAACCTATTACAGACTGAGGAAAGAAAATAGTTTCCCGCTCTTTGCAGAACATCTTCTACCGTAAGCCCATTGCTGATCAATCATATTGCGCCATGTCCCCGCAAACCACTTTGGAGCTAAGGGTTACTTTTACAATATCACCGAATAAGTTTATTTACCTCACCGTACATTTTGGTGAACCTCTGGAAATTTATCTTCCAATCCCAGCGCTATTGCCTGTCCTTTTAGATTGGAATATTGTCCCGCCCGGAATTTCCAATGTTTGGTATACCCTCACCTGTACTGAACTTTAATCCTGAACTCAAAAGTGTAATAAATAATTCTGACCGTTTCCAATAATTGGAATATTCAAAGCCATTTATCGGTATTTAAGTTTTCTCGCGTTTCTTAAAACGCAACACTCTACCAAACCGAATTAAAATTAGGCCTGGGAAGTAAAGCCGACAATCCCACCCAAGGCAACATCTACCACATCTACCAACCGCTTCAAATGGCCTTTAGATACATGGCTGCCTTGCGTGGATGAAGTACGTGAAGTATGGTTAAATGTATAGGGATATTTTATTTCAAGAATTTTCAAAGCGGAAATCAATTCGTAAGGCAGCGTAAGGCTTTAATAATCCACATAATCCTTACACCCAATATATGTGCCCCTGCATTTTCTATGTCCTTTGCCAATTGCAACATATATTTTAAAATCGTACTTAGGTTTTTGGAAGGATCTAAAATATCAACCGGTAATAACAAATGGACCCTTCGGCCAAATCCTCCTGTTTTTGGTAACGAACACGTAACTCTATACAAGGCCCCATAGATTTATCCAGTTGAGGAATCAAAAAACTCTAATACATCTACTCCCGGATTTATAGATTCCTCAACAAATCGCTCTAATCAAAATTAATCCGATAGGCCCTTTGTACCCACCCCATTGAACCCTGAATCAACATTTGTAGCAATATATTGGGCATCGGCTTTCCGCAAACAACTCCACCGTTCCCATGGGTTTTCTTGTAAAAATCTCTTAAGGCAAACATTCAAAAGTAGCCCCTCCCCAAACTTCCATACTAAAAATTTTCAGGAACCTGGTTCTTGGCATAACCTTCGGGGCACTTTCACATATTCTATTGTCCTCATATAACGTGTCGCCAACAAACCTCTGATGGGCATCTCCGCATGGTAGTATCAGTAAAGTGGATCTTTTTTTTCCGCTTTCAACCACTGGGCAAATTTCTCCGGTTCCTAATTCGGTAAGAAAGGTCCCCTTGGTTCCTTTGGGATAAACCTCGGACTTATCAAAACAGAAAGGGACTTTTGGCTTGGAAAAGAAATATGGGTCCCTATCCAAATTTTTTTACATCTGGAATTACCGTTTACAATAGTTTTCCCACCAACAATCGACCAATTTATGGCCCGGTTCCCTAGGTTCCACAAACTTAAACAGTTCGGGTTCATTCTTAATAAAAATTCACAGGTCACCTTACTTCCTAAAGTTGGGTGTTTTAAGATGTTGTCCAAGAAAGCCATATTGGTCTTTACACCACGAATACGGCCATTTCGCAATGCCCTACTACGCATTTTTCCTAACAGACCGCGTCCAATGTTCTACTAATTGCAAGATACCCTTGACCAACTATGGAATCGCAAAAGGGGGGATAATAGCTACACTTGATAGATACTACCCGCATCTAACCGGAATACCTAAACCTGAGGCACTTCTATAGGTTGTGGACAACCCCAAAATCTGGTTTAAAATATTCCCAGGATCCTCGTAGTTTATTCTACAATTTGTAGTGCGTAATCCCGTAAATTACGATAAAGCGTCTTGAATTCTTGGATTTTTTAAATTCTGCATTTCAGAAAGCTTATTCCTCCAGCGAATGAAAGTAGTTTGGGACCTTGACCAGGTCAATATTGGTATCATTTCGGTTACCGTAGCTCTATACCTGAATCCTTGCGGTTTACTTTCTATAAAATAGATACCTGCCATCATCATCCACCCAAGAATTCGATGACCGTTTTCCAATATTATTAATAGTCAAACTGCCACGGCATATATCAAATTGGCATATTTGTAAAGATTATCCTTTGTTTCCTGTCAGGCCAAATGGAAAGGAGCAAATTCAGATTAAACTTTTTTGATAGCGTCCTTTGCACGAAACAATCCCGTTCATATAAATGCACACATATTACAATGTGTATCAGAAACCGATCTGGATTTCATATGTTGATTTTCTTACAAAATTTTTCTCCAAGAAAACCGTAATCATCGCCAAAAGCATTCAGGGATTCCCTTCGTGCCTCCGGAAAAACCTTTTATAAGCTCATCTCAGTCCGATAACGCGCATACCCTTCCCTCCACCTCCCCGAAGCGCTTTGAGCATTAAAGGATACCGATCTCCGCAGCCTTCTGAAAGTGCAATATCAATATCTGTCAAATCCTTTCCACTACTTCTAATGATCGGTATTTTACTTAGCCACATGCAAACCGTCCCTTGGCGTAATCTTTGTCCCCCAAGCTTTTAAAACCGACACCTTGGACCCTACGAAAATAATTCCGTTATCCTCACAATTTTTTTGAGCAAATTTGGGGCATTTTCGGACAAGAATCCATATCCCGGGTGATAGGCGCCACATCTATTCTCCTTAGCAATTCTAATTAAGGCGTCCATGTCCAGAATAAGGTTTTAAAGGTTGCATTAAATCCCTCCTCCTATCGGTTAACTTTCAATCTGCTTTGGTAACGATGCAGGGAATACGGTCTTCGTAGGTATATCACCCCTACTGTTTTAAGTCCCCTATTTCTAACACAATGCCCTAAAAATACGTATGGCAACTCTCCCTATTTGCGAAACTAAAATACCGTTTTTTTATTTTCAATCTTTTAACGTTTTTAGAATTGCTCAATTTTTAACTAATTTTATAATTATACAAAATTTAGCTTATTAGGGCTAAGGTCGCCAATACGTTAAAAGTATATCTTTCAAAGAAATTTGTTACAAATCAAAATTAGGGGTGAAAAGTAGTTTATTCGAAAACTTGAATAGAATTAATTTATGTGCTAACTTTAAAAAGATAAAATATAAAAACAAATGGGGAAAAGGAGATAAAAAATCGAAAGAGGCAAAATTTGTTAATGGTAACTTGGGGTAACTAGAACGTAAAAGAAAATTACAAAAAGACCCACTATAGAAGAAAAGATAAATCTCTACAAAAAAAAAATAAGGGACACCCTAAAAATTCTAGCTAATCAACTATAAAATTA
>Ga0163217_1081260_pt1 | contig 15300 bp, 19 predicted proteins | sample SynspAceP_FD_185933 | JGI IMG/M metagenome (GOLD analysis project Ga0163217, IMG submission 185933) | Saline lake microbial communities from Ace Lake in Antarctica - Synechococcus sp. Ace-P (PacBio error correction) | ecosystem: Environmental > Aquatic > Non-marine Saline and Alkaline > Saline ...
GAAATTGGAAGGAGGCGGGGCGGACGAATAGCCGTGCGACGTCGAGCGTAGCCGTGGGTGAAATCGGGCGGTCTCGGTTTGATCGGGGTTCCGTGACTGGCGCGGGTTCCATTAGTAAAATGGTCTGTTATTTGGAGCGGGCATTTCGACTCGGCCGGTGGCCGGTGGCGTGTTTGATGTGCTACCTAGTTCGTTGCTCGAATCGGTTGGTTTAACGGTTGCGGAGTAGGTGGGAATCGACGTATGTACTTTTGCCAACCCGAGTGAAGCGGCAGCGTCCGGCGACGGTAGGCTCCGCTTGAAGAATGGGGCTGAATCCGACCCCGACGCTAGTGTTCTGATCGGATTGGACGCTTTTGTTTGAGAGTTTGGGACGCCGTATTTGCGCGGGATTGCTCGTCAGGCCGGCGATCGGTTGCTTCGGAGGGACTCCCCTAGATGTCTGCCCGGATAACATGATTTGGATCGGTACGCATTAGCTGTTGGCCTTCTCGTTGCGGTGGGTTTTTTCTATCGTTGGTTCCCGTAATCTGGAGCGGACCTGAATCTTCGGTGATGGAGACCGTCGGGCGATCGTTTCGGGGCTGTTGTACATTGTGATCGGAGCATAGTGGCGTCCGTTGTCGATCGTGTGTTCTCGGGCGAGCGACCGGAAGGCATCTTTTCCGGCGAAATTGGGTTTGCCCCTGGTTGCGCAAATCGCGATGCGTGTCGAGGAACGCCTCACGGGATGCGGGCTTTTTGCTCTGGTCCGCATCGGGCACTTGAGGATTTTGACGACGGCGCGTAAAAATGCGGTTCCGGTTACATGCGCTGGGCATCAAGACAGAAGCAGCACCAGTACGCGGTTGTGTCCTGTTTCGCGGAAGCGATTTTTGCAGGCTTTGGCGGCGTGGCGCGTTTTCAGGGCGAAAACCCCCTTGTTTCACGCTGTTCGTTGCGTATGAGTTGAGACGATCTCGAGTATCCCCGGGGTGACGCATCACGGCACGTGACGAGGGGACGCGCGCGCGGCGTGACGGGTTTATCTCGGGAGTTTCTCACTCTGCGTCGAGGGTCGATCGCGTTTTTCAGTGTTGGCGATCGTGTGGACGTGGTCTTCGCCATCGCCGGGAACGGTAGCTGGATTTTCGTTTTGGCGGGATCTTGACGTGAGGCGGTTGCTTGAAAAACCGGATTTCCCGCAAACGGGTTGGCGGTATGTTGATCGCACTTGTTCACGGTGTCGGGATTGTAAGCCGGCGTATTGAGATTTGCCGTTTCAACCGTGTTGCCGGCGGCGATGGGGGGGGGCTACCGAACGCCGGTCAAAGTGCGTTGTTGCACCCGCGGTGGCCGTGAGGTTGGGACGGTGTTCTCCGGTGAGTGAAGGTTTGCGTTTATATCTTTGGGTTGGAAACTGCTGCGGCGAAACGGGCGTGAGTTTGATACCTTCGGCGTAATGTCGGCGGGGTTCAAGCGTGGTGGTGGCCGGCGTTGATTGCGAATGACGAAAGACAATTTGAAGGCGCGACTCGCGTATTCGACCATCGGGCAGCTCGCCACATGCACGTCGGTTGCGATTGCTGGCGCCACGCCGAGCAGTGCGTGTATCCGGTATGGGCGGCGGATGCACATCGCGAATGCAAGCGTGTGGGAAAGATCACGGCTGTATTTCTCGCGGCGCGATTTAACGTGCCACTCATAAAAAGAACATCAGTGAGCATGGAAGGTCTCGGACGGAAGATGCCCTTGCAGTTTAGCAGCGTTTCTTGACTTGCTCGATCAGTATCATCCGGTTTTTGCCTCCCGGTCGGGGGCGCGTGGGAGCAAATGGTTCTTGGCCGTGGACGGCGACGACGCAGCAATACGTGTTGCTAGGGCAGCGTTGATGCAGTTTCGCCTTTGAACATCGCCTACCTCGGTTCCCATTCCCGATCCGTGCGTTCATGAAAACCGAAGTTGGAAGGAACGTGTCGGAGTCCGCAAGGAGGATTCGGGTTTGAGCGAAACGACTTCGCGAGCGGGTCGTGTTGCGTTACGCGAAACATGAAAGGAACACGCGATGTTGTGCGTGTTCCGTTGTGTGTGACCGCGATCAAGGTCAGTCATTGCGTTGTTTCTTTGCTGCGGATGGATTAATCAGGGCACTGCTGGCCGATCACGGAAAATCCTGGTTAAGCAGGGCATGAAAGAAAACGAACCTATGACTGACCACCCACCGCCATTGATCCGAGTTGGTTTGAGCGGCCCTAAAAAATACAACCACGACCAAGAACGTTCGCCTGAATCATTACTGCACTCGTTGTCGTTTGCCGTTGGATTGGCGCTGGCGGATTTTTTTCTACACAAAATCCTCATCCCATTTTTGGTGAAACGAGTTTTTGCTTTTCAGGCTTGGTTCGGCGTTTGTTGGTGTTTTGTCGGATTGTCTTTTTGGGTCGGTTTGTTGCGGATGATCGTTTCACGCTCGAGGATTATTATCATGACGGCGATCGCTAGTTTGCCTCCGGGTTGGGTGATTGAGTTCGGGCGGCATTGCTGTTGCCTGTTTGCGCGGCGGGTGCAGCCATGGGTGGGGTGTTGGGACTGTTCGGAAATGGTCAGTCTCGTGAATGTTCGTGCTGACGGCCGGCGGGCGACTACGCATTTTCGAACTCTTTGGTGGGAGTGAATGTCGTTTCGCATCGACCCGTTGTCGCGTCCGTTTGGGATTGTGTCGCATCTCGCTGCAATCGTGTCGGCATCATGCGTTGGCATGTTGCGTGTCACACTGGCAACATGTTGTCGGGCGTTCTGTACGCGGGGGCGGCCATCGGTGCGGCGGGCGCGGGAGATCTATTGACGCTGTTCGTGTCTGGAATTGACGGCGTTTCGAGTGTGTTTTGATTTGGGCCGAGCGAGATTCGGAGAAATGTACCGGGCGGGGATTGAAGGTATCTGAATCATCCAGTCACTTCGGGCGTGTTGGTTGCTGTCCGGAGCGATTGTGCATAACGTCGAGACCGGTTCGCTGGCGTTTGAAACGTTTGTTCGGCGAGCGGGAAGAGTGCAGGATTGACGACGGCGGGCAAGTTGAATTTTGAACGGCGTTCGGGATAAGTGCCGTTCCCATTGTTGCACAATGGGGTTCAAGATCGTACCGAAAGCGACGGTGACGGGGACGGTGTTCTTGAGCGCGTTCACAGGACGAAAGCTAGCGGTGTATTCGCTGTGCCGTGGGGTTCGCGGGTTTTTTGAACCGTTGGAATTTGGGTCGGTTGCACGATGAACGTTTGTTTCCGATCGGTTGCGTGATCGAAAATGATCTGCGACGGTGCTCCGCGTATAAGCCCTCAATAACCAACTTCGGCGGGTTCATGGTCGTCGGGATCGGGATCGGGACGGACCTGGCGATCAACCGGACGGTGGGCGCACGCGTTTTGTCACATCATTTACAAATCGTTGTTGTTCAATAGTCGATGGGGGGCGCGGGTGTTTGTATCGGAAGTGGGGACGACGAGCGACCGAGCTCGGTGGTTTGCATCAAATCGATGCCTTGACGACGGCGTTTTTGCCTGATCGGCGCGGGGGCGATTTCGGGGTTCCCGCTATTGAGTGGATTTGTCAAGCAAATCGAGTGATCAATTTCAGCGGCTTGCGGAACAGCATTTGTTGATCGTGGATGGATTGGGTTTTGTGATACGCGTGTGCGGGCGGTGTGATGGAGCATTCGGGATCAAAATTCCGTTTTCGGCGTTCTTTGCCCATGACAGTGCAAGCGGACCGAAAGAGCACCGTTGAACAATGCTCGTGGCGATGGGGAATCGCGGCGACGGGGTGCATTGCGTTGGGGATCTATAAATCCGATGTTGTACGCGTTGCTGCCAAGCCGACGGATTACCGCCTTACACGATCACCCCGTGGGTGACGCAGTGCAGTTGTTGATGTTCGCGTGTTTTGGCGTTCGTGGTGTGATCCGCGTCGGTTTGGTACCACAGCGGAGAAAACGGGCGACGGTTTTAGGACACGGATTGTTTACCGATTGCGTGCCGAAGTTAAGTTTCGCGTTGTGCGTGGGGGGAATCGTGGCCGTTGACCAGGGCGTGGCGTCCGGGTGTTCTTGCGAGGTCTCGGGGGTTTCCTTGGGAAGGGGTGTCGGCGAGGGGTTCAATGAGAACCGGTTTTGGCTCGGCGGACGGGTCGTACCAAACACGAATGCGTTTTTAGGGTCGGTGCTGCTGGCGCTCGTCGTTGTTGGTACTATTTGTGAGCGTTGGGCGATTTTCGCGAAACAACTCGCGAACCTTTTCGGCGGGATTTGGACCGCCTACTAGCGGCGGCTTGCGAGGTTAAAATCGTGGTATGAACCGCGTGACCAAGCCCGAACGCGAATGTTTCTGTGGTGCGAGGAAATAGTTTAGCGTGAATTTTTCCGGTTCGCTGGATTGACATCTGCCATATAACCAGGACACCGTCAAACGCATTTACTGTTGGCCAAAATGCACACCAGCCACCTTGATGCGGTGGTGTTGTGGGGTCGGCGTTGGCGCGCGGAAGATTCGCGGCGTTGACTCGCACGGTCGCCGGCGAAGGATTATTGAGTGGCGGGTGGCTGAAACCGCTCCCCACATTTGCCACGAGTTTCAACGCATTGGTTGATACGAATCGGAAAAGAAGATCAAAGGTTCACAAAAGCCCGATCGACAGTTATGGATTCGCCAAATGGGTGACGTGTATTCGCTGATCGTGTTCCCGGAAGGCAGTCGGGAGTGCGGGGGAGGAGATGAGGCGATTATCAAGAGCGGTTTGGTATTACTCGTAAGAAACGACCTGACCTCGAACTCGTGGCCGTTTACATGGAGAATCTCAATCGGATTTTGCCTCGGTGTCGAGGTGCTGCCCGTGCCGCTGCTTTCGTGTATCAACGATCGGCGCCCCGAATATTTTTAGAGCGGGTGGAACCGAAAGTGGATTTCCTGCGACGAGCCCGGCAGTCGTACCCAACTCAAAAGACATTTAAACACGTGAACGGATCGAATCGATGGACCAATCCAACGACATAAACCGAACCGTGCGCCGTGGACGTCCGGCGGGGGACTCCCGTTCGGACACGTCCGGTGCTGCGAGAACCTTATGCGCCCCGAGACTCGATCGACGGAACGGCCCACCACTCAACGGCGGATTCGGTTGCTGGGTTTGGGGATTGGCCTCGGGTCGATCGTTTTCAATGTTGTTGTTGGTGGTGGGCCTCGGTTGCGACTATTAACTACGTCACGAATCAGGTCGCGAAATACACCGACAACGCACCGGCGGAATGCCCATTGGTGAGATGGAAGGCCGGCAGGAACTCGATGCACTCGAAAAGAGAATCGAGTCGTTCACCAATCAGGTGCGTGGGAAATCCGACCAGCGGGTTTCCGATGTGCTAACGCCGCTCGCGCAGTGAGGAGACGCCATCGGAGGAATCGTCCGCGCGAGCCCAACACGGATGCCGTGGAGCCTGATCTTAAGGAAGCCAAAAGCGGCGCCAACGGTTCGGGAAACTGGTCCGAATCGGCTGACGAAATCAACGCGTTGATCGCCTCGAAGGCCCGATTTCGTGGACCGGATTTTTTTGTGGAGAATCACGAGGGGACGTGTTTCTGGGAAAGTGAAGTTTTTCCCAACGGACATTGCCCAGGCGGCTGCGGGGCGATTTTTCAATGCCAGATGCGTGAAATTTGAAGTTTCAGCAAGGACGGTTATCCGGTCGTGCGTTTGCTCGATGCGAAGTTGTGAAGGGGAGAACGGTGCCCCAAGAAATCCTCGTGCGGTTTGCCAGGGAAGATTCTTTGCCAAAAGGATGTTTACAACGATCCCGGACAATGCGGAGATGCTGAGGGAAGTCGACAGTTCGAATTTGGGTCGATGAATCAATCGTGTTGCGACTCAAAGAGCCGAAACCAGAACGGAGACGGAACAGGTTTCCCGAGAAAGCCCCGAGCCGATGAATCGAATCCCGGGACCCGCGAACGAGCAACCTGTGGTCGGATTCGGTGTGGAATGGTCTGGTATATCCATAGCACCGGCGGTGAGCGCTGGCAGAGCTCGACTGCCGCGCGGAAGGAAACTATCACTCGAGAGAGGTATAGCTTCCCGAAATTTTCTGTCGTTCGGGCGACGCGCTTCGTCAAGAGGCATGGCGCGCTATCCGTCTGGCACGGATCTGGTAACTATCGCTCCGGAATATGTCGAATTAGTCGAGGTACGAGAGGCATTCCCTTAGAGCGGTCGTGAACGCACACTCGACGGTGGCGGGGCCAGCGGAAACACAACACGAATCGTGCCTGCACGGAGACGAGAAGCTGACCGTTGCGATTGCACCAATTGTCAGGACAGGTGCCAAGGCCGGCCAACGCCGCATGAATCAGACGGTGGCCGACGACATAGAACCATGCGCAAGCGATCCCGGATCGGCTGATCTGGGGCTTGCCACTCCGGACGACGACGGAATCCTCTAACCCCATGAAACCAACAACACGCCGTCCGTCCGAGCGTGAAGCAACATCAGCAGAGACTATAACGCGCGGAGACTGTTGAGCACAGGTACGGCCGCCATGCGAGGTTCGGTACTCTGTATAACGCGACGAATACGCGTGGGTCGACTGACTACTGATTTCGCCATCCGATGGCGATGCCCGATTGCAAGAGACACGGAGTTCGCGCTCGGCGTGAAAGACTCATCGCTCCAAACCATATGGGGAACTACCGCCCATACGGCGCCGCGATTTCTGTAAAGCGTGACACATCTGTCGGCCGCCCGGGCCGCGCATGACGAGCGTCGAGAACAGGCTACAGAGGCCAGTCATGATGGCAGCATTGGCACGATTCGGAGAACATGGTCGCACTAGAGCTTGGCTCGTTTGTCTCATTCCCGAGATCGAGCGTCGGCCTACGCGAGACTCTTCGGCGGAGGGCAAACGATTTCCTGTATTCACCCTCCGCGATTCAGACCGCCGCCGCGGCGGACGCGTAAAACGAGAGACCGGCAATTGCATCACGAGAAAACAGCGTCACGCGATCTGCGGCTTTGATCATGCGAGCTCCGTGCATGTCACGAGCGCCGGCTTTCGCCTGCGCCGACTGGACAATCTCGCGGCGTTTGCAACACCGGCGGCAAATAGCTCAGCGAATCCACATCGGGACATCCTGTCGCGGGAAGCGTGGAACACGCCGGCGCGTCGACTCGCTCGTATCACGGGCGGCACTACCGTCGTCATCACGTGCCAGAGCGGCAACGTCGTCAGCCGACCAGGCGATTGACAACCGATCACAATAATTTCAAACGACGAGCGTGTTTGTGACTTGTACCGCGCACGGCGGTTCGGTGTGAACGCGTGGGCGAAACGTGCATCCGGCGACGGCGAGCGAGGAAGATAGCAACAGTCCCGGCGCGGGCGAGCCAGGAGTGGGACACCGTCCTACTCAGTCCCAGGGGCGCGTAGGTTTCGAACGCAGAGTGTCTGTCGCAGCGCGCCGTGCGCCGAGTGAATCGACCGGGCTAAGACACACCCCATGCCGGCGATGAAACCCCGGCGGCGGGATGAGGACAGCGAAAGCACGAGATTTTAAGAACAAAACTCGACAGGTCGCGTATGTCGGCTGCACCAATTCACAAAACCGAGCATGTTGGCCAGCGTAGATCGCTTCATCAGGCACGCACACATCACCGAGCCGCCGACGGCGGCCTAGCGGTTGGAGCCGGAGAATCGGACGATTCGAGGGTTCTCCCAAGCTCGGCGATCGCGAACACCCACTCGGGGTGAGAGGCACGATTGGTGTCCCCGGGTGGCCAGGGCACCGCGCCGATCATGAGCTGGCGATGACCAGTGTGGAGCGGAAGCGAGCCTCTGTCTCGGGGGATACCGTTTCACGCGACCGCGAGCAGTGGTAACATATCAAAACGTCGAGCGGAGGGGTTGATTAAGCTCGCACCACACAAGCGAGGCGATTCCATATTCCAGGACGAGACGTCGGGCGTCCTGAAACACGAATCGATCTAAAGTAGGCGACCGTCTTTTTGAATGAAGACTCTCCGGCACGCGGTGCTATTGTGCTCTGACACTTGCGCGCCCAACAAAGAACTATCGCTATTTCTCCAGGGAACAAGACGCCTACATCTGGGCGGGGTAATGAGTATGAACGGCTCACCTGACGGACGCACTGGTGATTCCCAATACGCGTTCCTTGATTTCCGGGGCCTTGGCCGAACACTAGCAACATGCACACACGGGACACCGAACGCGGCCTCGTTTTAGACTTGCGCCAAGATCACGATCGCTGAGTTCTTTTGGAGACTCGCCTCACGCGCGGTCGAGAAAGATGCGGAGCGTCAGTCACTGGACCTGCACGAGCACCCTGGAAAGTCCCGCCCACCTCTGTATACGGCGCCCGGAACACACACATATGGTCCATATATCGCGTTCTGAGCAACCACCACCGTCACCAAGAACGCGCATCTGCGGTGTGTCATACCGCAGCCGCATTTTGAAACGTAACTACGCGCCAGCGCGCATGAGCGTGAGAGGACGAAACGCGAGAACGGTTGCGTGCCCGCGGAGCCAAGAACACATCCTTTTCGGAGAGAGTGTGAGGACTTGGTTGGCGTTGCTATGCACGACGACCAGCTTCATAATAGCTTTACTCAACGCGCGGGATAACCGGCGGACGAACCATAACAGGAGGCGCGCGCATTATATACGATTCAAAACAATCGCGAGAGGTTCTCTGTGGAGGCGCAAATTACAGAAAGAGCAGCGGGCAGAGCCCGCAACACTGAGATCACGGCCGGCGACGACGTGTACTTGGAGATCGACGATTGCCAAACAGCTTTATAGCGTTCGAGCGGACTCTCTCGCCCGAGCGCGCCTTCGCGCACCCCACTCTCCCCCACCCGCCCAGCCCCCCGCCGGCCTCTCCCGCCCCCCCCCCACATCACGAGCAACTCGGTGCCTGACGGTCTGCAGGCAAGCACGGGTGCGGAGAGGCGGGAGCACAGGGAGGCTATTATACCCACGGCTCTCGACTGTAGATCGCGATTCCGAGAGAAACTCGACTCTCCGGCCACAACGCACGATTTTGAAAACGGCCAAGCCAATTCGAATTGCGTGAGCTCCATACCAAGGCGGCGATCCAACCATGTGGTTCGATGGAAAGAAGCAAGGTAACAACGCAGCGTCGAGGGACAATTACCCGGCCTTGGGAACGGGGGATCGGGAGTCCACGACAAAGCAACACCGCGCGTGTCTCGTAAGAACATAGTTCATCTGGGCGCCTTGGCGTGGTCACAGCCACAGCGGAACGCACTGTGGATCGAGGAATTCTCGCGGATGGCGTATCTTGATCGCGGATATAATTCAAATCAACAGGTGGCCTGAAGCAAGTCGCGATCGACAGCGCGGTCGCAGTGGCTGATTCACGCACGTTCTCTATTACACTCACTCCCTCGACGGGACAAAATTTGCAATTGAAATGATGATCACCGCAAAATGGAGACCGCCCGACACGCTTGACAGTCGGACACAGATTGGTCGGGTGGGAGAGAAAGGTGCAAGTACTCGCACGCCGGGTCGGAGCGAATGACCGGCGGCGATTTCGCGATCCCTTAACCGATTCCGCGGTCAAACGCTTAGGCGGGTTGAAGGTACTCATTTTAAAAGAAGAAGCGAGCGTTCCCTGCAGGCACACCAACCCAGGCGAGAGAACAGCGCGCACCATAGGCGCAGCGATCAAAGCGTGTACTGCGACATATTGGCTGAATTAGAGCGGGGCGGTGCGGTAACTCATGTGCCGCACCTCTTTTGGGAAACGGAATCCACAGGGGATTTGGGGTCCGTTGCGCACGAGCATCGCCCATTTCGAGCCGCGTACGGCAGGTAGCAAACGGCACGCCCCGGCCCTATTCGCCTGATACGATCGCGGTATAGTAGATACGCAGCGAGGAAACACGTCTGTCTGAGACGTAGGTCGCTGTTTCCGCTGAGGCGGAAGCCTTCTTCTTAAATACCTATCGTACTGACCGCGAAACGGTTTGGGGGTCCGCGCATCCCGGCGGTCATCGGTTCGAAAACCGCGTGCAGGACCCTTGACCTCTCATCACGAAACCATCGTGCCGCGTCGTAGCGTGCGGGCGGTTCATTGCGGTGATCCATCAACCCAAATTGCAAAAGAACGGTTTGAACATGTTCCCGCAGGATAACCACTGGTGTACGTAAATAACCCGGCCGCCGTCGGATCACGACTTCTTCGGCCACCGTGATTGAATATGGTGCAACGAAAATTCGAATTCCACATCGGTTCAAAAATGCTGTTGGCGGAGCAACGCAAAAATATTCTGCACGTCCTATTCCGAGGAAGAACGAATCGGTAGATTGGTTCCCTTCATCGAACACCCATGTGGATCGATATGGTTGAGCGCCTGTGGCCGTTTTCAAATCGTGCCGAAGGGTTTTTTCGATTGATCACGCTGGCGGGGTGCCATTCCTCTTCGCAGGCGAGACCGCGCACCGGTGCTCGAATCGCGACGCTATAATAGGCTGAGGGCATCGTCCCGACCAGATAATACACGCGGCGGACACCCCCACCGAACACAACACCAGATTTCGGCTTCAAGAAAGCCGCGAGTTTCTTCGGGAAAACGAAGGCGTCTTGGATGTCGCCGGTTGGTAGAAAATGTTGCAGGTGCGAAGGAGTCCCACATTTTCCCGAACAGAAATTTTTCCCGCCGGGGTGCGAACTTCTCGTGGTTTCACCGTATGACTGGCAACGCCCAAGTTCGTGTTCAAAAACAGGCTGCGAGAAAACAATGCGGTCTGGGTGGGCAAAACGCCCTTGGCATGAGGTTGGTAATCAGAGCGGGGATCAGTTTGCGGCTGGTCCAATCACCGCTGGCACCAAAGATCAACGATCGTGTTGGACTAAAAACAAGCCCGGTGTCGTGGGCAGTTGCAGAAGGAGAGACGTCTGTATAAAAATACAAAACGGGGGCTTCATCAAAAAAGACGCCCTACTTTTAAGATCGGATCGTGTTTCAGGACGAGCCCCTGAGGAACCCCCCCTGTGAACGACAACCTCCCCCAGTCGAATTTTCGATGTCCAAACCAGACGGGGGCCACGCTCGACAAAGGCTCGCATCGCCACACGGCATCGCCCACATGATCGGCGCGGGCGTGTTCACCACGAGTGGGGTTTGCGCGATCGCCGGACTGGGGACCCTCGGAATCGTCATGCCGCGTGGGCGATCGCGCGTATTCGCGATCGCCGGTGGCCGATCAGCTGACGGCCAACTCGCCCTCCGGTTTGTTGACCCGACAACGGCGGCCGAGTATTGGTTCTTATCTCGCATTCGTTCACCGGCCGCCGGGTTCATCGCCGGAATGGGTGCCGTTCTTACGGGTTCACGGCGCCGAGCGCGTCTGGCGGCACTGCGTTCGAAAACCTACGCGCGGTGAGAACGGTCCCAGCTCTGGTTGCCGCCGAAACCGTTGCCCAATCCTGTTGGGTCGCCGGATGCACGTTCGCCCACGCGTTTCACACCGGGAACGCGGCGCGACAAAGTCACAACACGCCTCGTCGTTTGAAAATTATCTGTTGATCGGTTTTGTTCATCGCCTGGTCGGGGCTGACGAACGTTGGGCCGCGCTGGCACGTGATGACCGACGGGAGTTGCCGTGATCGAACCCGAACGTGTCACGCTCGCGACCAGTGTGATGTGGATCTCCGGCGAAGATATTGCGGGGTTCACGCGGCCGGTGTATCGTCGGGCCGCGAGGCGAAAACAGGATGCCGACATTGCCGGCAGCGATGATCAAAGCCGGATTCGCGTGACGGCTGTTCGTATCTCGTGATCATGCGGTCTTCGTTTTCCGTCGCCGCCGGAATTGATCGCGGGGAACACAGAAACGGCGCACACGCTCGTGGACGCGTCGTGGACACACATCCGGGACCATCGTACCGAATCGCAATCTGCCTCGGCTGAGCGTTTTCGGGTCATGGCGCGGTGGTGCCAGGCTGGGTTGGGTGTCCTGGTTTGACGTGCTCCTTACGCCCGACGCGAGGCTGAGTGCGCTGGTAGTCGTCAGTATCGCCGAGTTTCACGCCCTGTCCCCTCCAGTCCGTTCTGCTCTGCTCCGCCGCGAACGTGGGTGTTACCTGACCGTCGTCGCCGGGGCACCCGTCAGCCGAATCCGGGAACGTGCGGCATGGTTCAATGTCCGTCCGCCCTTCTGTCATCGCGTTGGCGCCTGGCCGTCCTGACAACTGCAAAATCGGCAACGGTCGTCACTCCGTCTCCAGGCGGCGTGGGTACTGGGTCCGGCCAGCCCTAGCTGTCCCGACACCTCGCGCTGTCCCGCCGGGCCATCCTCTGCGCGGTTCGCGACGCCACCGGGACAGTTCTTTTCGGGATAGTTCCTTCGCGGGCATCGCACGAGCGAATCACCGCTGAAAAAGGAACACAACCGATCCGACAGTTTGCCCGTTCGCGGCCCGCCGGATCCGATCATCGGCTGGGCTTGCTCGGGAAACTGTCCGCTCCGTTTCTGGTTCGCCTCTTGAGCAACACGGATGATCCTCGACCACTTCGATACTGTCGGAAAACTCTCAGCATCCGCATTGTCGGACTGTGTACATCCTTGGCAAATTCCTGAACGCTCGAGGTTTCTGGGGCACCGTTCCCCCTTCACACTCGCATCGAGCAAACGCACGACAGATACCGCCTGCTGGAAACATCAAATCCGCATCGATTGAAAATCGCCCCTGCACGCCTGTGACACCGTTGGGAAAACTCACTCCCAACACGTTCCCCCGTTGATCTCACAAAAAATCCGTCCGTAAATCGGGCTCGGGCGATCAACCGCGTTGATTCGTCAGCCCGTCAGGACAGTTGAACCCCGTGGCGCGCGCTTTGGCTCTGATCAGGCCACGGATTCCGTGTTGGGCTCCGCGCGACGATTCCCGATGGCGCTCTCACTGGGAGCGGCGCTGAGCACATCGAACCGCTTCGGATTCCCCGCACCGATTGGTGAAACCCGATCCTTTTCGATGGCATCGCGTTCCCCCCTCCATCTCCACAATGGGCATTTCCGCCGTGCGTGTCGGTGTATTCGCGACTGATGTGACGTAGTAAAAGGTCGCAAACCGAGGCCACACCAACAACAACATGAAAACAGACCCGAGGCAATCCAAACCCAGCACCTAATCGCGTGTGAGTGGTGGCCTTCCGTCGATCGAGTCCTCGGGCGCATAAGGTCTCGCAGCACCGACGTGTCCGAACGGGGAGTGCCCCCCGCGACGTCACGGCGCAAGTTCGGGTTATTCGTGGAATTGGCCATCGATTCGATCCGTTACGTGTTAATGTCTTGAGTTGGAGTACGACTGGGCCGTCGCAGAAATCCACTTCGTCACCCCGCTTTCTAAAAATATCGGGGCGCCGATCGTGATACACAAAGCAGCGGAACGGCAGCACCTCGCCCGAGGCAAAAATCCATTGAGATTCTCCATGTAAACGGGCACGAGTTCCGAGGTCAGGTCGTTTCTACGAGTAAAAAACGCTCTTGAAACGCTCATCCCTCCCCGCACTCCGACTGCTTCCGGGAACACGATGCGAATACACGATCACCCATTTGGCGAATCAACTGTCGATCGGGCTTTTGTGAACCTTGATCTTTCCGATCGAAAATGGTGAAAACCGGGCAATGTGGGTTTTCAAAGCCACCCGCACCAATAACCTCGCCGCGACCGGGCGAGTCAAGCGCGAATCCCGCGCGCCGCCGAACCAAACCACCGCACAAGGTGGGGATGCAAAGTAATGCGTGACAGGTTCCGGTGGCAACAGTCCAGCGACGAAAACCGCTAACATTTTCGCCAACAACAATCGGGCTGGTCAGTCATACCCAACCGATTTTAACTCGAGCCGCCCGCGTAGCGTCCAATCCCGCCGAAAAAGGTCGCGAAGATTTCGCGAAAATCGCCCACCTACAAATAGTAAACCAACAACGACGAGCCAGCAAGCACCGACGCCAAACGTCATCGTGTTGGTCACCACGCCGCCGAGCAACCGTCCTCATTTGAACCCCGCGAACCTTCCAAGGAAACCCCGAACCTACAAGAACCCGACGATGCGCCTGTCAACGGCCACGATCCCCCACGCACACGCGAAACTAACTTCGGCATCGCAACCCGAAAAAAACCAATCCTTCCAAAACGTCGCCCGTTTTCCGCTGGGTACCAACCGACGCGGAATAACACCACGAACGCCAACACGCGAACACAACAACTGCAACGCGTCACCACGTGGGGTGATCGTAAGCGGAACCGTGGCTTGGGCAGCAACGCGTACAACAATCGATAATAGATCCACGCAATGCACCCGTGCCGCGATCCCCTCGCCGAGCATTCAACGGGCTCTTTCGGTCGCTTCACTGTCAGGGCAAAGAACGGAAAAACGGAAATTTTGACCGATGCCCATCACACCCGCCACGCGATAACAAAACAATCCACACGATCAAACAATGCGTCCCACCGCGAAATGATCACGATTGCTACAATCCACCAAATAGCGGAACCCGAAATCGCCCCGCCCGATCAGGCAAAACGCCGTCGTCCAAAGGCGATTGTGCAAAACCACCGAGCTCGGTCGCCTCGTCGCCACCGATACAAACCGCCCATCGATCATGAACACAACGATTGTAAAATGATGTACAAAACGCGTGCGCCACCGTCCGTTGATCGCCAGCCGTCCCGATCCCGACCGACGACAGAACCCGAGTTGGTTATGAGCTATACGCGCGCACCCGGAGATCATTTCGATCACCGCGAACACGATCGAAACAACGCATGTGCAACCGACCCCAAATCAACGGTTTCAAAACCCCGAACCCACGGCACAGCGAATACACGCTAGCTTCGCGTGGAACGCGCTCAAGAACACCGTCCCCGTCACCGCCGCTTCGGAATACGAATCTTGCAACCAATGTGCAACAATGGGAACGCGCACTTAACCCGAACGCCGTCAAAATCACTGCCCGACCGCGTCAATCCTGCACTCTCCCCGCCGCGACAAACTTTTCAAACGCCCAGCGAACCGGTCTCGACTACGCACAATCGCTCGACAGCAACAACACGCCCGAAGTGACCTTGATGAAAGATCACACTCACCCCGCCCGGTACGATTCCTCCGAATCGCTCGCCCAATAAAACACCACCAAATCGCCGTCAATCCCAGAACACGAACAGCGTCAATAGATCTCCCGCGCAACGCCGCCACCATGGCCGCGCCGCGTACAGAACGCCCGACAACAG
>Ga0163217_1098319_pt1 | contig 15296 bp, 12 predicted proteins | sample SynspAceP_FD_185933 | JGI IMG/M metagenome (GOLD analysis project Ga0163217, IMG submission 185933) | Saline lake microbial communities from Ace Lake in Antarctica - Synechococcus sp. Ace-P (PacBio error correction) | ecosystem: Environmental > Aquatic > Non-marine Saline and Alkaline > Saline ...
AGAAGGAGGCGATTCCCTCTCTCTTGTTGGGTGAATTTTTTCCCGCGAAAAGCATTTGGGAAAAAACCCTTACGGGCAAAACCAAATAAATGGCTGCGGGATTCGCGGCAGTGGTGGAGCCTTGTAAAACAAATTCCATGTTGGACAATGCGCCCCAAGCGAAAGGCTGTTGGTCTTTACAGGTGGGAAAGGACTTTTTTCAAATGGTCAAAAGAATAAAAAACCATCGGAAGGGCTTTTCCTTGAAAATGGCAAAAACCCATTCCCTTACAAAAGGCCTTGGATTTGAAGCTAAGCACCTCCAATGTGGCTATTGCCAATCTGGGGGGAAACAAATTATGGCAAGGCAAGTTCAGCATTATTGGAAGAAAAATCCCAAATCCCAAGTCGAAGCAGAGATTAAATCCCAAAATGAAATGGAATCTTAATGCCCGCTGTGGCACCTATTCTCAGGGTAATAAAAGCGATTGAAATTGCTGCTTAACTCAATCAAATACTAAAGACTAAAGATCATGAGAGAATCAAAATCAAATTTTTAGTCCCGAAGAGATTTTTTTGAGTCTTCTGGAGGTTGTAAAGCCCTTTTTGGTCCGGGGTTTTTCAGGGATTTTTTAGCCTCAACTCGTCTCTTGCTCTAGTCCCTGAAAAAATTAGGCAATTTTTAGAAAAAGCATTCGTTTAACGGGCTTGGGTAAAACTAGATGAAAGCGGAGCCATCCACTATTTTTTTCAATCCAGCTTTCCGAAATGGGGCAAAGGATCAATGACCTTTCTTGCCGTTACTAATTTTGCAAGAAGAAATGGATGCCCGATTGGGAAAAAGTGACAACTGAATTCCTCACCGCAAAGAAGACCGAAATATACGGTTCACACCCGGCTGGTCTCCGGATACCAAATTGATTGTTTACGGGTGGGTAGTCCGCGAACCAACAAATAGTTTATTACATGACTATGCGTCAGGCAGGAGCTCAAGGCGAGGGTATGTTCTATTAATCCACGTTTGCTAAAAAATGGAATGTCCCCCTTTTCAGAGCTTTCTACTTCAAAAAGTACGTTAATTTCATGAGAAAAGCGAAAGCCTAATCGATATGGCGGAAATAGTTTTCTTTCCTAGAAATGCCCGAAAGGCATTCCCTGGACTTTTTCAGCGGAAATCAGCTTAAAAAGGATCCAAGATTTTTCAAATTTAGTGGGGAAAAAAGATAGTAACGAGAAAGTATCCGGAGAAAAGTCAATGGAAACAGCCTAAATTCTCTATCGATATCGCGCTACCCGAAATGGTGCCCTATGGAGTCCATAGGAAAAGAGGAAAATCTCCACGGTTCCAAACCAGCTTGCTTAATGAGTCTGAGGTTTCTGGCTTCGCCAGGAAGTTTTTAAAAATACTTCCACTTGAATATGGAATTGGATTGTGGCGAGTACACTTGAGGTGCACTCGTTGCAAAAAGAAATACTTTTCATTGAGTGGAAGTGATTCTTTAGCTTCTGGGCCATAATTCTCAAGGAAACTTATTCTACTACGAAAAAATAGCATCCAGCAGTCCAGCCCGGTAAAGTGCTCGAAGAAAAAGGGAAAAATGTAAAACAAAGCCAATATCTAGCCTCAAAAACCTATCGAAGCTGATTTTACAAAAAACGAATTAACATTTCTATCATAGGCGCAAATGGAACCTCTTAATGCGGTTGGTAAAAGTATCAAAAGACTTAACTGAAGCGGAAAAGTTTGGGTTTTGGCAGTCCAACAAGGGTTTGGACACGAGCTTGGCGTCCCAACCATTTTAGGCATTGATCGGCGGGATAAAGTGACTATTCACTTACAGTATTTACAGGTGGCGGTTTGGCAGAAGAGTATGAATTGAACTTCCGTGAAGGAGGTGCGACCATAACTTGCAAAAGAGATGGCTCTGCACCAGTGAAGCTTTAATTTGGACTCTGGGAAGATGACGGCTTACTTATGGAGCTTATCGACCCATTGTCGTTTCACAAACGAATCGAAGCAGCACTGATGAAAATGGAAATCTCAGCAGTTTTTTTCTCATCTGTGAATTGGAGAATGGTGGAAACTTGGTAGCAAAGTGGTACAAAACAATTCACATTATGAAACAGTTCCTTTTCCCAATCAATTTGTTAGAATGGAGAGAAGCGACAAACGGAAATCCGATTGAAGCATCTGGAGATCGGTTGGGTCCGGAACCAATAAGTTTTGCCATTGAATGCATGCTGGACGAAATTGCCCGAGATCAAGGGAAAAAGAACCCTATTCAATTTCGGAAACTCTTATGATAATTCAACCCCCACGGCTTTGGCTACGTTTGAAAAGTCGAGAAACTTTCCATTGGGGTACTCCATGCAGAATCTGGCAGAGCAAAGGAGTTGCCTTTGTGAGCATGGTTCACTCGGTTTCGGGGCGTATGTGAGATTTCACTCATCAAGAATCTGGCAAAATCCAGTGTTCATAATTTTTGGGTAGGCAATTGATGCTGGAGTAATTGTCCTCCAGACAATGTCAATGAGGCTCCAAAATGGAAAAGGTGGAATTAGTGGGAAAATCAGCAGTGCTACTTAAAGAACAAATCACTATTGTAGATGGAAAAGTGCAGGCAATCCAATTTCCATGACTATCAAATACTACGGATGGAAGATATTCCTACCAAAATTGAAACCGAATTGATTGCTTCAAATGTAAATCCCTGAGGGAGTCGGAAGAAACAGCAACTCCAATGGTCCCGCCTGTGCTATCGCAAAATGCTTTCTTTTGGGCTTTGACTGGAAAGATTTGAGGCATTTACCTTTTACTCCTGAGCGAGTTTTGAAAGGCATTTGGGAATAGTTGAACCTTATTTTGAAAGCTATAAAAATTGATCATTGAATTTTAAGATTCAGAATTTCTCTGGTGACAATCTTTCCGATGACTATCGGGGACACGCATTCCCCAATCTCCTTATCACTTCTCCAAATCTCTTATAGTTCTCGCAAATCTCTTAATTCTCCATCTCCCAATCTCTTATTCGCGTCGCTCGCTAATCTCAATTATTCACTCTCTATTCTCTCATTCTCTATCTTCATCCTTCTCGAACACTTCTGGTGAAATACCATATAGTAATAAAGCCCCACTAAAACTCATCAAATCAATCCTAAGTGCTGTTACCTGGTGGAATATAATCAATTTGGAAGTTTCCCTGTTTTGTCCAAAGTTATATTTAATCTACAATACCCCCATCTGTGCACTTTTTCGAGTCCGAAGTCAGTCCGTGCGAGTTTGCTATCCGAGAATGCACCTCACCAGGAATAGCGTAACGCCATCTTCGGGTAAAATGAGTTTGAAAAGTCACTTTAGCCACACCCTTATCAGGGCCGGATATTCGATTCGATCCTACAAAATTTGATTTGTCCCATCGAAATCCATTTTATCGCATTGCTATCCCAAATCATTTTCGTCTGGAGAGATCCAGTTTTCTCGAGCTCAACCTTAGTTTTTGAGTGTGCCAGGAGCAATTCAGCTTTCTTTTCCAAGCCAATAGAAGGGAAGTAATCCCAATTAACAAAAAGAAAAAAATGACTAGAGGAATCCGCCACCAACGATGGAAAGTCCGTTATCTAATCTGAAGTGAATTTGACTTTTTGTTGAATCTTCTTTTTTTGACATTAAGAGCCTGGATTAAACACATAATTGGCAAGCTTCAAATAGCCTCAGCCAGTTCTGAAACATTAATTGAAGGTCCAAAATTTTCCCGCGGACTTGTTCGCAAAAGTTTTCATCCACTTGTAAGCCATATTTCCAACAGTTTCAATCTTTGCGCCATCGGGCAAACCAGCCAATACCCTTTTCAAAGCTCATCAAATCGGGTACAACCTCCTTTAAAACCTGCTAAAACTTTTTCTGCATAGCCTCTTTAGTACTATGAAGATGTGCTCCAAACTCGATTTCGGAAAGGGCTTTGATATTTCATTCAAAAGTGAGGTGAATCAATTCCGGGAGTTTGCCACAACAATGGTATCAGAAAGAGAAATTAATTTTTATCCCAAGCTTGATCCAATTTTTCTACGAAATTCAGCAACCAACTCAGGGGGAATAGGGGTCCTCAATAAGGATTCCCAAAACCCATACTTAAAGTAAGTCAACCAACGTCCTGCACTAATTTCACAACGATTCTGTATCTCCTCGAATGGTATTAAGCGCCTCTGAGAAATGCTTGCACTGGTATTTCGCTGTTGGAAAGTTCTCAGAAAAGTGAAAGGGGAAAACCTAAATAATCTTTTCCGGAATAATAGAGCATCTTCTGCCCCACGAACATTAGCGACAATCGAGAGTAATTTGCTTTTTCGAATGTGAAGATCCAAGAGAGAAAAAGAACCTTCAGCGGTATCCCGCATCTGTGGAATCGCCTTTGGAACTCACAAAAACTCCCAAAAATCAATCGTGTCGAAGCCAACTTCCAGCAATTGATTATGTAAGGCAGCCTTTAATCGCGGTAATCTTAAACTCGTGGAATTCCCTGCATTGCATCATCGTGGACATTCCGATTAATTTGATTCATAGTCCAAAATTACGGAATAAAAGCTAGGGCTAGAAAATGGGATTATTTGAAGAGGTAGAATTTCTGTCAGTGAACTAAGTATCTATGGATGGAGTGAAGTGCTGATGGGCATTAAAAATAAAAAGACTCATAGGAAATGGTGGCAATTCAGAAATTCAAAGGATCAGGCTCTTTCATTTATTCAGAAAATGCTTTTTGATGCATCATTCTAATAGTCTTGAAGACAGAGAAACTGGAGGTTCGCGGAATTTTTTTTAAGTCTAAAATTTTAGATCGTGGTTGTGATTGAAACGTACCTGTGATTCGGATTAAATCCTACACAGGGGTTGCGACATTACAAATGTCGAACAGCGGTAAAGTGGTCAAGGATGAATACAATTAGGCATCATGAAATTCAAGATAGCCTCAAATCTATAGCGTTAATTTTTACTGCACATCGTATTCCGGTTTTGTGAGACAGCAAACCGAGGCCATAGAGACGACCTAAATTTAAAAAACCTCCCTTTCGCTATCTTATAAGTTGTATCCCGCCTTGCTCCATTGTATAGAAATGTAAGGCGATGGAACATCATTTTTTTAATCATTGCCTTGCATTTGCTGAATTGAAGCCATTCGATTCCTACTTCTTTTACTTCAGCATTTGTTTTACACTTTTCCAACTCATCCACATCAATCATCCGGGAGATCCAAGAGAAAGGTTCGAGGAACATAAATGATTTGTCGCTATAGTTGTAAATCGGTTTAAATCCCCGGAATAATCCGGAACTTAATTCCCTCAGCAGCTCGAACATACTTCTACAATTTGAAAAACTTGGCCATTGTCAAAAACATCTGAGTCACGAATATATCCTGCTCCTTTTTTCCTACTTTCTCCCTCAAGTATTTTCAAATCAAAACGCATCGAGGGAGCTTCAAAATGCTTTCTCAGGATAGCCAGAATACGCCTCTAACAAAAATCCGTAATGGAAAGCATTTCTCTGTCTCTTTCGTGGCAGGTATTTACCTTTCCATTCATTTTGCTTTGATTCCTCCAACTAGCTCACTGGCATAGTGGTGCCCTTTCTCCTCAGGAATGAAATCTTCGCCTCCGACTTTGGTGCAATCCGCCCTCTGAGCTGCAAGTACATTTTCTACCCGATAAACCTTAAGATCAATCAGAGCATTTTTCGGTTTCCTCTTTGGAAAATCCACCCGCAAAGCAAATGTGGAACAGCATCAATATGGGAAGCGATTCATGATCGCCAGCACAGATCCCAACTGTTTTCCGGGTCGCTTCCTTGGTAACTAATCTTTTTCTAAAAGCCCGCGTGTGGGATGCTTTTGTAAATAAATTTTCCCGATGGTAAGTCACATCCACAATGGTGGGCTTTAAAAATCCCCATCAAAGGGAGATCCCTTCCCATCAGCTCTTTTAGACTTTGGCCTTCAAAAGGCGGAAGAAATCTCAAAAGAGAAAAGCGTATTAGTTGCTTGAATTAAGGTGTTTAGTTATTTTCATAGGTTAGTTTTCTTGCCAAATATAAGTTGAGGGGTAATAAGCCAAAAATTAGGTGAAAGTAATCGCTCTGCTTTCTGCTAAGTGTTGATTCCTTTGCGATCCGCGTAAACCTCTCTACTTGATCTGCTCGATTTTCCCAAGTCCAAAAGTACTTACTTGTCTTGATTTTCCAAAGTAAAAAACGCCGACACGGATGAAGTAAAGGATACATCGCATAACTTGAAGTCAAACTAAATTCCAATCCCTCTTCTTCAATATCCAACAAACTGGAAGATGGTTTTTCCTTTTCAGAATGCTCTGGACAAGCCGGGTAAACTCTGGCGCAGGTCGTATTCCCTAAGTATTCTTCACGGACCAAAACTATCAATTATTTTCCACACTTCATTGCTTTGGCATAGCCCCAGTATTCCTTGCGCACTAATTCATGAAGGTGTTCCGCAGCCGCCTCTGCAAAGCGAATCTGCCTAAGGCTTTAAATAAAATTATCAATTGTAATCATCTCCATCGGCTTGAAATTCAGCTAATTTCTTTTCCATACCTAGTCCTGAAGTGACCGCAAAGCAACCCCAAGTATCTTCCTGATCGGATGTAAATATCTGCTACAGAACGATTTGGAACTCCCTTCCCCTTTTTGGCCTTGCTGACGGAAAAGTGAAAACTTCGAAATCTGTTGACCTGTTTTCAATTCGATCAAAAACCTGTGCGTCGTCTCCTAACTCGTTTGAATCGGGAAATAATCCCGAAAAATTGCTTTAGCCCGTAATCCAATTTTTCAGCGATCAAATGATCGAGCATCTGATTTTTTGCATCTGTGAAAAGCTTTTTTGCCTCTACTTCCCTACAACTCGGATCTTCTTAGTATTTTTAGGATATTTCCCACTCAGCATCCAGTGGCTAAAGAAAGGCGTCCAAATCATATATTTCGCTCAAAACCGACAAATCCAACTCATCTAAAACTGGTAATTCCGAGTTGTGTTTTCGGCTTAGCAGGCAATCGATATTGACCAATGCGATGGCTAACCAGGATTTAATTGCGCCGCCTCGTAGGAAATCAATTGCTTGACCGCTTGCTTCGCCTTCATGTTCTACTCTGAGTTGACTGTAGTTCTTTGAGCTTATTTTATATGCTTCTTTAAGGTCTCTCCGGAGATCGTTTTCTCTGCTATGGGAAGCAGATTTACTTGCCACGGTCCATGGATGACAATTCCCAGAAATACACATCGGGTCAATTTTTGACGCGCAGTAATGAATACGTGAAGGTGGTACTCCGCCTATCAATAGCGGGATCCGTCAATTCCCTGTCCTTTCCATCTCAGATGCTACGGTTTGACCATCTCGTCTAGTGAGGGTGTAATTATCCGCTTAAACCCGATGAATATCAGCCTTTATTTTTGATGCTTCATCAATGATCCCTGTGCATCTACATTACGCCAAGGTCAATAATCTGATAGCTATTGCATGCGAGCACTACACGCACAACTATATTCTTTCCCAATATCATGGACATCGCCTTTGACAGTAAGCCAAGACGATCTTTTGAGTGAAGAGGCAGTCTCTTCCTTCTCCGGCAAAAAGGCATGAAAGGCTCCAAATAAGCCACAGCTCTTTTTCATCACACGGGCAGATTTTTTACTAAACTTGTGGCAAAAACATTTTCCCCTCTCCAAAAAGATCTCCACCACATTCATCCATCCATTCAAAGGTCCTTCGATGACATGCAAGGGATTTTTCATTCTAGTCCCTAGCTGCTTCAGTATCTTCGATGATGAATTCTAAAATCCCTTTCCAAAGCATCTCAATGCCGCTTTGCCACTGGAAATTTCTGATCGCCAGCTTCATTCGCACTTCTTTCTGCCTGATGACTTTAACCGTTCGGCAAAATCCAAAAAGTTCGCTCGTGGGCCATCCTCTTTTCGATCGAAAAGCACATCCTCTCTCGATTCCAACAGATCCTTTGGAATATCATCATAGATTTCCAGCATAGTAGGATTTACTATTCCCATGTCATTCCCGTGCGAAATCGCATGATAAGAAATGCTGCATGCATCGCTCCTCGAACCGGATTAATTGCCCCGAAAAGAAAAACTCAACATTACTGAACTCCACCAGAAGATTTTAGCAGCCGGGGAGAATTTTCTTAATCCATTTGGGTGGCGGCGGAGAATCTAGTGCAATTTTTCTTATGCTCATCCATCCAGAGCAAACCGGACAAAATATTTTGGATCGAAAATGATAAATCCTGCGGATTGAATTTCATACGTCCACACTAGCCGTTTCGCGATAGCAATCTTTCACGATTTTCAATTCTGCGCCTCCGTAGGTGTCCTGCTTGTCCTTTTTCATCAAAAGCCATCAACTACTACTGCCGCTCCAAAACTTCTTAATAGTCTTTGCTTGAAGGATAAACTCCTCCAGCTCCATTTTTAAAGAATTAAGAGTTTCACAATCCCTCCTTACCCTGCAACACATTTCAAAACCTGCGGACAATAATGCTCGCATTTGAGCTATCAATCATGATTGGAATATGCGGCTGTTTTCTGGTTCGGAAAAGCAATGAGATTCAAAAATTTGACGCAATTGCAAATTCTCCATCTAGCATTCCTCGTCCATAACAAAACATCCGAACTTGCGCTCGGCACCCACGCACTTTGATTCTAAGGCAACTTCGAGTCGCTTCGTCCGTATTACCATTCAAAATCAGCCTGGCAAATTTCTTCGAAAACCTGTGATATTTGGTTCCGCTCACCATATTCACAAAATTTCCAATTCTGGTGTAAAAATCAAGGCTCTAAGCCTGAATAATTTTAGGAAGTTTCGTGTGTCCAACATCTCAATCCAATAATTCTTCAACCTTCTTTTTCTATTCTTCTTGGCTTACAATCCGCTAGCCATCTGGGCAAGAGCAGCAATATGCTCCCAGGAGTAGTACCCGCGCCACCTAAAATGTCATTTTAAGCATCCTTCTTTGCAGAAAATCTCGGAACTTGGTCAGCCATTTTCCATTCGGCCCCTTGATCGTATTGTCAAATTCATTTGGCAATCCCTGCATTCGATAAGCGCTAACGAAAAAACGGTGGCCTGCTGGGCTAATACTTTCAATAAGGTTCCTAGCTCCTTTGGCTCCAAACGCACAATTAAGCCCTACTGAGAGGTAAAGGAACATTGCGACCCGAAATCAAAAGCCCTCTGTAGTCCTGTCCCCGATAAGGTTCTTCCAGAAGCATCTGTAATCGTAGCCTGAAATCATATGGGATTCCACCTTCTCTTGGATCAAGTGGAATTCCCTTTTTCTCATAATACTTCTTGAATAGCATAAAGCGCTTGCTTTTGCCCATTGGAGGTATCAAAAATAGTCCTCCACAAGAATAATATCTACTCCTCCATCCAATAACCCATTTACCTGGTCGCCAATACGCCTCTGCAAGCTTGATGAAGGTGACCGCTCGATAGCCGGGTCATTCACATCTGGTGACAAGAGAAGCCGTTCGGTTCGGTCGGCCCCGAACAGCTCCCAGCAACGAAATCGAGGTTGATCAGGGATTTTTAAGTAAATTCTTCTGCTAAACTTTCTCGCGCTAAGTTTGCGGAATTCAAAGTTGATCGCATAGGCCAAATGGCTAAGCTTGTAATCTTCTTGTGCGATGTTAGTTTCCCGAAAAAGTAAAATTGGTCTGCATGAAATATCCGCAACCTTGCTTTGAGGTATTCCGATGAATATCCTTGATGATATCCGGACGACTTTAGCGGAAAGTAGATATTGTTTCCCCTTTAATGATGGGTTGATCTTTCAATTCTGGAGTTCTAGAAATCTTCTCCTCAAGCTTATAGCGCTGAAATCATGGGTGCCCATAGCCGCCATCTTAGAAATTAAGAATTTTTTTAGAAGTTGTCGAAGAAGGAGTTTTCCGTTTTGTTTTGCAATAATTCTTTTATTCAAAAAAGCTTATCGAGCAAAACACGGATAAAAGTAACAAGTACTTAATCCGCTCATCTGTTTCTGGATATACCAGAATGGGAGTTAGCACCTTTGTTCCAGGTTGCCTAAAGACGTCATAGGGCCCTTCCCTCAGTCTTTTCTCGATAAGCAAGACAAAGTTTAATAAGCATTTTACTAAAAAACCAGTCATTTGGAACCGAAATTGAAAAAGCTGAGTTTTTTATGAAATTTCTTTAAAAATTGCTACATCTATGTTAATTCCAATCCAAAGAAAGGTAAGGTCAGCCATAAAATCTAAACCATAATTCAAATTCCCCCAGGCGGTAATTCCCTATTGGCATTTCATATCCGGGCAGACGCAAGAAAAATCAAATTAAAATAGATTACGATTGGGTGACCGGAGGCTATACTCAGCAAAAACCTCAGGCTTGATTCATCAACCCTGAATTTCTCAGGTACCGTCAAAGTTTCCTTTGCTCAAAAAGTGCTGGGAATCAGGTTTACCGTTGGATATCAGCGTATATCGAATAATTTCAAACCAAGTCCAGCTAGCGCCGCAGTTCCAAGTTCTTAAACTGAAAGGACTTGTAGCCCCCATTTGCATAGACCCGAAGGCTGTTTCAACTTTTGATCCATCGAAGAGTTTTTTGGCATTTACCTGAAAAGGGCTAGGGTTTGTAAACCTCAGCTCCGTAAAGGCAGTTTTTCAGTATTACCAAAGGATTCGAAGTCGCCCAGTTGGATGGTGTTCCTGAAAGTGCTTCATAACAGCTTCGGTTAGTTGCTCATTAATCTAGTCCGCAATCAGTGAAAATGATCCCCTCCTGATCAAATAAAATCCGCCATGCCTGCATCTTTGTAGAAAAAATTCCGGTCAGGAGTGAAAGGCCTGCTCCCTACTCCCCTAAAAATGCTCCACTTTGAGTATTATCAAAAGAACTCCAGCCATATTCCATTTTACCTTCGAATGGGCTAAAGGAATAACTAATTGCTAATGATCTGAACTGCTTCGGGTCTTCCCCCGGTAGGTCAAAATCAAAACGTAAGCTGAAAAGCCGATCTCAGTCAGAAAATTACCAAAAGTTCTGGTGCCTTTTTGGAATATCGTGGCTTCTTAAAATGAATCCTTTTGGGGTTGAGCCAAAAGGATTGAAGATTATCAAGGACTATCTGTTGGTAGCAATTGGAAATTCAAAAAACCACTCCTATCGACAATGTAGTGAATTAGCTGAAATCGAGATTCTTCCTGTAAATGAATAGCCAATGTTTAATAAAGGCTCGTGAAAGTCCGGTAGCTTAGCTTATACTCTGCAAAAGTGCTTTGCCTTCCTTGGTTTTGGTAACAATTCCCTAACCAAGAACAAAATCGTGTGACGCTAGCTTGATATCGCTATTCAAAGGGTTCGATTAGCGATTTTCTCAATCCTGACAGTCCGCGATCAGCGAGTAACTGATCAAATTGGTTGAGCTTAGCCCCCTGAGGTACCCGGTCAATGACATAAAAACTAGATCGATTGGTAATGAGTCGCTTGAGCCGACGCAATGGTAAAAGTCAAAAATAAGATTCCTGAAAAAACTAACGCGCGTAAAAAACCTGGCATCGAGTAAAATTAGGTTTGAAGGCCATTCTAGATTTCTAGAATTACTTTTAAGGCAAAATTTGATGCTAAAATCGAAGATTTAGGAAGATTTTTGTCTGGAGGTAATTGGGTTATATTTCTCCAAATAGAAGTCCTTTCAGGAAGTAAATTGGTTTGGGGGCACAAAATCAAATTGATGCCAATCTCCTCCATTTCGCCTTTGATCTCCTGTAATGAAGAAGCAGTCAAACTAAAATAGGGGTAATTTCCTTTTTGTTTTAAATCAAGATTTTTTCGAATTGATGCTTGCTTAAACAGAAAAACCATCTAAAAACGGCATTTGAAGATCTAATTAACACCCCAAATGAGTAATTTTCCTTTTTTCAAATTCATCCAATGCCTCCCCTTACCATCAGAAGCTATCGTAAGAATTTCCTACATTCCAATTTGGTTAGAAATTTTCTTAATTAAGAATTTTGGTTGATAGCATTATCTTCTGCAACCAAAATAGATGCTTTTTCAGCGAATTTGGCAGATTACTCAATTCACCGGCATAAGAAATTTTGACCCTCTTTTCAGCAAAATTCAAATTTTATAATAAACTCAAAAGTACTTCCTTCATTTGGGATAGAGTGCAAAACTTAATTTCTCCACCATGGAATTTCAACATGCTTTTTACTATCGCAAGCCCTAGGCCGGTTCTCCAATATTTCCGTGTAGTGGCAAGAGGAAGTTGCGTGAATGCCTTCAAAAGATGGGTTTCACCAGCTTTTGCTCAGAGGATTCCTATTCCACTATCCTGCATGCAAAACGAAATAAAGCAAACGAGCCTTCCTGTATTCTCAAAGCTGCCAGAACTGATCCTTTAACAAATCGCCCTCTCGGTCAAATTTAATAGCAATTTGAGACTAATTTATTTAACAATCTTGCCCGATTCGCACTGGAATCCTCCGTTACTGATTTGGTATTCCGCCGTCAATTTCAGCACTTATTTTCAACGCTTTCTCATTAGCCTGAAAGCTATGCGAGTGCAACAATTCGAATTGATCAAAATTCCTCAAAGTCAAAAGGCACTGATTCGCAACTCAGTTTTACCGGAATCAATCTTGTTATAGTCCAAGAATATCATTGGATCCAAACCCATTAAATTCTCCTGCGGAAAATTGTAAGGTCCTTAAGTTTTTCCAATTGATACCGGACGAAGGAATTTTCTTCCATAAGAAAATGTGAAAGCCAATAACTGCATTCATTGGGGGGTTCTAATCTCGTGACTCATCACAGAAAGAAATTTTGAGATTTTGCCACTGATGCTTGCTCAGCACGCTCTTTAGCCATCAAAGTTCTAATTGCGCCTCCTTAAGTCCTTGAAATATCTCTGGCAATTCCGGTGTTAAGTATCGCTTAGAATCATGTTTTCGTTCCACCATTCTCCCCATTGGAGTTGAAAACTTTATAATCACCAATTCTTATGTCTGATTCTAAAATTCCCAAGAATTGGTTTTCCGCCAAAAAATCGAGATTTGACTCAACATTGTCTGAAAAACATCAAAAATGCCCTCAAAGTTATTAAGAATTCAAAAGATGGAATGCCCCAAAACTCTTCAGTTTATATCCAAGAAATTGGAGAAACAAATTTGGAGAGAATGTAATGAAAATAAACGATTCAGTCAATGAAAAAAATGAATCTCTTGGCTCTTCTACAGGGTTCGATACTTATCCCTCAGATTGAAGGAGGTCTGATGTTAGCTTCATGCCCTTCGTGAACATTCAAGCGAATGATGCGATAAAACGAAATTCTAACTAAACATCATTTTTTCGATGATGGGTTCTGAATGGTACGTTGATTAATACCTACCCAAGTAAAAGAACTCTGTATCTACGATCTCTCTATTTTGAAATACCGATCCAAATAGCAAGTAGCTCGCGAAAGATCAGTGATTTGTGATTTCATTTATCAGTTTTCCGCCTCAAAGGATTCTCGGCTTGAGCCCCATTTCTCAAGTTGGTGCCTTCCGCTAATATATGCGCCTTGACTTATCAAGGAGAAAAATATTGGTTTCCAGGGTATTTTGAAGCTAATACACCGATAAATTGTTTAATCTCGTTTCTTGATTGAAAGATTTTCAAGATTTTTCCGATGCAGTTGTCCTGAAATAAACCCTTCATGGAAGATTATTTTACCTGAGGCATCAAGGCAAACCAATCACGGGTTTTATCTTCGACCCCAAGCATAAGATCCATCCTTCTTTTTAACTCGATATTCTCCTGAAAAGAGTAAATCCCTTGAGAATCCCTAAATACGTCAGGAGCATTTTAATTCTTTCCTCCATCTTCTTGGGGTGGAGCAATTCAAAAATGAAACTTTATCCCTGACCAACTGCCATTAGCTGAAAAACCAAATTGGCTGATATTATCAGAGATATAATTGATTCTATAATTTTGAGAAGGGTTTAATTCTAAAGAGAAACTGCAAGGGCTTATTTCCTACAAATTAATTTAATATCGTTTTTGCAGCTTTCTGACTTTCAATGCTTTCAAGTAAAGATTCTCTCAAAAATAAAGAATAACCGATCCGGTAGCCCTGTTCCAGAAGTGAGAGTTGAAATGAAAATTTCAAAAGACTTGAAATGCCCGTTTGTTTAGTTTTTTATTGTGACTCTTTTCTTGACCTTTGACCTAACGCTATTGATTTGTGTTATTAATTTTTTAGGTTTTTCCCCCATTTTGAAATTTAACATTTATCAGATTTTCAAATGGACGCTTGGGAATCCGCAAGGTCCTCAGGGCAGCAAAGTTGAATGGCGGCCATCATTCAAATAGATAACCCATCAGCTCATTATCCGTTAACAAGAATTGGATCAGTTACTTGAGCCAGGAATCTGAGATTGGAAGTTTCAGATAATCATCCGCAGCACGCTTTGTGGGTAATGTCAGTACAGAAATCGCAAAAACCTTGTTCAATCCTTTGAGTTAGGAAAGTCTTTTCTTTGCTTGCGATCCTCATAATGACATAAAGTTGGATTGTTGCTTCTTGGTTGAGAATAATTAATTTCCCCTGAAAAGAATTTGATTGAGCTTCAATTGCCTTTTTTCAAATTCTGAACAAAAAATTATTCTAGTTTCTCGTTCGATCTTTTGATCAGAACAGTACAATATTCTTCAACGGGCGCGGAAAAGAATCTCCCAATCCCAAATAAATTAGATAAGGCTAGAAATGAAGAACATTTTTCTTGTAGTGTCTGTATCTCCAAGATCCCGATTTAAGCTAAAATTTCTGTGCTCGCCAAAAACCAGGTGTCGTTCCGTCTTCAATTTTTTTGGAAAGTTTGGCTACCACGATAAGCTTCCTCCGCAAAATACTCCCCAAGCTGCCCTGAATATTTGAAAGTTACCTTCTCTTTAATGCTGACTTCCGGTTTGGAGAGCGATAATTCCGGCCAATAAGTTTTAAGAACTGATCAATCGGAATAAAAATGAATGAACCTTTCTTCTTCATCAGAAGTTTCATTTTCCCATTTTGCTAATTCCTTTTTACAAATTCCTTTAGCCTTTCCAAAGAATCTGAAAATCATATCCAAATGCTCGCTCTGAATCTTTAGAGTCCAAGTTCGACAGCAAATCATAATTTTTAAGTGTCCTTATTGAATAAATAAATTTGAGATTTTAAAGGCATTTAAAAAAGCTCCAAAGAACGTTTCAACAGTTTGCTTGAAAATTAATTTCAAATATTCAAGTATTGGAGC
>Ga0163217_1112058_pt1 | contig 15296 bp, 10 predicted proteins | sample SynspAceP_FD_185933 | JGI IMG/M metagenome (GOLD analysis project Ga0163217, IMG submission 185933) | Saline lake microbial communities from Ace Lake in Antarctica - Synechococcus sp. Ace-P (PacBio error correction) | ecosystem: Environmental > Aquatic > Non-marine Saline and Alkaline > Saline ...
AGAGAGATGAATTGACGCAAATAACAAGGCTGTGTGGTGGCCCGGCCTGAAAAAAAAATTGGAAAAAAAGAACGAACCAAATTTGGGCGAAAATTTTCTTTTGAGATTGAGTAAAAAAAATTAAAGAAATAATAGTAAGGCAAAAACTGCGGGTCCCGTAAAGCAGACGGACAAACAGTAAAACAATTTAAAGTTTGCTCATTGCATTTGTTTGCACTGTGATAGTTTAAATTGTACGTTAAGGTAAAGGTTGTGCTTTGAAGCTTAATTCTAATACCACAGGGCTTAAAGGTTTGTTATTGTCCTCCGTTTAGGGTCTTGATTAAAGTTTCTGGTCAGGTGACTATGTTGCGCGAACCAATTGGCAAATGTCTTTGGAACGTTCAAAAAATATCACCTGAATCAAACTGGGTCATTTTCGATAGATAGTTCCAATGTCATTTGACTTTGGTTTAGCTTCACAACCGATGGGCGTTGGATGCAAGCTAAATTGTGATAGGCCTAATACTTTTTATTATCGGCAAGTAAATGCCAAATAGGAAGTATTTGTCCTCTGTCCGCTTGCAATAGGTAACCGTGATAGTTGCCACTCATCCTTCATTACTGTGTCTTCGATTAATTAGATTTTAACGTTTTATTGTCATCTCTCTATCTCACCGTTAAAGCCAAAACGAATAATTTTTATTATTGGTCGAATATAGATGGGATGCCCTCTAATAGGCAGCGTTCGCGCACTTTTATCGTTTTGCCGTATAGCAATAGCTAAGTTCAGTTAGGCTTACTGTATAAGGGAAGAGACTGAAGCGGACTGGCCACCTTTGAAGACGCTACTAAAATATGTTACTGATCATCAGGTGTAAATTGCATAGTTGCCATTATAAGTCCATATTTTTGCCAGACTTGTTGACTCGTGCTTTTCTACCATATATCCCACAGTGCATCTTTATCCAGTTCATCGCATTTCATTAACATAATATCAGCTGTGTTGTACTGCTGATCTAAGGCACTAATTTTTTTTTAATTGTTTCTGACTCCCCCTAAGCGGTTCATTCGTGTTGGAGCGCAATGTTTTAAGCTTGACGAGTTTGAACAAGCTTGAATTCATGGACGAGTGTGCCTGAAAGATTTTTGTACATCGATAATCGTTAACTAAGGGGGGTCATCGTTCCTGGGTCCAGGCACGCAGCAAGATATTTCGCCATGGGTGAGAAATGGATAAATTGGTTTGAAAACTGTGAATACTAGTAAAAGACTTGTAGGGGCAACAGTTCGTTGCAAAAACAGAGTTTTTTTAGTGTGAAAGAATTAATAGACTGATAAAACGGGAAGTTATTTTTATTTTGTATTCTTTAATTTCAACTTCTGTAAGCTTGTAATTCCTGCCTAGTCTGAATTTCTCTGTCAATTGTAAGAAGCGAACCAAAAAGGGAAGCTTTATGTCAGGTGATATGCTGGAGTGTAGTCTCATTGATAATATTTTAACACATCAAACCAGCCGAGCATTGCACTATTGAATGAACATAAACACTAGAATTAAGATATGCACTTGCGGGCGTTAATTCGCCGGAGTGTAGTTCGCCATGTTTTTTTAATACATAGCTTTACTCATTGGCAGTGATACGGTATTCATAAGATGAAGGCATCATCAAGCCAGTAAAATCAGGGCAAGAAGCGGTGCGGCGGGTGTGGGCGATTCCTAACTAAGGTAAGGTGGGGCTTTGATAATCTCTTTTTGCGATAACATATATGGCCTGTGGGCAGCAGTAGAGAGAATTTTGGACCAAGTCTAGATGGAGTTTTTTTGGCGGCTGTGAACAACCTAACCATGTAGCTTTAGTTTTGGCCAAATAAACGCCAAAACTATCTAAGTGACCTAAATTCTGTAATGAATTTATCAATCAGCATTTGCATATGTCCTGTTCTAAGCGTCTTGTGTCGAATTAATGGAGCCGCGAGAAATGCTAGGTAATATGGATATTTAGCAGCAGAACAGAGCTGATTAAAAAGGGTGGCACTAACCTTAGTTGGCGCAGTTTCTCTATGGAGTTTAGTGTTTTGCATCGGTTCAAGTCCTGACAAAAGCATGCGATACTGTTTCACTTGTATAATTTTGTATCATAGCGCTAATTTTTACGCAAACTCCATTTTAGTACAACGAGATTTAATTGTGACCGCATCACTTCTCATTTGTCAATAGTGCAAAAGGCAGCTTAGTCGGCGACGCCACTCGGTTGTTGCGCCACCTTTGGCGCGGTGGAAGTCAAAGCATCTGTCGCTGACATGCTATTTGACGCTGTGTTTATTTGCTTAACAAAAATAATCATGTTTGCAGCCCAGAGCGCATCGCCGTGGCGCAATATTGCCACTTTTTTGCAGAGCACTTAAATGATGCCTGTTGTCAAGACAGTAGTTACCGATAAAAGAAGGGAAAACAAAGTAAGTACTACCTGAAGTTAGAGATCGTGACTGAAGGTATCCTGACCCTCAATGTTTCGAGCACGAGCCAGTAACTAGCTGATATTGGTTTAATTTTTTTGATGAGTTTACGAGCGCAAGTGTGCAATGCCTTGATTTTTTCTTGTAGCCCGTGGTTTAGAGGTGAGACAAAGTTGTACGTGAGATGCTGCGTTGTTAGTGAATTGGTCAAGCAACCATGGAATGTTGATGCCTAGAGTATGCTGCCGAGGCTATGTTATAGTAATCTACAGATATACCTTTCCTGTGGACGTGCATATCATCCTGATGTCAGTAGTATTTGCCCTTGGGCTGATAAAATGACTTAAGTTAGTGCTTAGTGTTTTCTTTCGCCTCAGATAAAAAATGCTTTAGTCTTTTGCCTGGGGTTTGCGTGACATAAGCGGATTGCTGAAGCGTTTATACAAATGAGCTTAGCGGACAAGTTCGAAGTGAATAAGTTTGTATGGGGAACTGAAATAGTCGAGCACAACAACGGTGCTTTGATGCTTATTTCATCAGGTAACGTAAAATAGTCTGCGACAATTCGCAGAGACAGTTTGACTATTGAAGGTATTGGAAGTTTGGTTATCGACAGTGTTATTGAAAATGTGCTTTTTCATAAACGCGGAGATAATCAGTTATCGTAGTCAAAAAAATATCCAAGGCTCTGCCCACCGCGTCTGCGGTCGAGCTGGCGTCTTGTTCCAGGTAGCTGTTTAAGTTTATGAGCCAGGACAGCGCAACGACTGACGGCCTAGTCGTGTGAGAAATTTACATACTGATGATTGCGTCCTTTGGTTTTAGAGCGTGTTTTGGGTGTCTGACTAAACAAACTAACTTATTAGACTTGCCCAGTGCCTAATTAGGCCCAAAAAGGCGCAACAATTGTGCCTCAGCTTTAGGTTTGTTAGATAGTCAGTCTTAAAGTGACTAACAAGGGGCGTCAGGCTCATCGTTAAGCTGTCATCCTAGTTATTTGGCTTAAAGTTGCCTAAAAACCACGAGATGGGGGCAGGCTCCCCAGTTTGCTTGTGCTATCGCTTACACCTTGTTGAGACACAAAGACCCTCTCGAAATGTGTGCGCTTGCATCAACTTAGGTCTAGGCTCAAGTTACTTTTGCTAATAAATCCCATGGTCTTTGGTCAGTAATGTACGCCAGTTGGTATATAAAAAGTAAATTGTGTTCATTTGCACAGTTGGCCTTTGGAGATGTTGCAACCTATTGCTTTTGCTTTCCCGCAGAGTGGCAAGAGGGCGACGGCATGGCGTTATTTAATTAGCTGTGTTCAGGGGGAAATGTACCAGCAGAGATGGATTGCAGCAGGCCGCGGATGTTTAGTGGTGGCCGATATGTTGTAATTACTGACTCATCAGCTATAGATAATGCACTAAAGTATTATGTCGAGAACCGATGATAAAAACGTCTATTTAACCTATTACGCGAATCAAATCGAACAACAAGAGCGTGCCGCGTGGATAAGTCGGCGAAAAATAATTCCGCTAGTCTAGAACTGAAGTTGGCAGTAATCTGCTGCAAAAGACCAATATGCTAGACCTTGCGGCACCACAAAACACTCTGATTGGCGTTCTGTTGATAGTCGATAAGGTATTGGAGCTCTGCGTTTGATATGAATTTTTCTTGCAACATAGAACGTCTGGCACAACCTTATTGCCTGATGGAACAATTACTGATTTTCAAATGACGGTTTATACGTCCTTAGACATCTTGCTGTTGCCTTAGTTGAGTCAAATGACTGCTGGCGCAGTACTTAAACCTTGATTTTTACGCCTATTAAAAAATCAATTTCTTGGCACATCAACTATTGAACAAACTTTAACCTGCAGCCACTGTTGTTACATGGGCGGCGCACAACATCTTTATGTTAACGGTCATAATGGCTGAGTCAACTTATAGCTCGTGAGAAGCAGGATGTACGTTACAAATCCCCAGTAATGCTATGAGGAAAGCGGCCCTTTAACTAAATTTTCGCATGTATCTCCGGGAGCAGCCTTTGCAAACTACTCAAGACCTACCGGTTTTGGCAAGGGCACATACTAACAGGGTTCCAAAAAAGAAATGAAAGCCAGTTACCTGCCTGACATTTTGCCAGATGAATCCGCTAATCTGCAGCAACACACAAACTAAAAAGTATATGAAACTTCCTGATGCGTAAATCCAACAAAGACACAGCAGCAGAAATCCTGTGCCACAAACCACCATTGAAAAGTACTGTTGTGGCGCAAAATACCCATTTACTGGTTACGGCCGTCTGCATTGGTGGAAATTAACGCTGGTGGTTAGTGTGCTACTTATGCTGTACGGTTTCACTAAAGCCCAAATACAGCTAAATTTGCCGGAACAAATGGAAGTGCCTGCACAAATTTTTGCCGCCATTACATTCGAGCTGAAGCAAGAAATTACGTGGCTGGAAAATTTGTTGTTGGAGCTCCAATTAATGGGCTATTCGCAAGGTAGAGTGCTGATAGTTCGGTGCGAGTATCAGCGCTGCAAAACATACGCTTTGTGAAGATACGAAAACTTGATTCCCCCACGGACGAAGAAGTTCTTATATTCGAGTGGCCATAGAGTAGCGCATTTAAGAGTATTACCCGGAGCTGCAGTGCGTAAGTGATTACAACAAATCGAGTCTGGAAACCATTGGTTAAGTGACACGCTTGGTTACGGTGGTGCGTGAAGATCGTATTTAGTTAGGATTAAATGAAGTGCCGCCCACCCTTATTCAAGTTTAGTATAGTCCGAAGACAATGATTTTAATCAGCATCACGGGTGCACATGTCATATATTGGGCGTGCACTGTTGGCTATAAGCTCGGGAGAGCGTACAAGTCGCCAGTACCCTAACTCACAATTGGTAACAAAAAATCTTTTTAATCAATGAAAAAGTCCATTCTCGTAAAGTGAAAGAAGCCTTAGGCGCTAATTATGAGCGAAATAATAGTATGAGTGAAAATTCTGGACCTATTGAACGAAGTGTTTCTGTCAAAATGGTAACAATGGTTTTTGATTATGCTTAGCCAGTTTATTTTATTTTGACCAGACCCATCAATGAATTGAGCGTGATAAGGCCACCTAGTGGCATTAATAAAAGGCCTTCGTTTTAGTAATCCACAAAATATCCAGACGGCGTGAAAGCAAGACAGACCTGGTATTGCGTATATGCTCGAAAAATTACTCACTCCAAGGACTTATAACCAATCCTCGCCCATACCGCAATTGGCCTCCAGGTCCAGTTTGAAAAAAATAAACATGCCGGCGTTTCATGGATAATTGTGATCGAGAATTGCGTGATGTGTTTGATTATCCTGAATTCGCCAGTCAGGGAATTAAAGGTTTTTACTACTTAGATACCAATCCGCAAATCAAGGCCGAGTTTAGCCTTTCAAGGGGGGTAACGAAACAAAGAAAACGCTGGTCTTAGCCATTGAAGGGGCTATGTGGTACCGAGTATTCGCCAAGAGAGTTCGCGCATAGTCGTGGCGGAGATTAATGATGGCCGGCTTAATCGAGCCAGAGCAAAACTGCAATAGTCTCCTATCAAGCCAGCTATTTACCATACTGCTTTAAGGCGCCTGGCCGTAATTTGCCACTTTATTTGCCGATGACCCATTAAACTGAAGAAGTAGCCAAGGAAAGTATGGAGCCAAAACTCAGACAAACTTTCGAACAAGTGCCATTTTGACAGCCTTGGGTCAGTCCTTTGAAGGCCGACGTCCTCCTTAGTAATGGAGCTTGTTGAGTACGATAGAGATACAATATGGCGTTTAGTTGAGAGAGAAATTATTGCTTTGTATCCCGCCCTGACCTTAGGTGGCGGTAAATCTTTTCTCCTGTGCAGTAATCATGTTCAGACTATGGCAATCATGCCGTTATCGCTCTGTCATAGCATTACAAATTATGTCGCCGACACATGTTAAATGGCATTTGATACCATTTAGCTCAGCAACGGTCGACGACCAGCAACTACCACTGTAATATAAGTCTTGGCATAAGGTGGGACATTTAGAGGGCCACAGGCAAACAAATTCCATAGTCAATTTCAAGATACAGTATGCCGTAAGACTAGAACGACGATGACTACGCGACAGTTGTTTAGTGCTTGAAATAATATTCGATCACGGACGTGATGGGTAAGATGACAATAATCAACCGTGTCTTTGAGTGGTTCAGCGGGCCATGCAAATGTATTGATTCAACAGCGTCATGTCGCCAAAGTCACTATCAGGCTTTCCCGTGGTTTGCCTGATACGCCCCATTTGTGATATTGCAAGCGGCAAGGTAAGCAAAGCAGGGCGATAAATACGTTAGTCTACCTGCTAACTGTGGTTACCCAGCACTCCGATAGCGTGCAGTGAGTCTATCGAACGAAAAAGTGCTAAGAATCATGGGAAAAATATTTGGCTAAGTGGAGTGTAACTAAGTTTGATTGCTATTATCTTGGTTTTGCTCGCGGCAATTCGCAGTCTATTCAAGCGTTTTTGAATGAATGGTCAAAGGGTGGCTGGTCACTGCATTTTTCCTCTACCACCCATGAAGCACAACGGGCTAGGTTTGACTGTGCTGTCGAACGCAGCAACACTGGGTCATCTTTTTGTTCGACACCTTTCTTCTTCATTCAAAAACGATCGCTTTCAGCGCACCTAACTTGGTGTCTCGCGTTCTATAGTTCGTTGCGCTTGCGCCGCTAAGCTGTTCAACTACTTTGTCGAACGAATTCAACTGGCTTTTTGCTATTCTTGCGAGGTTGTTGAAAGATGTTTTTTTGATTTTGCTGCTTCAAGGCAGGCAAGGATGTATCAATAAGGGCGATTCGTAGCTGTTATGACCCGGCGTCTGTTCAGTTGCTCATCTTCGAACCGGTTTTTTTATCTAATTCGGGTTCAGCAGGAGGGGGGCTTCTCAAGCTCTTGCACGTGGATATCCATCTCTGTATTTCTGTCTCTTGAAAATAACAGCAGTAATCACTTGTGGATATTTCATCCTCTTGTTGCAGTAATTCCTTCAGGGAAAACTGCTGTACCAACAATAATAATTCAAGCTTGAATATGGGTGGTTTTTCTACAGGAGATAGATTTGCTTTACCTCCAATAAAGCACATTACGAGCCAAATGGAGTGAATGAGACAGTCGGATCAGCTTAAGCTACCGATTTTATTTTTGAGCACTACACAGTCGACCTGTCCCATAATAAAAAGGTATAAGCATAGAGCATGTAAAAACATAAAGTCCCCTTTCTATCACTAGCGCTGAGCTTGCATGCTTTTAACCTGTAATCGCGGGTTCGTCGAACGTGATACTTTCCAACTACTTCCACAAAAATATTTTTTACAATAAGCCCGACACTTTCTGGCCCGCGTAGCCCTAATATCAACTAAATTATATTGAGAATTTTGCGCATAGCTGTTTACTTAACAAGGCTAAGCCCGTTGTACTTCTGTGTGAGTTGCGACCTGCAATTGGCTAAAACCAAAAAATAATTCGATCTGGCTAGTGCTGAGATATCTGGGTTTTGATTCATGAAAATCAAAGTCTAGGGCGGTCAGAGTCCTTCAAATCGAATGTTGCGTTGAATCGGGCTGGGGTAATTCAATAGGCATAGACCCGTTTGTTTGCAATATAAACACCTAATACAGCTGTAATCCGCTCTGGTCTTTGGGCGTTATGATACTAGGCGCCAATTTATACGGATGTCACTTTTAACGAAATATATTCCCCTGGCTAGTCATTACTTAAACCTCTTTGGCTGCACAAAATTGAAACGTAAATTGCGAACCAAAAAGTTGCAAAAAACTCGCTTTGTGCCTCTTTCATATATGTAATTGAAATTATGATTTTATTTGTGATAGGTCTGTTCATGTAGTCATCGACTGCAATAAAAAAACAATAAAACTCTGAAAACCGGACAACACCATTTAATAGTAACTGCGATCACAAGCCTTCAAGCTTGATGATGTACGCGACCAATCCCGAAATAGAATCGATGTTGACCGTTACTGAAGTAAAGCTGGTCGTCAAAAAGGTCCATACAGAACTTAATGCGTGCAGAATTCAAGTTCATTTTGTCTAAAGTAAAACTCGAATGCGTTCAAGACGACAACCATGTTGACCGTTTGGTCGAAGCCATTGGCATCGGCTAAAACCGGAAAATATTTGACGTAAGTATTGCTATACTTAGACATGCAGTACGTATCGACCGGTGAAATTGCTGCGAAGCCTTGTAGTCCCTTAAGGAGATAATCATGGAAATTACATTTGAATTGCTATGCCTCGATACGTTTTAATCTTTTAATCGCGGGCCTTATTTAATGATGCAGCTGTTACTATGTTAGAACCGTTTGTTTCGCGCTAAAAATACACTGAAATATAACTAAACGTCGCACTGTATGCTATCCGGCATAGTTCATGTATTTGCGGTATTCATTATGTACGTGGGATGATTGGATGTTTTTTCAGCAACTGGGAGGCGCAACTGGCGTAGCTGAAAGCCGCAACTATGCGCCATCAAGCTAAACTTTTCTCCGGGTGTATTGTTGCTACGCAAATGCTTCTTTCTGGAGCATACGCTGAACGCATAAATATCGGTCATTGCCTTGCTTGCTGTTGTATGACCGCGTTTCATTACCGTGAAGGTCGTGGACTGGTGGAGCCTGTGTTGTATGTACACATTGCTGAGCTTAGGTTCGCTGATTGCCGGTCTGTAATTGTGCAATATGGCCGTTTTCGCAGCTGCTTAAGCAGGTGGTCTTGCTAATTGGCTCGTAAGGAAAATACGGGGCGATGGAAAACCAATGCGATTCCTGTGCAAACTACCGATGGCGACCCTGGTACAGTTTATCTTGTGGATGGCTGGTTTGGTTTAATGGTGTCAGTATTAGCGACCGCTAGGTTTGAAAGCTAACATGGTACCGTGTATTATGAATAACTAACGCAGCAGCGCAGGTGGTTTAAGTGGCTGCGCTTATTTAGCCTGTTCTTTGTTAAAAGGCTGACCACTATGGCGCTAAACGTGTGCCTGCGTTTGTCGCTGATTACTGCTGAACCTCAACTCCTACGCCATTGCAAGCAACTTTGTTCGGTGCTATTGTGGTATTCTAGTCGGCCAGTATCAGCCTTAGACAACTAAATAATTGGATGAATCATGGCCATCCTGGTGCACGGCGTAGTCGGTTTACTTGTTTGTTACTTGTTCCTATAACTAACGTCACGGTGTATTGCAACCGGTCATTAATTGTTGCTTGCTAATTTTTGTTCGGGTATTCGTTGCTAGCCTAATGTTTTGGCTATTTTAAGCGTAATGGGGATCAAGTAATGGAAGAAGAAGATTTTGAAGGTGTTGAGCATTATGAGTGTGGCTTAGAAGCTATCAAACTTTGGCATACACGCACTAAACTTGATATTGAAACATGGATAATAAATAATAACCACCCCATGTAGAGCGAGAGATTTAAAATCTCTCGATTTCTTAGCCAGAAGGCAATAGCCCGCAATAGCGGGGTTTTTTTTATGGAGTATTAACAGCAAGGTATAAATGCTTAAAAACTTCAAAAATACAATAATAACGTATAGTTTTAGCTGATGATAGTTTAACAGATTTAGTCGTGATATGACCCCAGCTCAAAAAGTATCTGCGCAGCAGCCTAAATTTGCCATCCTGTACTGATTTTAGATGTGATGATGACGAAGTAGCAAGCCCATATTGTACTAAGTTGGCCTATATTCTCGAGTTATTGTACCCATTTTGGATGACGATATTACGAGGCTATGTGTCGGTATAATCGCTATATGTGCGAATTATTGGCACGATACTTACCTGGTCTAATCCCTCAGGCCTTGGCTTCCTGATATGCACGGAAATCTAATGGCGCCGTTTTCTCTCGTGGACCTATTTATCCATTCGTGCTGATCGCTTAGATGATGCATGCACTGGTAGAGATGTCATTTTGTTTAAAACCCATGTTGATCTATTGGAAAGCAGTCGAGGCTTTCGCTACTTGACGGACGGTGAGTTGACCGGTTTGTTGACTCAATTAGTAACGCCCAAAAGCATGCAAAGTTTGCTAATTCCGGTGGTAGTGATACGAATCCTGATTTCGGCGGTAGTTACGTGCATTGTGCCGCTATCAAATCAATTATGCAAGCTGGCAATTACTACACGAGTCATGACAAGAAGAATATGGCTGCATTAAAAAAAATACCCATTTCGACTAAAACATTAGCGAGTATTTCCCATCCAAACGTCAGTCATCACGTGCCGAAAACCTAGAAAAAATTGAAGGTTGCGTCAAGATGCCCCTTTGGTGACAGTCAGTACAGGGGAAGTATGTGGAGTGTTGCAATAGCCCGCAACCCTTTAAAAAGATGTTACTAATGATTTGCAACAGAGCAAGGCATGTATACAAATTGCTCGATTATATCGGCGCAAAAACAGCGGTGCTTTTTTTGCTCCACATGAATTTATAAAACAACAAGCTAAAAGTAAGATTGAGCCAGCTAAACTATATGGCCCACTCCAATCACTCTTAGTGGTAAATGTCTTTCCCTATTTGTGAATGGTTATGGGAATAACAAAGTTCTTGGGGTAATGCCCGACTTGCGAAATGCTCTTAAGGCTTTGCCAGTTTTGTTGCAATCAACTCTAAGCCTTCGCAATAAGGCGCAATTGCAGTTTAAGTTTCTGCCTTCAATGGTAGGATCAAATCACTCATAAATTCATGTCCGAACTTCGCTTTAATCGACCCATCTAATAACGAAACTAAATGCTGTTGCCCAGAACGTCCAAGTGTTGCGGCGCTCACACAAACGTCTGATAAAATAGTGCGAGGCCTCTAACGAATAAGCAATATTGACACTATCACCAATAAACAGTAGTGTCATCTGTCTATAACCAACGTACCGATATCACTGACAAAATGATGTCGCAACGATTAATTGGGGGATAAGTTAGAGTTTACTTCGACTGATATAAAATCACGCATAGCGCAATAGAAGCGCAAGCCCGAAATGCACTGGGCCTATCTGAGTTTTGTCTCTGGCTATCAAATAAGGCCAATAATGGTCGCCGAGAAACGTCGATAAAACCCCATTTGATGGAGGAAATATTCATACGCAAAAATAAAATTAAAAATCATACCTTGTGGGCCTCATTTTCTGAAAGACCAGTAAAACCGCGAAACGCAAAATAGAACTATCGTCCTCATGGGCGCCCCCCAAGTTCACGGAAATGAGCCATGTTAGCAAAATGAATCGACAAACTGCGTAGGTACAAATTAACGAAAGTTTGATTTAAAAGCGCACCGATTCATCCGCTTGGGTCTTTACCGTTGAATGGTTCGCGTCTGAGTCGTCAATTGCTCGAGCAATAGGGAAGAAGTTTTCTCGCGGGCACCTTGCCCGCCAGAAAACACCAACACAGTATAACGATGACATAACAATCAACCATTTAGAGGTAGTTAAGCTTTCTAGCATAGTTGTTGTCATCGAGTGGCCGCTTATTGTGGCCGTCTGGCAGTATTTGTGCCAAAGACAGTTATACTTTGCTAATTTTGTTGCTGCAACTTCAGCAACACTTATCACTATAAGCAAGGTTGCTCAATGGAAATCCGCGTATGGGCGCTGATACAAACCCACCTCATAGAAGCGTACTAAATAAACCACGATTCGCAACATAGCCATATACAACGATTGACCAGGTGAACCAGTAACGTGAGATACATACTGCTATCTGAGAATTCTACTCACAGGCCTAATAAGTTCAAATTAGCACCCGAATGCAACACCCACCAAACTGATAAACAAACATGCTACGGCTAATAACGCCATTGAATGCCCATTTTGTTGGCGATGGTTTTAAATCTTTCAGCTAGTATTTTTGTATTTCAGTAAGTGTTCATACAAACCCTCTGCTGAAACTGCACAGTTCATTTGCAGCGATACTGCCCATGCAACGGGATTGCCAGACAATGTTACCTGCTGATAAACCGGCCTACTGGGCTAGACATTCATGCATTTCCCGTTTGCCACCAAAGGCGCCCTACAGCATACCGCCACCTATAACTTACCTAAGCAGGAGATCAGGTCTACGCATATTTTTGCTGTGCCCACCAAGCGCTACCCGAAATCCTGTCAGAACTTACAAAAATGGATAAGCCCCTATTGAATCACAAATATCCGTCAAGCCGGAATAAAAGCCATCTAAGTGGAATACAATCATATTGCCTGCTACAGTTTCGCTATGAACACAATTCTCATATTGCGGCTAGGCTCACCACAAAGCAATTATTAAACTCACTAGTTATAGGATGTTTGGCAAAATCACAGCACGCAGGAAACTTGAAAGCCAAATTCAAGCACCCAGAGCACCGCTTCACCAGTAAGGAGTCGGCATGCCAGATAGCAACCTTCAAACTTTAATATTTTATGCGTCTAGTGTAACCACGAACCAAGACGAATGGCACTCATAGTCCTTCATACGCCGAGTTAACCAATGCCACATTGCATCGACGGACCAATTTGTGACAACTCATCCAATCGTATTCCGCTTCTGTGGCGCGCCAAACAAGCAAACGATGCAGCCTCAACAGGGCATTACGAATCGCGGATATTATGCCCGAAACCACAAGGCCCCAAGATGCACGTCATCATAAAGCGCTTTGACAACGTCAAAGATGTAGGGACCAATCGCCTTACGATAAGCGGGGTACCGCCAACCGCTTTAAAGGCTCAACGGTATTTAACGCCGCCAGAATCGTTGGGGCGTTAAATAAGTCGATAGATTTTTGCATAGGTGACTTCTTATAGTGGCAGCAACGGCAATGAAAAATTAAATGTTCGACAGACATTAGTGTACTTGGCACAATAGCTGCGAATTGCAGTAACTCTTACGTGCCTTCACCTCAACATCAAACTTGTGCACAATATCCGTTAACGAAGCTTAAGCGAACAGTGCCACCTTACAAATACCGATTGTCAGTCTGTCGAAAAATAAGCCAGGGTTCAAATCAAATCATTGTCTAATTCGGTTGCTTCAAGCACGAGAATCTCGGAACGGGGTCTAATGACGGTTTAGATGAAAAGTGTTAGTATAAATCACTGATTTAAGCGAAATTCTGCCACGATAGAGAAGTTCTGTGCGAGGAAACCGCTCTCTTGAAAGTTGATAAACAAATACAGCATCAAGATAGCCTTCTAATTGCTCACTAACGTAGATTATACCGCTTGATCAATGCGTCATATGCTGAAGCATAGCCATTCTTCGGAAATAAGGTAAGCCTAATTTTCGACAAACATAATAATCTAGAAAGTGAATGTACGGTACGACATTTTAAACACCCTATCATAGCAAGTGCATACCGCGATATACCACCGTGGTAATCAGTTCCTGAATGGTGTTATAAATCCAGCAAGCTGGGTGGGTTGCTCCATTCCGAACCGTCACACCGTTGATCAACTGAACCCGACGCCATCAGCAAATTCGCCACGAAACTGAATCTGGGTGACGCATTCGATGAGTAATACGCCAGACCTAGCGATCACAGAATCGCCTTTGCCATGCAGAGTCTACTCATCAGGTTCTCTTACATCACCGCCTAGCAGGTTGGAAAGGCTAACAAGCTACCCCCCCCCCCACTCCGTCTGGCTGGGCTCAAAATGAATTACCCAATTATCGCACATCAAGCACGTCGTGCTTTTGTCGTTGCATAGGAAATTTGATAGCAATGCAATCGTTTCAATTGCGTCGCGATTAAATTGATTACGAAAGATATGACTGCCTTCAAAAACTCAATATTAGCGTAACTTGCAAGTAAAAGGCTGGATAAATTTAGCAAAGTCAAGGCATTGCTTGAAATATCTACTTATATTTCTGCATAGTTTATACATTAGACAGGTTAAGCGCATAAAAGTACTGTTTGACTCGGCTGATATTCAGCGAAAGGACCGCAAAATGGAAACCTAGGCAAATAAAGTTGATGTGCTGGCTTGAAAATTCTGTAAACGGTCGAGTAGCACTTGTAGGCCCAAACAGCGCGCCTCGCGAATTTTTAATAGTGCACTAACTGATCGCTATCCCCTGCACGTTAACGCATCGGAGCCATTGATTAACTCACCTGGAGATAACTAGAATAATGCCCCGCAGCCTAATAAAAACTTGCTCTGCCATGCGCACAAAATTCAAATATTGGCAGCTTTAGTTTGCTTTAAATCTAAAGCGTGCACTGATCTGCGGGAATACGATACAATATCGTTCAGATGTTGCTGCAGAAGTTCGGTAACGCACTACTTAAGCATCAGGCAATGGTAACATATTGACTCCTATTAAGATTTAAAGGCAAAATTTTAACGCAGCATCGACAAACAACCTATTTATGGATTATATCCTTTACCCTCGCTGCAACTGAAACTTGTTTTGAACTCGAACTCGAACTCGAAAACTCGAACTCGAACTCGTCTTTCTATTGCTTTTCTGCGAGATACGCTTGACGAAGGTGTTAAGATGTTATACTTGCTCTGCTTGCTTTATATTTGATTTGTTGTGTTTTTTTGGAACGTTTTTGCTGCTATTAGGTGTCTTTGAGCCTAATCCTTCTGAGATGCCTTGACATGAATTGGGCCTGAACTTAGTTCATCAACCGCTTTTTCCTGGCCTGCGATTGGCTTGAATTTTATGATGCATCAACCTCTTTTGCAGAACTCGACTGCGTTGAAGACTACTTGTTGATTAGTAAAACGCGGCTTGTCTACATTAAGTCATTTTACTCACTTTAATTCTTCGAACGGTTGCACGTTTTACCGTGCAGCAGCTTTTGTTTGCGCTGCGCGTTTC
>Ga0163217_1100761_pt1 | contig 15295 bp, 8 predicted proteins | sample SynspAceP_FD_185933 | JGI IMG/M metagenome (GOLD analysis project Ga0163217, IMG submission 185933) | Saline lake microbial communities from Ace Lake in Antarctica - Synechococcus sp. Ace-P (PacBio error correction) | ecosystem: Environmental > Aquatic > Non-marine Saline and Alkaline > Saline ...
CAAGAGAGAGATAGATACAAATCTGAATTGGTTGGAAATGGGTGAGGGAAAAAAAAAATGTTTGAGCGCTAGTAAGGACAATTGGATTTTTTTCTTCCTCAAAAAGAACCGATTAAGCAAACCTGATCAAAAAAAAATTTTTTTTTTCGAAAAACCTAACAAAAAATCAAGAAAAATGGGAAACGACCCTTTCCCAAAAAGGAGGAATTTTTTACTCACCTAAAAGAAGGGCGGAAAAAACCAAGTTCCCATTTTTGGGGGTGAAAACTTAGTCCCAAAAATTTCAAGAATGAGGGATACATTTGAAAAAATCCTAAGAAGGCTCCAAAATAAAGCCAAAAAGATAAATACTCCATTTTTATAATAAAATATCAATTTTTAACTTTCACTTATAATTTTTTTTTGTATCTTTGGTTTAAAACCCCAAAAGCAATGAAAACGAATCTTTCCATCATGAACCATAAAAGGAGGGACAAAGGCCAAAAACGATTCCTCCATTAACATTCGGTGCCGGGACTCGCAAAAAAAGGCTTCAAAAAGTTTTAATTAAATGGATATGGATTCCCCCAAGGCAAATCCTAAACCGAAGGGATTTGGGAATAAGTTGAAATCCAGAAGTATCCGTTTATGATTCCATCAGGGAAAAAATAAAAAATTAACCATCCTTCACATCACTGAAAATCCTAGACTTGGTCCGTCCCCTCCATTGAATCTTTTAGGCGCAGAAATGGAAATAGTAATCCAAAATAGGCCGAGAGCAAATCCTCAAGCAAATTGCTTTAAGCCGTTCCCGTGAAAAAATTATGAATTATATTCATCCATCGACCTGTCCCCCATCTGTTAGGACTTTGACAGTTTTAATGCAATGGTAGCAATAGTGATTACCAATCCTCTTGCCCACTTCAGGAGAATACTTTCGCATACAAAGGAGTAGATCGCCTGTTGGGATAGTCCAAGAAAGTCAAAGAAAATCTAAATGAAAAACGGAAATTGGAAGGTGTTTTTATCAACCCAAATCAATCCAAATAGATCTGACCAAAACAATCGTTGAAAAGTTAACCGAGGATCCTAAAGGACAAAAGTGTTGAAACCAAAATTCGGTATCAACGTAGCCTTGGCAGAAGCCCAGCTGCAGGGACAACCCATCATTTTTGACTATGCCCCTTGATTCAATGGAGCAAAGGATTATGAAATGCTATTGAAGAAATTTTTAAGCAAATTGAACTAGAAGACTATTGGCTAAGAAACTGAACGATCCTAGCAAGGGAAATAAAAATCTAGGCACCAAGCAATAGAGGCCCTAAAGCATGCTGATCACCCAGATCCAGAAACACTAGCATAAAAGAAAAAAACATCCAAATAAAGAAATTTGACCGAAGATGTGAAAATATATTCGCCTTCGGATTCCAACTGCGATGGTTCGACAGCTATAAATATGAGAATTGGGCAGGGAAACCAAAGCTTCTATGAGGGACATGATTCTGACGGCGTTTGCTAAGCATTATGGATTAATTGAAGTTTATAAAATATTTTATAAGAAATAAATAATCATGAAACATACCCCTTCAAAAATTATATGCTGATTAATTTTATAGTAACTATTTTTTTTTCTTGTACAATCAGTCAGTAACCCTCTTTCAAAATTGGGTATTGGAAAAATATCTTTTAAAAGCACTTTACGAAAAATTCTAAAAGCTGGTTTAGGCCGACATTAATGTTGTAAAATGTGGAAAATTTATGACACTATTACACTCACAACATAAACGGAAATTTAAATTTGAGAAGCCATTGCTATGGACTAATACCGATGATACAAAATACACACTTTATACCAATAAACTAATATAGGAAGCAGATTCAATACAATGTCTTGGAAACATATCCCTACAGCCTGGGAAAAGGAAATCGTGACAAAAGAAAAGTTGAAATCTATCATGGAGCTTATAATGAAACATGGTATGGACCAAACTTGAATTCTCAATTACAAATCAGTAGAAAAAAATCTATGAAATAGATTCAATTACATAAAAAATTAATAAATATAAGAAAAAATGTTGAATTTAAATAACAGGAAATCCAAAATTAAGGGAAATGAAAAAAAAAAAAAAAAAAAAAAAAAAAAAAAAAAAAATATAAAGGACCAGCGGAGTCCCTATCTTCCTAGTAACTATTACAAAGTATTGGATGTTAAAAAAATTTAATTTAATGATTTTCATACTAGTTTTAAAATAATTCGGATAGCGCTATAAAAATTTTACATAACAATTATGAACAAAGGATTAATAAAACTATAAGTGAAATAAAGGAGAGAATATATTAGACAGAACCGCACGAAAATTGAATGATTTTATTAAAATCGACCTTAACGCTTGATCATTCACTAAGGGGGATTCTGAGTATACCAATCGCTAAATCTAACTAAATCTAGTATTTTTCCCACATCTTTCCTGAGAGCCAAGAAATATAAGAAAATTTTAAATTTGATGTAATAAATCAAAAATGAATATTAGATACAAATAATTAGTTAATGAGAACCTAGAATATGATGGAATTGGAATTTTAGAAAATCGGCATATTTATCAGGTGGAGCATTCTCGCCTGGAAGGGTTTATTAAGATTCAGTGTTGACCTACAATCAATTCAAGCGAAAGACGAAAAAAAAATACGAAACTCAGAAAATTAAGAGATAGAAAAATTGAAAATGGAATTTCTCTGACATCAAGTATTATATAATAAAGTCAATTGTTTTTGAAATGGAGATTGTTTATAAATAAAATTAATATATACAGGCTGATACGATGTAATTAATTTTTTTGACTGGTAATGATTATAATTGCTTAATAACTCACTATGATTTTATTAAAAAAAGGAAGGGATCTAAATTTTCAATTCCTTTGAATTAACTTTGTTTAAAAATAATTCACATTGTCAATAACTCTCTCCTGGAAAAACCTTGTCGGAATATAATTGATAGGAGTTAACCCTATCCTTATCAAACATTTTCACTAAGTTAAATTATTAACTCAGCAAATTTCTTAATTTTTCTGGAAATCCCTATTATCATTCTTTATACCCTGATTGTGAACAAAGAAATTTTCGGATTATACGAACACAGTCCAAAAACCTCCATTCTTCGCTAAGTATCTCAGAAAATTAATCTTAGGCTCCCTCAGTCAGATATCTTTTTGATTTGAGAATTTTTGATTCCTTTCTTTAAATTATCAAATGGTACAATGAACAGTTCAAGTTGAATGATATAAAGCATATATTTTTGAGTTCAAATTCAAAAGAAGGAGATACTTGTATTAATATAGTGCTGTTCCTCAGACTATGAGGAAAATCAAAAAGCAAGTGTTTTTTTTTCCATAAAATGTTTTCTTTGCTAAGAAGCCAGAGATATTCTTGATGATGTCACCCGCAGTTTTAAGAATTATTCTCAAGTTCAAATCTTTGCGTATAGGAAGCAGTATTGCTTAATCTAATTCCAGTTGAAGATAAGACTCCATTCAAGTCTAGATAGTCACGAAAATTTTTCCCAATGGACCTGTTTTCCAAAAAATATGAGAAAGTCGGTCGTTAAAGAATCGTTGCTATCTGTTTTATATTATGGCTCAATACGGGTTTAATGCAATATGGGAACTTTTATTTGGCTAAATCATTACCAGTATCCTATTTGTGTATATATTGATTACTAAAAAGATCCCTGGAGTTCTGCTGTGACCAAGATTAAGAATTTCGTCCACCCCATCAAGCGGACTTTGGGAATATTTTTGTTTCGATTATCGATAGCACATTCGTAAGGATTTCAAAAGTCTGCTTCCATATCGTCAATAGCCTTTACAAAGCGCTGGATCCTATTTTTGTACGAACTTTGTTGCAAAACTATTCGAAAAATGTCACTCCCTGGATTCTATTCTATATCAAAAAACAGCATTTATACCTCAAAATCCTGTAGTGGCTTCTTGATCATATACATTCCGCTTGCGTCCCCCAGATTTCACTCGCTTCTGACGCACTAGTTTCCAAGTAAGAAAGCAACTTTTCGCAATTTTGAATCCCCTTTCCCACTTTCAACGCTGCAAATCCCATTTCAGTAAGGCAATCCTTTTTTCCCGGCAAACCGAAATAATTGAAGCTAACGAATAAAATCACTGGTACAACTTTTTCTCCCGTAGCAATCATTAAATCCAAATAAAGATCACATTTCTCATTTTCCCCAATTCCAGCATTAAACGTAAACTTCAAATTAGCTGTACTGTTCAAAATGATAGATTAAAATCGTAGATCGCAGAAAGCTAAGGTAGCTTAGAAAGTCAAACCAGCCTTCAATATACTTTTATCCTTTCAGGTTTTGCCCAGAAATCTGTATGGAAAATACCTCCTCCGAAGAGTATTCCCTTTGAAATGGAAAAGATCTAAGGCACCCATCCACTGACTCGTTTGGAAAGCCCAACTTGCAAAGTATCTCTTGCTTTATTTTATGCCATGCACTTCTTTTTGGCATAATTGGGAGATTCAACTGGGTCTAACCCCTTTCCTGAATATATTTCAACCAAGCTGGAAATGAGAAGATTGCTCAACACCCTCACCACAATCTTGGAACTATTTCCTGTTTTACGCTTGGAGCAATAAATCCCTTCTAGGGGTGAACGCAAGAGAGCCTCTGTATAGACTGTGAAAAAAGTTTTATCCTCAAAAGCTGAAACAGCCCTCATAATATTCCCCTCCCCTTCCCTGCAGAGTGGTCATACCATACATTGGCATTGATCATCCACCGCAATAGACCGCAGTTTCGCTGAGAATAGAAAAACCAAAGAAAATGTTGCTTCCCTGATTCCCTCATATTTTGAAAACCCGCCTTAACTAGACCTTGGAAATAACGCACGATTGGGAAATCGCCGTTTGATTCGTTCTGCTTCCTGTTTTTAATTCTTGAATAGTTCAAATTATTTACATTTTTATATAAAATACATTAATACATAAATACGTTTATTCAATTGAAATAGTGACGGTATAAATTTTCTTTTTTTGCTGCCAATCACTTCAGGCCACATCAAAAATAAAAAGAGGATATAGCTATAAGAATTCGTGGACGAATTCGTATGCATCGTACCCCTCGTACAGTTCGAGCATTTCGAGAATAGGTTAAGTCCTCATCTCAAGTTGCTTCACACCACTTTCTTACTCAACCCTCAACACTCCTAGTTCCCCTGGCTATTTCACATTAGAATACCCCTTTTTTGAGTTCAAATGCTTTTGCTTCTTTAATCTTAGATTTATATGTGAGGATTTACTGCTTTAAATGATCCGACTCCTTTCCAAATTCTAAAAAACTTGAAAGAGCTGAAAATTTGTAATCCTTCCCAATTTTGGGCAAGACTAACACGTTCTCAGACGGAAATTCAAAAGCCTCCATATCTCACTTTGGATTTGCTTCAGGTATTTGACACAAGGTCTTTCTGGCTTTTCACCAACAGCCAAAGCAAGAATAAGATTAGGTTGATGAAGCTTTTTACTTCCTTGAATGTTCATTCCTGCTAATGGGAGCAACAAATTCCCTTTTAGGAGTAATGGGCAATTAAGAGGTTGACCCAACCTACATTTTCTTTTAGATTATTCAGTCGGATCAAGGAACGGAGTAGTATTCTTAGCCTTTTCATTATCTGATATCACGCAGGACAAATTGTCAATACACTCACCAAAATTTTTCGCCCCTGATTTTGATGTTTGATTTCGATCTCTTTAAATAGAAAGGTTTTTGTAAATCTTCTATAGAATATCAAATCCGTAGGGAGAGGTTCTGCTCTCAAGAAAAAGCTCGCTGAATTCGTAAATGATCAAATAAATATCCTTCTCCTTATCGAATTGGGCCATATCTCATTTCAAATTGCTTAGCGGTCAGTTCCAGATCAAAATAGATCACTTTTTTGAAGCCTTCACTCCATTTCTAATCCAAGAGTAGGGATTCCTTTTGGAAAAACACTATCAATGAATTTGGACAGCTAATAGAGACTTCCTTGATGGTGTCTGCGAAGAGAATGCAAAGTTCTTCCTGGTACCAACGGACCAAATATCTTCCCTTTGAATAGGTTTACTTTTTGGCATCATCATCCATTCAAATTGGCTGATTTTTGAATGATTAAAAATTCAATTTGAACTGAGGAGGGTTTGACTTTTAGTATGGTTAATTGAGGTCATGATTTTTTGGCAATAAGAATTTCGTTAGCATTTTAGGATAAATGCTATTAAGTCAATGTTTTAATAAGTTTTAAGAATCTAGGCTTGAATGAAATATCAGCTGTGTCACACAATCGTAGGCGATGGTGCCGTTTGTGAGAGTAAGAAAAAGTTATAAGGAATTTGCCGGTCCTAAGTTGACTTTGATTGAAATTTCCTTCAACTTTAGAGCAAGATTTTTAAATTGTTAGAAGGTTAAAACAAACCCCGGAATTGCCTACAAAGCATTTTCAATAAAAGGAAAGGATAGTCGTCCTTTCCTTTTTTAGTTTTCAAAAACTCATCCAGCCATAAGAACCTATCCAACTTCACTATGGTGGATAAATCGTCCCCTTTTTTTCCTCGAAACATTGAAGCGAAAAACTCTTAGCCCTTTTGACTCGGAAACTGACTCCATTTTTGAAAATAGAATAATGGGACTTCACGACTGTAGCTGCCATGAAATTTGAGAGATGAACCATTCGCCTTTAATGGATTTGCTAGCTGGACTAATACTGAGATTTTTTCTCCTCAAGAAATTTTTTTGAATTTGTCTTCCAGCCTTTTTTGGCTAACAGGCTGAAAACGGAATAAAAGTGTCTTGAATTCATCGGATTTTGAGTTTTGATTTACCTCAAATATATGAAAAATATCAAAATCGTTCACTCCGTGACCGATAATTTTATAAATTTAAACTTATGGCTTTATATGTATAAAAATGACGCATTTCGGAATCAAACTTTTTTTTCGTCAAAAGCCACTTTTTTAATCTTACTATATTTTGGTCACCCATCAATATCAACCATTCGAAATTGGGCAGCCTATTAACCTCAGGCGAATGCAAAAAGACTTATAAGTCCATTAATACTCGAATATCTCCTGACCTCCTCAATCTTCATTGTTTTATCATAAAGGCTTAAATCGAGATGCCGAATCCAGACAAAAAAACGAACAGGCCCAGCTGCATCCAAAAGATTATCAAATCCTGAATGCTAATTTCCAACAAAAATCTTCTTTAATTCTTATTCCTCAAAAAATTAAATTGAAACAGTCAACAACATTTTCTAAGGCTGTAGTTTCATAAAGCTCATTTTACTAATAGAGGGAGTAAATTCACACGGCCAGATAAATCCTCAAAGTAATCTCTCAACAGTTCGATATGCTTTACTTCCGCCTCAATAACATCGATAATATCTCTGTATAGCTGCTTTAAATCCCTGCATCCGCCCCATTTTGCTTCACATACTTTATCACAAGCCTTGAATGCAATTTGGTTTAACATTCTATACCTCAACCAATTTACATATAATGGGAAAGCCAGTTTGCAGATTTTCCATCTTTTCAACTCTCTCCGTGATAATGCTAGATAGCAAGCTTACCTTTTCTTTCCATCTTAGCGTTTTGGGAATAAAACTTAATATTTTCTGATAGGTTTCTAATTGTCTTCCTTTCTGTGTAGTATTCCTTCAATACGGGAGCCGGTGAATGAACCGAAATCATCCCTGATATCATTATCCTCCATTCCTATTCCTGTCAAGCCCAAGTCCAAGGTCTTTAACGTCCCTACTTGTTAGAAAGCACGCGGGAAGTTAATTTCTAATCGGCAAGAACCTTCAAATGTTGATTTAAATTTCTGTTCAAGAAATTGCAAAACTTCTCCGGAAAAATGTAGACCCCATCCTCAGAGTGATCTTTTTGGATATTCGCATTAGAGTTTGAATTTCAGTGGAATCCAAAATTCCTCCCCGTTTTTTTTTTTCCCTTTCCCCATTCAACACCATAAAAATCTGGATTGAATCTTTTATCAAGTTCTTATCAAAATCCCCGATATTGATTCTATCGCTATTAGATCATTATAAATAGAGAGCCGTATTGCAAAGTAACACGCATATCACGATGATTTCCAGTCGCCTCTCGTCTGGAGTGAAATTCAAATTTCATCAAGGCATTATAGTAATCATCGTTGAGGTAAATAATTTTATCAGGCTTTTTATTTGAATCCACATCAGTCCATTCAAAATTCGCTCTTAAAAAGTAATGCCCATGATTGATCACAGGTATTCTCGAATAGATCACTTTAATCCGGTCAAGCGTATTTAGCGCCGGTAAGTATCCGATTTGATGTCAAGTTGCGCTGCTCCTCATAAATTCAAACAAAACCGAAAATAACACTTCATCCAAATCAGCCCATGAACCGCATGAGCCTCCTGTAGCTTCCAATAAGAATTTTAAAAGTGTTACGTAAACCTTTCCTCGTACCACTTGCCTTTTTGAAGCAGCACCCATAAGTTCCAAGGAGTAATCGATGTAGGAAACAATCGTATCACTTGGCAACCAGGAGCAGAAGTTCCGTTACCACCTTAATCCTTTTACTTGATGCTTCCACCTGATATACCTGCTTAAGTTTCTCAGATGTAAGCATCTCAATTCCTTTTATAGTAGTCTTGCACAATCTCCTTTAGATGAATGGATCTCACGGGCAATTACAAGATTATGGGGATTGCGGAAATAGGGTATTGGCTATTAACGCCATCTCAAAGGCTTTCCAGACCAAGCTTTTAGGGGGAGATCTTCTCTAGACTTAAAGATTAATGAGTGCTAACCTTCTGTTGATGCAATATAAATCGTTTTTCTCCTGCGGAGGATTTTTGGCCTTTGGGTTCAAAAACGGCCTTTAATTTGAAATCGAATCATATCCCAAATTAATCAAAAACAATCAAGGGGACAAAAAAAGGGGAACAAATAAGAACGGGATTTATCAGAAATCAAACAGAATCTTAAAAAGCTAAACCCCTGAACAAACGTTTCCGGACAATTGTGATTCAGGTTGCCGGAGTCCGTCTCACAGTGCCGTGTGAACAGTTTTGAGCGCGACCTGTCTACACTTATTCGGTTCTGAGCGCTGGACACGGAGACTACCTCTGACTTGCTTTTATTCGCACACGCGACGACAGCGGAGCGGCGTGTATCTTTGACTTACGTCTTTGTTTCTAATCAAATGCCTTCCGGCTAATTGTGTTTTACAAAGGTAAGGAGAAACTCTCGCAAAAATCAAAAGTACCTTTGTAAAAATTTTCAAAATGAGCAACAATAAACATCAAAGCAGGCTTCGTCAATATCATCGGTAAAACCAAACGTGGTGTAAATCCCACCTTGATGAATATCCTTGTAGGTGAAAGCGAGTTTTTTCGATTAATTACATCCAAGCACAGACGACTCGTCACAGGATAGTTGCCTTACAAATTCTGAGAATTATCAAATTGTTTTTTCAAGATACTCCAAGGTATGCTGAAGCCCAATACCGAACTTCAGAGAATATGATGAGTTTTGTCAACATCTCTTTAGAGGATGCCGACATAAATTCTATCGTCACAGAATCTCTATGAAACAGACAACTGATATTGAGCATGTGATTGAAAAAAATCAAATAATTCCGGGTTCCTGTATTATTGGTAGTCAATAAAATTGAGATCTCGCAAAAGAGGTCATTAGAAGAGGTGACGACCTATTGGACGTCCACTAAAGATTCTGATTTGGTGATCCTATTTTCTGGGGAGAAAAATTCAATATCGAAAAATCAACCAGGAAATCTTAGACAGATTTGCCTGAGCAACCCTGGCCTTAATTACGATAAAGCGGAAACTTTTCTGATCGCTTTCCGAAAAAGGTTCTTTGCCTCCGAGATAATCCGAGAGAAATTTTACTAATTATAAAAGGAAGTCCCCTAATAGTAAAACAGAAGTGAAGTATTGAAGACTTCCAAGAAGAATGCTACCAATGATCCGCAAATCCGGCAAACTTTTTCGTAGAGCGGGAAAGTCAAAAGGGGATCATGATCGGTGGAAAAAGGGTAAAAATGCTCAAAAAGTCGGGAATAAGAATCCGAGAGGAATTAGAAAAATTCTTCCGGCAAAAAAGTCTTTCTAGAAACCTTTGTGAAGGTGGAGCAAGACTGGAGAAAAAATAAATCAAAACTGAAAAAATTGGTACGACCCACTTGTTATGGCAAATATTTTGTAGAATAGTAGGAAGACCAAATGTGGGTAAAATCCACTTGTTTAACCGATTAGTAAGAGAACGAAAAGCAATCGAGGACAAACATGATGGAGTCACTCGTGATCGTCATTACGGTCATGCGCAATGGGCCTGGTAAGTTCTTTTCAGTAATGAAGTACCGGGGGATACCGTCAATCCGGATCGGTTGATATTTACGAAGCAGAAATCAAAAGCAAGTAAAACTTGCTATTGAAGAAGCGGATGTGATTTTATTCATAGTAGACTGGCCCATGAATGGCGTCCACTGATCTGGACCCGATTTTGCGCATGAACTGAGAGCTACTAAAAGCCAGTTTACAATCGTTGCCAAAACCAAGGCAGACCAATCAGGAAGAAAATCTTCATGGCCAACGAATTTTATTCATTGGGGTGTGAAGTGACTTTGAAGTTTTTTCCGATCGCAAATCTGCAAGCGGAAGCGTACAAGGCGAATTACTAAAGACGAGGTTATTAAGCAATTCGAAGATGAGGGGGATGAATGATCCAGATGCGGATACTCCTAAAATCTCCGATCCCTTGGAAGACTAACGTTGGAAAATCTCATTCCTGAATGCCTTTTTAGGAAGAAAGGTCCAATCGTAACTGGATGAGGGCAGGAAACCACACGAGACGCGAAAAAAAAAAAAAAAAAAAAAAAAAAAAAAAAAAAAAAAAAAAAAAAAAAAAAAAAAAAACAAGAAAAAAGAAAAAAAAAAAAAAAAAAAAAAAAAAAAAAATCATCCACACCAGATATAAACTTTACGGCAAAGATTCATCATCACGATAACTGCAGTATTCTACAGAAGTCTAAAGGTTACCGAGGATGTGGGAATTTTTATTCAGTAATTGCTTCACTTCGAACCCTTGAAGAGTCTGATGTAGTCATCGTCATGGGGAATTGCGACAAGAGGCTAGAGCTCAGGATATTAAATTTGATCGCCCTTGCGATTTAAAAATAATAAGATAAAATGATCATGGTCAACAAATGGGATCTGAAGAAAAAAGATCATAAGACATGGGAACGATCAAAGATGACATGACGGAACGATTGGAAGAGAATAAAATGGATTCGGCGATCATCATTACCTCTGTCCCGTCGAAAACAGCGGAAATCATGCAGGCAATTGAACTGGCTGGAAAGTTTATGAAAATAAAACTAGACGCGTAAAACCGACCTCAAAACTGAACGATGTATGCTCCCTGAGATCCGAGAAGTATCCTCCGCCAGCATGGAAAGGAAATATATTAAATGCAAAATATGTCCCCAAACTTCCCTACCAAAAACCCCCTGTTTTCGCGTTTCTTTTGTAACCTCCTCCGTATATCAAGTCTCCTTATACGAGATACCTATGAAAATAGACTCGTGAAAACTTTGATTTCGAAGGAGTTCCGGTAAAAAATCATTTATAAGAGTAAATAAAAAATATTAACGCACTGTTTTATTGCGAAAGTAATGATACCTTTGGCATCGTAATTAAGAAAAACCACAAAAAAATGAAAATTTATTTGCAATTTTCGCAATCGCTGGCCTTTTTGGCTACAGCTTCTTTGCCGGTAACCAAAGAAGTAACTGAGAGACATCTGTAAACTGTTGAAACTCCTGCAGTTGAAGAGACAATCGAAGTAGTTTGAAGAAACTACTGATTCTGCTGCTGTTGTAGTAGAAGAGGTTGTTGAGAAGTTAAAGTAATTAACTCTCACTTCTAAAAAAATGAGTCCCGAAATAATCCCGGGTGGGGGAACCCTCTTTTTTTTTTTTTTTTTGATATTTTTAGAATGAATAGCCTGAAAAGCTCAGCAAATTTTTGAACATCAACTTACTCTTTCGGACTATTCACATTGCATTCAACTTGGGAAAAAGAACCCTTCCAATTTCAAGTCACTAAAGTAGAAAGTCAAAATTGGGGGATTTTAGATAATCCGAAGAGATCGAAAAATTCAAACCTTACCATCAATTCTGATCTCCACCCCTACCAATTCCTTCTAACGCTCATTATGAAGATCGCGCACCTTCATGCCTTTAAAAAATTTTGGAATAAACACATCCCACACGATTAGAATGGAAAAAAACTTTTGCGGAGCTCATGAGTCCCTATTCCTTTTAAAAAAAATATTCCCGATTGATCTGTTGATCCCGCTTCGAAGACATGAGGAATCCTAAAGCCAGTTCTTCAAGGAGATCTTTTTTTGATGAAAGAATGAGTAATACGAATTTGACTAGTCAAAAAGAACAACCATCTATCTTTCAGATCTAAAGCCGCTGAAATAAATTTCCTTTAGCTGGAAGGGAATTTGAAAAAAGGGGAAACGCGACGAACCAGAGTATATGTCTGGAAGTTAAATCTGGCAGAAAAATTCCTGATTGCTCACTGGCAGGTAAGAAATTATCCGAATAATCATCTTTTTGTTCACAATCTGATTATCAGGGTTTGAAAAATCCTTTGGTTGAGGCAGATCGCTGACAGAATTAATCCCAAAGTATTCCTGAATTTTTCAGAAGTACCATAAAATCAAGGGTCTGCGACTCCCCTCCGATTACCTTGATCTCGACAAAGCCTTTCTCAAGAAGTTTCTGACAGAATAATCCTATTTACCCCTCTGATTTGCTCGATTTCACCTTAGTAATCGGTTTTGGCTTGTTAGGCAATAATAGAAAGTGTCTCCAATTGGCGCCGTAGAGGAGCCCTCTTTGAGATGTTTGCCTGAGAAGAATACTGATTGAAGTTTGGGTAGGCGGGTTTTTGTTTTAAAAATTGAAACCCACCGCCCAACATTCGATTTGAAATGAAAAAATCCTCTGTTTTGGTATTTGAGCCTAAAGGCTCCTTGATGCGCCAATATATATCCTCAGGCACCTCTGCTTTCGAACATCTCATTTGTGACATTTTACGATTTCTGACACTGGCAAAGGAGTAGGGGCACAGAAAAATCATGCTTCAATATGCCGATGAAGGAAATCCAATTGCTATTGTTTGGGCCAACTTGCCTCAATCCGAATGCATCGTATGAGGTACAGCTTTCAAACGACTTTTGAAATCAATTTTACCAGTATCTTACAACATACTCCATAAGTAACCATTCTTGATCCGAACTAAAGCATTTCCAAACTGACAATAAATTTCTGTTGACGCGCGGCTAAGTTGGTTTTTGACTTTCTCGCTCTAAAATGTATCGGCGCCAATCTTCTAATAATTTGTAGAGTAGAGGCTGTAAAAATCAAGTCCCCACTAATCATTTTTCTTACTCAAAGATTCCCTTTAATGAAGTCCAGCTCTCCTTTTCGCTTAGCAAGTTTAGCCAAAAATTAAAAATCTTCGAATTCTTTCAATTCCTCTCCGGAATAAGCGGTCTTTTCCTCCTTGGCTCATAGCTAACAGATTAAATTGATAATAGGGCAAGCGGGTACCTTATAATTCCTCAAAATACATTTTAGAGAATGGATTTTTCCAAAAATAAAAAACTTGAATTAGATTAAAAAAGATATCGATGTATTTAAACTTTTGTAGATTTTTTGGGGCTGAACCGAGTAGCTCATTAGAAATAATGACTGAAAACTTCATTCACAATCAATCTTGGAGCTAAGGCCTACAGCCTTTTCCTCATGCCATAATGTCAATTAGCGCTTCTTTTTAGTATGTTTCCTCAATATCTAAACGATATTTCATTTTAAGGTACTGCGCACTTCAGTGATTGATTTTGCATTTGGATGCATAGCGAATGCAGGGATGAGTTATAAGGTCTTTTTTCCATGGTTTTTGGAAGTGTTTAGCACTTTATTACTGAAAAAAATCAAAACATGTTTATCAATCTGAAAAATCAAAATCGTGTTCGCACAATAAATGGTCCTTTTTTATCGATTTCAAATTCCCCCGAAAGATCAAAAAGCTCTACTAGCAAGATATAGTATCCCAGACCTCACAATTTTCCCAGAAGGGTCAGTCCCCGTCCAAGTGAAAAAGCCCTCAAGTTCCCAATTTCTTCTGTGGCCAAGGATTGAAATTAGCTGTCCAGAAATAGAATAAATTCGAAAGCTCCCCAATCCAACCTGCCTGATCATAATTCATATTTTATCTGGTAAACGTTTTCCCGCACTTCCTTCGGTCAAATAACCTCTGGCTCAATTTGATGAAATTCCCATCATATTCTGCTGAAATGAATTGGGAATTCTTTCTTGCCAGGCGTTGCATACCAGCTATTCCTGAGGCAAGAGTGCCAATTAGCAGGGGTACTTACTGGAGTCGAGCTGGAGATTCGTTCCAAGGAGACTCCTTTGGATCTCGAAGCACGGATGATGCAAGTCCTCAGAATATGAAAAAACCTCTGCAAGCTTTTGCTATTCCATCTAGCAAGACAAATCGCCCTCGGAGCTGGAATTAGCTCGGTAAATGAGCTTAGCTGATAAAATGTGGTCAATATCAAGAATTAGGATAAGCGGATAATAGCAAAAGAGGGATTTGTAAGTGAAGACAGCAAAACCTTTGGAGAAATTTGAAGATTTTCTTTCTCCCAAGGCTCGTATTTGAGCCGGATTTCCCAGAATCATCTAAAGTTTGCCAATTGCCAAGAGCTGAATTCAAGCGTAGCAGTTGTTATATTTTGAATCTCAACAAATTTTGGAAAACCAGTATTTGAATTAAAAAAGCAAACTCACTGATGATCAAATCGCCAAATTTTAGCAAGGAGAGGCAAAAACAATTCGATGAATTTATTCGGCTCAAGGCCTATTTCCACTTAAACAATCCCCGTTAGGGGGGGGAAAAAAAATGGCACTAAAGCTCAGTTTATAATTACTGTTGGCCCCAGCTGGAGATTTTTAAGCGAATGAGAATCCGATTTGACTTTTCAAAAAACTACCTCACTGATTGGCAGATCAAGGCTCGAAAGAAAAGTTTTTTTCGCTCAACTGGGGAAAAATAGTTTTTTGAAGAAGCTAAAATCATGTCTGAGTTATCTCTGAAAAATGAACGGATAATAGAAGGTTTTTCTAAATCCACATCCACGAGAAACAGAATTCTGCCTTTCCGGGTGTCCTCGCAAGGATCTT
>Ga0163217_1037457_pt1 | contig 15294 bp, 20 predicted proteins | sample SynspAceP_FD_185933 | JGI IMG/M metagenome (GOLD analysis project Ga0163217, IMG submission 185933) | Saline lake microbial communities from Ace Lake in Antarctica - Synechococcus sp. Ace-P (PacBio error correction) | ecosystem: Environmental > Aquatic > Non-marine Saline and Alkaline > Saline ...
CCCCAATAAAAAAAACCGAAACAACGCATTTCCCTCATTTTTCCCCCTTAATTTTCCAATTCGAAGCGAAAAACCTAAAACCAAATTATTTCCCTCCCCGCAAACTCCAGCACACTAAAACCCAAAATAACAAACACAATCCTTCCCACCAAAAAAAACTAACAACACTTAATAACATAACCAATCCCCGCCACAAACCAATAATCAACCGCAACAATACGCTACAACCAACTAAATAGCTTTCCAACCGACCAACAGTACGCTTATCAAAACTAAAGTAAATGACCACACCCAACCACATCAACTCCTCCCTACATTACTCAAACATAACAGCCACCACCAACCGCCACCCCTGTATTTCACATCCCAGTCGCATCTATTTCAGCACACCGCTTCCTCATTCCCGCAGCTCTACCCAAACTAAATGCATAAGCATACCTTTCACACCACCCAACGCATACATAACGCTCTAACGAAACAAACAACCAGTCCACGCTCATCAAATAAGACCATCCAATGAACTTAGTATCCCGCACCGCACAATTGTTTCTGATTCTTACTTCAATCCAAAATTCCACCCATTTCAATAAATACGCCTCGACCGCCAATATGCAAAGCTAGCAGGACAAAACTTAACAACCCGGTCCATTCTAAGCAAATTCCGGTACCCGCTTACAACAAGCACAAAGTAAGAAATAAGACCCGCAGTTTTGACCCAAAATACCACTGCCCAACAATAAATTTTATGAGAGAAACTATCAAGGAACTGGAATAATCAACCAAGCTTTACTTTGAAAAACATCTACGGAATATACCTATCAAAGAAAAAACCTCATCAAAGTTAACGGGCCACACACATCATCAAAAAAAATCAAAAATACCCAAACCCATTTGAAAATCAGAATTAAGACCATAGGCTAACAAAAAAAATAACCGACCAACCAATACAAAAAAAGCAATCCCCATCCCCAGGCCAATCTACACCCAACCGACACAAGACGCCTTTCCATCCACCTACAGCCTATCATCGGATCAAATCCAAACGAAATCATTACCCTCAATCGACTCCCACCCGGCGAACTGCCATCCCAAAACGAAAGTTTTACCACTTATGGCAAAATACACAGTACGGAACCGGTAATCTCGAATCACCAAGAAACAACCACCACTCGAAGAGGGACCTTGGCACACCAAGCTTTAGATTGATGAACCAAGGATTTACGTCTGAAAACATCGATACTTTTTCCAGAAACTGACGGGGCGAACAGATTAAATAATCAAAAAGATATGGGCAAACTGCCAAAAGAAGCTCCCATTTCTCGGGCAATCCAATAACATGGGGTGAGCTTCCTCAAAAACCTCAATCCCACAAAAATCGAAGTAAGTCCGTCTCCGGACCCAGAAACATAATCAGTTCAACTACCCAATAAGGGTCAAAAGAATGCTTCACACGTTGAGATCAAAAACAGTCTCTGCGCAAAACCAGCACCCGAATCGGATGACACATGATACAGATTAAATCTCCACATCGACAAAACCAAAATCAAACACAAAGCTTCGCAATGAGATCATTCTTACTGTGGACAATACGGCACGAGAAGAAGAATTACGTATTGACAATTAACAGCAAATATCTCAACTTACTGCACCAAGCAATCTGACGACAAGAAAGGAGGGTATTTCATCCATTCCTGACCCGGAAACTAATTCCAAAACATGGAAAGGTGATCAATTCACGAAGTCGAGTGATCGGACAACCTTTTCCCCAAACCCGGAACGATAAACAAAGGAAAAGACCCGAACAAAAAGAAATTAAACAAACAGGAATCTTCCTGCGAGAAATAAAAACAGATCAGTACAAGGCAGAGATTCGAAACATCAAAATAAAAAGCGTTGAATCCTAATTACATCTATAGCTAAAAAGACCTTCATACTCTTTTTGGAACTGAATGCGTCTGCTAGCGTTTTTAAAGAATCATATCAAATAACAACAAATAAACTCTTCCCCCCATCTTGATAGAAAAGCTCAACAATGCTATGCCACTGCCAAAACTAAGGAACCAAAAATATAGAGCGCTCAGTCGGTATTCCAAAAGGGCAATGAATAACATCCAATCACGATACCTTGGGGAAACGAGAAGTCATTCGTTTACAATGGCGGGAACACAAAGCAAAAGCTAAAAATCTTAAGCGGATCGGTCACCTAGCCTACTCAGAAGAAAGATCATCAAAAGAAATACTTTTCAAAAAAGATTAAAAACAAAAAAATAAACCCATACGACCCTTTGTTCAACGTAAACTTACTCCACTCTATTTTCCTTGCATACCTGCAGCTTTACCCTACCCTAGACAGACTCTCTTCCACTTTCTTCGCTCAAAACGATCTCCGATCCTGGGGAGAAAATAGAAAAATACCTCACAACAACCGGAACCTTAAAAACTTACGAACAGTAAGTCCCCAAGAGGGTTAGGTTTGCACGCTGGACACAGTTCCTGAACGCGGAATACCTCCTGTTACCTTCTTTGATCACTTTACTATGGACCACGCTTGAGAAAACAAAATAAACCTTCTTGCCCGCTATCCCTACTATTATATCCTCAGCGGTTCTTTGAATCTTCGGGCTTGGGGCAACGCTTGCTTGTTCTAAGATCTGTTGACTTAAATTCGGCTTTCCCACTTCGCCTTTTGGCGACAAATCAAGTCTTCTCTTGGGTTCGGCGAACCGGAGGCTTCAAATCTCCACCATTTACTGGGCTTCAGCCCTGAAATAGTTAAATCCGTTCTCCATCTAGCTGCGGACGATAGAACGGTCCAAAAGGCCACTGAAGAATCTGTCATGGGCTGGACCACATTTAATAAACGCCCGGGCATCAATCGAAATGGGCACGGCTACTACGCAACGGCCAAGTTTCCTCCTCCGAAAGTACAGAAGTCAACCAATACGGGGATCTCTTGGTGAAAAACCTAACCCGCCATCTACGCCCTATATCACCACAAAGATCAAGAAGGTTTGGAAAGGAAAGTGCATGGCCAGCAAAACCCGCGCCATAAAATCACATACGTCGGCTTTCCTCAAGCTCAATCAGGCGCACTATGCAGCATTCCGGGCTACCTCCACCTAAAGCAAATCACGGACTCTTTTTGCCCGGCATAACCGGAGGTTTGTAACTTGCGCGCGCTGCAGTCCTTTTTATCTCTCTCTTTTCAGAATAGAAGGAAAAAAGCCCACACATCCGTGCACTACCGATGATGAAATCAAATGTCCATGTTAAACTCCCAAATAAATTCAATAAACCTCGGTAGCCAGTAAACTTAGCTCCTATCCACTTAGGAAATAACCATCCCGAATAGGGACAGCAAACATTTCTTGCCCTTGTGACATCCGAGAGATCTATATCCAAATCATAAAAACTGATGGTACCAATCAATCCTTGGTCCGTCAAAACCTCCAAACACCACAATTCGCTGAATGATTGTCCCCCTCTCCTACGTGTAAGTCCGAGCGGAAGATAAACTATCCGGTCACTATCCTCAACGCAAACGGAGGAGTCCAAGCTCACTCAAATCTAACCTATTCAGCCGGAGTACCAAGCTCCAAGAAATAGGGTACCATCCATTTTGCTAAAATACGTTAGATCTCAAATCCTCATAATCACGTCCACAACAAATTACTTCTCCACAAAGTCCAAACTAACACGTACCATAAAGCACTGGATCTTGTTCATGGGAAATTGCTAATTACTCTTTTTCTCCCATCACAGAGCTCAAGATAAGTTCTTTCAGCACAATCTTCACTTACCCAGCTACATACACTCTGCACAGAAGGATTCAGCTACTACGTCTCAACAGCCACAACATTTCCCAACCGCAATCACACTACCGCCTCAACTTAGATCTCTTTCTACAAAAAATTCTCAACACAGCTCCTCAGGATCTTTCCTACAGGACATATTTCAGCTTCAAACAAAGCCTAGGACGCTTTTGCTCATCTCTTTGCTAAAGCTCCACACAGCATTTAGCGATTACTTCAATCATCGCGAGCATCTGCTTGCCTACAATATTATCTTAATTACAGCATCTTTTCTCGGGTTCACAACCATCTTTCGAATTACATCTGCACTTCTCTTGATGGCAACCTTTAAAATACACCAGTAGGTCTTCAATGGATCTCTAAAGAAAAGCCATTGGGCTTCACAAAGATCTTTGCTGACCCTAACAACCATTAAAACCGCGGCTCATTTTTAGTTAAAGGAAGCAGGATCGGTTTGTTGTAAACCATTTTCGGATTAACGTCACACGGACTCCTTGCAATCACTACAAACCACGTCGTAAAGCTATTCTTTCTACCTCTCTGCAACTTGATTTTTACGAACATAAAAATTTTATAGGTATAGGGGAGGAGAACTCCGTCATCCCTAACTGGGAGGCAAAATAGGATATCATTAAAGCCAAATTCTTGCAATATGGTAAAAATAAGCTTTATTTACTTCTCCTGATTCAACAATAAGAACGACTGCCATCTGGCCCGTATTCAATAGTGAACACCGGCGTAGAAGGAACAAGCGTCCTAAACCAGACTAGGTTCCCCCCCGGGTAGGCAGGATTCAATAAGGTCACAAATAATAAATGTTATTGGGTACGCTAAGGGAAGGACGCAGATATAGATTACAGGAACCCAGAAGCAAAAGAGCATAATTCAATACATCAACAAAGATGGCAGAATGTAATACACTGAAGAACTGATACCAAAGCAGACAAAAAATTACCTAAAATAAGAAATAGGGAAAAAAATAAATCTGAAAAAAAAGAAAAATGCCGGTATCTCAATTTGATAGAACGCGTTCCCCTAAACGCTCGGATCTAGGTTCCCCGGCCGGCAGCAGGGATCAGAAGTCACACATAAAGAATATTATTGTTACCTTTGTAAAAGTGAAAAGGACGCAGAAACTTTACCAGACTCCTAGACAAAAGACCATAACTGAAAGACGATCAACAAAGGATGGGCTCCTTAAGTAACACACTGAAAAGTAATCAGAAAAACTAGAGCGAGAGAAATTTAGCCAAACAGAAAAGAAAAAATTTGAAACTCTAAAAAAAAGCCCCTATGTCAATGGAATAAAACGTTTCCTAAACGCAACATTCATTCCTACGGGCTACTTTTTAGAAAACTTTAAACTTAACCCAAAATCAATCTGTCACGGGGATCCAATTTTTTTTTCAGCAACTAAAACTTTTGGGAAAGAAGCACCAGCAACTCCTCAATTTTATGCCGATATGATGAACATGGGGGCGATAGAAGAGGAAATATCCAACAAAAAATAATTCAGGTCTAATTATAATTGCAATCATTACCTTAAATAAGATCCCTCATCAAAATAATACCCCCAATTCATTACATAAACCAAAAAACCTATAGTCTACGAAAAAGGCAACATTAAAAAGAACGCCAAAACTCGTACAGTCTCAACACTCTAGGGCATAATTCTTACCAGCGATCCCGGGTGATACGACACAAAATGTCAAGAACTCGAAAAGCAAAATAGTTCCCAAAACCATGCGCTAATCGTAAAACAAACCAATGGACCATTGAGGTCTTCCGATGGCTATTTCCCCCGTGATTTCACGGATCAAAAAGCCAAAACATAAAACAGGATCGGGCATCAACAATAATTCAAAAACCAAAATTATGGCCTGTTCAACACTTCCAGAGTAGCTGATCATCTAACGAAACAAACCAAAATCCAATCGGAAATAACCACCTAGTTTCACGGATAAAGCATGATCACCGCCCCAAAAAATAAACGATTCAACGCACAAGCTGTAAGCTCATATTAATAAGCGCAGGGCTACAAAGAACGGCCCAATCAAACGGATTACCCTTCATCAAAAATCCAGCTAACCTGCGCGTTAAAAAACACTGCAGATCAGGGATCAGGCTAGTCTATGGGTAGTCCATGAAAGAATTCAGAGCAAAGGGTTGGACTATGCAAAAATAATAGTCCTACCAATCCCTAGGCAGTTCCGGATAAACACGACTTTTGCAATGCACAATAAGATTCAAACAAAAACCGCCACAAAATGCTTGTGATCAGCAATCTGAATCCAAACCCACCAAGTCAATCGGGTGATCACAGCCTACCAAACGGAGAAAAAAGCATGAATACTATCGCTCCAATAAAATCCAAAAGTTCGAAACAGGAAATTCATAATAAAACACCAAAAACCACAACGACACTATTTAATGGGAATACTCTCCAAATTAAAATCAAATAAGAGACCAAATACCTAACCGCCTACCAAATTATTCCAGTCAATATCACACAATTCAATCCGACTTTACCCATCCTTAAGCAACCAATAGAAAGGGCAGTTCACCTCCCAATGAAAAAACAATACACCTTATCCATAGATCCAACAGCCGCAACATGGATATTACTACAAAGTCCAATAAGGGTTTGTCACGGCAAACGTAATAGCTTTCGAATTTAACAATTTAACCAGCAAATATTGCGTTCGGTAATAGTACTTTTCCTTAGCATCCTTTCAAACGAGAACGCGGATAGCATCCACTATCCCCCGTAGGCCTTTCCTGGATATTGGTAACGGTAGTCATGGGTCAACCTAAATTCATCAAAAAAGCATGGTCATCGCACAAACAAAGGAATCCTCATCAGGAGATTTTGAATCATACCGATCCCTCCATTGTACAGATCAAGCTTCGCTAACCCACAAGCGAACAAAAACCTGGAAATCCATCACCATTTTTAAAAAAAACAAGCCACAGGGGCCCAAAACCATAAAAGTTCTTCAAAAAAGGGCACAACTATGGCGACCACCCTACTTGAGCATTCTCATCTTATACCCGACAATATCACAGACACCCGATAAGAATCCAAGAAGCCAAACTTTTTGAGGAATACGCTGGCGGCAAACCATCGAACTCCAGGGCCAGCCATCCCATGACCATCTGAGCATAAGACGAAATCCACACCTTCGAAACCCCAGTCCAAAACTGGAATCGTTTGACCACACCTCCCAGAAGCCATCCCAGCGGTAAACTTACACATTCTAAATTACAACCACCTCATAGATTCGGACCACTCAAAAAAGTCAGTCCAGCAAATTCTACCCGATGGCAAAAACAAAAATCCACCTCCTACAGAAACTTGCCATCATCGGAATCAACCCATGGAGGATCAAAAACTTCATCCACCATATCACATCACCAAAGAAATTCCCCGAGACTCCGAAAACTTCATACACAAACCATAGACAACGAGTCAACAATGCAAAATCACTGAACATCCGGACCCGGCCTTCTGTTCCCATTCGACATGGAACAACAAAACAATACAAACAAAAGCACCTGATCCACCGTACTTTTTCAAGCACCCAACGTCCAAACGAATCACGAAAAACAACGCGTTACCTCCGCACTCTTCCTGCCTTAAAATCGCAAATAAAAATTACTTCCACCCGAAGGAAAACTCGCGAAGTTAAATTCCCCACAACCGACTACATAGAAACTCATCCCCACAACTCAGCAAAACCAATTGGACCTACGAACTGGCAAATTCTGCCTCCATCAAATTTACAATCGAAATCCAAAAGGTTTCGCTAAGCTCATAGACTGCTATATACGGTAACAAAGGAACAACCCAAATCAATAATGCTTTCCTTCCTTCACCAAAAAACCATTCCTAAAAGGACCACAACCAATAACTGGAAATGTTAAGAAGTAAATAGCCAAGTCTAAAAATTCAAAGCGAAACCCTCTCCCCGAGCAAATGTCCGAAAACTTCTTGACTATTGCCAATCGCAAAACAACTCCCCCCAAACCATCCAACATGATCGGTAGAAAAGAAATACCAACAACTAGTTAAGACATTGAATCACAGCACATAGGACACTCCCAAAGACCCATAACTCTTGAACATTTCACTACAAAAAAAGGACTCCCACAACGCCCATGCAACCCAAACCTCAACCGAAAAATATATCATAAAAGAAAACAAATCCCACCCAGCCATAACAAGCAACAAAGGGTACTTTAGGACCAAGTATGGACCAAACACCAAAAAGAAGCTAAAACGGTACCAACCATTAACCAACCTCCACCCACAGCTCTCAAAACCTTTACTAAAATGTAGGTAACTATCACTTCTTACGATTTCCAAAGCAAAACACCTTACTCAAACAACAACGAAAAGGAAAAGAAAAAGATCGCCATCAAAAATCGGCAAAAGCATCACAACCGTTTAACAAACCACTCTTAATAACAAACACTTTTAGAGGATCGTGCTAATGTAATGGTTAACAGATACTACCTCCTCCGCCCCTGCTCGTGGCCACCATGCCAAAAAATACACTGTCTCTGATTATGCAACTTTATCCAAAGAAAAAAAACCTCCCGCTCCAATGACCGTCGGAAGCCTCAGAAACCTAACTTAGTGAAATAAACCAAAGAACGTAGCCTTCAATGACAATAAAAACGATCAATGACTTCCAAACCATTTGCAACTCCAAAACTTCTCAATAACACCCAGATGCATGTCTTCAGAAGTATTCTACCCATTGCACACAAAACAAAACCACCACCACACTGCACCCACAGAGCATAACCCAAGATAATAAATACCCCGGAGCTCAATTATACCAATAACCGCTCAACAACAACACAATTATTACACTAAGAAAATGGTTTACAAAGAAAGGACCACACCTTAATCAAAAAGAAGGCCTATCCGTACACTGACAAAGCACACACACACCAAAACCGAAGAAACTCAAAATACCACCGATCAAATGATCAGAAAACCCCAAACAACACAATCACAAAGAAATCCTGGTCACACAATAACTAATCTCATAACGGTCTTTCGCCCGAGACTAAAAAAACTCCCGCAAAGCCTCCTACCTCACGGGACTGAAAAACTTCTCACCTATCCGGACTCGAAAGCCCCCAAAAAATACGGACACGCATCAATTCCCAAAAAAATTCGAAAGGCGATGAGTGACTTGGAAAAAGCTACAAACAACAAGCCCAAAACAATCTGATATGTAATTCAACCTTCCCATCCAACAGCACAAAAAACAAAACCGCCCGAATTTCAAATTTACCATATACCGATACCAATGATTGGAACATAAGCCAAATCCCAGACCCCCTGAAATCACTATCCTAATTAAAGAACCGTTTTCCACACTACCAAGACAACCCAGGAATCCCATTTGTACAGCTAAAACATCTTTCATCAATCTAAATAGACTTAAACCAAAGACGCAACCCGCTTATCTGAATGCAAATAACCACTCCCAAATCTCCTCAAGCCAATCATCAATAATCAACAATTTTTCCAATACAGCTCCGGGTGCCAACCCCTAGAACGCGGGGGCTCAAAAACAATCATCAAATAGGGAACTACACGCAAAATATTGCCATAACCACCAATCCCATGACAGCTCCACAAACCTCGAGGAGGCTCCGGCCCACCAAACCCCAAAACCCTAAGAACCGAAACTTACGCCCGGGCCAGATATATGGGCCGGCATAAATAAAAATTCTCAAATAGACCCTAGCAATCCCAATCAAAACTAAACACTTAACCTGAAAGCCCTCAAACCGTCTTTCAAACCTAAAACGTTGACCAGATTCCAGGCTACTTCTCGTGTAAAAAAACAATAAATCCGGTCCAACATGAGAGATAACTCACAAAAATCCCACAACCACCTCTCTAGTGATGCCAAGCTATAAAATAACTAGAATACCATGACTACAGCTACCAAAAACCAGGAAAACTACGAAACGGGATAGCATCGGCCCGACATCAGAAAAACAAATCAAGCCACAACAACCAAAACTACAGCAAATAATGCGACTAAAAAGATCCAATCAAACATACACACGTACCAAAAAAAACCTACGTTTTTTTTTCGTTTTTTTTTTTTTTTTTTTTTTTTTTTTTTTTTTTTTTTTTTTTTTTTTTTTTTTTTTTTTTTTTTTTTTTTTTGCTGCTCCACAATAAACATCAGCCCCGGCTTGTAAATCATGAAACAAAAAGTGTAAGATTCAATTTTCGGAGAAACCTTCCTACTACCACAAGAACGGGGTAAAAGCCATAATGCTATCATACCGAAATAAATTAGAGACCGAAAATTTCTGACAACCACACTTACATATATCATGAAGAACCAATAAATAGCCCCTGTCCTAGCAAGGACCGAAACCAAGCTTAATTTCATAATTCCCTCTTTCCAACTCATGATTTCAAGACGTAAGTAATCCACCCGCTCATTGAGGCAGTGACCACCAACTTAACTGGAGGCCTATTTGACAATCCAAGAATCACCCAAGCCTTTACTCGGCACTGATTCCGCTTGAAAAAAACCCCCACCCCCCCCCCCCCCCCCCCCTTCCCCCCTTCATCCCCATACAAACCAAGTTCTTAATACAGGAACAACGCATCAGGATTGAAAACTACAAACCTTGCATTCAAAACCCCTCTAACTCTCACAATGGACACCCAAATCAACCAGCACTAACCCATACCAGTGCTTAAACCGGCGCAGACTCACTAATTTGGAAATAAGTAGCGTTGAAGGCATTCGAGCCTGGCCTATAATACACAGCCTTCGGAACCCTGGAAAATCGCTACATTACTTTGCACAACGATCACGGGAAACTAACAACGGAACACAGCCCTCCTCAAATAAATCAAAATAGACTAAGCTCTCGTAAAAAAATCAAAACCCATCAACCACAAACATCGTCACCCAAATTTCGTTGACCATCATCTGCCGGACGTACCAAAACGGTAAACTCTCTTTTATCCTCCTGGGAATAACCGGAAAAATAATCCACCAAATTCAACGACCATCCCAAATCCATCGTCTGTCCGAATAACCGCATGGCATCACAGAAATGCTCGGCAAATCCTGGACATTGGACGGGTACACCCAAATCCCGTAGAATAATGCCCAGAACAGACCGAAACCATCCGGGCAATCTTAATTTACCTTTCGACAGAATAAAAATCTGTTGGTCCCTTAAAAAATTGCATAATTTTCATTAGATCACTATTTAATAAACCAATCTACAAAAAAAACTAGGAAACCTGAAATTCATACGTTGAACCAATCCCACACAAACCAAATGTCCACAAAAGCGGCCCAATAAAACATGAGAGACTTTAATGCTTCCTTCCCAAAAGTTTTATGCTAAACAAAAATGGACATCGACACATATGAGTAAACTCCTCACTCCAAAAAAATACCCAAATCAACCTTAGATCTAGCTTAGAAACCTCATTCCATTGAACACCCATTCAACAAAGATTCAAAAATCTTTTCCACCGATAATAAATTCCCCGCCTACTTTCTCACATCACTTCCTGAACATCCAAACCACCTTGACCTCCTCAATTATGCTCTTGCCCAAAATCCATAAACCCAAATCCTGGCCCTTTCACTCAAACGTACACAATAAACATATCAACATTGGACCCTTCTAAATCCTGCCTCGCACAGAACCTAGATCTACTTAGGAAACTTGTGTATCCAAAACCCATTTCTACAAAGATTCAAAAAATCCTTCCTATCCGATAGTTAAATTCCCTTTTCTCCACTTCTCACACAGCTCTTCATGTCAATTACATCCATGGAATCACCTGGACTCTTCCAAAATAGCCTTTAGCCTCCTAAAAGGATCCGAATAATCCCACGAATCCCCCGTCCTCACTTTCAACGTACAAAAACAACAATCATTGACTACTAAATCCCCACCGCAGCAGAACCTTAACACGTAAAACCTGCCGTCTACCGCCAGTGAATACATAACACGCCAAAGACGACGACCAACTTGAATCAGACAAATAAAAAAAGCACTTCGTAAACAAATTCACAACTAGCTCAGAAACCCTACTGCACTCAAAGATGACTCCATCCACTCACAAATACATAAAATTAATCAAAAAATCAATACACAAAGGTAAAAAAACTAACACGAAGGATCGACAAAGCTCCACGAACCTCATCGAAAAAGGGGTTCTACAACCCAACACAATCCCCTATTACCTCAACAATGAGCGCGCTCTTCATTTTAAATACCAGCCAACAATACTGAAAGCAATGCTCAAACAAAACCAGGAAAACACCTGCCAAAATTTAAGACAATTCACCAAGAATACAACTAACGAAGCAGTAACAAAAAGACAAATGACGATTAATTAAACATTAAGCAAAGCAATCCGTCAATTCATGAACGCAACCCTAAAATCACCGACAACAAAAAATACAAAAAGCGCTCCACGCCAACCAAAGAACCCCCGAAAAAAACCTAACAAACTCAGAAAACCTTAAAAACCAACCTACGAACGAAAACCCTTCTAAAAACTTTTCCGAAGCAACTAACCCCGTAAAAGACGCCGACAGTAAACTAAAAACCCCGCGGGAAAAACACCCTAACCCCTTACAAACAAAACAAAACATAACATTACCCCCATAACAAAATCAAGTCTCAATACTACTCAATCAGCCTCAAGTAAATACACTGACTACCAAAAAACTCAACACGATGCACACAAAAAATCGACGTACCCATTCTACACTTGGACTGCCACCGAAAAAGCTAGCAAAATGAGACTGGGAACCACATCAAACTATAGCACAAACCACCAACTACACCAAAAAGACAAACATCCACAAAGATCGTAATCCGGAACGAACCAATAGACCCATTCAATCACACAGAAAAAACTCCCGAGACCACAAGGCAAACGATCTACCCTACAGACATACTAAATATAACACCAAAAAAGTTACCGCCACTACCCAATACCAATTACTAAAAATACACAGGATACATCACGTGCACACGCCAGCCTCCCCATTATTAAAAAGCAGAATAAAAGACTGCACCAAATCACAACCTCCCATTATCAACCAACAAAACAATCCATACAGCCTGAACAAGTCATCAAACGACTATCCCCCGCATAACTGAAAACCGGAACGTAAATGATAAACATAGCACCACGAAAACTACCAACCCACCACACTCCCCTCATCAAAACCCTTCACCTCACAAACCTAATAGCGAATATCACACCAAGCAACATATGTTACGGGACCAAAAACCCGCCACTATACAACAAACCATGACTCCGCCATTAACAACCTCCACATGACAGATCCTTCCAAGACCTTTACACACCGGTAGACCTCCCACAACAGATGAAACCGGGAACCCCTTCACACAAAGCCAAAAAACAATTAAACACTCCCACCCAAAAAGAAAACCGATCTCCAAAACATAAAACATTAAACAAACAAAAATACTAAACAGCCACCCAAAGCCCAACAAATCAAAAGCATAGCATCAATAAAAATAAACGAACACGACAGAGGTAAATTCCTTTTTCAAACCGGATACACAACGCACTCACACAAGAAAACAAGACATCCACAGCCAAGAACGTACCACTAAAACCCAAACCAAAGTAACATTCACTGTCGAAATTTCTAACGGAACGGGGTTAACGGGGACTTCCACACCTCCACACGACAAATTCGATAGAACAAGAAAGAAACACTCTCACCTAAAGACTCAGGGAAACCACGTATCAATAAAAACAAAAAACAAATCACACGAATAAACAAAAAACTCAGTAAAGCCTTGGTCTTTACTCCATAAGAAATAAACTACAAAGAACATCTAAATCCACTCATCCAACACGCTAACAAGACACGCTATTACACCTTCTACCCTTCGCATTTAACAGAAGACACCTCCTTAAAGTAACAATAAACCAATCAACTTTCGCCTTGTGACTAACGACCGGACCGCCCAATGTCACCTTATTTATGCAACACCATTCCTAACAGCTCTACAATGAAAAATAACTCTCGAAAGAAATGACCCCTAAAAAACCTAGCAGAACCGCATTACATATCAAAAAAAAAACTCAACCGACCCTCACTCATCAATTAAACTAAATCAAACCGCTATTCTACCCTTCGTCGGCGACACTCTGCCTTGCACCTAACTGGTTATTTACACAAAGAATCCCTTGCCTTTTCATTCCTTTCAACTCTTTCCCTGCTCACACCTCGGGAAAGATCCAGAACACCCATCCGGCCTATGATCAACTCATTGCTTACCAACCTTAACCCCGCTCAGAATAAATCGAAATACCCCCCCGCCGGTCAGATCTCAACCACGTCTCAGAAATGACTAAGTCAAATGAATCACAACCGTAAACATTACATCCGGGTCCGGCAATATCTGTCCACCATAACGCAACTGCCACCATAAACGCAGGGGCGGGCTTTTTTCGTGATCCCTCCAAATAGCCAATAATCTCCACACCCAATACGACAACCGAACCGCACGCTGCCAACAACACCACATTCACTTCAGAAGGAAGCAAAAACTTTCACCCCTTAGTGAGTATAGAACGATTAATAGTCGCCGAAAAACAGACACTTTCCGACTGTGATAATGAAAATTCGAAACTCACATTTATCTCATGTCAAAAAAACGACCTCCTTCTCTGCATTCGGCAATGTTGATATCATCAAACCCATTCCACAACCATCACTCACTAACAAAACCACCACGAAATCCTTATCAAAATTAAACCTTCCTAGCCACCCAACCCCCACCATTCCCTGTCCTTAGACCCCCGGAAATTACGTATCCCAATCGTATGCATAAATTGGAAAACTCCGGCCTATTATGCAATTCCGCACATAGGCCGATTTCCACAGACGACCGACAGATAACAGCGCTAAATTTAAAAAGCCCAGCTCCTCGTGGCACGTCCCTAAAACATCAGGCCGAGCGAATTGCTTTTTCTTATACTTTGAGTATTCCCTAAGCCTTCCAAAAAGCTCATAACTGATTTTCATCCCTTTTTATGCACTCACAATGTTAGAATACTATCCCTTTCAGCACAACAAACCGAATCGGCATCTGCTAACACTAAATCCCGCAATAGTAAATCTCCAAATACCTTATTTTAACAATTCATTCACCTAGATCTTCACAAACAAAAAAAACATGAATAACCGATTCCCCCCCAAAATAAGCAACCACATCTCCTTATCTGTCCTTAACCAACCACCGCCCGTAATGGCCCAATAACGGCCCACAACCAAAAACTCGATACGTTGCTCCACACACTACGACTTGCAATTGCTACGACCGCCCCTGATCAATACCTCCTGCCCAAAAATTGAAAATTCCTCTCAAGAAGATACCCGGGACAAAACAGACTGCCCGGTCGGGGAGAATA
>Ga0163217_1081127_pt1 | contig 15293 bp, 22 predicted proteins | sample SynspAceP_FD_185933 | JGI IMG/M metagenome (GOLD analysis project Ga0163217, IMG submission 185933) | Saline lake microbial communities from Ace Lake in Antarctica - Synechococcus sp. Ace-P (PacBio error correction) | ecosystem: Environmental > Aquatic > Non-marine Saline and Alkaline > Saline ...
TGGATATGGGTGGCGCAAACCCGTGACCGCCCCATTGCCTCCAAGATAGCCTGACGACGTTTGTTGGGCGTTGGGTATTTCGATTGGTCTTCATTTCGAAAAAACACGGTGGCTCGCCCGCTGCGACAACAGGTATTCCCACCATCAGATCGACACATTGAAAATTGTCGGTTTCCGACGAAACGCCCTCGCAGACCCCTTCGATATTTTGCATCAAAGGTCAACAAACGGGGACGTCCCCCCTTTTGCTAAAGCGTTCAATATCGGCATAGTACCAGAGGCTTGCCAAACGGTGCCAGCAAACGCCCGCGTTTAAGTGCCCCGTCGGGATTCCCAGAATTAGCCCGCTCTGGTGCGGGTTGCCGTGCGAGCTGAGCAAATATGGGCTTATAGCCCGCTGCCATACAGGCCAGTTCTACCTCGCGCCGATCTCAGCAAAGAAAGGGTCATCGCACCTGCACACCCGAGGTTGGGCACGAACGATGCCGATGTTGCGCGTCTTGCGGCGATTTTGGGTTTACCCGCATGACATTGGGCCGGTAGTCATACTGGGCTTAGCGCCGACTTCGATAACGTTAGAGGTGGTGAGACTCTTGCTCAGGGTCGTTTAAATTACTTTTTGATAAAGCGTGGCGCCCGAGAAGATCCCCACTGACCGCGGCAAAATTCTCCATGTTACGGATTCTTTTCATCACCCATCTTGACCCTTCGCGTTAACAAATACGCTGTGCGCGCCGTAAAGTCTGGTCAAATATAAGGCATAGGGTTGACCGACCGCAAGAGGTGACCTTGGCGAGACGCGAGCACAGATGGGAATTTAGGCCTAGACGCCCTACGGCGATGCGCGGCTAACTGTTTAAATCGCGACGCCCTGATACCTGAAGCGGGCGCGAGAGGTCATTGCGGACGCCTGTCTCATCCTTAAGTCCCACGCGGATTGGCACCGGCCCACGCGAAACAGTCACGAGCGTGCGACCTGCCCTAGATCCTTTTCGAATCGCCAATACGGACAATGTTTTTGGCTAGCACCTCAGCTGAGGCGTCTCCAGGGCGTCTTTTGTGCAACTGCCGCGAGCCTCTGACATTTTTTTGCCAGAACAGCCTGCGTTGAACGTATCCACAGCCCCGACCGTATCGACAACTTCCGTTTTCAAAAACGCGGGCCACGTTGCCACTTTCGCGCCATCCGCCAAAATAGCCTGTGTCCCCTCGCTTTTCCGCGCGTGCAAAGGAATGATCGACCGACGCGTCCCCTTAATTCAGAAGATCCTGCCTCGACCTTACTCTCGGAGCGCGAGCGGCGCGGGTTGATCCAGTTAAGATCCTCGACCGCGAGACTTTCACGAATGTCCGCCAGCGCCAGCAATGAATTCGAGCCGCAGCGGTACGGCGCTATATCCTTGAATGAAACCGGGCGGATATTGGGGCGATCAAATCCACGCATCGCACGCCCGTCGGCCATTTGCGCGCCAGCAGCGCGCGTAGGTTATCTGCGCCCGGTCCTCACGCCAGGCTGAATGCCGCCGCAAAATAGAGCGCCGAGCCCTCATCCGAAAGCGGGCGGGCAGTTCGTTCCGCGTGATACATGCGCCGGGCCGAGTTCTCGCTCATGAAATCATTGAGGTTCGCGTAGGCCCGCCCGATCAGCCGTACAAACGCAAGTGTCCGTCGTCGTCGGAACGATAAGAATCGACACACATCTAACATGGCTTCTCCTTGAGGCCAATTGCCAAGATTGGCCTGCCCGAACCTGTCGCGAAGATAGACCGTATATACGCATCTCCCCCACACTCCCGCCCCGAGCCGCCCCAAAAGCGATGGATGTATTAAAAACCGGCCCCTTCCGCCAATGCGGCACGAAACCGTCAGGAACGGCAGCAATTGGTTGGTGTCGGGATCATATCGATCAGAGCTTCTCCCCGCAGCAAGGATCATCTTTTTTTAACCTTTTCTCAAAGAATAGCATCGCGGTCGACGAGGAAACGTCCGAGAGCGGTAGGCTCGCACGCACCAAGCGCACGCGCGTCGGCACCGATGGTACCTTCGCGCACTTTTCGGGAAGTCATCACACCGGGCCAACGGCTGGAACGTCGAGCGCGCGCCGGTCCGCACAACCAGGTCGGCACGGGTCTCTTCGGGCAGCGAGCCCATAGATCATCAACGGTGCTCTGAAATCATCAGAACAGGTCCGCGGCGCCAAACCGGGATCGCCTGAAGCCAATGCCCTTTGGGCGGCCGGATCCAGCCAACTATCCGATGTTCGTGGAACCGCACGCCGCCGGATCGTTCCCCAGAGCCATAGGGCTGTGGCTCTTCGTCAAGCATCATGCAGCATCGCCCTCCAGCGTGGAAAGAGACGCGACTCAACGAGCTCTGTCCGTGACGTACCCGACTCCGCGACGGCATGAGCCCTAAGCGCCCCCTGCGTCACCGCTTTGCCGGTAATAAAGCTTGTTGTCGACACAGTCCACCCGCCGACAAATAACGCGATATAAAAGTAAAGGAAACTCGCGCGGTTTAATTCGTGAAGCACCGGAACACCAGCTCCGCTTCCCCGCAGGCGCCGAAGAAAGTCTTGCATAGGTAGATTGGGCCCTCAACAAACTTTGCCGAACGCCGCCCACGATATACGAGTCCCGCCACGCCGAACCGGAGGCTTTGGTTTTGGCGACGTCCCAAATGCCCACATGTTTGAACGGCAACGCGACGGCCCATCCCGCCGTCCGCCCTGCCGCTGCTGTGGCGGAATAGAGCTGGAGCGCATTTTTTCTAAACTCGCCCGCTGCATGAATTCCCATAACCGCGCTCGGGGTCGGATGGGGCCATAATACCCTCGCGTGGTGTTTGTGGCCGTCAGCACCTTCCCCGCGAAATCGTGAGGCTCAAGCTCTACGCTACGCCGGCGCCGGACCTTCAGTCCAAGAAGAATGCAACCGTTGGGGCTGTCTGCCCCGATTGGAACAGAGTGTCTGCCCTACCCTGCCTTTTTACCCGCACACCTTTTTCAGCCATGCCGTCGGCTTCGAGCGCGCGCATCCGATGAGACCGAGACAGTTTGCGCAGAGAGCCCCCGTCGCCGGCGGCGACTTTCGGCTTGGGTGTTGGCCCGCTTACGGCGCGAGACAGAGACAGAACAAGCCTTTCGTTATTAGCGCTCGCATCCCGCTTGGTTTGACCCGCGCGTCGGTCGGTCCGGCGTGCGATTTGTTGTCCTGCAAACCACCTCCCTTTGACATCTGCGTAAGCTTTTACCCGCAGTAATTCCCAAACAAGCGGCAGAGTCAATAATTAAAATCACTCTTATTTATTAATATAGAAACATTTGCAAAGAGTTCCATCCGGCGCGCACACCTAGCGGCGCGCTTCAATCTCTTGAGATCGCTGGAACAGAAGTGGTTCTACGCTCCTAGGCTTGGACTCAGCGTCCAAACAGCTGGAAAATCCATCCAGCTTTCGTGCAGGTTGATTAGGCGGCATTTTTTCGGCCCTGTTACCAGGTCCCTTCGGGCCCGCGGCTGGCGCGGTGGCTTGGCAGCTGGAACCCGCTCAAGGTGCAGCGCTTGGACCCTTTTTTCAGATTGACAGGCGGTTACAGGCCGCGACGACATTTTGCCAGCTGGGATCCCGCCTGCGCGCGTGCACCACGTGAATCAAACGTCAGATCCCCGCGCGCTGCCCGCGTTAAACTGGCAAGCAAAATTCATCCTCAGAAATAAATTAAAAGCGCGTGAAAGGCCACGCGCTTTGAGGTTTGACATATCTTTGAAGAACAACCACCGACGGGATTGCGAATTTGCACTCGACGGGCTGTGAACATAATGCGTCCTACTCGGCGACGATATCACACCCGATCCAGCCATTTGGCTTTGACGGCTTCTTTGCCACAGGCCCACAAGCGACAGCGGGTAATAAGACAAGGGTCTATAGTCCGCATTCAGCAAAGGGCCGGTTTGTTTTCAGCCCTGCCCGGCTTTCGCGTAAATTCAGTCCCTAAAGTCGCCGTCCATCGTTCGATTAGCCCCTTGCCGTTCCCGCGTCGGTCCAGCGAGCGACAGCCCCCGCTGATGCTTTCGACTATATCTCGTGGTTTCGTCTACAAGTCGCACGCTACAGAGATGTGCGCAGAAGGATTTAGCGATTACGTAACAGGCATGTGACGGCAAAGGGGCTTTGGCGTCGCAAGGGGTCCCCCTGCGACAGCGAGGCCTTGCCGCAGGGGTACAGGTCAAAGACCCATTTGTCGCGCATAAAGGAGAGCGCCACGCTCAGCCCATCGGGAGCGATACCGTGGCCCTGTACCCTTCAATGATATGGGCAAAGACATCCGTCCCAGCCGGCTTTCTTTGCAGCGTCCTCTGCGGCTTGGGGCAAGGACCTGGCGTTGGGACGCATCATCCGCATCACCATGCACGCAGCAAGCACCGGAAGGCGTACGATTCCGATTTCGTCTTTCTCCAGGCCTTTCACAGTGACAGCAAGCGACCTCGAACGAATGCTTACACACGCCCCCACTGCATCCTGCGCGCGCGGTGCGACATGAAAGCCGCCACTCGAGTTGGTTCCCTTGGAAAAGCCAAACACCAAACCCACCTGTTCGGCGCAGCAGTCTTCGTCACCATCAGCGCGTCGAGAAAGGCATCTCGAGGTCATCGACTGCCTGCATCATGCCTGGCGTTTCTGCCTTCCCTCTCCGACGATCTGTCTGATCCAGCGGGATCGGGAACGCACTGGAATCCCATGGCGCGCCAGCGCAAGGCTTCGGGCGCATCGGGGGGCCACGAACAGTGTATACGGTTGGCCGCAGATGTTAACAGCCAACGGGTCCGGCAAGCCCCCATCAGATGCGGCTCACCATTCGCCGCCATAAGCCACTCTTGCACGAACACGACAGGCAGAACCGCGCGGTTTCCCCCGAGACCCGTTCGCGGCGCTCTGCGTTTAAGTACTCCGTGGTCATGAATCCTTCCGTTGTTTTTGCCACGCGGTAGTAACGAAAACCAAGATGCGGGCTGCACCGATTCCGCCATGGCGGACCAATCCTGCGCCATTGATGCAAGCTTGTTTGTGGCTTTGGTCCCTCCCGGCAGATCAAACAGGAATTTTTTTGGCCCGGCTCTTTGCAAGGCCAGATCCGCTTGGGGGCAAGGATATCGGCGCGGCCCAGCGAAACAATCGCATAAGAATTGCGCCGTCCACAGCCCGACACCGGCCACAGCCGTCAGCGTTTTCAATCACCAGGGGCGTCCGCCAATCGTGCCAACGCGGGATAGTCGATCCCGCTTTGGCCAAGCGCAAGCGCATAGCGAATTTTCTGCGGCCAGGCCCGCATTGGCAGACGCGTCTTGCCCGCAAGCAATAATCGCCGCCTCATGGTCAGCCCCGCGCTATCCATCTTGGCCCGCATGGCGTTTTGCCGACGCGACCCGAGACTTGCTTGGACTGATGAATCGCCCGATCAGCGCGTCAAAGCCGTCACTGCCGCAGGCCCCGCAGCGGAAGCCGGGCGCCAGTGCGACCAGCGCGAATCGCGCGATTGGAGCTGGCACCCTGTGCGTGCCAGCTCTACGCGGCTACCTTCGCGCGACATCGCTCGCAGTGAATGATCGGGCCAATGCTCATATGCCCGCCCCTTTGCGTGGCAATACGTTATCGATTCGCACGTCATCCCCGCTGCTGCCCATGCAGGAACCTGAGCGCCCTGCGGAGGTGACGGGCGATCAATTGGCGATCCCCGCAGCCCAAGGGTCAAGCGCCCGCATTCTCATTTAGCGGCGGCTTGCGCGCGCTTCCCGAGAGTGTGCGCAATAACCAGCGTGTCGATCTGCTTAATCGGACAACATTCTGCTTCGCTGCCCGCGTAAACGGCGGCTGACCAAAGACGCTTTCGCGAAAGGTGGCAGCGCGGATCGCGCACTGTTGGTTGGTTCTGGACCGCAGATACAGCCGCGCTATCCTGAGAAAGGGTGGTACTGGGTCTATGTGGATAACGTCCCCCGCCCGTCCGCAAAGACGCCGCCTCGATCGGATCATCAGCAGCGCCTCGCCACTGACGCAGCCCGCTCGCGCTGGCGCGTTGATATCTCACGATGTGGCGCACATATTCGCAACATAGGGCAAGTTAGCTGGTGCCGCTAGCGGCGAAAGCCCATCTTGGGATATATCAGCTCAAAACCCGTGCCCCGCGTCCAGAACGGCCGGTAAATTTTATGACACGCGAAGAATAAGGCCTCACCTCATCCACCATCGCGCGGTGACCAGATTTCAGAATGTACGCGGCAGCGGCCAAAGCTCCGCTCCGCCCGTCGCAATAAACCGCCCGTCAACACGCCCGCCCGCGCCAATGGCAAGAGCAATTCTCAATGCGCCTCAGCGCTGCCTGTCGATCAGCAGGATATTCGGCGCTCTGGTTTCATGGCGCGACCATCGACGAGCCCGCCGCGACGCAAGGCCCTTGCACCCCCCAAAAGCCCGGTCTTACGCATTCACACATGACAGTGATTGATGACACCGCGCCAAGCGCAACGTTGCCGTGCTGGTGACGCGCAGGCCTTTCTTTGGCAGCCCAGTATGCCAATAGTATCTTGTCGTTGCGATTGCGGGGCAGCAGTTGTCGCCCAATGTCTGCCTTGCCACGCTGCCGATCCTCGATATCGTGTTCGGGTCCGATGACCACGGCACCTTGCTGTCAACTGTGATGCAGCGCTTTGCCGCCGTGCGGGTTTCGTTACGGGGCGGGTTGGCGGTATGACGGGGGCCGCCACTTTGCGCATATGCGCTGCCGGGCAAAGCTTCAATGATCCTTCCTGCTGGGCAGTTATCTGATCGCATCTACATGAGCTCCCAAGGCTTTTTTCCGGCTTCGCCGCCACGGCACACGGCCTCTGACGCGGTTTCTCGGCCCAAAGCGATTTCCTATGTATGGCGGCGGGTTGATCTCGGCCATCATCGGCGCCCCAGCTGTGGCTTTCTGGACCGGCGCGAACGTGACGCGACCGTCATGTCGCTTTGTAATCCGTCTCATCGGACGCGATTGGCGCTGAAACGCTGTGGGCATGGTGCTTTTCGCCTTTCTCAACATCCCAAACACACCCGTCCTGCCGTGGATGCCCCAAGGGCCGCGCAGCGGATGGATTTTTGAAAAAACCCGCGCATCGCCGGTCGCAGTGATCTGCGGATGGTGTCTATGCCGCTGATGAACTCGGTGGATACGACGACCCCGCCTGGCGTTGTGGCTGCGCCTCATGACATCTAGCATGCATCCCCACGTGAGTGACCGCCACGTGCTTGCCATCGTATGCGCCGTCATCATTTTCACCGGTCAGCTGAATCGCGGGCAAATTCGGCGGTCGAGAAAATTCTTTGGGATCGAATCGTGATCCTCGCGGTTGGGCGGTATGGTCGCCCTGCAGGGGTTGACCCTGAACAACTTCTACATCGCTTCTGATCCTGCTTGCATCGGTTGGAACTTTGGTTTTTATCGCGCGACAATCCATGTGGCCGTGCGCACCGACGCCCCCATGACGTGGGCGGATGCAGGGCGACGATCTGCTGTGTCTCATGGCGGCGGAACCCCTTTCGCATTCGCATGTCTCAGCCGGCGGGCTTGATGAACTGTATTCCGCCGCCGGCAACCCTACTCAGAAGGCTGGGCCGCCGTCAACATCGCGATGATCCCGTTTCTGGTTCCTAGCGGGCGGGTTCATTGATCTGGCTGATGCTCGTGCGCTCCAGCGCAGCGAGGAGCGGTCCTAGAGCTACAAGCGCCGAACAGCGGCAACGCCGAGTGACAGCGGGAAATCAATTCATCCCCCGGGCCATCCCCGCGCTAGTACGCGTGCGGGAGATTCCATCGCCGCGCTGAGCACTTTAGTCAGCAGCCCCCACGCTATACAAATCGCCGGACGCGCCGCCTTGGGAGAATTCTGTTGCGATTTTCGCGTGCCCGCCTGCAACGCGCCCGCGCCTTTTCCGCCATGCGCCACGACGCCTGCTTCGGTGCCGTTCAACAGCGCACGCCCCCCTGCTCGACCAGCTGCGGGATTGCCATGCGCCATTGCAGCCACCCGGCCATAGGCCGGCATCCCGCACGAAGTCCGCTCATCCGCCGACCCCAGACGGCGGGCTGCCACCTCACATCATAAAGATTGGCAGTGGTCCTGGTCAATATAAGGCGTCGAAAATGCACGGTATCCTCAAAGGCCCGTCGCGTAGATATCCGCACCGCCGCGCCGCAGCCAGCGTATCCAGCAGCAACCCGCATCCTGGGCGCGACCTGGCCAACGCCAGGGCGTCGCCACCTCGTGCCGCCCGCACGATTCGCGCTTTGCGATCTTCGTCACAGACGTCCCGCGCCACCGCCGATTCGTCACAGACGCATCTCTTTGCTATCATGGTTTCTCTCGCGTGCACCCACGGGCCCGGCCACTTCGCGAGCATGTTAAATGCTCAGTAAAGCACGGGAACAGCACGCGCCGCGCCGCACGGCGGTGGGCCATAGCTGGCGCGAAACCAGCAGCGGGATCGGGCCGCTTCGAAACGAATGTCACGGCCGCAGAGCGTTCCAGCATCGGCATCAAGACACTCATCAGTCTTTACCCGTTTTCGGTGCCCGATCAGCTTTCCAGCGATCGCGTCCAGCAGCGCTCGAAGTACGCATCAACGATATTTGCCGACAACGCCAACCCAGACCGTGGACCTGAGCAGCGTCGCCTGAGCCCAGTCCTTCGCTGTCGAATGATAACGCGTGGTCACCCGCTCTCGGTGCCGCCTTTGGGTGATCCGCACCTTGAAATCGACCAGACACATGCATGTCTTCGAGCAAACGCTAGATACTGCCCCAGATCTTTGACCACGAACTAACGCCTTGCTTCAGCGCATTGACGGTCCGCGATCACACCCCTCTGTGTCCATGCTTTCCGCTCACCGACAGAACCGTTTTTCGCCGTCGACCCTTACACAACGACAAAACGGCCTTCTGTACAGGCTCGACCATCTGGTCTGTATTTGGTTTTTGCGCCCGCTCGCGGTGACGCGTAGCGTTTGACCTCGAACAGGTCGTGCCATCTGCCCCAAGGCCTGCGCGCCACAGCTCAAAGCTCGCCTGCGCGGTGTCATAGCTATAGCCCTTCGGCCCTCTGCGCGCGAGCTTTCGAACACAGTCCAGCGATCTCCCCAAGGCGCGGGTCTTCCCCTTGTGAGTGAGAGCCTTCTACGACCCTCGCTACTTTCATATGTCGGGACTGCGCACTGTAAGCTCTGCAATCATCGCGGCCAGTCAAGCCATGTGTTCGACATTGAATCGATTGCGCGTATTGCCGACTACAGCGGGATCGAATATATGCTCGTAGGTGGACGGATCCTTCAGGATCCTGCACATGGCGACATGCAGCCCCGCTTTATGCGCCAAGGCCGACGACCGCGAACAAAGGCCGCTTGCCTTAAGCGGCCACGCGGTTCAATATCTCGTCCCAGCGGCGGCTGATCTGCGTCAGGTTGGCCAAGCCGCCCAACGGGGATTCCGTTGTCAAAGCGCTGGTATAGGTTTTCTTTCAAGCAGTAGAAATCGGATCAGCTTGGGTCAGGTTGGCGGTTTGCCGCAGCGTTCACCAGACGTTCAACGTCCCCTGTATCTGCCGCGCCGCTGCATCAACGCGGCCAGCGAACAGGCGACCGATTTTTCGGTGTCGATTATGGGTTGTGGATGCCGCAGAACGATCGCCGGGAATGCCTGCGGGCGATGACCCGTCGAGCCCGTGATCAGCGCCCGACCTCGGCTGGCATGGTGCCTCGCAATTGTGTCGCCAAAGCACAATCCAGCGCGCCGCCCTCGTCCACAAGCCGCCTTGATAGGTCAGGGCCGTAATCGGGGTTGGCGCGGTAAGCCGTCAAAGAAATGCTCTGCATGCAAAACAACGCCTCGCGCCCTTGGCCACCAGATGCGCGATCGACTTTGCGATATTGTCGGTGTTTCTTCCAGCGGTGATGCCCAATGGCCGCCGAGACGTGAGAGGATCGTGATGGGTTTTGCCCAACAGACACGAACCGTATCCGTCCGCGTTTCAATACCGTGCCGGCAAGTACAAGGGTCATCATTTTGCGCCGACATGCCGTTGCCTTTTGTTCATGCCAAAGGCCGTCATTCGTGGGCCCGCGTGCGGTAGGTCGGCAGTCGCACAAAAAACAGCTAATCCGTTCTGGTTCGGCGCCCGCCACCGCCTCGATATAATCAACGCCCAAAGTGTCGAGCACAGTGGCGGAGTGAGCGAATGACCCTATTTCAGGCTGGTAGAAAACGACCCTTGCTTGACTCTGCTGCCCCGTCGCGCAGCGTGCTGTCCGTAAATGGTAAAGCGTCGCGGGTCAATAGCGCCCCCCACGCTTTCAAAGAGTGCTGTATACTTGTGTTCTCTGATATTCTTTACACGGCACACTTCCGTTCTTCATCTATTGGCAATTTCGTTCCCAAAAGTCGGCTTCCTCATAGTTTCCAGTCGCTATTGCCCTATTGGCTTCGAGAAAGTGCTGTTCCTATACTATCAAGTTTCTTTTCGGAGGGGGGGGGGGGGGGGGGGGGGGGGGAGGGGACGACTTCGACGCTGGTCTTGGACATACGCACCCTCTATCCCTGCTCGACAAGCTAGCCTTCAATTGGTCCACTTCAGCATAGTTTTTTTCGTTTCACTGCCGCCAAACGAGCTCGCTGCAGCACTTCTGCCAACGCCCCTAAATCGTCCGATCAAAGGTTTCGAAACCAACTCTGACCAATTCCGCTCCATGAGCCCATGAATTTTGAGGTCTCTATAAAGCTGTCCTCCAAAAGTAAATGGAGAAGGCCAAACTTTCTGGATACGTGAAAGAGATTTTAAAAATGCGCTTTTTAGCGCCGGAGAAGCTGTTTAGCTGCAGTGCGCTTCTCAATAAGTTCCACGAGTTTAATACTTGGTTTTCAGTGGGTTCCCTTTTCCTGGAGCCCCTTCTGCATCTTACCCTTCTAGAACCACTCTTCGAAGGTACCATGCGCGCGAGATGGCGCAGAAATATCTTCTCCGCTTCGGTCGCGCTTCTTATCCGTCCAATCCAACGGCTTGCGATAGTGGGTATGAGCATCAGAAACGGATCAAACTTCAGCCCGGCTCAACGCCCTGTTCGCAAACAAGTCCGGTACCGTAAAGAAGTTACCAAGCGACTTGGAACATCTTCTGCCCTCGAACCTGGCGTAGCATCTCCGTTGTGGCGACGCATAGCTTTTGCGCCATTTCGTCGGTGGCCGTTGGCGCAGCAGCTTTGGGCGACATTTCGTCCCGTGGTGTGGGAATTGCAGGTCCAGCCCGCCGCCGTGAATGTCAAAAACGTGGGGCTGGCTTTTCGCACCCTCAGACAGACGTCCCTGACGCAGGTTCTTTCCACAGCAAAGTTCGTCCATCCGCCATAAGCCGAATCATTTCGAATATGCCAGCCCGGACGGCCGCGCCCAAGCGACCTGGTGCCACCCCGGCGTTGCGTCGTCCGACGGTTTCCACACAAACAAAATCCATTGGTTTGCGTTTTGTAGGGGCTACTTCGACCGTGGCGCCCGGCGATCATGTCGTCGATGACCGCGCCCGCACAGCGCATCCAATATTCCCTAAACTTCAACGGCGAAGAGGCACATGCCATCGCGGCCAAGGCTGGCCTTGGCGATCAGCCCCTTCGATCATCTCGACATCTGCAGAGATAAAGGCCCGTGGCGCGTGGCATGTGATCGGGCTCTAGCGCGCCAACGGCGGCCATATCATTACCAGAAACCACTGCGTCGTTTCAGCGGTGATATCGCCGTTTATTGACCGCCCGCTTCGGCGCCCGCGCGTTGATCTTGTCATCCACATCCGTGAAGTTGCGTCACGTAGGTCCACGTGATCCTCGCCCTAGACATCGCAGCAAGGCGGTTGAGCACGTCAAACACGATGACGGGGCGCGCGTTGCCCAATGGGCGCGCGGTCGTACACCGCTCCGGCCCACAGAGCGATACATCCGCACGTTTTTATCATCGATTGGGATGAAATCCTCGCGTTTGCGGGTTTTCGTGTTGTGCAGCTTGATTGTGGTCATGGCGCGTCTTACCAAGGATTGCGCGGCATGGCAGCTGAAATCTCGGAAGAAAACGATGTGAGCAAGCCCGCGGAAGGGTGAGTTGTCTTAAATCAGGTCAATACCAGCGGAAACACAGGGGTGGCTATCATCTCCATGCGGTGTCTGCCGTAGCCCGACCCGCCCTGCCGCTGCGGGTCAAGCCTGATTGACAATCACCCTGCTCTGCGCCCCCTGCGTCCGTTCACGTTACGAGGGAGAGACGCAATGCAACTATCATCGCGTATTACAGGACTGCTTGGCTGGCGATGCAGACGGTTGGGGCGTATTCTTCGCGGCGCGCACAGATGATCGCGGCGAGTGGTACCGATGTAACCGAACTGACCAATTGAGAACCCGACATCCGTACTTTCGCGCGATCTGCAAGATAATTGCACAGTCGCAGCAGCTGGCCGGCACCGCACAGGCTAGCTGCGATTCACCGGCACCACCGACACCTGACGCGATGCTCGTGGGCCGCGCCGGCTGCAATATGCACACGCACGGGTGTCCCACAAGCGGCGATAATGTGCTGATCAACCACGGTGGGCAAAGTGCCTGTCTTGCGCGCATATGCGACCTGCAATCTCCGGCGATACGCGATTTATATCGATCCGTACTATCACCTAACCCGCGCACGATCCCGCGTGTCAGCGCCCTACCCCATGCCGTTTATTCGCCAGTGCCGATGATGCATTCAGCCCCGACCGCGACTGCGATGCCCGCAGCAGCCCAACAGAGCGGAAGGCAAACATCGCCACTGCTGTAAATTCCCGCCACAACCCAACGGGCGTGTCACTTCTCGCGAGACGCTTGAAGGCATCGCGCACAGAGTTCTGCCGGACTCACAACATGTGGGCTGATCTCGGACGATTGTGTAAGTGACACGCAGGTCTGGAAAGGCGGAACATCTGTTCGCGCGCGCGCTGGACGTAATGGCAGAATCAACACGCTGGTCGTGGGGGTCGATGTCGAAAAGCCACGCTAATGACCGGTTCCCGTTGTGGCTGGATCGGTCGGGCGGGTCGACGCGAATTGAAAAACATCTGACCAATCTTGCGAACCCACACGAACCTAGGCGAGTGCCCGCTACATCTCAGTGACTCCCGCCTTGTTCGCGCTTGAAAACACAGGGCGTTGCGTTCGAGACCGAGATCTCGCTTCCTTCCCTAACGTGCGGCCCGTTGTTTCATGCTCAGGATATTCTGGCACGGCAAAACGCCGTCAGCCTCGGTTTCCTGCCCAAGGGCGGCGATGTCGATAATCTGGATAATTCGCAGCACCGGCATGACGGGCGAGGAATTTGCCTATGCGTTTGCTCGAGAAACACCACATCGCGTCATGCCTGGCGAAAGTTTTTGGCGAGGCCCGCGCGGCGGGACATATCCGTGTCCCAATGACGATCGGGACAACGCGCTTTTGCGCCCAAGCCTGGCCACCCTGTGCGATTTCGCAGACAGCGCTTGCGGCCTGACGACCGGCACCCGACAAGAATAATATAGAAGAATCCAAAAGGCCGGAGATAATCCTCCGGCCTTTTTGACTGCACTTTTTTATATACTCTTATGCTTGCCGCAGAAATCGAGCGTTGCGACGCCCTCCGGCAGATACACGCAGTTTGTCAGTCTTACAAGCTTAGAACGGTGACCACGAGTTGAATGTGGTTGCTTCCGAGAATCGTCGCCGGACACACCATTGACGTCATCGAACTTGTGCTCGAGCAGTTCTGCACCGACACTGTATTGCTCGGGTGAATTTTGTAGTCCATGCCGATACCGTAAGAAGGAACGTCTCGTCACCCATGGATGTGTCGGCACGAGCGTAACCACGGTTGCGTAAAACCCAGAGTGGTTTTTTTTGCCAGTGTCGTAGCCGCCTTTGATTTTCCGCCACGAGCAACGAGGCCATCAACAGTACCGATTGCGGTGCCTGCAGCGTTGGTAAAGATCGATAGTTTCTGTTTTGCGTCATAGTCAGCTCGCCGCCAGTACAAACGACGAAGTCATAGTTGTAACCAAGCGTGGAAACCGTAGGAACCTTGTCGGCCTTCGAGCCGCCATCGGTCTCAGCGTCGGCATAGCCCAACTGCAGACCTGTGTAGAAGCTGTCGCAAGTTCGCCGCCCAAGTTTGGTGCAGGACGGGGCCGCGGTCATATTACGGGGCGTGGATCACTGGCTCCGACAGGCTACCAGCGAATGCTGCGCCAGCGTGAATGCGTGGATGCCAAAAATGGCTGCGACGCAATTTCATAGTGCGTTTCATAATCGTAACTCTCGATCAGTTTTGTATGAGCGGCGCTTTCCGCTTCGAGTACGACAGTCAAACAACGGTCAGCTAGCTCTGTTTGCAGGATTCACCGAGTGCGACAGGGTTGTGAGTCGTAAATATGTGCTGCAATAACACATTTCCTGTCGGCAGGGCACGCCGCCGTAGCCCCTTATAATAACACCCACGCAGGGCGGTTTTCACCCGCACCCTGACACAACACTCGAAAATTAAATTTCCTAAAGTGGAACCAATACCAAAGCCGCACTCTAGTCAAAATTGGGCAAAAATGCTGCAAATGTGGCGGCTAGAACCGCTATGTGCTAGGTTTAGCGAGCAGCCGGATGGCGGGATTTCTACGACTCAGGGGCAAAACGACATGAATTTGCATTTCTCACCACTCATATAAGGTTGTTGGCGTTTTATCCCTGCTGACGCTTGTGTGGCCTTTATTCTCTTGCAACAACGCCGCAGCCCCGCAATCAACGGCCGCGTGGATTCTGTTTTTGGTGGTCATGCCCTTATGTTGCCGCTCCGCTGTTTCTGGCAACTGGATTCCGCCAAGCAAGGGAAACGCTACGAAGCCCATCCCATTTCACTCAAAAGGAAAGATCCACAAACTCCGGTGCATGCGCTTGACCAGATGTTCCAGACTTCCGGCCTGCCCCACCCGCGCTAAGAGGCGGCAAGCGGTTCATGCCTGCGATGAGAGACACACAGACTTGAGCCTTACACCGCCAGCGATGGAGCTGATCACCAGCGCGAACCACAGACCATCGGATGTGCTGTTCTAATATCGTTTCGGATGACGGAATACCGTAATCATGTCGTCAATGCGCTGACCGAGAAAGCCCGCAATGGTGTAAGGTCCCGCTTGTTGAATGGAACGGCTGGCACGTTGCGCGGCCCTCAAAGCCGTCAA
>Ga0163217_1011166_pt1 | contig 15290 bp, 16 predicted proteins | sample SynspAceP_FD_185933 | JGI IMG/M metagenome (GOLD analysis project Ga0163217, IMG submission 185933) | Saline lake microbial communities from Ace Lake in Antarctica - Synechococcus sp. Ace-P (PacBio error correction) | ecosystem: Environmental > Aquatic > Non-marine Saline and Alkaline > Saline ...
AGTGCTTATTATACAATACATTCCGAGGAAGACAATCGAGGCATTCCAGAAGCAGCCCATAGTCCCATGTGAACCATCCGAAAGGGTATGATCGGAGAGATCATATAAATAGCAACGGCGAGCAAGAGTACGCCAAAAAAAAACGCTGGACCGATAAACATCCCCACGCCCGGCTTTTTGTAAGCAAACGCTCCTGCTGTAGTAACCAACAGACCACAAGGGGACCCCCATGCCTATGGCTCATGGAGAAAAGCGCCACCCCGCCCAGAGGCCACAATCGCCTGTCTGGCCTTAATACCAACAAGGCACCAAGCCAGCGGGGCAGCAGACGCAGGGGCCACAATGAAATCGCTGATAAATGCTCCCATCAGGCCACGCTGATCGTCTTGCCTGCCTCTTGTACGGTTCCCGCCAACCCGAAGAGCTTGCCCCTGAATGAAAGATGGCATCTGGTGGTAAAGCCGACATGGACAAAGCAAGAAGTACAAAAACACCTGCAAAACTACCCAGCACCCATGGATCTGCAGGTACGCCTCGCCCATCGTTCCGGCCAGACCAGCGCGACCCCCGGCCAGAGCGTACTCATGCCATCGCCAAACATACACCAGCGACAAACCAAAGGCCAATGGCCACGACTTAACGCAGGCCTGTGCCCTGCTATGCAGCCCTGAAAGTTCGGAATCATCGGAAGCAAATGCAAGGGTGGTAAACGCTAGAATTAAGCCAAACCCGAAAAACGCAGCGATCAATGGCCCAGGTGTTACTTGGACTGACAAGCTCACGGAATCAAGCAGCTTTCTGATGTCCCAAGGCTTGTGGATTTTGGTCCGTACTGTTACTCTGCCGGTTTTTCAAGATTGTGCTTGAGTTGGCACATGCGAGTGAAACGGACAAGGATTTTTCTCGGCGGATAGCACACGCCTACCGATCGTTGCATCCCTGGTTAGGCGATATCCAGGTCAGCCATGATCGGAAACTCGACCCAGGAGGATGTCGAGCGTGATGGGCACCTGTTATGGCACCCAAAGTAAACCGGCACACGAACACCAAAAGGAGGTCCATCTATCAGCTCGCTCGGGTGGAAGCTCGACATGATCAATGCAACAGCATCGGCAGAATCCTGAAACATTGAAACGCCAACTTCTCACGATACAGATAGAGCCGTCTGCTGCGACTAATGTGGCTATCACGAGTCACGGACTGCTTGCAGTCAAAGATACTTAAAGGCCTCGTCTGGTGGCAAAGCAGCGCCCCAGGGCAGCCTCAGCGCCGCAAAGCCAGCCTGAATCGAACCAAAAAAAGCCCGCTGTTTACGCTGATAATAGGATGACGATGTAGGTCAGAAAAGGTAAACGGGGAGTTTTGCCGTCTTGCCGCTGAACTGATGCCTGGGTTGACACCAGCATCAGCTGCCATGAGTGATTAAATATGCGTGTACAGTTTCACTTCACAAACCTCGACATAAAAACCTGATTAGCGTGGACGAGCGGCGTTTTAAAGTCGCTCTGGAAGTTTGAGTTGGCCAGCGTTACCATCAAAATGTTTTATCATCGTTAACGCTTTCGCTGTTCATCCCTTAATAGGATCAAAAGAAAATGTTAACGTCATCCTTGTTATGTTTGTCCGCATGGCACGATTGCAAATCTTTTCATCATGAAAATCATCATCAACGGACAAAGCAGCCAAAGAATAGAAAAGGACTCAATTCCTAAAAGCCATCCGCGGCGCTACAGGGAAAAACAAATAAGCCCCAGCAACAAGCGCTGCTAAGCCAAATACCGTCCTTCACAACAACATCGTTTTAATATCGCATTTCATATTTCTCTCTGACAGGGATTCCTGGCAGGCGTGGCAAGTATCAACATTACCCTGTAACGCCCTGTCAGGAAAAATTGGCTCTTTCATTACAACTTTTGTAATCCATGAGAAGGCCGTTTCATATTGGGTATTGCTTTGGGGATGACAAAAGGTAATCAAGCGTCATCTTCTAAATGTCAGCCGTCACCGATATGTTTTCCAATAGAGTATCGACAACTTCATGCCCGCCCGGAGATTTTATATCATGCTCAGCTTCGACCTATCCTCGTCTCAATTTCATTAAGCCTCTCCATTGGTACGGCCCACGCGGCACCCATGCCTGATGGGTGTCGTTTATAGTGCAATGAGAGTGACGGCTCCCATTAGCGCAATTGAGTTGCGTACGGGGGCTGTGAGCACTACAAGTTATTTCCATCACGCCGCATATGCGTAATTCCGGGAACGTGACCGTCCATTCCGGGGATCGTGACCCGATTTGCACACGCTTCACGCTGGAACGGTTTTGTACTCTGAGCGGTACGATGGGTCAATGCGATACCGCGTTTGTGGGAGCGTTAGATTTCCTCAGTGATTCCCCTTCAGATTGAGCGGTGGGCGCCGTGCAGTAGCGGTCCAGATGGCGTCGGCGAGCGTGGCGGAGTCCGATGTAGTCGTGCCAGTGTTCGGTGGTAGCTGGCTGGCATGAGCGTTGAGCCGCGTCCATGTCGGCCTCGACACCGCCAATCAGATCCTGTCGTTGCTGGGCATTGACCCTTCTGCAATGCCCCAGTCATCGAGGATCCGCAGATCGGTGAGGTATGGGCAGAATGTTTTTGGTGCGTCTTGACCCCTGAAATAGTTGCCGGGTTTGAGGGCGCTTTTTTACTTCCTGCGTGATAAACATTCGTCGCGTACTTACAAGGTCATTTACGACCCATGAACTCGAAGAACAGAGGCATCCTGGTGAGAAATGGGCGAGGTTTCAAGCACTCCTTGATAAAACAACGGCCTTGAAAATGTGATCATTTCGCTATTTGCTCCTGGGGGCGTGCGGAGCTTGCGGAGGCCTCTCCTGACTGAGCATCGGGCCAAACCTACAGTTTATCGAGGACGCTGGTCTGGAGCACGTCTTCGCGTATCCAGATTACGCTGACTTTAAGGCTGTGAGCAAGCACGGTGAGCCTCCGCAGCAGGTGGCGTTACTCTATCGGAGTGTGAACCGCAAGTCTTTTTATGTAATTCTAGCTAAACAAGAGCTTGCGTAATTTTATGCGGTGAGGTGACAAGTGGAGGAATGCAGAATGGTTACCAAGAGCGCTTTAAAAAGGGCTATTACGATTTTTGCGCAAGCGATGGTGTTCTTGCGTTTCCCGAGTTTTCTCGCGTTTTTGGCAGCCCGCCCAGCTCTCCCGTGCCCTTAAGCAGTTTATCGCCGAAGGTGTAATTGTCAGGCGGGCCCTTGTGTTTTTCGCTAAGGCTAAGCCCAGTAACACTTTACCGGCAAGCTATCCCGTTTCAACCACTTGAGGTGTGGCACCTCTGGCGTTGCCAGAAAGCTCGGGTCAAGGTAAGAAAACCCTCCAGGCAGTGCGCATATTACACTCAGGCGCAATACTCCAGCAGTTGGCCCGCGGGAGTCGTACTGGATCACTGGGCGTCGTCGAATCACCGTTCAAGCTGGCTCGTAAGCCAGAATCGGTAGCCTTATGAAAGCATCAAGCCTGATCAGGCCGAACTTGATCGAGGCGGTTACTGGCTGAGCTTTGATGTCGCCTTTTGACTGCCAGTTCGGAGAGATGTTTCCTGTCACCGATGCCCTGCCGTGTGGTTTTGGATATTAGCATCCCAGATACCGTTTGGTTTTTTGCGGGTGGCCGAGCCTTTTCTAAGGCCCTTATGGGCTGATCGGGCGAACTGTCCGAGGAATGTTGAACCTCAAGGTCGATGCTTGGATGAGCAGAAAATTGGCGGGCTTCGGCAATCAAAAAACACCTGAAGTCACGGTTGAAAGGTTGAGGTGACTCAGGTGTCTGGATCTTAGGGCTTTGTTTGAGGACGAGACCGCTCGTATACCCGCAACCAGAATCGCTAATTTGCTCCCGTTGGCCTGTACGCGCCCCCCCCGCCCCCCCCGTTATGCGCATGAACACAAGCTTGAGGCCCTTATTGAGTCTTGAGTTGACGGTTCGGACTCCAGCAGTTTGCGACCAACCAGCCAGCCGCTTGGTTATCTCGTGACCGGTTGGCATCACGCCCACAGCAGCAGGGCCAGATTGAGTGTGTGGCAGTTGAGGAGACGCTTGCAGAAAAGGTGGTTTCTTTCTCCAAGACGGTATGCCCAGCATCGGGGGTCCCCAAAAAAAAGAAAAAAGGCGCTATGCATCAGGGAGTGATAAAACGCTAGTTAAGCGCATGTTTATGACGTGTTCTGTATCTGTCGTATTGATTCGCAGGTCACGGCCATAAGGGCCGCTGGAAGTTTCCTGGCATGGTGCAGATTCGACACTGAGGAAGTTTGGCCAGCAGTCCTCCGTTCGCTTTTGCGAACCAGAGACACGGCTTTCAGTTTAGCGCTTGTGCAAGCGAGCAAGACCAGCGATACGTCAGGAATATGAAAAAGCACCTGAATTCCGCTGGTCTTCTTCGGCTCTGTAACGTCCGATTTTTCGATGAGGCTAATGCTTTTTTCGCAGCAGGCCGATATCTGATTGGTACGCTTTGACTTCCGATGTTAGTGACGTAGTTTAATTTCTTCTCATAAAGTCCACTAAATGGTGCTTTTTTTCAGTTTGTACTAAACCGCGGGGGCGTGATTGATGTCTGAGCTATCCGCACAACTCATAAGGATTCATCGATGGTCTGCAACAGCATTCGCATCCGTCGTGTGGTGTGGTGGGAGGATCCGCAGGGTGGAATTCATGTGGAAGACCCTGGAGACCCTGGAATTAGATAATGTTCAGGTTTTTTTGCGCCGCTCGGTGGACGCCGGGTTGGCGATCCAAGCAGCAGGTCGAATTGCTGAATCCGAGTGGACCTTTTCTTATTTACGAAGACAGTCATCGCCGCCACGAGCCAGAGCAGGATTTGGTTGCTGGATATTCGCCTGTATGCCGCGCATATTTTGCAGGCGGATCGTACGTCCATGCCTCTTGCAAAGAACTGGGACTAGCGTCCAGCACGTTTTGCGTGAGCACCTGAACTACGTAGTGGCGTTCTTTCGCTAGTAAAGATAGGGTCTCCAGGAACTCCAGCGATTTGCTCAATCCAGAGCGATGAGGCGGCGCTAGGATCTGGAAGATCTCGCGGTATTGGGCCAAGATTGAGCAGGCTGAATGCTTTGCAGTTGCTGACGGCCTTATTTTCGCCACCTTGCTGAAGCGGAAAGCTGGAGACAAGTAATCTGTGGGACTTCGATCTGCAAGTTCGCAATGCAGAGGGTGGTCTGGCGACTGTGTCGCAGGCGTTCGCTATCAGCATGCTGACCCTTTCCCTGCGCCACTTTCTTGTACGGTTGTTTGCCACTGACATCGTTCATGCCTTGCATACCAGGCCCCGACCACCTCAAGGTCCTCAAGCTCAACGCCCGCAACGCGCTGCAATGTCTCGGTGTCTGGTCCGCAGTGGCGGACAGCACCTTGCGACAGCGTGCCTATGATCGCTTTGTCCAAGCGAGTCGCCACAGATTTTACGCGCGACAGAATTGTTGGCTCAGGTGCCATTGGAAGCACTGATCGGCGGTCACTACCTTGTCGATGTTGAAGCGGTCAGATTGCCGAGGCTTTGCGCGATGCGTGCTTAACAACACCACGAAGCGGTTTGGCCTGAAAATTGGCGGGAATATGGCGGTCGGCGCATGGATGGCTATTGGGCTAATCACGCCTGGCCGGATAACGACGATGCCAACCGTTTCAGTTTGGTACGCCTATGTACCTTCGCTGTTTGGCAGCATCTGAACTATCTCGAACTGCGGAAGCTGCGTTACGCCGGTGGCTTTTCATTTGAGTCAGCTGAAGCCTGCTAACAGCGCCCCTATACGCAGTGAGCTTTATCGTTTTCGATCAAGCTCTATGGATGTATCACGAAGCCGCTGACGCTGTGACGAAGCGCAGTCCGGGATGCCTGTCCCCGTTGACTTCAACGGGTCGAGCAGGAACTACTTAAAAGGCTTCCTGCAACCACTGGCCAGAAGTGGGGCGCTTTGTCGATGGCGGTCTGCTGCAGCAGTGGCAGTTTACCTGAATGTACCTAATCACAAAATTTCTATGCCGAGCCAGGTGGATCGCTATCCTGAAAGGTGGAGAGGATCGCCGAGTGTTCGTGTGATCAGCGATGCCGCTGCGCTATGAGGATGGGCTCAGGAGCTGTGGTGAGTCGCTCATGGTAAGTTACCCGGTTCCGGCCGCTGAGCTAGGTAGCCAACTGGGGAGTGCTGCCGTCCTAACCAAGCTCGTAAAATGGCTAGCCTGTTGCCGACGAAGCCAACTTAGCTAGCAACCGATGCGGGGCTTGGTACAGGTGGGTGGACTGGGCAGTGATGGCCTGGAGGCCCGCAACAAGATCCTGGCCAGCGTGAATGGCTTGGCCCTGCGGGTGCCGAAGACTTTCAGAAATGAACCAAGAACTGATGGCGAGAGTGGATCAAAGCCATACGGTGATTTACATCTATCACAACAAAGATTGAATGCCGGGTCCGGTGACACTGAAGCCCAGAAAGCAGCACCTTCAGTGCTTGCCGCGATGCCATTTGAAGAGTTGGAATCCATCGTCAGTCGCATCATCAATACCTGAACGGTGGCATCGGGTGTGTTACAGCGATCACGGCTTCCTGTTCATGGATTCAGCGCTGAGGCTTTAGACACAAGAGGCAGCTGGTCACCAGCCCTCTGGAGCTGTGGTCTCGAAAAAGCGCTATCTGATTGGCGAAACCTGGGCATTAAACGACCAGGTGCATGCCTGGCTACATCCGGGCACCGCAGGCATCAGCGATGACATGAAATTTCTGGTCACCACGCGGGTGAACCGTTTCCACTTTGTCGGTGGGCGCCGGTTTATTCATGGCGGAGCTTGGTTGCAGGAAAGTGGCTGTGCCAGGCTCAAGGTGCACAGGTGGCGCGGCAGAAGGCCAAAGACACGGCAGTGGCGCAACAGGCACAGGTCACTGGTCTGGTAACAACTTCACTTAATCATCACCACCAACCGCTATGTGTTCAAACCTGTTACAGACGGAAGCGTCTCTGGAGCGCGGTTGCCTTCCGGCAGTGCTGCGCGTAAGCGGCTATATGAGATGCCGGAGAGGCGGTATCAGCGGTGGAGCCTGTTTCTTGGACGCGACTCTCAGCATCTTGACCCGCGCCAACGCAAGGTGATTCTGACGCTATTGAGCCGTCCGTTCTCCTCCATGGAAGCCGCTATTTCTTTAAGCTGCTTGACGGATGCCGGAAACCGACGTCGAGCAGTTCCGAATTGAATCGTCCGATCAACCTGGCGATTAGCAATGACTTTGACTTCTGCATAGCGGCCAATCTTGACCTGGATCTCGATGCTCTGCTAACCGGGTTCTTTACCGGAAAGGTAGTACGCAAGGAACCTGATCAAAGCGTTTGAAGGAGGATCAACCGGTGCCCTGTGTACGTACTTGAGTATTGCTCGGCAATGTAACTGCGCCCCGACAACGAAGAGGTCATTGCCGTGGATTGGAAACCGTTAGCGATATCCTCGCAGAAAACTACGTTCGCCGCCCCGCCCGAGGCCGAAAAGGTTAAAGTCGAAGAATCCGCGACCGCGGCAGTTTCAAAATCAATCGACAAAGGTTTCCAGTAGCCGAACGAGCGTCGCGACATTTTACCAGGCGCTATTCATGAACCGGGCGTCAAAGTGGCCGAGATCCCCAGCGCTTTCATCAAGGACTTTCGAAGAAACTCCTGCTGGCGGTATCTGGTGCATCGGTGAACGATGATTATCACTTCGAGGAGGGTGGTAAAAGGTCGCCTTTCACTGTGGCATGACTCAAGCCCATCCAGATCCGGAACATGGACATGGAGGCGTTTGCTTGAGGCGCGCCAGGCGTTCAGTGAAGTTGAGTGGTTGAATGTGCTGCTGCGCTTCAACGGGCATGGGAGCCAGCTCATTTCCAATGAGCGCACGAAGTGGCATCTGCTCACATCGATGATTGCCTTCGTCCGAGAACAATACAACTGCTGCGAGCTTGGCCCTCGGGGTAACAGGTAAAGCCACATTTACAAGGAAGTTAGCCCGAACAGCAAATCCTAGTTTCCGTGGCCAGACCACGTAGCAAACCTGTTTCTACAACAATGGTCGCGCAGGCAAGTTAGGTTTAGTCGGGATGTGGCAGGATGTGGGGCCTTTCGGACGAAAGTGGCGGTATCTCGTTCAAGGACCAAGGACGGCGTCCCAGATCATGAAGGACTACATGGCCTCAGCTTTCCTTCGCCCGTGGGACGGTGACTCATCTCTGCCTCTGCGAGCATGATGTTTTGTCGGCAACATCAATCAGCCAGTGGACACCTTGGTTAAAGACCAGCCACCTGCTGGCAAACCGTTTTCCAAGCGCGATGATCGACTCTGCGTTTATCGACGTTTTCCAATGCCTACATTCCAGGCTGGGGAAGGTTTGCGAAGAATGCGCCCCTGATTTTCCCTAACCGCTACGGGCGATCACGATTACCTGGCTGAGTTTTTATGCGCGAAATGCCAAACGAAACTTTGCAGATGCCATCGTATCGTTTCTTCAAGCTGGGCAACAACCTAAATCAGCGTGACACATTGCTGTGCGCCGGATCGTCTCCTGCTTGCTAAAGCTCATACATCCAAGTGCTGACTATGATCGTGACGCTGTACGTCGCTGCTCTTGAGTACGGCATTGGAGGCCGTCCGCGGGTGAAGGAAGCAGCTGAAGAAAATTGGCCGCAGGAGTCTTCGATGTGCCACTTTCTCGGTACATTGATGCCGACACTCTGGAAGAGAACGTTCCAATCCAGCGGTGCCGGAGCAGGGTGTGGTGGGCTATACCTGAAGGGCAGGTAAGCAGGAGCAATGCACCTGGTAATCGACTGGAGCTAATGGGCCACCTGGGGCTTTAACCGACTGGAAACCCGCATCACTGCCGAGGTAGCGGCAAGCTAAATATGTCCGGCCTCGGAACCAGCTCTTCAAGCAAAGAGGCTCTGAAGGTTCTTTCGACTAACTTCAAAGCCAACCATCAACCGTCGTAATCAGCGCGGCATCAAAGTAGGGGTGAACTCACGACTACCATCTGCACGCGTTGAGCTTCACACCCGGGTGCCCCCCAAGGCATCTGACCCTCGCCGGCTCGTTGCCTACTGCTCAGCGCTTGAATGCAGCGGCCACTGCAAGCGCAGATGGTTGTAACTTGGGCCGAACATGAGCCTGGGTGGCAACGTAGTGCCAGTAAAACTTGGCTGGATGCATGCAGGTGGCTTTCGATGCCGGTGCAAAACGCATCCTGGCTGCCCCATGGCCAGTGTGACAGACATCCCAACCGGTACCTGGCGAGCTTTTTGCCAAGTTTCCAACACCGCTTCTACAGCGATCCGGTGGCTGCAGCTTTCAAGGGCTTGGGGTGAGTTTGATTTACTCTTTGATTTGAATCAAATTGGGGTTACTTTACGAAGAGTTAGGGGTCCCCAGCCTATTCAGGCTCCCTATGAAGATCGAAACCCTGCAATGCTTTCCTCTTGCGATCATCGTTTGACGACTTCACCAGGAGTGTTCGACATTTGGCGGTGGCCAACGGTTCTCTGGTGATCAGGTTACTCGATCTGAACGCCCCGGGCTGACGAAGTAAGCCAATGTTCTTGCTCCTCAGTGAATCGTTTCTCACTGCCCGATCTCCTCGTGATGCGTATTGGACTCTAATAGGTCAGGTGATACTCAAACGGGGGGGACGTCGAAAAGGGTGACCTCTGGTCCTGAAAACCGTTGGTTTCTGACCGTGAAGGAATGGGCGGTTGCTCCATACAAACTGGGCAAATAGGGCAGTACTCAAAACCCGATGTCCCCGTTTGGATGTGCCCAAAAAATTGCATGGGCACAATTTTGGGCACAGAATGGCACACGGAAGAAACCGCCCATTCCTTTAAGCGTTTAGGGCAGATGTCAATTTCGAGGTAAGTTGTAGCTGGGAGTGGTCGTAAAATCGCTGGCGGCATGATGCGCAGAAGTGACGCCTAAATTTTGTCTGATTCCTTTCCTTCAATATCCTGATCTTTCAGGATAAACTGGCGCACCCGACTGGATTCGAACCAGTGACGCCCCGCCTTCGAGGGCGGTACTGCCTATCCAGCCTGAGCTACGGGTTGCAGAGGAGGTAAAGCAGCACTAATTGTGACATCTAGCCGCATCGGTCACAGTGATCTGAAGGCCATAGTTTTTCTGCTTCGAGGGCAAGTACTCTATCCATGCTGAGCTAGGGTGCGTTTCAGGGGCGCAATAATACCCATTGATTGGGGTCGCCGTCCATGCCTGGCGTGCAGTGTTTATTTGCTGCGCCTGCGACCGGATGTCGCCGGTTTACAGTTGCTAATTTTTGTTGGCTGCGGGTTTAACCCCCCGGTTATACTCGCGTGCACTATACGGGTATGGCCATCAAGCCCGAACGGATTAGCCATGATAGGATGTTTTAAGTGATGAATGCGAAAAAACAAATCCCTGGTTGCCTTGTGCAGCCACGCTTGTTCTGGTGACCGGCCGGGCTTTTGCAAACAGATCAATGACGCCATTGCCGCGATGCGTCTCAGCCGGCTGGTACGGTGTGCATGATGGCGATCCCTGCGCTGAAGAGTCGGCGCGGTAGCCTCAAGCCGGTGTGATGGCGGTGGCACGTTTCGGGCGAAGCGGTTTATGGCCAGTTACTGCACAGCCTGCCCCACGGTTTTCAGGCAATTCTTTTGAACGCCCGAAGACCCGGTGATACCGCCGCTTGGGAAAGCGCGTCTGGCGCTGCGGGCGACATGGCAACTTTGAACTCAGTCATGCGATTGACGGTGTCGGCGCGATGCCGCTAAAGGTACTTGTGCCAACTGTCGACGATGATTCCTGGCTGCCATCCAGCCAATACTGTTCCTGGCCTGGAAATAGCTTACTGGCTCGGCCTGATTGGCTCGGGCCTGATCAGTGAGAGCTGCTGAAAGCCCATCCCCCCCCCCCACCTTCGGGTGCTTTTTGCTTGTCTGGCGTTTGGCGCTGCTTCAGGTTTTGGGGCCGAGCAATACCGCGGATATCCGATAGTGCCGAATTTTGGCCCCCGTGCCTGGCTTTTGCTCAGGGCGCGCGGTTTCGTCGGTGCCTCCCATTCCAGATCTTCACTGGCAGCTCATCAGAAAGCGGGCTGGGCAGGCAGTCGATAACTTCGCCGAACTGACGTCGCCGGGCGGGTAGGTAAGGTCAAGGGTGCGCTTGGCGCGGGTTAGCCCACGTAAGCCAGCTCTTTCCTCCTCAACGCTATCGGCCTCGATGCTGGACGGGTGCGGCAGACATCTCTTCTTCCATGCCGATAATGAACACGATGCGGGTTATTCCAGCCCTTGGAAAGGCAATGCAGGGTCCAATCAACTGCACGCGGTCGGTATCCTCTTTCCTCTTCGGTCGTTCGAGCAATGTCCCGCAGTACCAGTTTTGGCGATGGGCGTCCTCGCATGTCGGTCTTTGCCGGTCTCCGTCGCCGCTCGATGTATTTTCAGTGCCTCGACCAGAAACCGAGAACGTTGCCCATACGCCCTTGGCGCTATGTCATCGCTGGAACAGTTCGCGTAAGCCAGTTTTCGCTAGTCCAGGTCCGTTGACCATAGAGCGTACCGCTTCGGATAGGGTCGCCCTGGGTGCATTGCTGGCGCACGCCGTCGAGCCAGTGGGCCAAAAACGCTGCAAGCGCTCGCAGTAGCGAGGCCTCCAGATGTTTCAAGCGAGACCATTCCACTGCAGGCTTTACAGACTGAATCTGCCGGGTGTGGCTAGGTACCGAGCTTCTCCAAGCGTTTGCAAGGCCGATTTCCCCGGCGCGGGGACGTTGATCACGCGCAGGCAGCGCATTGTCAACGTCTGGATTGACCAGCAGGCGGAAGTAGGCCATCAGATCCTGACCTCACTGGGCGGGCGAAAAACTGGTGCCGCCGGACAGGTGATAGGGGGATGCTGATGATGTTTGCAGCTTGAGTTCAGCAGGCGCGACTGGTGGTTGCCCGGCGATAGAGGAGGCAAAATCTTTCCAGTCACGCTTGTGCTTGGAGGTCTGGGTTTGGCTGCGGTGGCGACGCGCCGCTTCCATTTCCTTCGTTGCGGCAGCCGGATTAGCGCGGATCGGTTCACCAACCCCAACTCGCTTCCAAAGCTGTTTTCTTCAACACACATGCGGATTTGTTGCGATACAGGTGTTGGGCGGCTGAGGATGCGGCTTGGTGGAGCGGTAGTTCTGCTCGAGCATACCACCTTCAACGACCGGGAAATCTTCCTTGAGTTGGGCCAGGTTTTTTCCGGCGCGCCCCGGGCCAAGCGTAGATCGACTGATCATCGTCGCCGACCACAGTAAAGCGCGCCTGATTGCCGACCAAGCATTTTTCACCAGCAGATATTGCTGCGTTGGTGTCCTGGTATTCGTCTACCAGCATGTAAGCGAATACGGAAGCTGCCATTTTTCCAGAATATCCGGAATGCTGCGGAACAGGGTTTACGCGGCAACCAGAAAATCAGAATCGTCGATTACGGCGTTGTAAGCTTGAGCGTGCGGTTGTAGTGCATGTAGACGCGTGGCAGCGGTTTTTCCTGCGGCGTCTTGGCCTGGGCCAGGCTTGCTCCGGGCATGATCAGGCTCGTTCCTTTCCAGCTAGAGATCTCGCCTGAATGCCCCTTCGGTGACCGTCGTCGGGCCGTAGTCACGGTGTCATCAAGCGTAATCAGCGCCTGGCGTCCTGCTGGTCGAAGATCGAGAAGCCGGCTTGTAGCCCAGCCGCTGATGTTCTTGCGGATGGATGTTCAGGCCCAGGTTGTGGAAGGTCGATACGGTCAGTCCACGTGCGTCCTTGCCCTTGATCAGCAGGCTGAGCGTTCTTTCATCTCTCCGTGCGGCTTGTTGGTAAAGGCCACGGCGACGATGGTTTTTGCGCCTTGACATGCCGCATTCGCCGCACTCAGATAGGCAATTTTTGCGAGTGGATCACGCTGGTTTTGCACTGCCCGCCCCCTGCAGGACAAATGGACCGCTGATGTCGTTCACCGCTTCCTGTTGGCGGGGATTAAGGCTGGCCACCGGTGCTTCGCTCCTGGGGTCTTGTGGTAAAAAGTGGTCAGATTCAAAGACCGCCATATAAGACAAATGGTTTAAATGGTGTATTGGTTATTGCTCATTTTTTAGATATAACCTACTTTAATAAACACGACTCTATATAGCTTAATTTTATATGGATCATTCGAGAAATGAGCTTGGCTGCGAGCGTCAACCGCTGCGGCATTGTGCTGCTTGACACCGATTCATGCGCTTTCGGTGGAGCTGTGTCGTCGGCTATGTCCGTACGCTCCAACCGCTACGAGTTGCTCCCGGTTTGATGCTGGGCAGCGGCGCAGATGCTGATGGCCGAGGGTGAGTGCAAGGCCATACTGGCTCGGGAGCGTTTCTGTGCGAGGACTGGGGAAGCACCTTTACCGGTCATTCACCTGGCCGCGAACCTGAGTTCGATCAGACCCATATCAGGTCGATGACATAATCTGGGACCAGGCCAGTGCCGGCGAACTGATTCGCCTGCTCAATTACGCCCATGAGCGCCACGAACCTTCAGTCTGCGATCAGTCACGCCTCCAGTTACATGCCCTGACCGCGTTGCAATCGGCATATGGTTGGCAGGTCGGCCTGACCATCGGCATGCGCCGCGCGCTTGCGTACCAATCACCGCTTGCGTGCTCTTTTATTGATCTGGACCAACTTCGGCACGTCAATGAAACCCTGGACACGGTGCCGGGGACATAATCAATAGCAGGAAGTGGTGACGCCGCCGCGCCGGTTTTACGCAATACTGATACGTCGGCCGTATTGGGCCAGCGATGAGTTTTGCGGTGATCGTTGAAGATTATGCCCCGCGCAGCAACCTGCCTGAATATCGCGGCGAAACTGAAACCCAGCGAAATGGCGAGCCCCGGGTTCTTTGTCGAGAGCGAAAGTCTATTGCTGGGTTGCAGCATCGGTATCGCTACCTAACCGGAAGCTGGGCAGACCGTCGATAAGCCTGATGACATGCACGCCAATATGGCGATGCTGCAGGCGAAGGGGCAGCGGGCTGCCATTATCATTTTATGATGATCGCATCAATCTCAGGCCAAAGCCTGATTGAGTTCGAGACGGCGCTGCGCCAGGCGTTGCGCGTAAGCAGTTTGACTGCATTATCAGCCGCGGTGAATTTGAGTACCGCCAAGATAGTCCGGGCTCGAAGGTCTGATCGCTGGCGCCACCGGAGCGCGGCCTGTTTCAGGCCCGAACGATATTTATACCGCGGGCCGAAGAAACCGGCCTATTGTGCCATGGGCTATTGGGGTGATTGCCCGCGCCTGCCAACGATCTGCGCAAGTTTGCAGCCGGCGTAGCTGCCGCCGATTCATATCGCGGTGAATGTGTCCTTCGCGCAGTTCCCAGGACAGCAACTGTGCCGACCGTAAAACGCCTGTTGGAAAAAGACCAGTATCGATCCTCGTTGCTGGCAGTTCGACTGACCGAAACCGCTATTATGCAAAATCCTGATCAGGTTTTTTTTTTTTTTTACTTGGGGGCGGGGAAAAACCATGCAGGTATGGCCTTGGATGGGTGTGCGCTTCGCTCGACGATTTTGGACTGATTCTCGTCGTCATGCACCTGCACGGCTTGCCTATCGACCTGCTGAAAATCGACCGCAGCCTTCGTCAAGGGTATCGGATTGTGGCAGGGCCTCTGACCGGCAGTTGGTCAATGCCATGATTTGATCTGGGGCAATAGCCCTGGAACTTGGAAAGTAGTGGCCGAAGGAGTGGAGCAGCTCAGCATTGGACGCGCTTGCGGCAGATGGGGCTGTGATCAGGTGCAGGGCCTTTTTTTATCAGCCCGGCGATGCCCTTTGAAGAACTCTGCTACTTCCTGGATGCTAACCGCATGGGCCGCGAAGACCAAAGGTGATCAGCGCTCACGCTGAGCGGCTGCATCACTCCTTCGCTCAACCCATCAAGCGTCTATCCAACTCGGCGAATATTGCAGTGCCTCGCCAGAATGCTGCCTGCCGATAGCCTCCTTTCTCCCGCAGATCCGCAGCGTGCGACCTACCTTCAGAACCTTGTGGCTGGCACGGCGTGACAGGCCAAGGCCCGCTCAATTGCCTGCTCCAGCCAGGGCATCTGCTTCGGCCAACTGGAATGTCCTCGTAGTCCCGGTCAGATTCCAGATGCGCATTCAGGCAGCCCTGAGGCTCAGCTGCCGCCCTCGGCATTACTCACTGCTCAGCAGC
>Ga0163217_1109691_pt1 | contig 15290 bp, 14 predicted proteins | sample SynspAceP_FD_185933 | JGI IMG/M metagenome (GOLD analysis project Ga0163217, IMG submission 185933) | Saline lake microbial communities from Ace Lake in Antarctica - Synechococcus sp. Ace-P (PacBio error correction) | ecosystem: Environmental > Aquatic > Non-marine Saline and Alkaline > Saline ...
GCGCGCGCCTCCGCCCGCAGATGCTTGGCTGAATTCGTCGGTCAGGCAAGGCATCGGGCCGAACCTCAAGGTTGGTTCATTCTCAAGTCGCCCAAGCAGCCGCGGCGAGGCGATGGACCACACGCTGTTTCCACGCCCAACCCGGTCTTGGGCAAGAACGTCGTTGCGCAGATCAATGTCGCGCGAAGCCCTGGGGGTTGGTTTTCGATGACCTCTGCCTGTGCTGGCCAAAGGCCGGCGATCTGGCAGCGATCCTTGACCCAAGTCTCGGAGCCCGCGCGATGTCGTTGTTTTATCAGAGTGAAACTTCCACACGCCTGAACCCCGCCGTGGAAGAATATGCTTTATACCCGCGCTTGCGAGGATTTCGAGCTGACCTCGTGATCGGCGAAGGGCCCCGCTGCGCGGACCGGGTGCGGCATAACGAATGTGCGACGCCTTACGCCTGGTTGCGCGACAACACCGTCCGGCACATGCGGGCCTGCTGACCACGGGCAGCTGTGGCGCGACCAGTTTTGGCCATTCGCTACGCGTTTGCAGTTCTATACCGCCGGACGAGTTGTTTCCAATCATCGTGGGACGCGCCAAACGACCCGCAAGCGGGGGGCCCCTGCCTGTATTGAGGGCGGCGCGAGCTGTCGAGAAATCTGCCCAAAGCGGCGCCCGTGGCACGCCGCGCATCGCGGCCCCGGCCTTGCTGCGCCGCGTTGTAGGATTAACGTCGCGTCGGTCGATGGGTGAATGGTGTCCGCGTGACCCGCGCACTGGCCGTGCATAGGGCGCCACTCTGTACGCGTCTGGGTCGATCAGTCTGCGGCATAGGACGGCGCGGACACCGCCACCCCTATTTTGCGCCTGATCGCGAAATTAATCAGGGCGGCACCGGTCGGGATCGAGACGATGTCGGCAATCGTGTCTGTCTGAATCGCGCGACGCGCTGGAAGAGGTGATCGAGCCTTTTCTGCTAACAAGCAAGGGCCCTAATCCAGCGGAACCCCGCGGGGCCGGATGCTGGGCGCAGAAAGCCTGGACGCATCTGGGGATGGCCCCGCCAAGCGCGGGCGGATTTGTTTGGCTGAGGGCGGGGATTCCTTCCGGCGAGAAATTTAAACCATTTGAAGTTGAGATGACACCAACAAGAGACGAAAGCGCTGTTTGCCCCGAACAGGACGACACCTACTCGCCTTTTGCCACCGTGGGCCACCCTTGGCGCCTGTCGTGTTTGGCGATTGATGAATACCCAACGCTGACAGTGTCAATAAGCGCGAATACGAGGCGACATGCCGAGCTGGCGCGGCATCAGCATGTTCCGACACAACCGATCCGGAGTCGGTCTAAAACATAGTCTGACGAGTCTTCCTTCTTAAGGAAGTTGGTCAGAGCTGGACACACCGGTCCCCCGATCTTGATCGGCTTGTCCCCGACTTAAACCCCACCTTGGTCCCAAAAAGCTGGAGGGCGGCGGGGCCAATTCCAATAACCGTCGCTGTTCCGGTTTGACGGAAGGCGGGGGCGTCAAAGGCCTGTTTCATTTGTCCTGCGCACTGGACGCCCAGCTAAGCGCGGGGATGCCTGCGCAGGCTCTGGCGCTTGGGCCAGATCGTTGCAATCGTTTGTCTGTGGTCTGTGCCGCGTTTCGTGAGGCATCGCCGCTGCGCTGCAACGAAAGGGGCAACGATCCTGAGCCCGAGATCGCAGCGCTGTTGCGCGCAGCCTATGACCCCTGTGATGCCCGCTGTGGCAAACAGGAAACCCGTCGCACGCATTGCGCCTGTTCGCCCGGATCGGAGCCGCACAGTGGGACCCACCATCTGTCCATCCGCGTTTACTATGAAAGATACCGGACACCGGCGCGGGAAGATCGTTTATTAACGCGAACTACCCGCGCTGCATCATCGAACGGGCGCTGCAGCGATTGTGTGCGCAGAATAGGCATGCGGACCAGACTCTGGCGATGAAGGCCGAAGGTGGGTCTTTGCTGTGCACGGTAGTACACTAGGCGACTATATCGCAGCCCGCCGTTCTTTCTGTATGCATGCTGGATGCGTCACGTGGCCGACACCCGCGATCACGCCCCGCACGCATGGGTCATTGCAGCAAGAGGTCAAACGCGGCGAAATGTGGTCTGTTTCGGGCGGTGGCACGATCGTTTGTATCGCGCGTCCCGGTAAACCCTGTCGATGCCAGCGAAAACTTCCGCTCAATCCCTGTCTAGCCCCGGCGGAATAGCCCCCATAAGGACATCCTAGCAATAGATATTGCCCTTCGCTATAAGCCTTGTGCGCGAAATAGCGCCTTGGAAAACAGGGCCGCGTGTGCGAGCAGATGAAGCCCCTAAGGGCGCACAACGAAAAGAGCATAACCGATCGGAAGCAGAAACGCCTCTGGCGGCGGCGAGCACGAGTAGTGCCGATTTCGTCGCGATCTTGGGCCTAATTTCTCACCGCGCGACATTACCGTAAAACCTCGTGATGATCATGTTGATCGCTGCGTCCCTTCTGGTCGTTGGTCGATCATGTCCAGAAGATGATCCAGTATCCGCCAATGCCAAAAGCCAGAGCCCCGAACAGGTTCCGAACAGCAGGCGTTCTTGGTCCGGACGGCCGAGCCTTTGTGGATGGGCTTTATGCACAATCGGTCTCGAACCCCGATTGGGGGCCGCCGAAAAGATTTCGCCGGCCGGTATGAACGGAATGCGTCGTCGCATCGCGAGGATGGCGGGGCTTGATCCCCGGTGCCACCGCGCCGATCGACCCGCCAGCATGGATGTGGCCATCGCCAAAGAGCAGAGCGTCTGCAAAACGGGGGAGGCTTGCCCGTTTGGCAAACCACAGGGTCCACTGCCGCCGTTCGTCGGTCTTGTTTCGGGACCGGTATTCGGGATATGAACTCTTTATGCGACCGATCCGCCGCACAACAAAATACCAGCCTTGTGGTCGTTGCCGCCCCGTACATCGCCGAGGCGGTTGTCTTGCCACGGGAATTGGCCTCTTGCCAGCTCATGTCGGGCATTATTCTTCTATACAACAAGCTGAGCGCGAGGCATTCGACCGGCATTCGGGCCGGCCTACGAGAGCCTTTGCCGATGACCTGCCACCATCCTTATCTCGAGCCGCTGTGATAGCTGAGCCATGGCAGGTGCGGGCTGAGATGAAAAAGCAAAAAGGCGGGGGGTGCCGTGCTCGTTCCGTGCGGCTCCGGGCGCAGCCGATGGCAGAGATTAACATCAACGCCGTGTCTGGTTGGACGTGATTGCGTGTCGTCTCCGAGTATATCTTATGGTCCGCAGGGCCTACCCTTGTGTTGACGGTCGGTGTGCCGGTTGAACTGGCCCAAGACGGCGGCAACGGCCCTGCCTTCGGAGCAGGAGGAGATTTGACGGTGACCGTTTCTGGCTGGAACGGGTCTGTGCAGATTCAGAAGACCCGAAACCGGCCGCGATGAATCTGGTGGTCCCAACTGCGTTGCCATTTCAGCAGAGGCGGTGCCAGTGACCGTGTGTTTCTGCGGGCTGACGGGGCTGTGCTTATGCCGTCAACTCAATGGAAAATCATGGGCGCGTTGAACGCAGGTGGGCTTTTGTAGCAAACATTGGTCTTGGTCACTGAAACCGGCGGCCAAAAGTTGGACGCACAGGCGGGCGTCAAGGACGGGTAAAGTAATTGCCAAACAAGGGGCATTACATCTCTGGCGCGGGTCACCTGGGGCTCATTGGCTGGCTGTTGCTAGGTAATATCTTAACCTCGCGCACCGAACCTGTGGGAGAGCAGGAAGTGTCGGTCATTTCGGCCGCGCAATATACGAGATGGTCGCTGCAGCGCAGTCTGCGCAGGCAGAGGCAGCAAGCGTAAGCCCGAGCCCGAACCTGCACCCGAGCCGGAAGCCCCACCCCTGAACCCGAGCCCCGCACCCGGCCAAGCCTGCGCCCGAACCAGAGCCGCGGCCGGAACCCGTCGCGTCCGTCCGCCCTCTGAAGAGGTGAGCGAGCAGGCAGAACCCGGAACTGCCGAGCCGCCGGCACAATGTCGCCGTTCTCGGCACCCGAAGAGGGCCCCAGTCGCAGTACCGCGCCCCCGTAGAACGTTGCCCGCTGAAACCCGTAGAGACGCCGGAACCCCGAGGCCACGCACCGATGATGTTTTTGCGCGAAGCCGGCGACAACCGGACCGCACCGGCAGAGAAAGTCGTGGAAGAAGGCCACAAGAAGCCACCGCTCCGAAGAGGCGAACGAACCCAGATCCGTGACAGAAGCTGCGGAAGCAACCTAAAAGGTCGCCAAAACCAATCGGCGGCCGCCCACCTGCAGTCCGCCCGACCCCACCCGCGCCGCCAGGTGGCCGAGAAACCTGTCGAACGCCGAAGCCCGAGACGCCAAGCCTGCGACCCCAAACCGAAACGCCCAACCCGAGCCCCCAAGCCCAAGCCTGAAAGCGCAGCAACGGATAAAGAGCGTGGCGCAGCGCTCGCCGGAAGCTATGGGTACACCTGATGCGCCGCCCGCCGCCGTCGGCCCCGTCCGGTCCGCCCTTGTCTGCGGGTGGAGAAAGAATCGCTTGCGCGTGGCGTTTCTTCGTGTTTGGGACGTCGGTTCGCTTCCTCGGAGGCATTTGCGCACTACTGTTGTGGTAAGCGTCGCCATGAATCAGGAATGGCACGCCACAGACGAATTCGATCAAGCGAACCAAGCAGTTACAGGCGGGTCCGCAGGGGGCCGCCGATCAGGCATTCGAAGCTGCACGGCGGGCAAAATTATCCGCTGTGGTGCGCAGCGGCTTAACCAGCTTCCTTTAGAAAAAATTCGGTCCATGGCAGAATATTGAGATGAACCTTAATCCTGAAAGGATGCGCATCAAAAGATAGTACGAAAAATTCTTGAAAGCATATGTCTCGCCGCTTATCGGCCGGTGTTTGTTGCCTCGGTTGCGCAGGCGCAGCGACGGAACCTTTTGCGATCGGAGATTACTGAAGGTGTCATCGAACCCTTGCCCTTTGCCGTGCCCAGCTTTTCAACGAAAGCGGTGACGCAGGGCAGATGCTGTCGATTTGGCGCGTGTCGGTGTCCGAAGGAAAATCTTGTTTGGCTCCGGCTATTCCGCGAAGTGCCGCCAGCGCCTATATCTCGACGGTAAGCGATTTAACGCGCCGATCCAATACGCCCGACTGGAAGGCGAATCAAACAGCGCAAGCGCTGATCACCGGTGCCGTAAGCGTGTCGGGCAATACGCTGACGTGAAAAAATTTCCGTCTGTACGGTGTTTTCCCGGTGCCGAACCTGGGAATCGGGTACTGCAATTCGCGGGCCACAGTCGATGGCTGGCGCCCGATGGCGCATAAGGTTGGCGGGACGCTGTCTATTCGCGCATTCACTGGCGAGGGCGGCTTTATTTTGACAGCCGCGTCGTCTATGTCTCGGAAACGGCCCCAAGGATGAACCGCGCGAAACGGCTGGCTGTGATGGATTATGATGGGGCCAATGTGCGCTAGTCTGACCGACAGCTCGTCCATCGTGCTTTGCGCCGCGGTCTCGCCGTCGGGGATCGTATTTTGTACACCAAGCTATGAAAATGTGGGTTTCCGCGGATCTTATGTGTTTGGAACTCGGATCGGTAACAGCGGCCGCGGTTCTGGAAAAGCCGCCGAAGGCACGATGGCTTTGGCGCCGCGGTTTCTCTCCTTCGGGAAATACCGTCGTCTATTCGCTGACCCAAGGTGGGAACACGGATAATCTTTACGAATGGATATCCGGCACGGCCCCAATCGACCCTGAGTCCCGTCTGAACCAATACCCGCGATTGAAACCGCAACCCAGCTATTCGCTCCGACGGCAGCCAGGATTGTGTTCGAAAGCGATCGGTTCCGGGTCGCAGCAGCTTTAGCGTCATGCCCCGCGTCAGGCGCGAGGCGACGCGATCTCGTTCGGCGAGGGGCGTTATGGCAGCCCGGTCTGGTCGCCGCGCCGCGATCGGTGGCCTTTACCGAAGCAGAACAAGGAGCCGGGTCCACTCGGTGTATGCGTCTGGACGGGTCCGAGAACGTCTGCTGACCGCCTCCTTCCTGGATGAGGCCCGTCATGGGCGCCAAAACGGACCGGGTCAAATCATGTTTGCGCGCGAAACCCAAGGGGCAGGCGAAGCGTCGTCGCTGTATTTACGGTCGATATCTCCGGCGGAACCCTCCAACCTGTGCGCAACCCAAGAGGGGCGGCTTCCGATCCCGTCCTTGGTCGCCGCTTCAAAAGTAAATGGGCCATAAGTGGCCTTGGTGTTTCCCAATACCCAAAGGCCACTATGGTACCACCGAGTCACAACAGACACACCAAAATGCTATCGTACAAAAAGGCACAGTCCATGAACCGCATTCTTACCGCAACTCTATTGATTCGCAGCCCTGGCCCGTTTCGGCTGTACCACCCTGACCGCTTTGGTGCGGACGGCAATGACAACGGGGCCGCGGAACGGCGCGGGCCTCAAACGGGGGTATTCGTTCCCTGCAGCGTGAACGACCCGGCGTCCACCCGCCTTATTTCCAAACAAAGCCATCGGTGAACCGCCGTCTGTTTCTTGACGAAACCCAAATCTACCCTGGACCCCCGAAGGACAGCGACGCTGGACGTCAGGCGCGTGGTTGACACCAATACCGACTACCAGGCCAGTGAATCGAAGGTCACGCGGAACGAAGCAGGGCAACACGGGAAATACAAACCTTGCGCTTTGGCGCTTCGCCGTGCCAATGCGCACGCCGAATATTTGCCTCTCATCGCGGGATCGCAATCCAGCCGTCCTGCGCGTTGTAAGGCTATGGTAAGGAACGCCCGATCGAGAATTTTGTCGAACGAGGGCCTGCTATGCCAAGAACCGTCGGGCCGTGACCGTACTTGCGGGCGGTCTGAACCAGCTAAGTTTGTCCTACGATAGGGTAGGAATTTAATAATGCGGTTTGCTTGAATTTGTCCGCGCTTGGACTGGCCTTATGGCCGGTGACGGCGCAAAGCGCAGGACGCGCAGACTTTGGCGGATGTGCGTCAAGGAACTGACAGTGCTGAACGTCGAGGTGCAAAAACTTGCGCCGGGAAACTCTCTACTAGTGGCAGCGCAAGCGTTGCCGGTTACTGTGGAATCGGTGCTTGAGCGTGTCCAACGCAAAGGAAAGCGAACTGGCAAACAGCCTGACCTCAAAACGAAGACTGGAAAACCAGATCAACCCGGTGGTCACAGATGGGACCAACCGGAATCGGTGATCTGGAATTCCGGGCTCGTCGAACTAGAAGGCGGTGACGGTCGGGAACCTTGGTCAGAAACCTCTAACCCTTGCGGGGGCGAGATTGCGACCCTATGGCACCGGCCACGCCAAGTACCCGCACCGAGGTTTGATCCTTTGACCTCCAAACTCTACCACAACCAACACCGCGCGGAACTTGCTGTCGGGGAAAAAAACAGACTTTGAGCGGGCCGAAGGCGGCGCACGCTTGACGTGACTTTTCGCACCGCCGCGGACCAGTTTTGCGACCTTTAATCAGACCTTACCCAGGCGGGCCGCTAGCCCGAGGCCGACTGCGGCGCGCGATGCCCTTGGACGGAATTTAGGCGACACGCGCGAAGCCTGCTTCGTGCTCTTTGCCCCGAGCTTTTTTAGCACCGATTCCCAACGGCCCCCGTCGCTGCAGAGGCGCTGGTACCAGCTTTGGCAGTTCCCTTTGGGTGCCTGGGCGCAAACCCAAGAAGCCTGGCGTCACAACTTGGCCGAAGTCGCGTCCCCCGTTTTCCCAACGAGCCCTTCGTCGCCTCAAGCCAATCCGAACGCAGCGATGCTTTGCCTGCCAGTGAATCTTAATGACTGTCGGTTGGCGGAAAAGATCGCCGCCAGCTTTGACCTCGCGGCCCGTCCCGCCGCCCTTGTGTGGCGTGTCGGGGGCGGCGATTCAATCGCGCTTTTGCAATCTGGTTGATGATTATGGGCCGCCCGCGGGGCCATTCCCCTTTTTGCGGCACCGTCGATCACGCGTCCTGCGCCCCGAAAGCCGCCGCCAGAAGGCCGCGATGGTTTGCCGATCAATGCCACGCGCTTGGCCGTTTTCGCAATGAAACAACTGCGGTGGTCAGATTGGGACGGCAGCGGAAAACCCTCCAGAACGAAGCCCGCCAAAGCTCGGTACCCAGGCCCCCCCCTTTTTTTGGGGCCCGCCCCCCTTTGCTGATTGGGCGCGTGGGCCTGGTAAATCGGGGCCGATTTTGGCATTGGGCCACACCGCTGACCGATCAGGCCGAAACATTCGTGATGCGTTTGGGGCGACGTTGCAGGGGTCGACGGATTGTCGGGTAATGCTGCCCGTCTTGACCCGCCACGAATGCCGGTGGCAACAGGCCCTTGTTTGACGCACGTCGGGATGATTCTGCGTCAGCTTCTTCAGGCTGCGCGGGATCGCGTGGGCGAGATCCCGAGCAATGAGGACGACAGTTACGCGCGGGTCCGCAAAATCCGCAAGGCCGCTTGTCGTAGTTAACTCGATTTGGGCGTTGATTCTGTGGCACTTGCCAGAATGTCTCGCGTATACCTTTGCGGATGCCCGTAGGGCGCTTTGATGTGCAAGATGTGCGCCGGCTTGCACGTGCCCTTTGCACAATAGAGTGCGGCGCGGTGGCAAATCGACTGGCAGGGTTTGCGGCGACCTCTCCGACAGAGACCCGCCGCCGTCTGGGTCACGCACGCCATCGCTTGGGTCCAACGGGGCCACCCTACGCCCCCCGCAGCAGCGCGTTTGGCCGAAGTGATGGCAGCGCTTGAGGCGCGGTCAGGGGCGGCGACGGTAACAGGGCCTGCAATTGGCGCCGAAAGAATGGGATAAACTGTGGAATTTTCAGGGGGAGTTGCAGGCTGCTACGGGCCCTCAGTTGCCCGCTGATGCGCTTTGGAATGGGCGTTGGCGCATGAAGCCTTGCACGGGCATGTCATCCCCTTCGGACGCAGCCCATCATCCGGCCCTTGGGCGCATGCGTTTGCGCAGCTTTGCGGATTGGCGCGAATCTGGCGGTTGCCCGCGGGGGGTGCTATGTCCTCTCCCGGCGTGTGGCAGGGTCGCGAAAACTGTCGCTGCCCCCCTTGTCGGTCGGATCGCCAAAAACTGCAAGCAGTGCCTCGAACGCGGTGAAGATGCCTTTTTCGCCGCACATTATGACGCATTGACATGTGCGCGATCGTGTCTATCTTACACACATCGGGCATCTGTGTTTGGTGCCGTCCCCCGGATTTAGGAGACTTTCCTTTGGGTAATAATGCCATCTCGCCTTTTGGGTTGTAATTGATGCTTTGGTTTTGGCGCTGTTCAATCTGTTTTCAGCGGTTTTCGACTTGCGGGATGCAAAGCCGCGAAATCAGCTATTCCGAATTTTTGTGACCGCTGTAGAAGCAGGCGACCGTGCGCAACGTCACGGCTGGATCGGCGAACAGGTTCGTTTCCGCCGTGCCGATGGCAGTGACTATGTCACGATCCGGCCGAAGACGCCGAAGTCCAACCAGCCTGCTGATGTCCCAAGGACAAGTTCCGGTGCGCGCCGAGCCCCAGCAACAGTCCGGTTTTCCGACCATTCCTGAATGTCGCTGCTGCCGATCCTTCTGCGATTGGTGTATGGATCTATTTCATGAAACCGCATGCCAGGGTCGGCGCAAAAAGGTGGGTGCGATGGCCCTTTTGGGTAAGTCCAAGGCCAAGATGCTGACCGAAAAAGCATGGCCGCGTGAACCTTTGACGACGTGGCGGGCCATCGACCGAATCCGCAAAAGAAGAGCCTGGAAGAGATCGTTGAATTCCTGCGCAAACCCGCAAAAATCAGCCGTTTGGGCGGCAAGATCCCCCAAAGGTGCCTTGCTTGAGCCCCCGGTACCGGTAAAACACTGCTGGCCGCGCGATTGCGGGTGAGGCGGGTGTGCCGTTCTTCACCATCTCTGTTCTGACTTTGTTGAAGACATGTTCTCGTGTGGGTGCCTCCCGTGGTGCGCGACATGTTTCGAACAGGCCAAGAAAAACGCACCGTGTATCGTATTCATCGAACGAAATCGATGCCGTGGGCCGGTCCCGTGTCGGGCTATGGGGTGGCAACGACGAAGCGCGAACAGACATTTGAACCAGCTGCTGGTTGAAATGGACCGGGCTTTGAGGCGAAACGAAGGCGTGATTCATCTCGCCGCGACCAACCGCAAAGACCGTGCTGGACCCTGCCTTGCTGCGTCCGGGCCGCTTTGACCGTCAAGATCACCGTGGGCCAACCCCGACATAAAGGCCCGCGAAAAGATCCTTGGGGTGGCACGCTTCGTAAAAACCCCGCTTGGCCCCGATGTGGGATCTGCGCATATCGCCACGCGGCACCGCCCGCTTCTCTGGTGCGGATCTGGCGAACCTCGTGAACGAAGCCGCCCTTGACCGCCGCCCGCGTGGGGCCCGTCCGCTTTGTCGCGATGATGGAATTTTCGAATCAGCCAAGGAACGAAGATCATGATGGGGGGCGGAACAGCCGCTCCTATGGTCCTGACGCAGGACAGAAGGAAAAGACCAGCCTACCACGAAGCCGTCACCGCCAAACGTCGGGATCAAACTGCCGAAATGTGATCCGGTCTATAAGGCCACGATCATTCCGCGTGGCGGTGCCCTTGGGTATGGTGAATGAAGCCTGGCCCGAAATGAACAAGCTGCAGATGTTCAAGGACGAAGCCGAGCAAAAAATCTCTATGACTATGGCGGGCCAAAAGCGCTGCATCTCAAGTACGGCGCCTGAGACTGTCTTCCTCCGGCCCGTGGGGCGATAATACATGCAGGCCAGCCAACTGGGCTCGCGGCATGGTGAATGCGCATGGGTAAAATGTCGGACAAGGTCGGAACATCGACTATTCGAAAGCAGGCAGCCGGTTATCAGGCCAATGCGGCGAAGGCGGTTCAGCGTTTCTGCGCCACCAAGGAACTGATCGAATCCGAAGTGAAGCGGATCATCGCGAAGTTACGACCCGTGCCTTTAAAATGATCCACGCCACGAGGAAGATTTCCGAAACGGCATCTGGGCCAAGGCTTGCCTGGAAGATACGAAACCGCTTAAAGGCGAAGAAATTAAACCGCGTGTGGAGTGCAAAACCGCCGCAAGACCCCGATGGTGAGGATACCAGTGTTTTGGATAACACCAAGCCTGAACCGCGATCCCAAAGGCAAAGGGCAAAAGACGCTCCGCCAAGCGGATGGAGCCCCTGAGCCAAGCGTCCTGAACGCTTTCGCGCTATAAGTTAGTTTTGAACGAAAACGAAAGGCCCTGCACCCGCGGGCCTTTTTCTTTTGGTGCGGCTTTGCGCAGATTGCCGACAACGCAATCCAAAGGACGTGCGCAATGCCCACGAAGAAAAGAAACGAAATTTACGGCTACAATTACGTGGCTTGGCGTGTGCCGAAACTCGCGCAAGGGTCCGCCGCGCAGAACCCGGTCGACGCCGGCCTTTGCCAGCTATGGCCGTTTCGAAGATGACGTACACGCCAGGCTGACCCGTGCGTCCTGGTGGGCGGGTGACCAACCTCTTTACCCCAAAGGCACCCCGACATCCGGAAATGTGCGCCCAGCTGTCGATCCGTCGGCCGAAGAGATGGCCCTGATCGCGGCCCAGAAATGGGGTTGGACACGCTGGGACCCCCGTGCACCTTGGCACGTCTAATGGTGATCAAAGGCATCCCCGATTCACCCATGTGCCGCCCAATGCCGCCGTTGCAAGCGACCCTCTGGTGCGACCCGATCACGATTGACACGGAAAACCGCCCGCTGCGTGCTGCCCCCCCGATCCGCGAGATCGAAAAAAGAACAGCCCCGGCCCACGGCCCCAAAGTTCAAGTCCGCGCTGCCCACCGACGGGCCGTGACCGCCTGGATCGAGCGCGAGGGGGCTGCTGAGGGTCCGGGGATACGCTGCGCCCTGTTCATCCGATCAACCCGCCTGCAGCACGGCTAAGCCCGTTTGCGGCGTATCATCGCGCCTTTCAACGGGCAAAACCGCGGCACGCCCGCCGTCTCGCCGCATCAAAGAGCCGGATAAATGTCGGAATTGCGCCCTCTGCCCTGGCCCGCAGGCAATTTGAAGGAAATAACAAACACAGAATGCCGACGGCGCATCAGGGAAGCAGCATAATGACATTTAATCCGACATCCAAATCCGCACGCGAAGCCAGCAACGCCCCATCCAAAGAGATCGCGCAAAAAAACTGGGGGATCAAGCAACGATGATCTGCTGCCCCTACGGCCACGACAGGCAAGGTATCGAGAAGTTCCATCACTCTGTGCAGGACCGGCCCGATGGCAAAGCTGATCTTGGTTTACGGCCGATCAACCCCACCCCCGCGGTGATGGGCAAGACGACCACGACCGTCGATTGGGTTGACGGTGAACCGCATGCGGCAAAGAACGCTGCCGTTGCTCCGCGAGGCGGTCCGCTTTGGGCCGAACTTTGGCATGAAGGGCGGCGCCGCAGGGGTGGGTATGCGGCAAATGCGTATTCGCGATTGAAAAGAGATGAACCTGCAATTCACGGGCGACTTCCACGCGATCAACCCTCGCCCGCACAACCTGCTGAGCGCGGATGATCACAACCACATCTATTGGGGCAACGCGCTTGAAAAATCGATCTGCGCCGCGTCGTCTGGCGTCGTGTCGTCGACATGAACGACCGCGCCTACGGCAAGAATCAACGGCAATCCACTGGGCGGTGTCCTCTAACGGGTTTTCCCGCGCGAAACGGGTTCTACATTACAGTCGCATCCGAGGTCATGGCGATCCTTTGGTCTGGCCAAAGACATGAGCGATCTCCAACAGCGTCTTTGGCGAATGGATCGAGCCTACACCCGCGACCGCAAACCCATCTTGCGCTGGCGATATCAAGGGCAGACGGCGCGAATGGACCGTGGCTGCGAAAGACGCGAATGCAGCCGAACCTTGTGCAGACGAGCTGAAATCATTCCTGCGCTTCGTACACGGCGGCCCGCCTTTTGCGAAATATCGCCCAACGGCTCAAACTCCTGTCATCCGACGAACCAACCGCGCTGAAACTGGCCCAGATTACGTGTGACCGAACCGGATTTTTGGGGCCGATCTGGGGGCTGAAAATTTCCTGAACATCAAATGCGCAAAAGCGGGGCTTGCCGCCGTCTTGCGTTGTGTCAGTGGCACCCGTCGGGCGATGAAAGGATGAAACGGGGGCCGGTTGCCAAGGCGATCCTGGGGGCGCTGAAAACGTCGACCGCGGTGTCAGGCCGGCTGCCGTCCCAACCTTGGCCCGCCATTATCGAGAACCTGAAATCCCTTTGGCGTGCCCCCGTCGTTGTCGCGATCCCAATTTCGTCACAGATAACGGATGCTGAAAGTGCAAGGCGGTCAAGGATACGTCGCTTCGCAGGCTCCCGAGGCCGTGCTGTCACGCCATTGGGAATTTGGGCAAGCCGCAGGGTCCGCTGATCTGGCGCAAAAAGGTCGTCGAGAGACGATCGAGAAGGGTCAATCCAATTTTTCACCACGCTGTATTCCCGACGCGATGCCGCTGCCGAAAAGATCAACAACGAATCGCCACAAAATCTTACCGCGCCGACCGCGCGGTCATGGACCAGAAAATCCCTCCAATCAGCTGAAGGACTGGAAGAAGCAGGGCTATGGCGATCTTTGCGCCGGTCGGTAAATGGCAAGACCAAATACAGTTTCACCACCCGATCCCGAAGCCCGCGGCGGCCCGACCGGCTTTAAGCCAATCCCGTGCGCGAAGTCGTCGTCCGCGGGTGCCGGCTTTGTCGTCGCCATCTGCGGCGAGATCATGACGCATGCCGGGCCTGCCAACGGGGCCTTTGCCGAAAAATATTCGTCTCAAATGACAATCGGCGATGTGCAGGTTGTTCTAAGCCGTATGAACAAGGGCGCGGAGGATCGCTTCCTTCGCGCCGTCATCTGCTGTGGCAGGGGATGACCAGCCGCCCGCACCTACAGACAAGGACGGTCCCTATGAAGCGACGATCATTGATGGCAAAGCTTTGCAGCAACAGAATGCGGGGGCGGTCGCCCAGGCATGTGACGACGGCTGAAAGACGATCACGGGATCAACGTACGGGGCTGGCTGTGGTGTTGGTTCGGTGCCGATCCCCCCGCGTCGAGTCTTATGTCAATCCAGGGCAAGATGAGCCAAGGAAGTGGGCATGAAGTCGTCGAACACCGGCTGAGGAACACAACATCAGAGGCGAAACTGCTTTCCCTGAATGCTGACCGCCCTGAAGACAACGATGAACACGACTCACGGCATCCTCGTGCAGCTGCCCTTGCCCGATCACGGCTGAACGAAGACCTCGTGATCAGCGCGATTGATCCGGCCAAAGAGTAGACGGTTTCAATATTTCGAACGTAGGGCTTTGGGCACAGGACAGGAAGTCCATGGTGCCTGCAACGCCCGCTTGGCTGCCTGGATGATGCTGCGCAGAACCACCAACGGCAGCCCTGATTCGGGGATGGATGCGGGTCGTGTCGGGCGCAGCATATCGTCGGTAAGCCGAAATGGCACAGCTTCTGCTGAACGACAGCTGCACGTCACCATTGCCCATTCACGGACAAGGACTCGCCGCCCCAGTCGTCGCGCGCCTTGACATCGTGAATTGCGGCCGTGGCCGACCGAGAATGGTGCCCGGCGACCCTGGATCAAACCGGGCGCGAAAACCGTCCATCGGACGTAAGGCATCAACCGCCTGGACGCGCCAGAGCGGGGCGAAGGCAAGACCGCTGGTTGGTGAATGTTGACTTTGAATAGTGCGTCGCGATGGCCGGTGCCAATTAGCCCGTGCCAAGGGGGCGTAAGGGCCGATGAACCATCGCCCTGCCTGGCTGGCCAATAACGGGTCAACGGCCTGCTGCGCGCCCATGAATCTGCCTGAGAGCCGAAGGGCTGACGGCCTTTAGTCCCACAGCCGCTGGAACCGGCACCACCGTGCCTGCAACAAGGCGATAGCACCTGCTGTCGCCGCTTTTGAGCAAACACTTCTGCCTGGACCCACACACGCCCTGCCCGTTTTTGACCCACCTTGCCAACGCGATCAGCCTTAATCTCCGCGTGCGGGGCCAGCAGGTTGATCTTGATCTCGGCGTGACCGAACCTTCGTATCCAGGGCAGTGTCGTCAGCGGCGGCATAGCCACGCAGCGCTGTCCCCGAATAGAGAACGTCAGACCCGCATGCCCGAACCTTGGCTGCTGCCCAGCGTGCCTGGCAGGTCGGGGCTTCCGAATCCGGATCAGCCCTTGGACACC
>Ga0163217_1022282_pt1 | contig 15286 bp, 21 predicted proteins | sample SynspAceP_FD_185933 | JGI IMG/M metagenome (GOLD analysis project Ga0163217, IMG submission 185933) | Saline lake microbial communities from Ace Lake in Antarctica - Synechococcus sp. Ace-P (PacBio error correction) | ecosystem: Environmental > Aquatic > Non-marine Saline and Alkaline > Saline ...
AGAGGAGGATTTAACCCCCCACCACGGGGGTGGGGGCCCCCCGCCCGGCCGCCCCAATCCTTCCAAGCGCCATGGGGCCGGGCCGCGGTCCAGCCCCCTCTACCAAACGGTTTTTTTTTTGGGGGTTTCGCTTTTCCATGCAGGGTCAGCCCGTCCCCCCGCGGCCGGTGGAATTCCGGCCCCCGGCAACATACGGGGATATAAAAGCCGACGAATTATCGGGTCGCCTTTCGGTTCCACGGTGGCACGCCACCTCGGGTGGGGTTTACCAGCGCCTCGTCACCGGGGCCAAGGCCCAAACCGAAACGGCGACCCAACCGGTCATGGACGGCGCCCCTGTCCCATGCACATCGCGATCGAGAAAATAAGGGCACTTCGGCCGGGGACATTCCGTCCCCAGCTTTTTTGCAACCGTCCGGCCCGCCCATCTGTGCCTTTTTTTTCCACCAGCCCGCGTCCTGCAAAAACGGCCCCGCCTTGGTCAACGCGCGTTTTAAGTTTGTTCGAGGTTGCCGCCCGATCTCATCACGACCTAGCGGCAAATCGATTGGTTGGCCGGCACGTGTGGCCAGCCCCTCAATCCTCGGCACAGCGTCGGGCCATCAGCACCGTCAGCCAACATCATCGCCCCAAGTGATCGGAATGCCCCCGTGGCCCGTCCAGCAGCCCGACATGGCCGGGTGATACAGGCAACGATTTTCGACCTCGGCCGCGGCCCTGAAGGCCGGCTTGTGCAGATGCATGAACGAACCCGTAAAAAAACGGATCCCCTTCGCCAGCAACGATCACATCTTCGGTCTGCGCGAGTCGTCAAAACGGTCAGCCCAATCGTCTCCCCCGTAGAAGGCCACAGCAGACGGTTGTATTCGGGATCTCTGAAATTGGGATTTCCGTGGTGACGGGATACTCCATGCGCGTGTTCCACCGCCCGTCCCCTCCTGCCATGATGCGTCCACGATGGTGCGGGCCCTGCCCTGCTGTCTTCTGTCCGGGTTTGCGGAAAAAACGGCGACGTGATGCGCGCCGGTCAAGCAAACGGTGCGCTTTGACGCTCAACATTCGGGGTCGCCGGGGCCAAGCCCGATGCAATGAAACCCTTGCCATCGTTATTCCTTCCACGTGGCCAGCGCGGTTCCCGCCGCCACTGTAATCCGCAGAACCGCCCAAACGCCCTGCACAATCAAATCGACGGCACGGGCAATCCTGCATCAGCGCGTCTTTTCGATTCAGCCGCACCGACAAAAACCGCCACGGGGCAAACCGATGAATGGGCGGCAGGGGCGCGGACAGTCGGGGTCTTCCGAGCAATATTGAGCATGGTGGAAACGCGCCGTCGGCGCGTTGCCGATGGCCACCAAAGCCGCCCGCCCCAGATGCGGCCGCCACAGTTTCCAGCGCTGCGGCAGAGCGCGTGTTGCCATCTGCTTGCCGCCATTGTCCGGCACACGCGGGTCGCGCAGGGTGCAGATGCATCTGGTTGTCGGCGGGCAAAAGCGTGCGTGTGATCGCCTTCGGAGGACCCTATGCGCATCACACAGGATCGGACGCGCCGTTCTGCCAGCGCCGCCGGCGCAATCTTGCGCCATTATTTTCAAGAAATAACTGTAACGTGCTTTTCCAGCCCCGCCAGACCGGGCGGCGTGGATCATGCCCACGGCCACACGCTTCCTCGTCGGGGGTAAAGCGGCAGATCGGCCTCGGCCGCGGATGGTGGCAAAGCTCTCCAGATAGATCGCGGGCACCGTTGGTCTCATAGGGGTGTGTGGGCACTCAAGCCTCCTGTCTGAATTTGGTCAACTGTCAGCGGCGCGCTTTGCGGCGGATTCGCCTGCCGCGCCCGTGGCGGATAAGGGTGAATGGCCCGTCGTGGCTTGGCGTCAGCGTGACGGGGGGCAGGGGCGGGGTGGGCGCAGCCTTTGGCACAGCCCGAGATCATGGAATCGTATCGTCGCTGTCCTGGCGACAGATGCGGCGCGGATGGCCTTGGGGCCGCATGGCGTGTGTCCCGACAACGCTGACGGCAAGCCGGGGGCACCGGGTGCTAGACCTGTTACACGCGGAACTAGCGGCGCGGATCATGGGGGGCGGTGATGAAATGGGCGTTCGGGCCTCGTGATCGCGGGCCCTTTCCGATCAGCACCATGCGCCACGGGCGTCAGCCGCGCGGGCCAAGTCTGCGAGCTGCGCAAAAGCTTCTCTGCCGCGGTCTGGCCCCAAAGGCAAACCCGATCAGCGTGCCAGGGCGTCACACTCGGTCTGGCGGTGCACGGCGGGGCAAGGGCGGCGTAATAAGCCGCCTCGGGTGCGCCTTTTTGCGTGGCGATATGTGCCGCCCATGCGCCCGCGCCCGTCGGTCACGCGACCGCCGGGGGTGTTCAGAAACCATCGCGCCCAGCGGCCGAGTGCCGGCATCTACCGCCGTATCCACAGTCACTTGCTGGCCCAATCTTGGCCCGCGTCCCCGCACGGGCAGATCAGGCCCGCGGCGTTGCGTTCGATGCGGATATCGGCAGAGGTGTCCGTCAGCACAGGTTGATTACCGCAATTCGATTAGCAAAGCCGAACTTTGCTCGGCAGGTCGGCGCAATTGCCGCAGCAGCAAAGTGGCCGCGCCAAGTGATTGTGGCCACGGCGGTGGCTGTCTTCACCGGCCCTGCCAGAACGGCGTGACGGTGATATTGCGCCGTGCTTCGGCAGCAGATCAGATCGACCAAGGCCAATCGCGCGCAGCCCATCGAATCAGACGCAGCTATGGCTATCGGTTTGTCACCCCGCGCGCAAGTTGCAGGTTCGCGCGGGCGGACAGATCGCGATCATGCCGTTGCCATGGGCGCGCGCCAGGCGCAGCAACGCTGGGCATTATCCTGGTCAGGGCTTAACCGCCCCATCGGCAAGCACGCAGCCGTCACACCACGAGCCCGTCCCCCCGACATCATCGGCCGCAGCGCACACGGGGCACCAGCCAAAGACTTGCGGTGCGTCATGCGGGGCTTCCAATTTCCGGCGAGGAAACTAGAGTGCGGGCGCGATGACCAAAGCCCCGGCACGGTGCAACGCATCCACCGCGCCGGCCAACGCGGCAAGCGCCTGCGATTGGCAATCTTGCAATAAAGTCGACCAAATCATCGCGCCCCAGCGTGCATCGAACATCAGGTCGAACAGGTGGTCCGGCACAACGCCCCGCCAGATGCGCAAAGGCGGCAAGATGATCCACGGTCGCCGCGATCTCGGCGGCACCGCGAAAGCCATGCGCCCATCAATGCCGGTGGCCCCAATCAGGGTTTGGCGGCAAACGGGGCGCGCACGACACGGGCGAGTTTCCTCGGTCAGGGGTGCGGGCACGGGCTGTCGGGGCGGGTGGCGTCCAGATGATTACAGCGCGGCAGCACGCCCCCTTGCCCAAACGCTGCATCGCGGCGGCCAAAGCCGGCCTCGTGTGCGGCGTAATCCTCGGCCATCAGCAGATTCGGTTTCGGGCAGGTCTTGCAAGGTGTACGAAAACTATCGGCCCCGCGTCAGCGCGCCCTCGAGCGCGTCGCGGGGCATTAGGTGATCTCTCCGCGGGCGTCGATCGCATAGAAGACCGCGGCCAGCAGGCCTCTCCGCCGCTGCGCAGTGCGTCGTCGCGAATAATCGTCCATCACGGCACCGATCCCCAACCCATAGGTTCCCGGGCAGCGGGCCAAAGACACGCGGGGTCTGGATCAGATAGGGAATTAATCGCAGCCGCTTTCGGGGCGTTCGGCCAAGCTTGGCCAATCGCCGCTCGACAGCTGTGCCAGTTCCGGGAACATAATCGCGGACAGCCCCGACACGCGCAGGGTCCACGTGCAATGCGCGGGGTTCAGCAAAAGCGAGCGCAAGAATGTCGAACCCGCTGACGCGGTCGCTGCCGTCATCCAGCGGGGCGACAGAACCGCCAGAATGCCACGCGCCATGGCAAATTCCTCGCCCGCGGTGCGGATGGTGGCAAGAGCCCACATGTCATGACCAAACCCTTGGGCCCAGTCACCGTGATCCTGCAAATGCCTTGCCGCAGCAGTTCCTCGGCGAGCTTCACCCCTTGGGTATAGGCCGGCCCGCGACGGTACAGGCACGCGGAATCGGGTTAGTGACAGGTGCGCCCCGTGGGCCCGCACATCGCTCGCGCCGCGATAGGGCGATCCCGAAGGGCCGGGGGCAGGGAAGCCGCGCAGACAAGGCCGCGATCAGCCCGTCGATCTCGCTCGCGCCATGATCGCCTGCACCAAAATACATGCAGCCCGTTTCACCGTATTGCGTTTCCTTGATGTCGCGACAAGCGGTCGTGCGGGTCAAACGCCCTCTGCTGCCGCGCTGGCACTGGCATCAAGAACTAGGTCCTGCTCTGCCGCCGCGCCCCTGCGCTTTCGGTGCGGATAATCAGCGATCAAGCCGGGTCGCGGCCGCGCGGGGGTCGAGGCCCGTCTGCGGTAGAATATTCGTCGAAGCAACCGTTCCAAACCGGCCAAATCCTTTCGGCAGTTTTCGAACGCCACGAGCGCGGTGGCATATGCCCCACGGTGACGGCCCCGCTGCGGGCGCTTGGCCTGCGCGCTCGCCGGGGTGTTGACGAATGAAAGGATAAATCAGCCGGCACTCGGACCAATCAGCGCCCTCGGGCCAACATACTCTGGACAGGGCGACGGGATTTGCCCGGCCAGCCATTCGCAGCGTGCCATGCGCAAACCGACATGCACCAATCGCATCGCCTGTTTGCTGTTAGCCAACAGATAGAAGAACGCGACATAGGCCACGTACGCGGGTGCGGCTCAGATCGTGGATAGTCGTCCGTCCCGTTCGGCAAAGTTGCCGCGTTCGGGTTGTAGGGCAACCTCAGCGCGATTGCACTGCGGCAGCCGCCGGAAGCAAGAACGCCCCGTCGTGAACAGCGGATCCGTCCTGCGGCGCGCCCCAGGCTTTCGTCAGGTCAAATCGCGCAGCACCTGCGGCAGCTTGGCGAGGGCGGGCTTTGGTAATCCTCCAGCGGGCCACGGATGGTTTCGGGTGCCGCAGACGGCCTGGCCACAGTTTGCGTATCGGCAGCGCATGGGCATCGACGTCATATCCTGCACCGCCACTGCGCTGTCATTTCGGCAGGGGACGCAGGCGCATCTAACCCCAAGCGCATGGGCCATGTTCCAGTCCCCTTGGCCGGGGTAGGTCGACAGCACGACCCCAATGGGACTTTGGCCGCACTCGTCCTGCACGCGCCAGCTGGTGCAAACGCAGCAACCCGATCCCGCAATGAAATTCACACGCGCTTGCAACGGGCGCGGTGTTTGCCGAAACGGCTGTATTGGGCAACGCCTCGTCCCCGTTTGCCGGGTTTGTTTTAAAAGCTGACGACGCCGCCAAACAGACGGCCATCCCACCTCGGGCAAACACGAACATGCATCCGGCCAGTTCGGTGGGTCGACAGCCCCGCTCTGATCCCGCCCAATCGCGGCCGCCGCGCAGGTGGACAGGGCGACCTTGCACACGGGGCAATCGCTTGCCCCCCGAACCGAAGGCTGGTCCGGCCCAGCGCCTGGCGGAAAAGGCGGTGGCGTTTCACGATCACCGCCGGCTCAAGCGGGCAATCTGCCTGCGCGATCCACGGCGCTGTGTGCACCCTTGAGGCTGGGTGCAAACAACCCAATGACGTCCAAAACCGCGCGCCTCCAGCGCCGTTGTCAGCGGCTCCGACAGGAATCGGTATCGGCGGCCGTTAGAATAGGACCGGTAGAATGTCACAATGGCGCGGGGCTTGTCGGATGGTTCCCGGCCGCGGGGATCACCCTGTGGTGGGGCTGGTAAAATGCCTGCTTCGGTACCGGTTTTTTGGCCCCTTTGGCCGTCCCCGCATAAAGCCCTGGCGGCCAGCGACAATGCGCCAGTGCCGCAATGCGCAGCCACCGCCCCGCCCGTATCGCAACAGATGTTGCAAGGTCTAACGTCGAAATGGGGGAGCGTCGACAGCGCGTCGAGCCGTGGGTCGGGTGTGGGGCCGTCCGCAGGCAGCACCGCCAGCCAGGCGATATGCTGTTTGCGCGCCTAATAATCTTGGCAAGGTGGCAAGCCCCGTAAGGCCAATAGCTTTCGCCCCCGATCAGCCGCACCAAACCGCCTTGGCCCCCCGCAAGGGTCTGTTCGGCAATAGGTATCGACCGACAACGGAATTGTTTTCAAGCGCCACCAGATTGGCCAGCCGCAAAGACGGCAGCCCGCCTTCGGCCCGATGCCAGCCCGCCGCGAAAGCCCCCAGATCACTGTCTGAAAAGGACCAGCACAACGCAGAATCCGCCGGCGTCTGGCCCCAGTCCTTGGGGCAGGTCCGCTTTGGATCCAGTCCGTGGCTTTCGGAAAGACGACATGCATGGCAGTTTTTAGCCCTTCTAAGCACCGCGCGATCGCGGCCTTCCGTTCACGTGGATCATGCTTCTGCGATCACGCCAGCTGGCTGCGGCGCGGCGTGTCCCCCGCAAGGGCGGTTCAGAAACTGGCTGCGTACCCGTTTCGCCCACACGGCCTGCAACCAAACAGACGCTCGGTTGTCCTGCACAGCGATATAGCCTTTGACGCGCAGTGGATTTCTGTTTCCGGCGCCCAGCCCGCAGCACGGCGGCCTCAAGCGTGGCGCATCGGCGACTTCGCCCATGTCGATCACAAGCTTTTTTCGAAATCGTCATGCTCGTGGTCATCATGCCCGTCGTGGTGGCTGGGGCGTGCGTCGATTCAATCCTCCGGCGGGCGGCTTCGAGCCCCAGTACAACGCGCGGGTAATAACGCCTTCGGTCATCGGAAATGATCGCAGCTTGCGCGGCGCGTGGGCCTCGATCACCTGCGCCGCGCTTGCCTACGCCTTCGGGGCCCGCCAGATCGCCCTTGGGACAGCAGCCACGATATCGGCGCAGGCAATTCTGGTCCCTCAAATGACTTCGACAGCGGGCGTTTCGTGATCGCAGACCGTGTCATCCGCTTCGCGCTGCGCAGCGGATGGCATCCAGATCGGGGGCGACACTGCCCGCTTCGCCATCGGCTTCTTGCATCGGCAGGGTGATCACGTGGCCCGTCCACGGTGATGCGCGACCCGGATTCGGGCCAGTCAACGGCCTTGAGCAGGGTTTGGGCAGCGCAAGGCCCGGAGGTTTTTCGATCAGGATGTGATCCGGCGTTTTTGCGGCAAAAGCCTCAACGGCCTCGATCGTGGGGATAAAGTCCCCATCGGCCACGGTGGCAGCAGATGCAGCCGTTCCGCCAGCTCGGACGATGTTCCTCCGGCGGGGCAGTTGTCGATCGCGCAGGATTTTTCCAGGATATCGCCATCCACACCGGCGGTGCCGAATTCATTGGACCAGCACGGCCAGACGCTTGGAAGCCCGCATTTTTCCATCAGGTGACGGAATAAAGGTGGTGTTTGTGCGGCACCCAGAAAACCGGTGATCAAACGGTAACGGGAATTTGGTAAGGTTTGGTCCATGCGGTAGGCTCCTGTGGGGGAAATGCGAGCAATGGAGTTGTTTGCGAAAACCACGGGGGCGATTCAAAGCCGGGTACAACGCCGTCGGTGGTCTGGCATAGGCCGGAGACCGCCGGTTCAACGATGTCGGACAAATGGGCGTCGGTGTCGAGATCGCCGTAAAACATAGGTCCAGCGTGACGGACCGCGCGACCAGAACCATCGAAACAGCCCCGCGAACAAGGCCGACAGACATTCGGCACCGCGCAGTTGCACACCGTCAGGCAAGTTGCCCCGACAGCGCGTCAAACAGCTGTTGGCCGGGGGCGGCGGGCGCGTCCTCGGGGTGATCTGACCTGGCGCGGCAAGGTGGTGCAGATGGTGACGGTGACCGGGTTGATCCGTGGTGGTCATTATCTGCCCTCATACGTCGATTGGGCCAAGGGGGAATCGCCCAGCAGCGAACGACATGCGAACAGCAGTTCTAGGCCCTAGTCCGCGAAACACCCCCGTTCGCCCGCCGGTTCAAACTATGCTGGCCAAGGTCTCCCGGCTTGCGGATCTAAGGCAGCTTGGCCCTGCAACTTTTTCAACCTCCCAGCCAATCGGGCCAGTGGTTGAAAGGTCTCTTCCGGTCACGGTCGCGGGGGCGGCTGCGCCTTGCGCTTGACCCACAGGCTGGAATCAATGCGTATCGCGTTCCCTCTTCGCCTGTCTGGGACAGGAACCAACATACGCCCTTGCATTGGTCATTTGCCCGCTGCTGTCAAGCAGCGGCTGTCATAAACGCGGGGGCCAAACCCGCTTTGGCCGCGGATTTTACCGCGAACCGCCCCCCCCGTGCCGGCGCGCTGCGGAATGCTTGACGGGATCATCGCAAGGCTGCCACCAAGGGCTGAAGAAAAACACGAAGGTTCCGCCATGCCCCACCGCGCTATCATGAATCCAGGGCACCGGTCGAATGTTGGGGGAAATCCATGCTGGTGGCAGGGCTGTGGCCGCGCCGCGACGCGCCGCGGTCTCTCTGTTGCCGTCCGTCAAGCCGCAGAACATGTCGAACAACGCCGGCCGTTCACCGACGATGGCGGAAGAGATTGGCCGCGCCCAGGCCTTGCAAGCGGATTGCCTGCGGACGGCCCCTATCGGTGCATATGAACCCATTTTTGCTGAAACCGGAAACCGACAGCGGGTCACAGGTGATCGTGCAGGGACAAGCCTGCTACCGCACCTCTGCAAGCGCCAATTTCAGCAAGGCCCGGCGCAGGGCTGATGGGCCCCCGTGGCTCGAAAGTTTCGGTATCCCGACAAAGCGCCGATTTGATATCGTCGAAGGGGCGGGCAGCCCGGCTTGAAACGCAAAACTTGCGCCAGAACGACCTCGCTAAACATGGGCTTTGCCCGCGCCGCAGGCGTGCCTGGTCGTGGCTTGGCCGCGATATCAAATCGTGGCGGCTCATCGGCCCAGATCGTCGCACGCAGGTGTCATGGACCGGAGAAATGCAGCGATGAATCACCGGCTTTCTGGTCAAACAAGATCGCGGCGATGTCAGCCCTGTTCGACGAGGGATAACCGCGGAGATTTGAACGCCGCACCGTGGAACCGGTTTTGGCACCCTGCCATGTTTCGCCAATGCAACATCTGCTGCCCGCCGAAGACGCGGGTGGACCTGTCGCTGTGGCCCCATCGGCGGGCGGTTCCACATCGTCTGCCCCTGATGCTGTCCGCGCATCGCCAATTTTCGACGACCTTGAACGCCGCTTGCGGCAAGAGCCGTCGGTGCGCTTGACGCAACATGGTTGCCCCCCGGTCACGCCGCTGGCCCGCCCGACGCCGATCTGGTGATCCTGCCGGCACGAAAATCCCAACCCGCGGCGACTCGCATTTCTGCGCGCTCAAGGGTGTGACATCGACCTATAATGCCATTGTGCGTGCGCGGCGGGCGCGGTGCTTGGAATTTGACGGGCGGCTACCAAATGCTGGGCCGGTTTATCGAGCATCCGCAGGGCTTTGAGGACCTGCGGCCGCGAAAGAGGGGCTGGCCTGCCTTGATGTCGAAACCCGCATGGCAAACCGGACAAGACCTGACCCGCGTCACCGCAGACCCACGCGACCGCCACGCAGATCGACGGCTATGACCTCCACATCGGCCAAGACCGTGGGGCCCGATTTGCAGCCACCCCCGTTCTCGCGCATCAACGGTGTGCCAGACGGGGCGGGTCGCGCGACCGGCAAGATCAGCGGTACCTATCTGCAATGGGGCTGTTTAACGAATGACGCGTTCCGCAGCGCGTGGTTGGCAAACAGCTGGGTCTGGCCTGCGGTCGACCTCCTACTAGTCCAGACCCGTCGAAGACAACGCTCGATGCGTTGGCCGACCACATGGAAACACATCTGGACGTGGTCTGCGCTGCTGGCGGAGTGCCGCGCCGGTTGCATAATGCAACACTGACCTTTTGGTCACGATCACGACGCTTGCCTTTAATTGCGGATCGCAGGGATTACATGCTGTCAAATTTACGCAAAGGACCTCTCCAATGGAACGTAACTGAGCCCTCGTCGCGCTGTTTGCTGCCCTGTTTGCAGCGCTTTGCGTTTGAATCCCGAAATTCACGCTTGCTTGCGTGCCCGATCACGGCGCAAAGCCCCTTGGCAATGCTCTGCGGGCACCGTGCTTGGGGGCAAACGCGGCGCGCTGGCGGTGTTGCTCTTCCTGCTGCTGGTTTGCCCCTTTGGCTGCCGCTTTCTGGCGTGGAAACGGCGGCCCTTGGTGCGTTCATGCTGCCGTCGTCGGGCTTTTTGATCGGCTTTCCGTGGCGGCTTTGTCAACCGGCCTATCGTGGAAAAATGGTACGGGCCATCGCTGACCCTCGTGGCAGCCGTCGCTCGTCCATCGGTGGATTGTCGTGCTTTACATCTTCGCATCAATTGGCCTGTCGATCGCGTGCTTTGGACAAATCGTTGCTTGAAATCCGCTGCCCTTGTTCACCGTGTTCAATCCTCCGGCGACCTGGATCCAAAGCAGTTGTTGCAAGGCTTTATCACAAGCGGCCTGGCCAAGGCGCGCCCTAACAGCGTCTGTCCCGCAGCTGATCGCCACCACTGATTGAAAGCATTCCCGCGCATAGCGGGGTGATTTTTTGCCGACGACCCCAGACCCCTTTTAGGCCAGCCGGCCTATCCGCGTGCATAACATCTTCGTAAGCGGATAATGTCATCTTCGCCGAAATAGCTGGGCCGTCCTGGACCTCGTCAGCACCATGGGCAGCTTTTCGCCGGGTTTCTCCATCCTGTGGAACGCTCGTGGACCCCGAAAGCGGGATGTGACCGACTGGTTCTCGCTGATCAAGTTTTCAAACCGTCTCGTCCACGGTCACTTTCGCGGTGCCTTCGACCACGATCAGTTTCGACGGTGATGAATGGCTTTTGCAGGCTGAGCGCGGCACCGGGGTTCACACGATGCGTTTCACCTGAAAAAGTCCCGCCGATCACAAGGCTTTCGTACACCCCCAAGGGCCGGGTAATCGCGCGGCAGTTGCCACCGCTTGGCTCGCATTCAACGTTTCTTGAGCGCATCAAACGGCCTTCCTTCACGTCCCTGCGCCTGCCGATTGTTCCGCGACCAGCAACCGCATCGCCATGGGCGACGGGCGATGATATTGTCCAGCCCGATGCCACCAGCTGCAAACCCGTCGGTTTCCGGACCGCCAGCAGGGTGCCCCCGCGCAGTCAATCGCCGGTGGCTTGTCGGAACAGAACATTCCCGCCGCGTCCCGGCCCGCTTTCCAGCCAGGACGCATCCCAACCGCCAAGTCGGACCAGCCCGCGGGGCGAAAGGCATCACCGCCAGGTTATCTGCCTTTTCCATGAATCGCATAATCGACAAGAGATATCATCGGCTTGGCCCCCGTCTCTGCCTCGAGACGGGTAAACCCCAAATCCGAATCCGCACCGTCGAGCGCTGCGGGTGACAGCGCTGATCAGTCGGGGGCGTGGGTGTGGTAAGGTCATCAATGATCGCCTGCGCGGTGAAATAGAAAAATGCCTGCATTCCACAGGAAATTCCCCCCTGCCTCCAGCATCGCGGTCGCTTGTCGGCCGTTCCGGCTTTTCGATAAAGCGCGCAAGGGTTGCGGGGATTTGGCTGTGGCGTTGCATCCTCGGCAAGCTCAAGATAAGCCATAGCCCGTTTCGGCCCGCGGTGGGCGTGATGCCGAAATGTGACGCAGGTTCACCGGCCTGCGCCCGCGGAACGGCCGCCTGCACCGTCTGGGCAAAGGCATCACTGTCCCGGGATCACATGGTTGCCGAACGGGGCCCCGCATCAGCGCCTGCGGATCAGTTTGTGCGACGTATAGTGCGGCGGCGAGGATTGCAGGGGCGGTAAATTGCGCCCGTCAGGTTCCCAATCAAGGATCGCCTGCGCCGTCCATCTCGACCTGCGCCAGTTGTTCGGTCACGATGAACCGAAAAAGGGTCCCAGTCACAATGATCGGAGCGGCAAATTCGGGCCGGACGGCGACGGGCAGAGATCTGGAACAGACTTTCGTCGCCCATCAGTTTTGGCAAAACTGCTTGGGGTAGGCATTTGCGCCGAACAGTGCCAAAGACGTGGTGCCCCGACCGCCGCCGCAAAGAAGAAGGCTTTTGCATCATCCGGGGCATTCAATCTGAAAAATTCTAACGAGAGATTAATCAAATGCCGAGTGATTTAGCTCCGCAGTCCTTTCCTTCGCCAAAAACATCATAATCTCGCGCAACCCGTCTTTCAGACGAAATGCCGGCGCGCGCCATCCCATATCGGCCAGCCGCGAGACATCCATCAGCCTTTTGCGCATTGTCCCGTCGGGCTTGGACCTGTCGAACACCAGGCCCGCCCTTTAAAACCCCTGTGACCTCTGCCACCATCTTGCGCGCTCCCGATGCTGACATCGCGGCCCGTTCCCACGTTGATATGGGCTGCGCATGGGTTGGGTGTGCGCGGCGTAAACCAGGTCACGCGGCAGGTCGAGCACAAACAACGACCCTCGGCCCATAAGTCGTCCAGCATGTAGGAATTCCCGCATCGGTTTGCCCGGTGCCCCAGATCACGACCTCTTCCCAGCCCGTCCCCGTGGCGGCCTTCGGGAAACGACGAATCAGGGCGGGCAAAGACGTGGGCTGTTTTGCGGGTGAAAATTATCCCCCCGGCCATAAAGGTTCGTCGGCAAATCAGCTGCGGATAATCCCGTGCCATTTGCCGGTTATAGCTTTCGCAAAGTTTAATGCCGGCCAATCTCGCAATGGCATAGGGCTCATTCGTGGCTCAAGCGGTAACCGGTCAGCAGCGCTCCTCGGCCATCGGCTGCGTGGCGCGCGCGGATAGATGCAGGAGCTGCCCCAGTTGGCAGCCAGCTGTTTACGCCCCGCCCCAAAGGCCTGATGGATCAACATTGCTTTCGATCATCAGGTTTTTCGTAAATGAAAATTAGCGGGGTAGCTGTTTGTTCGCCATGATCCCGCCGACCTTGGCCGCGGCCAGTATCGCACATCAGGCCAAGCTCTGTCGCCATAAAAGTCGCGCACGCTGCTTGATCGGTCGGTCCAGTTTCCCAGCTATGGGTCCGCGGTGACCCAGTTTCAAGTGCTTTCGCCAGAATCCACCTGCGACTGCAAAAGTGGCGCAGATCGCAGCACCGGGACCATCCGCGATGCCCTGCGATATAAAATCTTCCGCATAGGCTATCCGTTCTCCGAGCGATGATGGCAGATCCAGCCGTGCCTGCCTTCAGCGAACGAGTCGCATGCCGCCGCGCGAACCTGAGGTCATTCGCCAACATCTCGGCGCACATCTGCTGCGCGGTGATCTGCGGCTTCCCACCCAGGCATTTTCTTCGGCCTTGGCAGGCACTCCTAGCAGCCGTCTCTACTTCGGCGAGAGCGGAAATACTGCGGGATCATAGCGGTCATTCAGCCCAGCACATCGCCGGGGGCTGACTGCCGGGGGCAGTTCATCACCGCGGCACGCTGTCGGTGAACGAGGGCACACTCTTTCACCCCGTGCCTTTCGAAACCGCAGGACGATCCCAGTTCACGCCGCAGACAGCAACGTATGAACTGGCGCCACGGGATACTGCACGCCGGGTAGCGATCACGAAATCTTCTGCCGGCGGGTCTTGTTGCAGCATCATCGCACTGCATGCGCACATAATCCTTGGCGTGGCCCAATCGCGCAAGTCGCGTCGAATGTTTAACCCCATTATACAGGCATTCCTCCAAACCCCTGCGCAATATTGGCCAACCCGCGCGTGGATCTTGCGGCGTGACCAAAGGTTTCGCCAGCGGCGCGGGGATTCGTGTTAAACAGGATGCGTTGCAGCATACATGCCAAATAAGGCCCTCACGGTAGTTTACCGTGATCCAATAGGCCGTACATCTTGGCCACGGCATAGGGGCTTGCGCGGTGAAAGGGTGTTTCCCCCTCCGTCTTGTGGTGTCCTGTTGCACCAGACCCGTACAAGCTCAGAAGTTGATGCTTTTGTAAAGAGCGCGTCGTTTTTTCCAAGCCCAGAAACTCGGATTGCCTCAAGCAGCGTCAAGGCACCGTTTGGCGTTACAATCAGTTATATTCAGGGGTCTCAAAAGCTCACCGCGACATGGCTTTGCGCGCCAAGATTATAGACCTCGTGCGGCTTCACCTCGCGCAGGATCCGCGTCAGGTTGAACTGTCGGTCAGGTCGCCCATAGATGCAGGATCAGATCGGGGTTAAACTTCGTGAGGGTCTTGAATAAATATGATCAATCGCGTGGGTGTTTCATGACGACGACGCGCCGCTTGATCCCGTGGCACCTCATACCCTTTTTTTCCAGCAAATAACTCCGCCAGATAGGACCCGTGCTTGACCGGTAATAACCGGTTGATCACTGCACGTTTTACCAATCAGGGCCCCCTATGAAAATGTGCCTGCCTTGGGGCAGACACATCAACATTTTTACTCACTTAAGGGTTTCTGGCGAGTCTTGATGCCATCAGAAGGTTTGGTCGTAGTCGCCAACGTCAGCTTCTGTCCGGATTCGCGTCCAGAATCGGCCAAAGATTGCGGCGCAGTTCTTCTTCGGAATCAGAGCTTTCCGCAGACCACCACAGGTTAGGCGTGTTGGAGCGATGCCGCAACCAGTTCCCCCAGCTGCCATTATCAGATCACCGCGCACCGTTCACGGCACGACCTCCTTTCACGACGACCCACCCAGTCGGTCACGTTTTCCAGCTTGGCGAAACGATGCCGGTCGAGGATGTTTTGTATTTATCCTCGTCCGACGCATAGGCGACATGGTGGGCAGTCGAGAACGTGTGGGGCAAGGGCGCGGGCGCAAAGGTTCCGACATCTTCATATCGGGGTTGGCGGTTGTCCATCAGTTTTGCAGACCTCGACCGCGACGCGCAATGGCCGCAGTCCCATAGCCACGCCCGATGGGTTCAGCAAGAAATAGTGGCCGGATTTTTCAAACCCCGCCAGCGCGCCCAACTGTTTGACCCGCCGTTTCATGTGGCTGTGGCCCGGTTTTCCAGTAGTCCGCCGTCCGCCCCATTGGCCTTCCCACACGGGGTCAGATGCATAAAAAGTCCGGTTGAATTTTCATCGGCGACAAAGGTGGCTGTTGGGATTACGATCGCGATAGGTCGCGAGCCATGATGACGCCCATCTTGTCGCGAAAATCTCTTCGCTCATCATCGACGACACACGCGGTCACCGTCCGCCGTCAACCCAAGCGCGAAATCCCGCAACCCCGAAGCTTTCACGCTGTCGGACATGTCATGCAACATTTCCATCGCTTCTGGGTTCGGGTTG
>Ga0163217_1085054_pt1 | contig 15282 bp, 13 predicted proteins | sample SynspAceP_FD_185933 | JGI IMG/M metagenome (GOLD analysis project Ga0163217, IMG submission 185933) | Saline lake microbial communities from Ace Lake in Antarctica - Synechococcus sp. Ace-P (PacBio error correction) | ecosystem: Environmental > Aquatic > Non-marine Saline and Alkaline > Saline ...
AAAGAGAGAGAATAACCATCCGGGACCTTCCCCCCGGCCCAGAACCAAAAAAGAAAGGGGCGGGGGAAAGCCCCCCAAAATGGGGCCCCCCCTCCAAACAACCTGGGGCTGGAGAAAGCTTTTCAAAAAAAAAAACCCCGAAAAGGGGGTTCCCCCAAAAATTTGGGGCGAAGGCGGCCCCCGGAACTGGGCCCCCCAAAACCTCAAACATGTCAACCGCCTGGGACGGCCGTTTGGCGCGAGAGTTGGAATGTCAACTGCGCTTACGGGAAGCAATGGCGCCGGATTGATGCTGGGGTCTTGGAAGCCCAGCGACAGAACAGGCGGTGGGACACCACTGATCCCCCGCTGGGCTTACCGGCCCTTGGCCCTTGCTCGGCGATCGGAGATCGACAACCAGGGGTTCCCACCACACCTCAGCCGGCGTGGTGAGGGTTCCGCCCCAGGGTTTGGGTCCCCCCCATTCAAATTGTTTTCGCCCGATGTGCAACCCAAGGCTGATTGGGCGCCGAACTCGATGTGGGTGCTGATGAGCGGCGAGGCCATGACCAAGGGGACAACCCAAACCCTCCAGGCCCCTCGCCCAACTTTGTCGAGCCTGCTGCGGAGCACGCCGCCGAGGCTGGAGCTGACGTCCGCCTCAACCGGGACGGCCCCCTGCGGCCGGGAGCGCACACCATCCCGGTACGGGGTTGAGACTGGTCCTTTGGCTGGAACCGCGTGGAGCTCCGTGATCGACAGCGCAATCCCCAAGAATCGCCGAGACGCGGCGATGCCTTGAGGTGGTCCCGATCAGCTGAAAGCTGCTTGTCCCCAGCCCGAGGTCCCCTGACATCGAAGAACTGGAATCACGTTGCAGAGAATGCCCGCCTGAGGCCGAAACCGTGCCAAATCACTGGCCGCTGGACACTCGCGATGACTCCGGCTTCGGTGATGCCTCGGCGGCGCCCCGGGCCGTGTATTCGGCCCGTTATACGCGGAGTGATCCTGAGCGAATCAAGCAGGCTGCTGTGACTGGAGGCAACCTACCGCAGTGCCGCGTTTTTCCCATTCCGCCTTGCCCTGGCAGAACCGACGGAGAGATCGTGCTGAAGCGAGGGATCTGCCGGAGAGGTTCTGGGGGAGCTCCGTCGAGGCCGCACGCAGCTTATGGCAATCTCGTGGTCATACTAACACGCTAGAGCCCGGTGCTACTCCTATGCCGGAGATGACGACATCAATGTGGAGCAAGCTGGGCAGCAGGCCAAGGCGGCCCGTTGCTTCGCACCAGCTCTCCGGGAGCTGCCTTGGGAATAAGAAGGCTTCAGCGTTGAATTGATTCGATGGTCCTTAAGCTGCTGCTTGCGCCTCGTCGGACATCCTTCACGCCCGCCAGCGTCAGTGTCCGTAGGCGCCAACGGCCTGACTCCACCACAGTGATATTCGAACGACTTTCTCCGCTTCCGTTAGCGGCGATCAACACATAACCGGCCGGTTCTGTTTCAAAGAATGAACATGCTCATTCCTGAACTGAATCATCGAACCGCGCCTCGGTTATGGCGGTTTTGATCAACAGGCGTGACAGGCGTGATGGGCGGATGTTTTCTGACAGGTGACTTGCATTGGCCTGCGGTGCTCAAAGTGGTTCCCATGATCGAGAACGATTCCCGAGGCAACACAAAAAAAATTGCCTGATCGCGTGATGACAGGGCCAGGGAGCCAAAGGCTGCTCCACCACTTTTGACCGAGCCGCACGGTGCTGGCCTTGAGGGCGATGTCGGTCAAGCCGGTGCACCGCCATCCCCGGGCGACTCCAGCAAAGACAAGCGTCGCCAGGGAATCGGCAAAAAGCCTGCGAGACAGTGCCATGTAACCGCCAACTGGGGGCTGAGGAATCCAGGAAGACGGTAGGCGCGCAACTCAATGCTGGCCCCCCGCTGAAATCCGGGCGCTACGGCTGCCGGTTCAGCGGCGTGGAGCGAATCGTTGGGTTGGCGTTCGGACTGGCCTGGATCAATCGGCTGGCGTGGAATCAGTCGCAAGCGAGATTAAGTGGGTTAAATCTTGGCGAGCGGGGCATCAACAGACCTGAAGAGGGGAGTGGTCTTGCCTGCATAGAAAGGTCAATTCCCAGCGGACTGGGTTTTTCGAGGAATTGAGTCGATCCTACCGCTTTGGCTTGCATGGCCCGTTGTGGTGCAAGGCGAGACACCAAGATGCACCATTCGCCTCGATGCTTGCGATCCAGGTCAGACCCGAATAAGTTCAGCTCAGGGTCGACGAAACAAAAGCCGGGTCTACCAAACGCAGTACACCGACAACCGCCGCTGCCGCTTGTAGCGGCATACAGTGGGGGAGCAATCATTTTCTGATTGGATCACGAAGGCGAGATCAGGGCGGTGAAACGGAGCAGCCCTGGCCGTTGTGGGTCTGGCCTGAAGCGCGGGATGGGGGGCTCAGGCTGCTGAACCCGTTCTCGATGCAGATTTTCAGTAACGCATGGGCTCCCCTGTCCGTTAGGCGGATCAAAGCCCGGCTTGAGTCCATTGCCTTGGCGATCGAACGGTGGCTTCCCCCCGCTGACCACCCAGGAGTCACGGTACTGATTCGGCTGCCAGGCCGGCACGCAAAGTTCGCCGCGCCGGCGTCGTGGCCGACGAATCAGTCGCAATTGTCTGGCAACTTCGCACTCGCGCAGACCAGGAGCGCGAAGGGCGAGCACAGGCTTCATGAAGATTTCGTCGTGCCTCTGAAGTTTTGTCTTGAAGGGCAGCCAGTCCCGGTCTGATCTGTTGCGTTTGTGCTGGCTACGCTGGTCAGCTTATGATCAATGGCTATCACAGGAGTCCCGGCGCGCCCTCCACACCCCGCGGCCAGAGAAGTTCCGGGGTTGATGGTCACAACACTCTCCGGGAAAGCCCCCCGCAGCAGCTCGGGGGCTTTTCTGTGTCAGCCAATGCTTGTTTAAGCGCACGACCGCTTCCACCTCCGGCCCCTTGCTCCATGGATCACCACCAGCAGTTTTCCATCTCTCTTTTCCGGTGACGACCCTCGACGCCACAGAGCGCGGTAATGTGGACTGACTCGGTTGTCAGCGCGGGCCGGGCAGCACGAAGCTCTGTGCTGGGCTTGCGGTCACCAGTTGTGCCCACCTCGAACCGGCCGCGCTGGCGCAACGCCAGCGCGGCGTTTTTCCAGGCATTTTGGCTTGGTGTTGTCTGGCTGAGCCGGGAGCTGGCCAACCGTGGAGGAACGGCCAGGGGCAGGGCCCTGCACTTCGGAGCCCAGCCAGGCTGCGTTACCAGGCTCACCCTGGACATCGCAGCTTTTTTCCTGATCGACCCTTCGGCAACTGGTTTGGAGTTCAAGCATTACCGCCACCGAGAGGCGATCTTGGCGCAGCATTTTCAGCTGGTGGGTGAAAAAAACCGATAATCACCCGCAACCGACTGAAGCCCGCAGATGGCTGAAACGCAGAGTTCGCTGAAACAGCGATGCAACGGCTGATCGACCGGTTTGGGTGATGCCCCACCGAGGGGGGCTTCTAACCGGGACGGATCCCGTCCAGCTAAGCGGGCGGCGCGCCGACGGCACGAACGTGGCGGCCTCACTCGTGATCGACTCCTGCTGCAGCCGGTGTAACCAGCCGCTGGCATCCAATCGCTGATTGGGGCGGAGGAAAGCTGGCACACGGCCGTGGCGCAGCCTGATTTCTCTTGGGCGTGGTGAGGCGAAACTGAAGACTCCATCCAAAGCGAAGCCTTAGCCTGCGGCTTTGGTCTTTGACTTGGACAACCGGAAATATCCAGTGGCAAGATCATCGAACCAGGTTGCTGGTCAATGCGGCCGCAGCCGGGGGACTGGAGCCTGGTGAACTGTGCGTCGCGGCCAGGCTTTGAGTTCCATGACTTCGTATGCCTGAAGTTCAAGAAAAATCCCACGTTTGGTAGACGCCATCTCGCGCAAAACCCCACCTGCTTGGCCGACCGGATTGGGCCAGCGGGAAATGCCGCACGCGACTGATAGATCCCCCGCAAAGGAGGGATTTGTTTGAACGGCTCAGAACCACCGTACGGTTGTCCGGGTGAAGGCGGGTTAGGGAAAAGGATGCTAACTCTGCCGTTTTTCGTCAAAAGCTGGCCTCCACCGCAATGGCACCTGTTTACGGCGAGGTTTCACCGAGGAAAGCCCCGACTATGTTCACAGCAAGGGAAACGTCCAGTCTGATCCCTGTGGTCTGCTGAATTTCACCGCCCCCAGCCCAGCGCCAGCTGCTCGGCATCAACGAGTGGTGAAGTAATAACGTCGCTCCGTTAGCCTCAGGTGGTGGTAGTATTACGAAACGTCAGGCTCCAGGGCGGAGTCCTGGAAATAGGTCATGCGCGCAGCTCACGGCCGCAAGCGGCAGCATCCAACTGAGAGAGCCGCAAGTCCGGCTATCGCCAGACCCTGGCCTTGGCGAATAGCCCGAGCCGCAGCCTTGGGGACACTGGCTTGAGTGCAGGGGAGAACGTGTTCCATCGGAAAATGGCGCGAGAGACCGAAGGGGAATCTGAACTTTGATTGAGCTGTCACCCAGCCGGTGAAGGCATCCGCGAGATCAGTTTAACGCGCTTTAAAGCAAGCGGGTCTGATCACGGCGGTGACGGCTGGGCAGGGGAACCGCGGCGGGGCGCGCCGAATCAGAACACGCGATCGCTGGCAGCCGTCTGCGGTCAGGGCTGTGGCGCTAGGGCCGGCCGATCGCAGGGACAAATATCTCGGGAACGCTGATCAGATCCTGCGCAGGTAAGAGCAGTGCAGCCGACGATGCCCAGGTGAGAAGAACAGTGGATGCCCCGTGATCTGTCCGGAGGGCAGAGCGCGAGGGGCCAGCTCAAAAGGGCTCCCAGCCCAGGGGTTCAGCGCTCAAATGGCCTGCTGTGGCGCAAACACGCGCGCCTAGAGCCTTCGGCGCGGCTCATCCGAGCAGTTTGGGATGTCTCAGGATCGTCGGGCAATGGCCAAGGGCCAGGACCTTGGTCGACCCGTTGGCTGCAAGGCCTGCTGCGCCGCGCCGCGCTTGGATAACAGCACGCCCATATGTGGGGGCAGATCGTGGCATGGGTATGAAAATCGCTTCTGGTTCCACGATAAGTGGGGCGCTCCTCCATCGCCCTCGAACAAAGGCGATGGAGGCGTGGCGTTGCTGAGGGAATACCCTTGTAGTAAGTAGAGCTCCGCGTTCATTCCATCCGCTTCGAATGTAGGGCGTGAAGATCAGATCGGCGTGCCAAATCGCTCCAGGAAAAAAGGGCCTGGTGTGGCTTGCAGCACCTTCGTCCACCTGCTCGGCGATCCGATCGAATGCACGCTCGGGCAAACAGCTTCGTCCCGTTGTTGCCAGTGCGAGACCACACAGCCATTGGCACCAGGCCCGGAACAGGGTGCGCTCCAAAACGGCGCAAAACAGCCACACAGGGGATTTCATCCATGCCTAGGGGCCCGACGTCGCTTCAAGAGCCAGAAGATGTCATCCGCTTTCGGTGATCAGACGGCATCAAGGCAGGGCCGGCAACAGCCGGATGGCAACCAATTGTTTTTGACAGCTTTCCTTTCGCATAGCAGAACATCGCACCTGCCCGATTGCGGTAGGGAATCCGCATCCTCCTCCACAACAGCCAGACCTTCTGGCAATCAGGGGCACCAGGCCGTGGTGATCGCGGTAAAGGACAAGAACCCGCACATCAGCTTCGCTCTGTCCAAAAGACGCAGGCGGGGACTGGGATTGGGTGGGTCCGTTGATTTCGGTTCCGCTTCAGGCAGCGCAGGCCTGCAAGCTCTTGCCAACCTCAAAGCGGACATGGAGGCCTACAGAAACGTCGTCGGAACAGGCCTGTTGGGCACTTCTGTTGCACTGCGTTTGGATACCGGTTCGGACAACGCTGTCAGGAAGCAGGGGATCTCCAACTAGGCAAAGTCCAGGGGATGGAACAGGGGTCAGCATGGCCTGAGCACAGCTCCAGCTCGCGGGCTGTAACGGTAGATACCTAGAATTGGAGTTCAGCTTTCAGTCATCTGAATTGTTCGACGCTTTTCACCAAGGTGATCGCCAGGCTGATGCGCGCGGCGGAAATTCCTCAGCTCTGCCAGATCGATGCCCCATCGGGGCAATCGTTTCCGACAGCAACAAGCGGATGGACGCGGTCCAAACCGCATCACCTCCAAACCGTCTTCCGACTCTCGTCACCATACGCCCGTCGCGACTCTTCGCGCCAGCAGCCTGCTCTGATCGCTCCGGTGGCAACGCCTACACCACGACGCATGCGCCCTTGCTGGTGACAATGGAGATCCCCCGCTACGTTCCACTAGCCGTTTCACCGGCGAACGCTTTCCGTACTGGAAGACCGCTGCTCAACGGCCATGCGCGAACCATATCTCGCCCTCGGCGTCCCCCCGGCGCTTCAGTTGCGAGTGTCCCAAAAATGAAGGAGCTGCCCTCGGCCTCGTCAACAGACGCACGGCATCACACCCGGTGACTGCACGCACTCGCTTCTGAAAATCGCACCTACTTTCGATCGCGCTGCGCTGCTGTCGCTGAGCGCAGTCGGATCGCGCTTAAACCGCTCCGTAAGGGGGTCTTTTTTTTATTCCCACAGACCGATTGGCCTCGCTGGCTGAGAACGACTGCAAAAGCGGACATCGTGGAATCCCCGAATCGCTTAGGAAAGGCCTGCGCCGCTTCCAGCCTCGCGGCGGCGCAGAAGCGGGCACCAAGACTTTTTCACAGTCATCATGGGCCTGACATTTCAGCAGACAGCAAAGCGCCCTGCGAAGGGCAAGTGAACCCACTACCACACAGGATAGAGAATGACATAAAAGCCACGCTGAGAAGTGCCTTTAGACGCTGAATCGCTCCTCATAAATTGAGGAGCGATTCATAGATCGGATCAGAGCGGGGACTGCTATATGTAAATAAATCTTTGACATCCTCTTGATCATGGAAATAACGTGGGAAAGATAGATTTAAATAGCCTGGTAGTATTTCAAAACTACAGAAATGATGCAGGCTGCGGATCCGTGCCAGATGAAGCCATTTTTTTAAACCTGCCCGACCAATCAGTCAGCCAAGGAAGGTGCATTGCGAAAACTCTCGACACAGTGGTGAATGCGCTGGTTGCCCCTCTATGAGCTCTGTCTCTATGTCGGGAAGTTGCAACCGGGCGGCAGGGTCATCCTGCTACTGCGCAGGCCATCTTGAATCGGGCCACCGCTCGTTGTTCACTGCTCGAAGAAGCCGAAAGCAAACGCTTGCGAACTCCTGGCACCTTCGTCACAACAGCCCAGCAACTCCGTACCGCCGAGGACGGCTGCGTCGAAGTCGATGATTTCATTTCCATCGTTGTTGGTTGGCCATGGTCTACAAGTCGAGAGCTGGGTCAGGAAAAACAGCGGACCTCTCCGCCAGTCTGGTCCGTGATCGGAGATGAATTTGTGATGCCTTCGTTTGGATCGCTCTATGAACTCTGGAATGGAGGACAACAAGAACTGCTTTGGTTCCAGGGCAAGCCGATATGTGGCCCAAGCGCTGACTCGTGTTTCCGCCTGGGGTGTCCGGTCCGGGGATGTCCCTTTCACCGAAGCAGAGCGGAGACCAAGATCTCTCTCTGAGGGTGGCCTCAGCCATCCCCGCCTGCTGCGTCACTTGAGCAGCCTCCGATATCGATCGAATCCAGACCACTCGGCAACGTCGGAAGGAACGGCAATATCAGCCCTATGGCCCACCTGTTCCAATCTCAGGCCTGCCCTGCAACACTGTCCGGGCAGTTCTGTGTGAATTGACCCAACCGATCGATCACGATGTGATTGGCCTCGTCTACAGCGCGAGCTATGCCGAAGAACAACCCTATTTTCATTCCTTGATGGAAGCAACTCGCACCAGTTACGCCAAACACTGGCTGAACAATCTCGTGCAGCCGACATCGATCAATGAAGCTCAACGCGGCTTGAGATCCTGCTGGGTTTGTGTCGTTCTGCTCCCATTCTTCCCAACCACGCTTTGGCCTTTCCGGCTGGAACGAGCGAATTCGCAGATGATGCGTCTTATCCTCCAGACGAGCAGACAGAGTGTGCAAGATGCCTAAGGCAACATGCCGTTCCAATGCTAACCAAGGTACCACCAAATTGGGAAAAACCAATCTTAAGAAGCCAGGGCCGCCTGAAAACTGCTCAGTTTTTGACTAGATCAGGCAAGCAAAGGGAGCACTTGGCCCATGTTCTTCTCGCCTGATTGCTAATGGCCAAGGTTCTTTCACTGCCGTGAAACCCGATCTTTTTGCTGGTTAGCAGGAAGACCGGCGGCGCAATCAAACGATCCAATTCTTAGAAGAAAGGCGGGCCTGGAATGTGCTGCACACCGACAACAGCTGAAACGCCCATCCAATGCGCTTAGCCTTCAAGCCGAGTGGTGATCATTATAGCGAACACAGATCCGGATGAAAAGGCTTAAAGCCTGTCAGGATATTCCGCGCCGATCTGCCGTACCGAAACGATTCCATCTGATCACTCTCAGACCTAGCGGGGTGGCAACAAGCTTCAAGGCCCCCCCCCCTTTTTTTTTTCCGAGCTGGTGCAGATCGATTATATCGCCAGACCTTGTTGATTTTGAAGAGTATTTGTCAGGACCAAGGCTTCTTTATGAATCGATCACTTGAATCAACACATAGCCATCCGACACCCCAATGGGAAGGGCCAGCTTCTGGATGTGTAAAGCGATTGCCGCTGACGTTGCGAACCCAAGCCCAGCAGGGTTCCCTGACAAGAGGCCATCACCAGGCCAAGCGGCCCTTCCCTTGCGCAACTCTCGCAGGGGTGTGCCGACATGGCCTTGCCATCATCGGTTACATCGTCTGTTTCACTCAGTGCCAAACAAGAAGCATGCACTTCGCTTTGAATAGTGCAGACACACGTACAAGGATTGCCCTCCTCTCGCTTCCTTTTTGATCCGGATTTCCGGCAAGGATCAGCCTGCCGACCCGCCGCCTCAAGAAAGAAAGGTGCAAGCAGAAGAAATGCTCGAACTGGGAAAGGTGGCAGTGCGCTGCGGGCGCGACTGATCAGCCTTTTTTGATCTCGTCGATGCCTCAGTTGAACTGCCTGATTGAGCCACCAGACTGGGTGGGCTGGAGTTTTCAAGACCTCAGCTGCTGCCGTTGCTCGTCGCGGTTGGTCTGGTTGAGGCCATTCGCACGGTTCCTGGCACAGAGCGCTGATATCAAACAATCGAGGCCAAACCTCAAAGTGTTGGCGGCGGTTGGCTGTAATAACTTTCGGCTTGACCCATGAATTTTGTAAAGACCTTTTTGTCCATCACCCGTAGTAACAAGGCTGCCACGGACGGACGGCAACACCCGGCAATGTTGAAGCAAAACTTAGGTGCTTCGAACAACGCTTGCTGCGACCCGTTTGCCCTCCACCACAGCGGTGACATTGAGAGGCCAGACGCAGCAGGGCTTCAAGCACAGCAGGCGATTCCGGTTCAGAAAAACCTTGAAGTAGTCCTCCTGCGAGAGCTTCCATAGGAAAAACCCTAGCGCGGAATCAACGCAAACATATGGTTTTTCGTCAACGCGTTTTAGGGTTTTACGAACTATAAGCGATAGCGTTTGTTTGGAAAAGAAACAGTACATCGCCCGCAAGTCCAAGGCCATGGCCACGGAGGATTTAAGAACAGGTGACGCAGCGTCGGATCGCATGGTCACAGGGGGAGACTCAGCCGATGACGCAGCAGAGGTCAAAGCCGATGAAACGGGCTGGAATTGGGGTTGCTCAAAGTGGAGAACGAAACCGGAGTGGCCGCGTTGGGATTTTCCGCTCCAAAAGCAGCTATCAGCCGCTGCGCTCGAAGAAAAAAGGACCAGATCTATCACGACAGGGCTGTGGGAGGTGGCAGCGGACGCTTGGTCTGGGGGTTCCCTTCAGCAAAGCCCAGTCCCCTAACGACAGATGTTGAGGCCAAATCATCACGAGGCAGCGGCACACACCCGCCAGGATTGCTGAAACCAGGGCAGCCCGGCGCGGCAAGTTCGTCATCGCGGCAGAGTTTTGATAGCGACTGGTGTGTGCCGTTCACGCCTTGCCCTGGCTTGGTCGTCGATGATGAAGGACAGATCAAGTCAGGCTTGTGAAGGCTGAGCCAACTTCGGCTGCCATACGGGCTCACTGAAGCTGGCCTGCACTGCCAGAGCTCCAACAAAGACTCGAGATCCTTGCGCAGATCTTCAATGTCCGTGCAAGGCGTCGATCGCGCCCGGCCTTCGGGCCTCGACGGAAACTGACGGCTGAGGGAGGGTTTCAGCCATGGGCCTCAGGGATTACCTTCGAAATTGATTACGAAAGTTTTTGACGGTAAATGCAACGCCAGCAAGGTTTTATCTCGTACCAGAGCAATGAACACTTATGGTGCGATGGTTGCCGGGTGGTCAGGGCCCGGATCAGCTGTCGCAATCCTGAGTTGATGAGGGGAACGGAGAACGGAGGTGATCTTGGCGGGAGATGCGGCAGCGGCGCAGCCAGGCCCAACGATCGGCATAAGCATCGGGCCTCAGAATTGGTAGATGGTGTCGCCCTTGCTGGCCAAACGGACAAACGGCTCCTTGCTCAACGGGAACCAGCGGATGTGTTTCAAGCGTCAATGGGGAAAGCTCTACAACGAAGACAGCAGGAATGGAAAGGCTTCGAACAACAGGCGGACCCTGGAAAGGCCGACGCACTTTAACGTAACGTTTCTATAGTAGGAGTAATTGAAAGCATTCACACGAGTCAGTCATCTCTTTGCTGAGACGCTGCTGACAAAGCCGGATCAGGCGACTGAACGCAGCCCGGTTTGCTTGGGAGGTTCTGGCTTGGCCGAGGGAATCGCTCATCTGCGGGTCCGAATGATGTCCCGCAATGCCCAGATCGATTTCCGTTGTCAGCTTGAAGCCCACTTTACTCGAAGCGATCGCGACGGCAACAGCCGCGCGTACGGAGGGGTCGCAGCAGGAGCTTGCCGCCTTCTGCAAAAATCCTCCAGGCAGCTTGTTTAGCGGTGCTCGTATGCCACACGATCGCGAAAGGTGGAGGCGATGCGTTCCTCAAGTCCTGCGGGCAATCCTTCGATGCGGCCATGAAGGCTGGCAAGCTCCTGCTGGCGACCTCCTGTAGGCGGGGTTGCCGGTCGCGATTCGCTTCGAGAACCAGTTGGGCTTCACAGCTGACACGGAAAATCTGATCTGGATTGGCGGACATCATTCTGACCGCAGTGAGCGATTCCCTCGCAAGCCAAGAACCCTGTCCAAGCAAGACGGGCTGCGTCAGTCGCCTGATCCGGCTTGGTCGAGTGGTCCTTCAGCAAAGAGATTGACTGACTTGTGCAATGCTTGTCAATACTCCTACTTAGAACGTTAGTTAAGTGCGCTCGGCTTCCAAGTCCGCCTGTTGTCCGATCTTTCCATTCCTGCCTGTCTTCCGTTTGTAGAGCTTCCCCCATGACGCTTGAACACCTCGCCTGGTCGTTTGAACAAGGAGCCTTTGTCCGTTGGCCAGCAATGGGCGACACCATCTACCAAGTTTCTGAGCCTGATGCTGATCGATCGTGTGGCTGCGCCGCTGGCCGCTCTCCCGGCAGATCACTCCGTTCTCCGTTCCGTCCATACACTCAGGATTGGCGGAAGCTCGAATGCCGGCTGACAACCCCCGGCAACCATCCACCCATAAGTTTTCATTGCTCTTGGTACGGATAACCTGCCTGGAGGTTGCGTCAAACTTCGTATCAAAGTTTCGAAGTACTCCCTGAGGCCCAATGACTGAAACCCTCCCCTCAGCCGTCATTCGCCGTCGAGGCCCAAGGCCGGGCGATCGACGCCTGCACGGACATTGAAGATCTCGCAGCATCTCGAAGTCTTTGTTGGAGCTCCTGGCGATGCAGGCCAGCTTCAGTGAGGCCTATGGCGCCGAGTTGCTCAGCCTTCCACAAGCCTTGAACTTGATTTGTCCTGTTCATCATCGACAGACCAAGGCCATGGGCAAGGCGTGTAACGGCACACACCGAAGTCGCACAAAACTTGCCGGACGATGACGACCTTGCCGCGCCCAGGGGCCTGCCCCTGGGTTTTCAAGAATCCTGGCGGGTGTTGGTGCCGCTGCTTCGTGATGATTGGCGTCAAATCTTGGGTCGTAGGACTGGGCTTGCTGAAGGAACCCCAGCCAACAGCGTCCCCCGCTGCACACTCCCAGCCCGTGTGATGATCTGGTCCTTTTTCTTCGACGAGGGCTTTGATAGCTGCTTTGGAGCCGAAAATCAACGCGGCCTCCGGTTTCGTTTTCCCTGTCGCTTTGAGCAAACCCAATCCAGCCGTTCATCGCTTTGGACCTCTGCTGCTGTCATCGGCTGAGTCTCCCCTGTGACCATGCGATCTGGCGACGCTGGCGTCCCACCTTGTTCTTAAATCCTCCGTGGCCATGGCTTGACTGCGGTCGATGTAGCTGTTTGCCTTTCAAACAACGCTATCGCTTAGGTTCGTACCTGAAATCGCGTTGACGAACCATCATGTTTGTTTGATTCCGCGTGGGTTTTTTCCTATGGAAGCTCTGCGGACTATTCAAGTTTTTTTTCTGACCGAATCGCCTGGCTGTGCCTTGAAGCCTGCGTCCTGGGCCCTCAATTTCACCGCTGGGTGGTGGAGCAACGGGTCCTCAGCCAACGTTGGTATTCGAAGCAGCTCAAGTTGCTCAACATTGCCGGGGTGGTGCCCGCCGTCCGGCTGGCAGCCTTGTTTACTAGCGAGGTGATGGACAAAAAAGGTCTTCAAATTCATGGGTCAAGCCGAGAAGTTATTAGACAGCACGCGCGCAACAGCTTGAAGTTTTGGCCTCGATTGTTTGATATCAAGGCGCCATGTGCAGAAACCGTGCCGAAATGGCCTCAAACCAAGACAACCGCGACGAGCCAACCAGCAGCTGAGGGGTCTTGAAAGACTCCCAGCCCACCCAGGTCTGGTGCTCAAAAATCATGCAGTTCACTGAGGCATTCGAGAGATCAAAAAAATGCTGATGAGTCGCAGCCGTCAGCGGACTGCCCACATTTCAGTTCGAGCATTTCTTTCGCTTGCACCTTTCTTCTTGAGGCGGCGGGTCGGCAGGCTGATCTGCCTGAAAATCCGGGATTCAAAAAGAAGCGAAGGAGGCATCCTGTAAAGGCGGTTGGGTTCTGGCATATTCAAGCGAAGTGGCGATGTCTTGTTTGGCAACTGATGTTGAACAGATCGATGTTAACCGTGATGCAGGCCTGTCGGCACACCTGGAGAGGTTGCGCAAGGGAAGGCGTTGCTGGTGAATGGCTTTGGTCCAGGGACCCTCGGCTTGGGCTGGGTCGGCAACGTCAGCGGCAATTCGCTTCACATCAGAAGCTGGCCTTCCATGGGTGGTCGATGGCATTGTGTTGTCAAGTGTCGATTCAATAAAAGAGCCTTGGTCCTGAACAAATAATCTTCAAAATCACAATGGTATGGCGATATAATCGTCTGCACCAGCTCGGAACCCTTGAAGTGTCTGCCACCCGCTGAGGTCTGAGAGGATCAGGATGGAATCGTTTCGGTAACGGAATCGGCGCGACAAATATCCTGACAGGCTTTTTAAGCCTTTTCGATCGGATTGGTGTCGCTGATCATGTCAACACTCGGCTTGAAGCTAGCGCCATTGGATGGGCGTTTCATCATGTTTCGTGTGCCAGCACTTCAGCCGCTCTCTTAAGAATTGGATCGTTTTGATTGCGCGCCGGTCTTCCTGCTCAACCAGCAAAAGTAGGGTTCAACGGCAGTGAAAGAAACTGGCATTAGCAATCATGGCGAGAAAGAACATGGCAAAGTGCTCCCTTTGCTTTGCCTGTACTCTGTCGAACTGAGCGCAGTTTTCGCAGGCCGCCTGGCTTCTTAAGATTGGTTTTCCATTGGTGATACCTTTTAGCATTGAACGGATGTTGCCTTTAGGCATTTCACAACTCGTCTGCTGCGTCTGGAGGATAAGACGGATCATCTGGATTCGGCTCGTTCCAGCCGAAAGTGCCAAGCGGTTGGTTGGGGAAGAATGGAGCAGAACGACACAGACCAGCAGATCTTCAAGCCGCCGTTGAAGCTTCATGATCATGTCCGGTGCACGAGATTGTTCAGCCAGTGGTTTGGCGTACTGGGTTGGGCGAGTTGCTTCCAATCAAGGATGAATAGGGTTGGTTTCTTCGGCATAGCTTCGCGCGTTGTAGACGAGGCCAATCAGCATCGTGATCGATCGTTGGGCTCAATTCACACAGAATGCCGGACGTGGTTTGCAGGGGCTAGCCTGAGATGGTGAACAGGTGGGGCCATGGGCTGATATTGCGTTCCTTCCGAGTGCGAGGTGGTTGGATTCGATAGCCGAGGCCTGCTCAAGGTGCGCAGCAGGCGGGATGGCTGAGGCCACCCTCCGCAAGACGAATCTTGTCTCCGTTCGCTTCGTTTGAAAGGGACATCCACGGACGCACCAGAGCGGAACACGAGTCAGCGTTGGGAGCATATCGCTTGCCCTGGAACTCAAGCAGTTTCTTGTTGTCCCATTCCAAGTTCAATAGAGCGATCCAACGAAGGCATCAAAATTCCATCTCCGATCAGGACAACCTGGCTTTGAGAGGTTCCGCTGTTTTCTCCCTGACGCGCTTCGATTGGGACCATGGGCCAACAACAACGAATGGATGAATCATCGCTTCGAGCGGCGCCGTCCTCGCGGTTGACGGAAGTTGCTGGCTGTTGTCCGAAGGGTTGCCAGGAGGTTCGCAGCTGTTTTGCTTTCGGCTTCTTCGAGCAGCTGAACAACGGCGGTGGCCGATTCAAGGTGGCCTGCGAGTAGCAGGATGACCCTGCCGCCCGGTTGCAATTCCCGATAGAGACAGAGCTCATGAGAGGGGCAACCAGCGCATCACCGATCTTCTGTCGAATGTTCCGAATGCACCTTCCCTTGGCTGACTGATGGTCGGGCAGGTTAAAAAATGGCTGTCTCTTGCACGGATCGGCAGCCTGTCATGTTCTGTAGTTTTGAAACTCCAAGGCTAATTATTATTTCCCACGTTTTCCATGTAAGAGGATGTTCAAAGATTTTATTACAATTTAGTCAGGTCCAGAGCGTCTGATCCGATCTACTGGAATCGCTCCTCAATTTGGGAGCGATTCAGCGTCTATAAGGCACTTCTTCAGCGTGCTTTTTATTTCATCTATCCTGTGTGGTAGTGGGTCATTGCGCCCCTTCGCGGGGCGCTTT